>Ga0137796_10002201_pt1 | contig 10619 bp, 7 predicted proteins | sample OV2TP3_FD_97704 | JGI IMG/M metagenome (GOLD analysis project Ga0137796, IMG submission 97704)
TCCGGACGTCCGTGAGCAGGGCCACCGCGGGGGTCGCGATGGTGGGGAACCCGAAGCCGAAGCAGCCCTTGACGAAGGCCGCCAGCATGAGGCCGAGGAAGGCGAGCAGCAGGGCCACGGGAGGCCGAGGCGAGGGCTAGCGACCCTCGACGGCGAGTCCGGCGCGGGTCCAGGCATCCGAGGGCTCGGCGAGGATGACCAGCGCGTCTACCGCGAGCGCCCCTCCCCCGACAGGAAGGACGAGCAGCGGATTGATGTCGAGCTCCGCGACCTCTCCGGCCGCATCCATGGCGAGGCGGGAGACCGCCAGCAGGACGTCGGTGACCGCGCGAACGTCCGCCGGAGGCCGCCCCCGCGTTCCCTCGAGGATCCTGGCCCCCCTGAGCTCGCGGAGCATCGCCTCGGCGTCACTTCGGGTGAGCGGGGCCGCGCGGAATGCGACGTCCTCCAGGACCTCGACGAGGACCCCGCCCAGGCCCACCATGACCACGGGCCCGAACTGGGGATCCTGGTTCAGGCCCACGACGACCTCCGTACCCCCGTGAACCATCCGCTGCACGAGGATCCCCTGGACCTGCGCGTGGGGGGCGTGCCGGCGAGCATTCGCGATCAGCTCGTCGAAAGACCGGACGACCTCGTCGGGACCGGACACATTCAGGCGAAGCGCCCTCGCGTCGGTCTTATGCCGGATTTCGGGGGACTCGACCTTGAGGGCCACCGGATAGCCGATCTCCTCGGCCGCCTGGACGGCTTCGGCCGCAGTCCGGCCGAGACGCGACGGGGCCACCTTGATCCCCCAGCGGGAGAGGAGCGCGAAGCATTCCCTTGTGGTGAGGACCCGCCCGCCCTTCCCGTGGCGGGCCTGGATCACGGACCCTGCCGCCCCGCCGCCGGATCCCTCGATCCCCGGGCGCTCTTCCCCCCGCCGGTTCCGGGCCTCCGCATACTCCACGAGCGCGCGGACCGCGTTGACGGCGCGCGTGGCGCTCGGCATCACACAGATCCCGCTCTCCCGGAGCGCCCTCAGGCCCGGCTCCGGCGCCGCGGCCCACGCCACGAGGAGGGGTTTCCGGGTCCTGGCGTGGACCTCCCTGAGGTTGGCCACGACCTGATCGGCGAAGCGCTCCATCAATCCCAGGTAGAAGATCACCGCGTCCACCCGTGGATCCTGAAGGACGATCCCGAGCGCCGATCGGAGGAGCGCGGGGTCGGCGATGAACTGGGCCGTGATGTCAACGGGGTTCTTGATGGAGCCGAACGCCGGGATGACCTTGCGGAGCGCCGTCCTGGTGTCGTCGGCGAGCTCGGGCACCGCGAGCCCGAGCTCCTCCGCACGGTCCGCCATCAGCACCCCGGCGCCGCCGGACTGGGTCACGATCCCCAGACCCCGGCCCCCGGGGAGCGGGCAGAGCGAGAAGGCCGAGACCAGATCGAGCAGCTCTTCCTCCTGGGTCGCGCGGATGATCCCCTTCTGGCGGAAGACGCCCGAGTAGACACGATCCGAGCCCGCGAGCGAGCCCGTGTGGGAGAGCGCGGCGCGGGCACCCGCGGGAGATCGCCCGACCTTCACGATCACGACGGGCTTGCCGAGCTCCAGGGCGCGGTCGGCCACGGCCAGGAGCCTCCGCCCGTCCTTGAGCCCTTCGATGTAGCCGGAGACCACCCGCACCCTGGGGTCCGCCACGACGTAGTCGAGGAGGTCGGCGAGCTCCAGGTCGGCCTCGTTGCCGCTGTTGACGAAGTACCCGAAGGACAGACCGCGCTGGCGGGCGAGCGCGAAAATAGCGGTCCCAAACGCCCCGCTCTGCGTGACGAAGGCGACGGGGCCCGGCGGCGCCTCCCCCTCCCCAGCCTGGCTGAAGGTGGCCATGACGCGGTCGAAGGTGTTCATGAAGCCGAGGGTGTTCGGCCCGCAGAGCCGGAGGCCCGAGCCGCGCGCCACCTCGGCCAGCTGCCGCTCGAGTCTGCGCCCTTCCTCCCCCACCTCACCGAACCCCGAGCTGAAGACCACCGCCGATCGGACCCCCTTGGCCGCGCAGAGGCCGAGGGCCTCGGGGACGAGCGCGGCGGGAACGGCGACGATGGCCAGATCGACCGGCTCGGGGATGGCCGTGATCGTCGGATAGCAGGGAAGGCCCGCGACCCTCTCGTACTTCGGGTTCACCGGAAAGATCCTTCCGGGATACCCTTTCTCGAGCAGGAACTTCAGCGGGCGCCCGCTGATCTTGACGAAATCCTCTGATGCCCCGAGGATCGCGATGGACGCCGGACGGAAGAACGGGTCCAGAGGGTGCAGCTCGCTCATCTACCCGAGCCGCTCGACGGCCACGCTCGCCCCGTGCCCGCCGTTGCCGCAGATCGCGGCGAGCCCGTAGCGCCCCCCGAGCGCCTCGAGCTGATGGACGAGCGTGAGCAGGATGCGCGTGCCCGACATGCCGATCGGATGCCCGAGCGCGATGGCGCCGCCCCAGGCGTTCACCCGCGCGGGGTCCAGGTCGAGGTCGCGGATGCAGGCGAGCATCTGGGCGGCGAAGGCCTCATTGACCTCGACGAAGTCGAACTGACGCGCCTCCATGCCGAGTTGGCTGAGAAGCCTCCGCGTGGAGGCCACCGGCGCGATCGGGTAATCCTCGGGTCTCACGGCGGCGACGGCGCTTCCCAGGATCCTGGCCAGCGGACGAAGGCCCAGGCGACTCGCCGTCCCGCTCGATGCGATCACCACCGCGGCGGCGCCGTCGGTGATCCCGCAGGCGTTCCCGGCCGTGATGGTCCCCTCTTTCCCGAAGGCGGGGGGGAGTTTGGCCAGGCCTTCCAGCGTCGTGTCGGGACGGACCTGCTCGTCCTCTCCGAACAGGAGCGGCTCCCCCTTGCCCCGCGGCACCGGGATGGGGGCCAGGACCCGGTCCACGTGCCCGTCCTTGCGGGCCCCGGTGGCGCGCTGCTGGCTTTCGAGGGCAAAGGCGTCCTGCTCCCGCCGGCTGATGCCGTAGCGCGCGGCGAGGGCATCGCACAACTCCCCCATGTGCTTCCCCGTCAACGGGTCGATGAACCCGTCCTTGAACATCGCGTCCACCAGGCTCCCGTGCCCCAGCCGGGCGCCCCACCGCGCCTCGAAGGACAGGTACGGGATACCCGTCATGTGCTCGGCGCCGGCCGCCACGGCGAGCGTGGCGTCGCCCTCCAGGATGGCGTAGCGGGCATGGATCACGGCGAGGAGGCCAGACAGGCAGGCCTGCTGGACCGTGTAGGCCGGCGTGGTGACGGGGATCCCGCCGCCTACCGCCATCAGCCGGCCCGGATTCGGGCCGTTGCCGGCCTGACGGGCGTGTCCCACGACGCAGAGGTCCACCTGATCGGCCGGTGTGCCGGTGCGCGCGAGCGCCTCCCGGATCGCGTGGGCCCCCAGGTCCACCGCGGTCAGCGGGCGCAGGGTCCCGCCGAACTTCCCGATGGGAGTCCGCGCTCCGCCAACGATCACGATGTCTCGATCCATGCCCTGTTCTCCTTCATCGGTGTGGTCACCTCGCTCCTCAGGCCGTCGCGACGGGCGACCTCTTGACCAGCTTGATTGACACGATGTCTCGCCGCGCGGCCAGCTCCTTGATGAGGGTCATGAGCGGGGTCGGCCCGACGGGGTAGTCGGTCTTGATCGGGCGAGCGTTCACGAGCTTGACATACTGCTCGGGACTGTAGAACACCGCCAGCAAGAGGTCGTCGTCCGACGCGAACGGCCCGCGCTCCCGCCGGACCCGCTCCAGGGCCGGGGCGAGCAACTCCCCCGGCCGCGCGGTCACCGGCTGCTCCTTGCCGGCGATCCGGTCCAGCACGTTCGGATCCGCCGGCGCGGCGAGCCGCCCGTAGTAGCCGAGCACGTACTTCCGGATCTCGTCCGGTACCGTCCTGTAGCGCTCTCCCTGGATCACGTTCAGGACGGCCTGGGTCACCACGAACTGGGAGAACGGGCTCACCATGATCGGGTAGCCCAGCTCCCGCCGGACGCGGGCGGACTCCTCCAGGATCTCGTCGAGGCGGTGCTCGAGGCCGATGTCGCGGAGCTGGCTCTTGAGGTTCGAGATCATCCCGCCGGGGATCTGGTGCTCGTAGTGGAAGGGGTCGTATTCGGCGATCGCGCCGAGGGGCTTCCCCTCTCGCGCGGCCACGTAGCGGAAGTGGTCGGCGACCGGCTTGAGCCCATCCACGCCGAGCGTGACCTCGAAGCCCATCCGCTGGGCGCTCCGGGCCACCCATTCGGTGGGCGGTTGCGAGGCCCCGTGGGCCAGGACCGAGGTGGCCGTGTGCACCGTGTCCACGCCCAGCCGGATGGCCTCCAGGGCGCAGATCGGCCCCAGGCCGGTCAGGCAGTGCGTATGGAGTTGAAGGGGCAGGGAGCCGACCGCCGCCCTGAGGACCGGGATCAAGGTCTCGACGCGCTCCGGCTTCAGAAGCCCGCTCGGGTCCTTCAGGAAGACGGCGTCCACGCCCAGTCGGACCAGCTCCCGGGCCTTGGCCGCGTAGTACTCGTCGGTGTGCACGGGGCTGATGGTGTACACGATCCCGGCGGCCACGTACAGCCCCGCCGCCTTCGCCGCCCGGACGGGAACCTCCAGGTTCCGGATGTCGTTGAGGGCATCATAGGGCGTGTGATACCGGATCCCGTTGACGGCGATCCGCTGGGCCGTCAGCTCCAGCACGTCGTCGGGGAAGAACTCGAAGGTGAACAGACTCTGGCCGCGGGTCATCACGATCAGGGGCGTCTTCGTGATCACCCGGCTCATGATCCGCATCCGCTCCCACGGATCCTCCAGGAGGTACCGGACGCAGACGTCGAAGACCGCGCCCCCGACCAGGTCGATGGCCTCGAATCCGAGCCGGTCCAGGATCGGCGCCACGGGGAGCATCATCGCGGTCGTCATCCGCGTGGACCAGAGCGACTGGTGAGCATCGCGCAGCGTGGTGTCGATGAACGAGATCTTTCTCATGCCGCGCTCCCCGCCGTGAATTCCCCTGCGACCGTCCGCGAGGTCACCGTGGTCCTCCGAGCGCGGGCTTTGCCCGCGCAATCTCAGGGGGGAGGTTCGGAAGGGGGGCGGAGCCCCCCTCCGAGGGGATAAGCTCGTCCTCGACCCACCGCGTGTGGATCCGTCCCCCCACGAACTCCGGATGCTCGAGGATCCTCACGTGGAAGGGGATCGTGGTCTCGACCCCCTCGACCCGAAACCCCCCGAGCGCACGCCGCCCCAGCTCGATCGCCGCGGCGCGATCGGCGGCGTGCACGATCAGCTTGGCCAGGAGGGAGTCGTAGAAGGGGGGCACGGTCGCCCCGGGGACGATGTGGGTGTCCACGCGAATCCCTTCCCCCGCGGGTGCGGCCCACTCCCGGACCACGCCGGGGGACGGCCGGAACCCTTCGTCAGGCGCCTCGGCGTTGATCCGGCACTCGAGCGCGTGGCCGCGAAGGCGGATCTCGGTCTGCGAGAGGCCGAGGGGTTCTCGGGCGGCGATGCGGAGCTGCGCCGCGACGAGGTCTACCCCGGTCAGCATCTCGGTCACCGGGTGCTCCACCTGGATCCGGGTGTTCATCTCGATGAAGTAGAAGCGCCCGGTCTCGGGCTCGAGGACGAACTCGATGGTCCCGGCGCTCTCGTAGCCGATCTCCCGGGTCAGGGCGAGCGCGGCCTCTCCCATCTGCGTGCGGAGGGCCGGGGTCACCGCCGGCGACGGGGCCTCCTCCAGCACCTTCTGGTGGCGCCGCTGCGCGGAGCAGTCGCGCTCGCCCAGGTGCACGCAGTCCCCCGCATGGTCCGCGAGGATCTGGACCTCCACGTGACGCACCCCCTCCAGGAAGCGCTCGGCGTAGAGGGTGGCGTCGCCGAACGCGGCCTGCGCCTCGGCCGACGCGGCCAGGAACCACTCGGCCAGCTGGGAGCGCGACCGGATCACGCGCATGCCCCGGCCGCCCCCGCCCGCGGCGGCTTTGAGGAGGAGGGGGTAGCCGATCCGGGCTGCCACGCGCTCCACCTGGGCTGGCGAGGCCAGGGGGCCGTCGGAGCCCGGAACGACCGGCACCCCGACCTTCGCCGCGATCTCCCGGGCTCGGAGCTTGTCCCCCATCAGGCGGATGGCGTGAGCCGGGGGGCCCACGAACCGAAGGCCGTGCTCCGCGCAGGCCTCGGCGAAGGCCGGATTCTCCGCGAGGAAACCGTAGCCGGGATGCACGGCATCGCAGCCGGTGCCGAGGGCCGCGGTGAGGATGGCGGGCATGTTCAGGTAGCTCTCGGCGGACCGCGCCGGCCCGACGCAGATCGCGCGATCGGCGAGCTCGGTGTGCAACGCCCCCCGGTCGGGCTCCGAGTACACGGCGACGCTCTCCAGTCCGAGGGCCCGGCACGCCCGGATCACCCGAACGGCGATCTCGCCCCGGTTGGCCACGAGTACGCGTTTCACGGGAGCGGCTCGATCACCATCAGGCTCTGGCCGAACTCGACCAGCGCCCCGTTCTCGGCGCAGATCTCGGCGACCCGGCCGCGGCACCCCGCCTTGATCGAGTGCATGAGCTTCATGACCTCGATGATGCAGACCGTGTCGTCCTCGCCGACCGAGCTCCCCACCTCCACGAAGGGGGGTGCCCCGGGCGCGGAGGCCCGGTAGAACGTGCCGACCATGGGCGCCTTCACCTCGTGACCGCGCTGCCGGAGAGGCCTGGCCGCCGCCGACGCGGGGACCGCCGGCTGCTTCGCGGCCTGGACCACCACGGGCTCCGGCCCGCCCTCGGGCCAGACCGAGACCTCCGCTCCGCTCACCTCCCCTTCCGGGGGCGCGGCGCGTCGCGCCTCGGGGGCGGGGGTGGCCGCCGAGGAGGCGCCCGCGCCCTTTCTCCGCACGGTGAGCCTGAACTCGCCGATCTCCAGATGCAGCTCCTCGAGCGAGGAGCCGTCGATGATCCTCAGGATCTCCCGAACGTCCTCGTAGCTGAGGTCCATAACCCTTGCCGGATCACCCCCGGGTTTTCTCGGGCGCCCCGAGCGCCGCCTCCGCTCGCCGGCGCGCCCTGAGCCACTGCCCGAGCACCGCCAGGCCCCCGAGCGCCACGCCGGCCCCCATCAGCTCGCCCCGGTTCACCGCGGCCCACGCCAGGAAGCAGAGCCCGCCGAACGCCACAAGGCTGCGTTCAGGCCGCCGGAGCGGGCCTCCCAGCCATCCCCACCAGGCGGCCGAGAGGCCCACCAGACCCACCACGGTCGAGCCGAACGCCATCAGGAGCGGCAGGGAGACCGTCGGGAACTCCAGGAGAACAGGGTTGAAGATGAAGACAAAGGGGACGAAGAGCCCCACGAAGGCCAGCTTCAACGCCCTTCGGGCCGTTTCCATGAAGGAGGCGCCGGCCAGCTGGGCGGCCGTCATAGCGGTGATGGCGACGGGCGGAACGATGGTGGCGAAGACCGCATAGTAGAAGACGAACATGTGCGCCGCCAGACGGGAGAACCCCACCTCCTCGAGGAACGGCGCGAGCGCCAGCGCCATGATCACGTAGGTGGCCGCCTCGGGTATGGCTGCTCCCGTCACGAGCGTGGCCAGCATGACCAGCGGCAGCGCCAGCGCCGGCATGGCGCCGAACGGGCTCAGGATGAGGGCGTTCGCAAAGCTCGTCCCGAGCCCCGTCGTGATGACGGCCTGGGCCACCGGGCCGATCAGCGCCAGCAGGAGACCGAGCTTGGCGGCTGTCTTGGCCCCATCCAGCACACCGTCGAGGACGGCCCGGAACCGGGGCCGGTATGGTCCCTGAACGATGAAGGGCACCACGGCCGCCGTGAGGAGCGCCCAGAACCCCGCCAGCTTCGGCGTGTACATGGAGAGGAGCAGGAAGGTCAGGACCCCCAGGCTGATGACGAAGGTCGGAAGGACCCTGAGGACCAACCCCCAGTCGATCGGGGCGACAAGGCGCTCGGCCCCCGTCGCCCGCGCATGAAAATACACCCCCAGCCCGACCCCGGCGTAGTAGAGGAGGGCAGGGATCGTGGCCGCGAACGCGACCGTGATATACGGGACGTTCAGGTAGAAGGCCATCACGAACGCGCCCAGCCCCATCACGGGCGGCATGATGAGGCTCCCGGCCGAGGCGGACGTCTCGACCGCCGCGGCCATCTCCGGTTCGAAGCCCTGACGCTTCATCTGCGGGATCGTGATCCGCCCGGTGATCACGACGTTGGCCACCGCCTGGCCCACCATGGTGCCGACCAGGGCGCTCCCCACGACGGCCGGGTAGGCGGCGCCACCGCTGACCCGCCGCCCCACGGCCTTCCCGAGCTCCAGGAGCGCTCCGATGGTGCCGGTCTGGGCCAGCACGGCACTGAACAGGAGGACGTAGAACACCACGTCGGCCGTCAGGGGGATGAGCCAGTAGATCCCGTAAACCGGATGGAGCGTCGTGTAGCTCACGACGAAGCCCGCTGCGTAGGGGATATGGCCCAGGAAGCCGGAGACGAGGTCGCCGAAGAAAAAGTAGAGGAGGCTCGCGCACACGACGCTCGTCAGGACCCATCCCCAGGTGAAGAGGCCGGCCATGATCATGCCCCCCAGGGCCGTGAGCCCGACCGCGACGTCCCATGAGTTCAGGAGCCCTGCCGAGACCTCGAGGCGCTCGATGTTCAGCCAGAGGTAGATGGGCCCGAGCAGGCCGGCCGCCAGGGAGACGCACAGCATCGCGGTCTTCGCGTGGTAGAGGCCGACGGATCGCGATGGGCCCTGGGTGAGCCACTCCTGCAAGGCCATGAGGAGCGCGATGGAGAAGACGGCCCCGAAGAAGAGCGAGTAGTGCTGCGAGACCCCCTGGAGGGGGTACCAGACGTCGACGAGCTGGTAGAGGACGAGGAGACCGGCCTCCACCGCGACGACCCACGAGAGGCCGCGGGCCACCTTCGCCCGCGTGATCATGATGTGACGGGGCACCTCCTGCCACATAAAAACTCCTCCGTTCCGCGCCGGAGGAGTTTCTACGCGACGCTGGTCCCGCGCGGCTACTTCTTGGCCCCCGAGAGCACCTTCTCCGGCGGCCAGAGACCTGCCTCCTGGAACGCCCGCAGCGCGCCCGGATGGATCTTGTTCGGAAACTCCAGGAAGGGTCGCACCATGGTCTCCTTGTTCCAGGTCTTGCCGATCGCGACGAACTGACCGGCCTTGGGCCCGACCTGGATGAACGCCTTGGTGACCTCGTACGCCAGGTCCTCCGGAAAATCGGGGTGCACGGCCCGCACGCCGACGTCCGCGAACCACTGAAGCCGCTCCGGCTGCTTGGGGAAGGTATTGGGCGAGAACTCCAGCGGGATGAAGGGCGATCCCGTCTCCCGGTTCACCCTTTCCGCGGTTTCACGCGGGAGATCCAGGTAGCGGAACGCCCTGCCGGAGGCGGCCAGCCGCGTCAGCACCGCGCCGGGCACGACCTCCCGCATGAGCGCGTCCACGTTCATCTGCACCAGCGCCGCCACGACCCGCCCGTCCAGCAGCGCGTCCATCCCCTTCACCGGGCCGAGGAACTGGATCGGCGTGTTCTCCTCAGTGATCCCGTAGCCGTGCTTCAGGAGCGTGTAGACGAAGCCGCCCCAGTGGGTCTGCGTCTTGAGCCCGATGGCGATGGGCTTGCCCTTGAGGTCGGCCACGCTCTTGATGTTCGGATCGGTCGTCGCGAACCACGAGTTCGCGTGCAGGGTCTCTCCGTAGAGCCACTTCCAATCGACGGTGATCGGCTCCTCGAAGAACGGCTTCGTCCCCTTCGCCGCGAGCCACTCGGCCCCGGTGCTGCTACCGAACGTGGCGGTCTTCTGAAGCGTGCGGTCCTTGGCCATGACCTTGAGGTTGTACACGTAGCCGGGGGTCTCCTGCTGGAAGGGACGGAGCCAGGGATGCTGGTCAGCGACGAGCCGGTCAAAGATGAAGTATCCCTCCCAGCCCCCGCCCAGGGGGTACTGGAGGAAGGGAACCCTCACCTCCTTCTGGGGCTGAGCGGAGGGGGTCGGCGCCTGGGCCGCTGCTCGGGGGCCCAATGTCACCCCGAGCAGGACGGCGAGGGCCAACGCGGCACAGAGCCAGTAGGGTCGCACTCTCGTCCGCATGACGTTCCTCCTTCGGTTGAGGTTGCCCAGGACCGATGACGCCTTCAAGGCCCGAGCGCGCCCCGGTCCGCCAGGTGGGCGCTGAGCTCGGCGGTGCAGGCCCGGAGGTCCGGGAGATAGCTCCGGGCTTTCTCCAATGAAAAACGGGCAGAAGGTGCCGAGACCGCGAGCCCGGCCACGACCTTGCCGTGGCGGTCCTTCACGGGAACGGCGAGACAGCAGACCCCCGCGAGAAATTCCTCGTTGTCCTCCGAGTAGCCCCGCCGGCGGATCTCCTGGAGCCTCTGGACGAGACGCGCGCGATCGACGATGGTGTTGGGCGTGTAGGGCTTGAGCTGGATGGACTTCAGGAACCGCTCGCGGTGGCGGCGCGGCGCAAAGGCCAGCAGGAGCTTGCCGTTGGCCGTACAGTGGACCGGCACCCGGCTTCCGGGCTCGAAGTTGATGCTGAGCGGCCACGCGGCCTCGACCCGCTCGATGTACGTGACCTCCCGGCCCACAAGCACCGCGAGG
>Ga0137796_10002203_pt1 | contig 10616 bp, 9 predicted proteins | sample OV2TP3_FD_97704 | JGI IMG/M metagenome (GOLD analysis project Ga0137796, IMG submission 97704)
GTATTCGCTGAGCCGTAAGTTGTCAATAACCGAAAACCGATCAACTCCACTGACTCCACCCGGCGACCCTTACACTTCAAAGCTTCAAAGCCTAAATCATTCGCCATTTTGTGATATCTCGAGCCATTTCTGGATCCCGCTCCACGCCGGGTAGACCGGTCTCATAAATGGTTACCAGGTGTCGTAAGCAAGGCCCTACTCCAAACGTGTGAAGACCGTTCCCTGTATTTGGCCTGCGGGTTTAATTCTTCCGCCGACTCCGGCCCAAAGAACTGTCCATGAGGAATTGAAATCGAACCAACCGCGCATCGTCGGGCCCAAGGTAGATACCCTTTGCGCGCGCCCAGTCATAGCGTGCTGGATGAGGAATCCTCCGAGGCGCAAAGCGATAAGGGATGTCCGGGCCAAGTGAAAGATAGTCCTCAGTAGGCAAGGAAGGTGGCACAACGATTCTGGCTTGGAAGTCGTAGAACGGAATGCGTGTGTTATCGATCATGGCCGCCACCGTAAGCTGGGCGTCGGCATCAACCAAGGTCAGCACCGTAAGGCCTACCCTGAGATCCACAGCACCAGAGGCAAATGACGCATTCCTAGCCTGCATGACTGCTCGGAAACGATTACTTCGGTTGCGTTCACGAATGGAGAGAATGGAACGGTAGGTCTCTGGATCGAAGCGGATCATGTTCGTGGACGAAGGAATTCGCTGGGGCGGCGTGCGAAGCGAAGTCTGGACGTTCTCCAAGTAGATTTCGACATCTTGAGGCTCACCCGACGAGCGCCAAGAGATCTGAAGAGTATCCAGGTCAACGGGCAGGCCTGCGGAATCCTGAGAGATACTGACAATGGCCCAGTGATCCACACTCAACTGCTGTCTTGCCTGCGCTTGGCGAACGAACAAGAAAACGCTCAGCGCGCAAAAGGAAATCGAAAGGAAATACACAGTCAGCGTAACGACGAATTGCTGGCGCAAGGCTTGCCGAAGAAGTATGAAATCCTGCTCTCCCACCAAGCGCTGCAGTTGTTGGTCTCCCACCAGCAATCGTTCGAGTTGACTGCCAGACAATTTCTGGTGCCCCGGGATTTTGGATGGTGCATTCTGCCGGACCTTGTCAATGATCCGGCGAGTCACTTCGTCACCGGATCTGCTGCTCCCAACAAGCTGGTACAGAACGAACCCTGCCAGGCCCAGGAGGGCCGGCAGAGCGGCCAAGAAGGAGTACAGACTCAATTCAACTATCTCCGCCGTGAGAGAGCTTTGTCTGCGAGGATTTCGGTGTTAGTCTTCCTGTTCTAACTTCTTTTGTCAATCGGAGGCAATAGCGTGCACGCCTCGCGCAAGGTATGTGATGGATGGTGCGCTTCGCGCACCGCAGGCAAGAGAACAAATCTGATTAGGATAGCGAGGCCGTTAGGAAGTTCCAGTTCATGGTCCTCCCCGCGACGCAAGATATGGTGTCCTTTAGCCGGTGCGCTTCTTATGGGAGTCCTGCTGCTAGCCGCATGCACGACCGCCTTAATACGCTTCACCGTGAAATTATTTTTCTTCAGTGAATCGTGAGCGTCCGCGTCGGCGATTCCGCCTCGGCTGCCAGCGTGCCTCCCAGAACGAATGCCTGAATTTTGTAGGTCCCGGCGAGGCTGGTGGATGCTTTCAACTGGACCGTGAAGGCACCCGCGTTATCCGTTTGCAAACGCTGCTGAAACACTTTGCCGACGGGGTTGGTGACATGAATGGCCACCGGCACGACGCCTACGGGAGGCATGACTTGGCCAGTCACCCAGATCGGTTCGTCGCGCTTACCTTCCTTCTGGCGCACTTCGATGTTGAGCGCTACCTTTCGGACCGCTTGCATGAACGCCGTGACTCCGCCAATGGCAAAGTTCTGGTCGAACCATCGGTCCATCCAGCCTTCCAGCTCAATCAGCGGCTTGCGCGGGCTCTTTGTCTTGCGGTCGCTGGCCCATTCCGCGTCGCGATCGGTCCAGATCACGGCGTGGACCTTCTTCTCGCCTTTGGGCGGCAGCCATACCGAGCCGTGGTTGAGAGCCACGAACCAATCGGCGGGAACGTTCCGCGCCAGAATATCCATCACGCCGGGCACGTCGTACGGGTTGCGCGCAAGGAAGTCGAGTTCGACCGCTTGATATGGGCTGGACGCGGCCGTCTCGAATTCGCCAAAGTTTTCCTGCGCTTGATTATTGTCGAACGTGACCTCACCCGTCTGCGGCTCGATGAATACCTTGACGCAGGTGTGCTCGCCGACCGTGGGGCTCCACGGCCGTGACGCCATCACCGTCTTTGTTTCTCCGGGATTGAGGACACCCACATCAACGGTATCAAACGGAGCCCAAGTACCGTTGTCGCCAATCCCCGGCGGCGTGTTGACGTAGAAGGTGACCTTCACGGATTGTGGGGTCGCGACCATCCCTTGATTGGTGATGAGCGCGAATAGCGTGTTGTCGTGGCCTACCCACGGCGGATCTCCATTTCCGATTGGCTTGGTTTCGTCGCCTGGTTCGTGGTTCTTGTAAATGATCTTTGGCGGTGCGGTTTCATCAAAGTCGAGCCGCTTCTCCATGTTGTAGCCGCTGTAGATGGGATGGCTGTCATGGTTGCCCATCATATCGAATGGCGCAGCGCTAGCATCGGATGGCCCGCCATACAAGTCGCCCCCAGCAAAGAAGTGGGAAAGCTCATGGGCCATGCGTCCCCAGTCTGCTTGCTGTGACACGTAGGTGATTCCCTTGGGATTTGGAAAATCAATGTCGAACTTCAGACCCAGCGGCGTTGCGCGGTTTTCAGCTTGTTCTTCGCTTCATCAATCTGGGCCTGGGTGGCGTTGGGATCCAGCATCACTGTGTCGAGCGCTGCCTGGGCACGGTCAATGTCCTCCTGCTGCCAGCAATAGAAATCCCGAGTCTTGCTAAGCGGAATCCAGTTGGGGGTCATGGTGAAGGCTGCGGATGTCTTGTTGTAAGAAGTCTGCTGAAAGAATGTGTTGGCAGAAGCCAGACGCGGCGTAACCGAATCGCGTGCCGTAGTACCCATAGGAGCAAGAGTTTCCGGGTCGATGTCACTGGGTTTGGTGAGCACGACCAGAATCTTCTGGTTCAGCCCCTGCGCGGACATGTCATAACGCCGGTCGGTCGTGTAACCTTGTCCGACGATGAGTTCGGCGTCGCTGTCCTGGAGAGGAGTCGCTCGTGTTGTCGTTCCGTCTCGCTTGAACTGCTGGGTACTGGTCGCGGTCCGCGTGCCATTACGCACTACGACCGGACCGGATGCAACGTCACGCAACGCCACAACCCTCAATTGGCTAGAACTGCCGGAAATAACGCGTGTCGTGCTTCCCCCGATCGTGACTTCGTTTTGCGAGGCGACAGGGTTGAAGCCCGTCCCTCGGATTTCCACGATCGTTCCTGGGAGGCCCTTTTCGGGCCCGATCGTGTGAATGGACATGCATGCCGTCAAGAAACTTCCGGCCGTTGCCACGAGGAGAAGGGAGGGTCGAAAGAAAGGTCGCTTCATGGAAACCTCCATGCAACCGATTGTCCTAGGAAGGGTGGAGGAGACGGTAATACTGATCGGTGACTTAGTCAACAGTAAAAGACTCTTCGCCGGGGGGCGAACAAGGGTGGCCCTTGCGCGTCGGGATGGCCGCCAAGGGCCATTGATCTCGCGACATCTTGAGAACGGTAGCATGAGATTGATTAAGATAAATGGGATATGATATCGGTACCCTTCGGTAAGTCGTAGCAAGTTGCGCCGCTGCCCTCAATGATTAGGAGGACTCGCATAGAGAGTTCAGATAAACGCCTGCCATGCTCATTACCTTTCCCGCCCTCTACGGCATCGACTATTCCATACAGGGCAATCCAGTTCGTCAGATTGCGGTGGACAGGTCTCAACGGGAGGGCGCTCTTGCGCCCTTCACTCGCGGGAGGCTCAGTGGATTTATTTTCCAACCAGGGATGGTTGATGAGGAAATGCTGATTTTGCCACCTGGAGCAAAACGCTTGCCCGATAGCCGTCAGCGCATTTTACGTGGCATCGTCAACCGCGATGCTGACTCCCTTGATCTTTCAGACGGAACTTGGCTGAGGCACCCTCTGCGTCACGTAGAAGAGGGGCAAGTCGACCATGAGCGTCAAATCGCCGAGTGCCTGGACTCGTGGATAGGAGCGTTCACATACGTTCAGGAAGATCCTCAAAGGCAACTCGTGGGACTCAGGAATCCACAACTAGGAGCCTTGCACGCGATTCACGCCCATTGGTCGGTTACGGACGCTACCGCAACGGTCGTCATGCCTACTGGAACGGGCAAAACGGAAGTCATGTTATCGATCCTGGTTTCGTATCGCTGTCCGAAATTACTCGTCGTTGCGCCGACGGATGCCTTGCGCGCACAGCTAGCGGAGAAGTTCGCGACGCTCGGCGTCCTAAAGGCACCAGGATGCACGCTGCTGAACGCCAAGGCGAAACATCCTGTGGTCTGCATGCTGCACCATATTCCTAATACGCCCGATGAGGTGGACTACATTTTTGCGCGCTCGCACGTTGTTGTGACGACAAGCATGGTGGCCGGTCAATCCAAAGAATCGGTCCAAGATCGGATGGCGCATCATTGTCCGTACCTTTTTGTTGATGAGGCGCATCACGCGGAAGCCCCGACTTGGGTAGCCTTCAAGCAGAAGTTCAAGGAGCAGCGAGTGGTGCAGTTCACTGCCACTCCGTTTCGAGAAGATGGGAAGCCGCTCGACGGCGACATCATCTACAAATATCCGCTTAAGAAGGCGCAGGAGGAGGGTTATTTCAAGCCCATTCGCTTTGAGCCTGTGGTGGCCTTCAATCGCAAGAAAGCGGATCAGGCAATCGCTTCTAAGGCTATCGAGCGTTTGAGAGCGGATGCAGACAAGGGTCATATTCTAATGGCTCGGGCGGAAAACATCGCGCGCGCAAGAGAGATTTTCAAGCTGTATGAGCGCTACGAAGAGTTCCATCCCGTCGAGTTGCACACCGGAATCAAATCGATCACTCAACGCGAGAAGATTCGCCGGCAGGTTATCACTGGCGAGTCGAAGATTGTTGTCTGCGTGGATATGCTCGGCGAGGGATTTGACCTTCCAACGCTGAAGATTGCTGCATTCCACGACATCCGCAAGACCCTAGCCGTTACGTTGCAACTCGCCGGCCGCTTTACGCGGGCACGGCCCGACTTAGGGGACGCTACGTTTGTTGCGAATACGGCGGATGTTGACGTGCAGGACGAACTGCGCAAACTTTATACGCGCGATCCGGATTGGAACATTCTGCTTCCGCAACTAAGCGACCGAATGATCGGCGAGCAGATGTCGTTGCAGGACTTCTTGCGCGGCTTTACGCAGTTCACCAAGGAAATTCCGCTTAAGACTGTGCGCCCGGCGACGAGCTGCGTCGTCTACAAGACGGCGTGTCAGGATTGGAAGCCTGAGAACTTCCGAGCAGGAATCCCCGGAATTGACTCGTGCGAGCAGGTCCATGAGACCATCAATCACCAAGAAAGAACACTGGTCGTAGTAACGGCGCGCCGCGTGCCACTCGATTGGACTGATGTCCAGACACTTTACAGTTGGGACTGGGAGCTTTACGTGGTGATCTGGTCGCACGAACAGAATCTTCTCTATATCAATGGGTCAACAAACGCTGGAGAGTACCGGCCCCTCGCAAAAGCGGTTGTGGGGGAAACAGCTACGCTCATCAAGGGCAATGATGTTTTCCGCACCTTTGAGGGAGTAAATCGTCTGGTCCTTCAGCAAGTGGGGCTAACCGAAATCTTAGGACGCAATGTTCGCTATACGGGCCGGATGGGAGGAAACGTCGGGCCGGGGGTCCCCGAAGCACAGCGCCGGCGCACGCTGAAATCCGTTCTCTCGGGCACGGGCTACAAGGATGGAGAGAAAGTTACGGTCGCAGCGTCGCGGAAGGGGCGTATCTGGTCTCACAGGCGAGAGCGGGTCGATCAGCTCGCGGAATGGTGCAAGGAGATGGGCGCGAAGCTCCTAGACGAGACGATCGATCCCGATCTAGTGCTTGCAGGAACCCTCGAATCGCAAACTCTTGCTGTGCGCCCGGCGAAGATACCGATCGGGGTGGACTGGCCGGAGGAAATCTACACGACGCCTGAAGGCCTCTGGTCCATTGTGATCGGCGAGGAAGAGTGCCCGTTGAGTGAAATGAGTATCGACCTCTTGTCTCCGAGTCGGGAAGGGGCGCTCCGGTTGGTGGTTTCTTCGGAGAACAGGCGCGGCGAGTTGGAGCTCGAACTCTACGAAGAAGAAGAGGCTCCGAACTATCGCTTTCTGCTGCAATCGGACGAGCGAGTTCAGATCAAACGAGGCGGACGCGGCGAGCCGGAAGACATCAGCGACTTTTTTTTTGCGACAATCCCCCTGTCATTTGGTTTGCGGACGGCTCAGCGCTGGAAGGCAATCAGTATGTCGAGCTTAAGAATGTTAAACCTCCCTATAACGCCGCCAAGATCCAAGCGTGGGATTGGACGGGAACAGACATCAAGAAAGAGTCCCAGGGGACAGACAAACGTGCGGACTCGGTTCAAGCAAGAGTAATCCGCCAATTGCGAGAGCGGGACTACCACATGATTATCGACGACGACGGGAAGGGAGAAGCCGCAGACGTCGTCGCGATTCGAATTCAGGGCGAGTTGACCGCGCCTACCGGTATCGAAGTGGAGTTCTATCACTGCAAGTATTCAGGTGGCCCGGAGCCGGGACAGCGGATTGATGACCTGTATGAGGTCTGTGGTCAGGCCCAGAAAAGCATTCGGTGGATGTATTCGCCCGAAAAGCGCAGCGATTTGTTTACACATCTGCTGCGCCGCCAAGCAGATCGCGAGGAGGAGGGTCTCGCAAGCCGATATGAGGTCGGCGATACGGAAATGCTTCAGACGCTCCGGGAGATGAGCATCTCTGTCTGGTGAGACTCACGATCCACATCGTGCAACCAGGGCTCTCGAGAGCCCGCGCGACCGCGGATCAACTGGAACTGCTTAGCGTCACCGAAAACCATCTTGCCGAGATTTATGATATCCCCTTTGTCGTGATTGCGAGTCCTTAGGCTTGCACGAGCATCGGCGGTACATTGTCTGTGGGGACTGGCGAGCGCTACGGGAAGGCAGGTCGCCTGCTCCGAGCTAGGGGTGGTTTGCGTCCCCACGGAGGTAGGCGTAGAGAAGTTTTTGTCCTGTGGGTTTTGAGCTTCCGCCAAGGGGCTCCACCGTGACGAATACGGCGTCGATTTCTGCCAGTACCGCCGGGTCGTCAAATTTCAATGCCCAGCGGTTCTGGTTCTTGTCGTCCCGACAAAGAAACTGAGGCTCCGTGTCAACTGTCTTCCATCCTTGTAACCAAACTTGGTTTCCACCGTTCTGTAAACGCCGCAGACATTGATGTCAACGTAGTCCGTACGTCAAGAACACACTCCGACTCCGATGGATTTGTCCTCCGCGTTCGAGCGTGAAGGGTCCAAAGGCCCACGTTGGATTCTTGCAAAATCGTACAATAAGCGGCAGCAGTCTTAAATTCGGAGGGCACGGGCAATGGCAGAGAATGAGAAGTCTCTACGGGCGTTGGTGCCGGCACTGGAACGGGGGTCCGCTCAGGACGCCCTAGTGGAAAGGCTGAGCGCGGGGAGAGGCGAAAAATACAAGAAGTTCGTAGTCGCGGCTCTGAGCAGCCTGCCTTGGGTGGGCGGAGTGATTGGGGCACTAGCCGGTCTGAAGTCGGAACACGAGCGCAAGGAAATGAACGAGCTCCACCGGCTGTGGCTAGAGGAGCACGAGGCAAAGGCGCAGGGGCTCGGTGAAACGTTGGGAGATATTTTCAGCAGGCTCGAGAATTTCGGGGACGAGGTAAAGGACAGAATCGAGTCGCCAGAGTACCTCGCGCTTGTGAAGAAAGCGTTCCGAGCATGGGACCAGGCCGACACTAACGAGAAGAGGCATATGCTCAAGAAGCTGATCACCAACGCTGGGGCTATTAAGCTCTGCCCGGACGACCTGATCCGGCTGTTCATTGCGTGGATCGAGCTGTACCACGAGGCGCACTTCATGGTCATAAAACAAATCTACAAGCACCCGGGCAGCACGAGGGCAGAAATATGGTACCGGATCCACGGGCAGAGAGTCCGCGAAGATTCCGCTGAGGCGGATTTATACCGTTACTTGATCCGGGATCTGAGCACAGGAGGCGTCATCCGCCAAGAGCGTGAGACTGACTACGAGGGTCGTTTCCTCAAGAAAGAAACTCGAGGGCAGTCTCGTGGGCCTGCTAGCCGCACCATAGAGTCGGCATTCGAGGACAGCAAGCCCTACGTCCTTACTGGGCTTGGAACGCAGTTTGTTCATTACGTCATGGAAGACGTAGTTCCTCAGATCGGCGGAGCCGCTGAAGCAAGGAGAGCATAAGCAGGCACCCTTGTGCTGTGCTGAGTAGAAGAAAGGCACCCTTGCCGGACGCAAGACCATTTCCATGGTGGGTGACACAGTTTGGGCGCCTCAAGAAACACGGTCACGGATGGTTCGCGTCTCCACGCAGGAAGGCGTAGAGAAGCTTCTGCCCCGTAGGTTTGGAGCTACCGCCGGGGGGCTCTACAGTCACGAATACGGCGTCGATTTCGGCCAGCACAGCGGGGTCGTCAAATTTGAGAGCCCAGCGGTTCTGGTTCTTGTCATCCAAGTAGAAGATTCCCAAGCTGCGGGTGACTTGCTTCGCCGACTCTTTGTAGCCCCACGCCTGGAAGGACTGTTTGGCGGGCGTGATCTGAGGACTCTGCAGATCGAAAGCGTAGAAGATGAGCGATTTCTCTTTTGTGTAGAAAACCCTGCCGAAGAGTTGCCGCGTCTTTCCCCTCGCATCGACGTCGTACACATCGGTGATGTGGAGATTCCGTGCGCCCATCAGGTCACGGATGTCGCGATCCGCAGCAAGCAATCTTCGAGAGCGGTCTAACGAGTCGGTCTGTGCTTTCAACTGATTTTGCAGCTCCTCAATCCGCGCTTTCCGGTCATCAAGTATCAGGGCGTTTTCGGACCGAGCTTTGCGGAGACCATCGAGCTCAATGGCCATCTGGCCGATTGAAGCGCGGGCTTGTTCCAAATCTCGCGCTAGGATGCTCTCCTTCTCCTGACCTGCCTGGGCTTCTGCTTGCATCTGAGCCTGCAAAGCCCCAACATCATCCAGTGCGACTTTCAATCTTTTCTCGATGGCATCGTACTGAGCATTCAATTCCGCGTTCCGAGCCTGAGCCGCGGAGAGTCCGTCGGCAACGCGAGAGTCCTGAGCCTTGGTCGCGTTGGAAAACTGTTGGCGCAGGTCTGCATTCTGCCTATTGAGCCTTTCAAGCTCCTCCAGGCGGGCCTGGCTGATTAGAGTTGACTGCCGCCACTGATATGCCGAAAAGCCGGCCAGGACAAGAAGCACCAGCGCCGCGGCATATGCGAAGGCCGGACCCGGTGCCGTGAGTCGCAGTCTTGCGACCAAGGATTGGCGCGCGCTGGGAGCCGGTACGAAAGGAAGGCCTTCGGCCTGGGCCCGGGCAAAGAACCTCTCCTTTAACCCTTTTGCGCGGCGCGCCTGTGCGCTCGGTTCCGCTCGCGGGGCCAACTCCGAGTGGAGAAGCGGCAACTGACCGTGCAGGATCTCTTCAAAGTCTCCGTACTCTTCCTTGCAGGTCGGGCAGACCTCAAGGTGGGCCACAAGCGCCGCATAGTCCTCTGCAGACACTTGGCCGGTCGCAGCCAGAGCGGCAAGCTCCTGGAACCTCGTGTGGTCTACGATTTCACCGTGTCGGCGCATTTCATGTCGTCTCTCTCGCCCGTCAACATCTCGTGCAACACATCGCGAAGTTTCCGAAGGCCTCGGAAGTAATAGTTATTGACCCGCTCTGGGGTTTCGCCCATCCGTTCGGCAATCTCCTTGACCAGTAGCCCCTCAAAGTATGCAAGCTGGAGAGCCATTCGCTGCTTCTCCGACAAAGATTCCATGCCCTTCAGCATAATCCTTTCCCGCTCCTCGATGGTTAAGCCGCCCCAACCATTACGGGACATTTGGGGGTCCCACGCTTGGCGATTGGGAACTATGCCGTCTCGCGGGTCATAGTGGCCACGAAGAGCAAGGAACTGCCGGCGATTCATGCTGCGGTGGTAAGCATACTGCAGAATCCAGACCTTGGCGCTTCCTTTGGCGGGGTCAAAGAGCGCCGCCTTGCGGTAGATCTCTAGGAACACCTCCTGCATGACGTCTTCTGCTTCCGCATAATCCCGCACGATCCGGCAAGCCACGCTCAGGACGAGCCTGTGGAATCGGTCAAACAGGACGGACATGGCAGGATGCGAGCCGGACCGCAACAGGAGGATGAGCTCTTCGTCACGGAGGTGGGACACTTCGGAGCCGTCGGCGGCGGGTGCCAACTCGCCGTTCGGGCGCGGTGGTTCTTCTCGGAGGCCCAACTGCTTTGGTTCCTCCTCAACTCATTTCAGTTTCGCTTTGGCCACATCCGGGCTACTGCGCGCAAACGGCGCGTACACAGCAACTCAAAATGCCCGGATGCCTGAGAGGGC
>Ga0137796_10002204_pt1 | contig 10612 bp, 9 predicted proteins | sample OV2TP3_FD_97704 | JGI IMG/M metagenome (GOLD analysis project Ga0137796, IMG submission 97704)
TCGCGTTCCTCTTGCGCGCTGGGGCGCGTCCCCAGGTTTCCGGTCAAGACCCACGCCCCGGTTTCCACTGCCAGTGCGCTCACGGGACGACGGAAATTGGGATCGACGCCGAAAAACGGCGCCGGCGACTCCGGCCACACGATCAGCCTGGGTTCTCTCGGCAGGGACGCTTGTTCCGCCCCGCTTCGGCTCAGGGCTCGGAAATCGTCCAACGTGGCCGCGAATTTTTCCGCGGTCCACGCAACGGAATCATCGGTTGGCAGGTTCTGCTGCACCAGGACCGCCATGTGCGTGGCCGCCGCCGGCTCCGGCTTGGCCAGCACTCCCGCCTGCAATGCCAGGGCCGCGCCCACGGCCGCCACCTGCATCACGCGCCGCCTGGCCCGGGGCAGCAGGAAGGCCACGGCAAATGCTGCGTTCACCAGCACGATGGCGAAGGACACTCCGTACACGCCGGTAACCGTTGCCAGTCGCGCCAGCGGAATGTTGTCCACCTGCGCGGTGCCCAGCAAATTCCAAGGGATTCCGGTGACGCGCGTACGCGCCAGCTCTACTGCCACCCACAACACCGGGGCCAGGGCGATGGCCCGGCCTCCGCCCAGCGCCGGCGTCCGCGCCAGCAGCACGAACAGGGCCCCGAACACGCCGTGGTAGAGCGCCAGGTACAGGCAAAACAACGCCAGCAGGACTGCCGCCACCGGCGCGGGCAGCCCGCCGTACTTGTGCATCACGTGAAAAATGAAGTAGCAGCTTCCCAGATACCAAATCACGCCGCTGGCGTAGCCCAGCAGGAACCCCTGCATCGGGGAAAGGGACTCAACCGTTTCTGATGGCGACGCTTCGCCCTGTTTCCCCTTGGGCGCCAGCGCCAGCAGCAAAGGCGCCAATGCCACCCAGCTCAGAAACGCCAATGACGGCTGCGGAAAGACGAGCGCCTGCAGGATTCCCGAGGCCGCCGCCAGCCCCCAAGCCGGTTTGGAAATGGCACGCACGCGCCGAGTGTACCAAAGACATTCCCCCAACCTCTGCGTGCTGCTAAAGCGTTGACCTTGGAGATTTTCTGGGCGTAGACTCGCAAACGGTTCTCCGGACGGCCGCCGCGACTCTCGCCGTGGCCGTTTGTTTTGCCCGAAGCATGTCTTCTACTGCTCAGCCCGTACCGCCGGGATCCAGCCGGGTTCGCATCGTGGTTGCCAGTTCGGTGATGCTCACCTTCATCTCCTTCTGGCGGGCCGCGGCCATCGTTCTTAACGACCTCGGATCTTCCGCTTTCTACGCCGGGGGCATCGCCGAACAAGCCGTAGGCAAGGCCGCGCCCTGGTTCATCCTCGGAGTGATGCTCTTCGCCGCCTCCGTGCGCATGGTGTACGTGGAGAGCTGCTCCATGTTCGTGCGCGGCGGCGTCTATCGCGTGGTCAAGGAAGCGCTCGGCGGAACTCTCGCCAAGGTCAGCGTTTCTGCCTTGATGTTCGATTACATTCTCACGGGACCCATCTCCGGCGTCTCCGCCGGCCATTACATCGGCGGCCTGCTCAACGAGCTTGTTGCCTCCGCCGCCGCCCACGGCTGGCTCCCGCCCATCCTCCACTCCATTCTCGAAGGGCCCAAGCCTATCAACGAGAACTTCCTGGCCATGACGTTTGCCGCGGCCATGACTCTCTATTACTGGTGGCAGAACACCAAAGGGCTGGAGGAGTCCAGCGAAAAAGCGCTGAACGTCATGAAGGTCACCACCGCCCTGGTTGTGATCCTGATGGGATGGTCTGCCCTCACCCTGCTCATGGGCGACTACAAGCTGCCGCCGTGGCCTACGCCCTCCAACCTGAACTTCAGCGAGGACGCGCTGGGCTTTCTCAAGGACAGCGACTGGCCGAAAATGTTCGGCCTCTTCGGCATTCTCATCGCCTTTGGCCACTCTGTGCTGGCCATGAGCGGTGAGGAGTCCCTCGCCCAGGTCAACCGCGAAATTGCCCATCCCAAGCTGCCCAACCTCAAGCGCGCCGCCATCGTCATCGGCATCTTCAGCTTCGTTTTCACCGGACTGGGCTCGCTGTTGGCGGTGATGATCATCCCCGACGACGTGCGCATCGCCGTCTACAAGGACAACCTCATCAGCGGCCTGGCCATGCATATGGTGGGACCGCAGGCGCTCAAGCTGGTTTTTCGCGTCTTCGTGGTCTTCGTCGGCTTTCTCATGCTCTCCGGAGCCATCAACACTTCCATCATCGGCTCCAACGGCGTCATGAACCGCGTCTCTGAGGATGGCGTGCTCACCGACTGGTTTCGCCGGCCCCACAAGCGCTTCGGCACCACGTCACGCATCCTCAACCTGGTGGTCGGCATGCAGCTGTTCACCATTCTTGCCAGCCAGGGCAACGTCTATCTCCTGGGCGAGGCCTACGCCTTCGGCGTTATCTGGAGCTTCACCTTCAACAGTTTTTCCATGCTGGTGTTGCGCTACAAGTACAAAGGCCCGCGCGGCTGGAAAATGCCGCCCAACCTGACCGTCGGTGGTATTGAAATTCCCGTTGGCCTCGGCCTCGTCTTCCTTCTGCTGCTTTCCACCGCTACCGTCAACCTTCTCACCAAGTCCATTGCCACCGTAGCCGGGCTCATCTTTACGGGCGCGTTTTTCCTGATCTTTACCGTCTCCGAGCGCGTCAACCGCAGGAAGCTGGCGGCCGCCGGCGCGCAGATGAAGGAGCATTTCCAGCTGCAGCACGAGGAAACGGTGCAGCGCGAAACGCTCGGCCTCCGCCCCGGCAACGTGCTGGTTACGGTGCGCGATTACAACGCCCTCACCCACCTCAAATGGGTGCTGGAACGCACCAACACGAATGACCAGGATGTGGTGGTGATGGCGGCGCGCCTCGTCGCCGGGCCCGGCGGCGGGGAATACGAACTGGCGCAGGAGCAGATCTTCAGCGATTACGAACAGACCCTCTTTACCCGCGCCGTATCCGTGGCGGAGGGCTACGGCAAGCACATCTCGCTGCTCGTCGTTCCCGCGCGCGACGTTTGGAGCGCCATCACGCAGACGGCGCACTCCCTGGAGTCATCCGCCGTGGTCGCCGGCCTTTCCACCAAGATGACCGCCCAGGAACAGGGCTTCTACCTGGGCCGCGCCTGGGAGGCCATGCCCGAACCCAAGATGCAGTTCGTCTTGCAGATCGTCCGTCCCACCTTGCAGGTCGAGACGTTCCGCATTGGCCCCCACACTCCCGACCTCAAGACCGAGGACGTCCACCTTGTCCACCGCCTCTGGCTGAACGTCACGCGCCTGCCCGGTTTGGAAAAACTGCACCACTCCGATATCGTCTCCGTCGCCCTCTCCCGCTTCGCCCGCGACTACGGTGGCCGCGACCGCGACGAAATCGTCGATTCCCTGCGCAAGAAGTGCAAGTAGCGACTATTTCTTCCTGCGATAGCGATGGAACTGCCAGTCCCCGGCCTTGCGACAGCTCACCCACGTCCACCAAGGGGCCTCGTCTTTGGTGAACCCGGGCCCGTGGATCGTTGTGGGCCGCAGGAGAACCTCGACACCGTCTTCTGCCGCCGTGCGCGCCTGCTCCGCAGGCACCACTTGCCCAAACTCCACGGGGCTCACGGTCAAGAAGCGCTCGTCCACCAGGCCGGCGCGCGCCAGGTGGCCGTTCAACGTGGGCCCACCCTCGCACAGCAGATAGCGCACACCCATCTCCTGCCGCAGCAACCGTACCGCCAGGCTCAGGTCCACCCAGCGTCCCTCGCCCGCCACCAGCACGGGCACCTGGGGATGCGACGTCTGTGCCGCCAGCCGCTCTGCGCCCTGGTGGGTGGTCACAATGGCCGCATCCACCTGCCCGCCGTCGAACGCCTTGTAGTCCGCGAGCTTTAGCTCTCCCGTTCCGGTGACGAACACACAGAGCTCCCGTCCCCGACCCAGCCGTTGCCGCAACTCTGCCAGCTCCTTGTGAACAATGCGATAGATCGGGCCGCGCGGCCCATAGCCGCTCAAGTCGCGCTCGTCGGTCAGCGTCTTCACGCCCACCAGCAGCGCATCGGCGTGCGCGCGCAGCAGGTCCACCAGCCAGCGGTCTTCCTCCGACTGCGCAATGTGGAACCCGGAGGCCTGCCAGCCTTTGAGCGACGTGATCCCGTCGAGCGACTGCACAAAATTGGAATAAATCCAGGGCCGGTCGGCCGGAGGAGGAGGAAAACCCAGACGGCCGTAGCTGCCATACGCTGCTACTTCCAGCGTACCCGCCTCGCCGTGATCAAAGAGGATTTCAAACTCGCGCATGAGGAATTCTTGGCTTCGTGCTTGGCGCTTGCGGCCTGCCGCTACTCCGTCATCCCGAGCGTCGCGATGGATGCGCATTCGCCGCCGCCAACTCCCGCCGCACGAACTCGGCCATCTCCTCGGTCACATATTGCGGCGGCCGAATGTGAAAGACCGGGCGTCCCGCCACCGGTTTCAGCGAAATGCCGCTCCACCGCGGTGCTTCTCCAGCGGGCTCGTGCAGCACCACCGCCGTTGCCCGGTCCAGGAACTCGCGCGCCGACTCCTTGAAGTCCGCCGTTTGAGAGTCCAGCACCGTCAGGTACACGTTCGGGCGCAGGAACTTCAGCACGCTGTTCGATTCCACAATCACGTCCCTGCTGCCGCTCAGTTCGCGCCTTAGATCGGGCATGGCCTCCGCCAGGCAACCCTGCTTGGTCCGCACCCACAGCGATCGCTTGGCCCCCGCAGCCAAAAAGCGTGCCGTATCGCTCTTCCCCGTGCGGTCCTGCTCTTCGGTGATGGCCCAGGTGTGCTCGTCCACCGCGCAGTCGCAGGACTCGCCGTTCACCGAGCACACCCCGTGCCCGTACTGCGTGATCTTCACCGCCGTCCAGCTTCGCTCCTGGAGCGCCGCAATCAGGCCTGCTACCACGCTGGTCTTGCCTACGCTCCGCGAATGTCCACCCACTACCACCATGGCCACGGCAACGCTTCCTCTCTTCTACGCCGGACTATTCCTTTTCCTTCTTTGCCAGGTGCGCCAGTGCCGCCAGCTCCTTCAAGTACTCGCGGATAGGCCGCGCCGGCGTTCCCCAGAAGACCACGCCCTTGCCGCGAATCACTTTTTTCGTCGGAATTCCGGACTGCGCCCCCAGAATGGCGCCTTCCTCGATGCGCACATGATCGGCGATTCCCACCTGCCCGCCCACCAGCACGTTCTTCTCGATTACGCTCGAGCCGGAGACGCCCGTCTGCGCCGCGATGACCACGTTCTCCCCGATCACCACGTTGTGGCCCACGTGCACCAGGTTGTCGATCTTCACGCCGTTGGCGATCACCGTGGCCTCCAGCGCGCCGCGGTCGATCGTGCATCCCGCGCCGATTTCCACGTCGTCGCCGATTTCCAGCCGTCCTGCCTGCGGGAATTTTTCATAGCGACCGGTGGCCGCATCGCGCACATAGCCAAACCCGTCGCTCCCCAACACAGAGTTGGAGAGCACGGTTACGCGGTCGCCCAGGCGTGTCCCGGAGTAGATGGTCACGTGCGCGTCCACAAAGCAGTCCCTCCCGATCTCCACTTTGGAGGAAATGCACGCTCCGGGCCCGATGCGCGACCGCTCGCCGATCACCACGCTCTCGCCGATCACCGCATAGGGCGCCACGGAAACCTGCCGTCCCAAGCGCGCCGATTCGTGAATGACTGCCGTGGAGTGCACGCCGGCTTCGCGCCGCCGCGCCGGCCGGACCAGCGCCGCCGCCCGCACGAATGCCAGCCGCGGTTCCGTTGCGATCAACAGCGGCTTGCTGCTCTTCGCGCTCGCCGCAAATTCGCCCGCGATGATCGCTCCTGCCTCCGACCGCAGCGCCGCCGCCAGCGCCTTTTCCGTCTCGGCAAACACCAGATCCTCAGCCGTAGCTGAGCCGATTCCTGCGATGCCGCCGATTTCTCCCGCGCCGTCTCCCACCAGGCGCGCCCCGCACGCCTGTGCAATGGCCTTGAGCGATTGCTTCATTCCATCCTTCCGTTTCGTGCCGGATTTCTCTTCGAGTATATGCCCGCCGCGCTCGTCTTTTGGCTTGGCGCTCAGTAGAGCGAGGGCTCGCCCTCGGGGCGCGTCTTCCAGCGGCGGTGCACCCACAACCACTGCTCCGGGTAACGCCTGGCATACTCCTCAATCACCCGCGTGAAGGCCGCCGTGTTGGCCACGATGTCCGCCTCCTCGTTGTCCGTCCGCACCAGTTCCATCGCGGGCTCAAAGGTCACGCGGTACTTCCCCTGCTCCTCGTCCCACACGGTGAACGCCGGCACCACGGCGGCGTTTGTGCGCAGCGCTACTTTGGCCACCAACCCCGTGGTGCATGCCTTGTGCCCGAAATAGTCCACGAACACTCCCTGCGGGGGCGTCATGTTCTGGTCCATCAGGATGCCTATGGTTTCCCCTGCCTTCAGCGCGGCCAACAGCCCGCGCGCAAAATCCTGCTTTTCCAGCGTGGTGTTCCCATGCCGCGTGCGGTACCCGTCCACAAACGAGTTCAGGTAGGGATTGTCCAGCGCCCGCACCACGATGTGCAGCGGGTGGCCGTGCAGTGAGTGCACGTACGACCCCAGTTCCCACGCTCCCAGGTGCGCCGTCAGGAAGATCACGCCCTGACCGCGCTGGCGTGCCGCCTCAAAGTGCTCCAGGCGGTCGTGGACCGCGACTTGCCCCACATTGTGGCGCGTCAGGCGGGGCAACAGGCAAAACTCCGCCAGTTGCCGGCCCAGGTGGGTGTAGAGACCGCGCAGAATGCGGCCGCGTTCGTCCGGCGATTTTTCCGGGAAGGCCAGCTCCAGATTGCGCAGGCCCACGCGCCGCAGCCGCCCGTGCAGAACATACACCGCGCGCGCCAGCAGGATGCCCGCCGCCCGCGCCAGCGGCCGCGGCAGCAGGCCCATGCCGCGCACCAGCAACCACACCGGCGCGTACTCGAGAAAAAATCGCATCCCGGGAAAACCCGGACGGTAGCACCGCCCGAAAACCGCTGTCAAACGTACCCGGTTATCCTGAATCCAGAAAGGATTTTGCTACAGTACTGTTACATCCTGATCTCGGAGCCCCAATCATGAATCGTCTGTTGCTCGCCCTTTCCCTTCTGCTTTTTCTCTCCGCCTGCAAGGTCTCCCAGCCCGGCAGTCTGGAAACTTCCGTCGCCCACGAAGTCAAGCAGGTCACCATCGGCGGCAAGAACCAGGTCAACCCCGTGCCCGACGACCCGGCGTCTGTCGCCGCCGGTGCGCGCCACTTCCAGCACCATTGCCAGGTTTGTCATGGACTCGACGGCCAGAACACCGGCGTGCCCTTCGCCAGGCGCATGGACCCGCCCGTGCCCGAGCTCACGTCCTCCGAAGTGCAGGAGTTCACCGACGGTCAGCTCAAATGGATCATTGAACACGGCATCGCGCCCTCCGGCATGCCCGCCTGGAAGGGCCTGCTCTCCGATGAAGAGATGTGGCAGATGGTGCGCTATCTCCGGCACCTGCCCGCCAAAGGCAGCCTGGGGGTGCCCGACGTCTACAAGGAAGAGGCGGAAGAACACTCCCACGATGCCCAGAAAGAAGGCAAGTCCCACAAGGACCAGAGTGGACAGCCGCACACGCACTGAGGCTCGCTAACGTCGCGCCGCGGAGCGGACTTGTTCACGGGCCATTGGCTACTGGTTGCTGGCCGCGACCTCTGTCGAGTATTTGCTCACCGCCGTGAGGAAGGGCTCAGATCCCTCGGCCGGAGCGATGCCGCCGGTGAGAATGGTCTTGAAACGCACCATGCGGCCGTAAAAATCACGTGTGTCATTCTTGTCCTGGCGGATCACCGCCCCGTTCAGCGTCAGCCCCGCAAACACGCCCCGCGCCCGCGAGTATGTCAGAACTTGCGCGCGCATCTTCCAATCGGTCATGCCCTCGGCGTGCCGGCCCACTGGCCCCGCCGCCACCGAGGCGTCCGCTCCCAGCTTGAACTTGCTGGAAAGCAGTGCGCGCATGCCCCTCTCGTTCATGATGATCATCACCAAGTCCACCGCCTGGCCGCCAATCTGCAGCCCGAAGCTGCCGCCTTCCAGGCGGAAAAAAGCCGGCGCGCTCCAGCCCTTTTCGGTGCGGCAGGTGGCCACGCCCTTGCCATAGGCGCCGCCGAAAACGAATCCCGCTTTGAGCATCGAAGGCACCACCGCCACGCACTCCGCGTTACGCAGGATTTCCTCCGGGATGCCGGCATCCGGCGCGGCCATGATTTCATCCAGCACCAGCCCCGCCTCCTCCAAGCGCCCGACTGCGTCTTCCCTGCCGCCGGCGTAGGCAAGGTTTGCGCTCAAGACGACCAGTAGCATGATCAAAAAGTTCTTCATGGACTCATACCTCTCCTCGACTGATACTACCCGTCTCGCTCGGATTCCCGGCCGTAACTCTCTCGAGGGAAACTGGAGAGTTAACCTTTCTGCTGCACGCCCTGCAGTCAGCGACGCCGCTCGCTTTCACGCAGAATGTTGGTAAAGGATCGGCCCGAAACTGTGAGAGTGGGAACAATAGTTCCCGCCACCCGCACGTCTGCGCCTGCGCCGGGCACACCGTAGCGATCGGAATAGACCCACAAGCGTCCGGTGCCGTCATCGAGCTGGTAGACGCCGGTTTGGAACAGTCCGAACGAGTCCACAACTTTGCCGTGCACCGCAACTTCCCTGTTGGCGTAGCGGCCGGGATCCTGGTTGATTTTGGCAATGGTGACCTGCTCCGGGCATCCCGTGAGCAGCAAGCCACTCAAAAGAACAAGTGCGCATGACAATTTTTTCTGTGTTTTCATGACTTCCTCTCCGGAAACTGGATTTCCAGGCGATGGCCCAAACGCAATCCGGGGCCGCCTTGCGGCAGCCCCGATTACATTTCGCCGATTAGCCCTGCGGTTCGATGTTTACCGGCTCCGCCAGGCGGAACGTCATCACCGTCTCTGCCGGCAAGCGTACGTTCTTCTTGCCGGTGAGCGCGGCCACGGCTGTACCTGCTCCGGCGCCGATCGGACCGCCAATCAGCGCGCCCTTGCCTCCAGCAGCGATGGCGCCGATGATGGCGCCGCCCGCGCCGCCGCCGCCAATCCAGGCAATGTTGCGCTTCTTATGGCTGCCGCTTACGCGGGTGAGGGTATTGGTGGCGATGTCATAAGTGTTGTCGCCCACCACGACCGACTCCAGTGCCAGGCCCATTTGCGCCCGGCCCCGCAGCCGACCCGATTCCTTCGCGTAAACCACCACGCCGTTGACCTGCGATCCGGCAGGGATCACCACCTGGTCGTTCACGCGAACCGGCTGCGTGAGCGTGGAGGTAAAGCCGTCGCCCGACCGTTGCTGGTTGGTTGCTAGGCTGTGCTCCAGGCGAACCTGAAGCGCGGTGCCCTCAGGTACCGTGATGCCCTGGGATGAAGTAGTGTAGGCGGCGCCGGCCACGCCCAGGGCGAGTGCCAGTGCCAGACCCACGACAAGATAACGAGACTTCAGGAAATTCATGTCAACCTCCTGAAAAAACTATTTCCGTTGCTTGAAGGTGAGATGGCAGGTCTGGATCCCGGGGCTGCCCCGCTAAGTTGTTGATTCTTCATAAATAAGGCGGATTTGTGGCGAACAAAAGGCGGCCGCGCATGAGGGTTCCGCTGGGTCGAGGTCTATCTTGCTGGAGTGAAAAGATTTAAGGGTTGGGACCGGCCGCTCTCTCCGGCCAATCCCAACCCTTGTCTCCCAGGTTCTGTGGTTGGTGAGCGCACTATCCGCTAACTCAATTGCGCCCGCAAGATAACCAAGGTGCATGGCCGTTGGGCCATGCGCTCGCCCTACTTCGAAACCAGGGAATGCGTAATGGCATGCACGGAGAGGGCAATGCGGTTCTGCACGCCGACCTTGCGCATAAGCTTGGCCACGTGTGCCTTCACGGTGCGTTCTTCGATGCCCAGCGCCGTGCCAATCTCTTTGTTGGATCGTCCTGCGACCAGAAGCTCCAGCACTTCCTTCTCGCGATCGGTAAAGCTGACGCGTCCCGCGGGAAAGATGCGCCCCGGCGACGTGGTAACGCGCTCGATGAAGATGGAGAGCACGCGTCGCGGCGCCCACACCGAGCCCTGGTGCACCAGGCGGATGGCCTGCACGAACTCGGCGGGGCTGGCGGCGGCGTCCACGTAGCCCTTGGCGCCGGCCGCCAGCGCCTTCAGGATGGTCTCTTCGTCCGCCCCCGAGCCGGTCACGATGATGCGCAGGTCGGGCCGGGCCGCCTTCAGGCCGGCCATGATGTCGAACAGGTTCTGGCCGTCGCGGCTGCCCAGCAGCACCAGGTCAATATCGGACTGCGAGGTCACGTCGGCCAGGGAGGCCGACACCAGCTCGAAGCCCGATTCCTTTTCAAACAGCGAACGGAAGCCCACCAGCCGCAGCGGGTCACTTTCCACCACGGCAATGCGGATTCGCGGCTTTTTGGACGAGGTTGACACGATCCTGGGTAAGGAAGACTTTCTAATCTCGGTTGTGGCAAGCATAGCCTCATTCTGCACTGAACGAAAGTCCCCGCCAAGGTCACCGAGGTGCATGCACCTTGGTGCGCCCGCGGTTAAAGCCTGA
>Ga0137796_10002205_pt1 | contig 10610 bp, 10 predicted proteins | sample OV2TP3_FD_97704 | JGI IMG/M metagenome (GOLD analysis project Ga0137796, IMG submission 97704)
TGTCGCCGATGTCGAGGCCTTCGAGGTTGACGGTGATGGTCTCGGGGATGCGGTCGGGTTTGCACACCACCTCGATCTCGTAGCGCACGACGTTGAGCACGCCGCCGCGCTTCAGGCCCGGCGACTTGAAGTCGTTGACGAACACGACCTGGACACCGACGCGCAGATCCGAATCCGTGCCGAAGCGCATGAAATCGACATGGGTCGGGCGGTCGGTCACGGGATCGAGCTGCAGGTCGCGGGCGAGCGCGTACATGGCCTCGCCGTCCACCTGCAGATTGAAGACCCGCGAAAAGAAGCCGGGCCCCTTGATCTGCGCCAGCAGGTCCTTGGGATCGATCGAGATGTTGAGCGGGGGTTCCTTGTTGCCGTAGACGACGCCCGGCACGCGGCCGGCACGGCGCGTGGCGCGGGCTGCCCCCTTACCGGCCCGGTCGCGCCGCTGGGCGGCGAGTGGAACTGACTGAATCATGGGTTTCTCCTTCCTTGGTTGCCGCCGGCCTCCAGGGGTGCCGACGGATGCTCTCCGCCCGCGCGACCACGTCAGTCGAACAGGCTGGAAACGGACGTCTCCTCGCTGATGCGACGGATCGCTTCCGCCATCAAAGGCGCGATCGTCAATTGTTCGATGTTGTGCGACACACGCACGGCCTCGGTCGCCTGAATGCTGTCGGTGATGATCAGCCGGTCGAGCGGCGACGACGACACGCGCGCCACCGCGCCGCCCGACAGCACGCCGTGCGTGACGTAGGCCGAGACCGAGGTCGCGCCCGAGTCCTTGAGCGCCATCGCGGCGTTGCAAAGGGTCCCGGCGGAATCGACGATGTCGTCGACCAGGATGCAGCGCCGGTCCTTGACGTCGCCGATGATGTTCATGACCTCGGACACGCCGGCGTGCTCGCGCCGCTTGTCGATGATCGAAAGGTCGGCGTTGATGCGCTTGGCCAACCCGCGCGCGCGCAAGACGCCGCCCACGTCCGGCGACACGATCATCAGGTTCTCGCTGTTGAAGCGGCGCTCGATGTCCTTGGTGAAGACCGGCTGGGCGTACAGGTTGTCGACCGGGATGTCGAAGAAGCCCTGAATCTGGCCGGCGTGCAAATCAACGGTAAGAACCCGGTCGGCCCCGGCGCGGGTGATGAGGTTGGCGACCAGCTTGGCCGAGATCGGCGTGCGCGGGCCCGACTTGCGGTCTTGACGGGCGTAGCCGAAATAGGGGATCACGGCGGTCGCGCGCCGGGCCGAGCCGCGTTTCAGGGCGTCGAGCGCGACCAAGAGCTCCATCAGGTTGTCGTTCGCCGGGTACGACGTCGACTGGATGATGAAGACGTCTTCGCCGCGCACGTTTTCCTGAATCTCGACGAACACCTCCATGTCCGAGAATCGGCGGATGATGGCCTTGGTCAAGGGCAGGTTCAGGTAAGCGGAAATCGCCTCGGCCAACGGCCGATTGCTGTTGCCGGCAAGAATTTTCATGTCTGTCCGCCACTCCGGCGCGCTTCGGACCCGCTCTCGGCGCTTTCCGCCCGACCCGGTCCAACACGGAAATTACTGAGGTTCCGCAACGAGATACCGCCGACGCCCCAGCCCGCATCCCCGCGGGCGCGGCGGAATTTAACAGTGTCGTCATGGTAAGTAAACGTCCTTGCCGGGGGCCGCGACAAGGCTCCGGCAGCACCTCAGCGTGCCGGTGGCGGCGGGGCCCGGCCAGGGACTTGGCGCAAGGGCGGGGTCGGCGGGACCGCGACCGCGGAAACCGACGGGCGCCGGCCCGGGCCGTGGCCGAACAGTTCCTGGATGCCGTCGACGGCGGCGTTGGCGATCAGGTAGGCGACTTGGCCCCAGGCGCCATCCAGGCTGCCGGCGGGGATGGCGTTTTCTTGGGTCGCCTTGCCGACCAGGCCGCCGTTGTGGGTGGTGACGTGCCAAACGATCTTGGCCGGCTGGCGCCCGCCCGCCGGCGGGCCGATCGCGACCTGACCCTGGAGCACGAACGCGGCCTGGCGCGGATCGTCCGTCACCTGCAGGTCGCGCCCTTTGAGCGCGTCGCGGATGGCGATGGTGAGCGACTGGTTGCCGTCGCCGGGCGCGCCCTCGACATGCCTGACGATGATCACCGGGTTGGTCCACGCGGCCAGCGTCTTCGGCGGCGGGACCGTGTTGACCGGCGGCTTGGCGACCTCGCGCGCCGGCGGCGTCGGCGGCAGGGGCGCCGGCGGGGCCATCGCCCGCGGCAAGCTCGGCGGCGCGATCGCGGCCAGGATGGCGGCCGACGGCAAATCGGGCGGCAGCGGCATGTCGTCGATGACGTCGCGCGCGGACGACGGATCGGCGGTCGGCGCGTAGGCCGCGTGATGGGTGGCGACCATGTCCGGGACTTGCCGAGCCCGCGCGGCCGGGCGCGCCGACGCGGCATCGGCGGTCGTCGTCGGGCTTCGTCCCGAATATTCGACGAGCATCCGCGACAGCTTGGGTATCGTTTCCATCACCATCAGGTTGACCGCTTCGGTCGAGGCGCTCTCCCAGAGATTGCGATCGATGACCGAAATTTGACGGTGGTGGCCGATGAGTTGCCCGTCGACGTCGCGATATTCCCAGGCCACCGTCATCCAAATGACGGAGTCGCGGGTTTCCGTCTCCTCGATACGGCCGGCGACGGTCTGGCTGCGGTTGTCGGGAACCTCGGCCGTGCGCACGTTGGGGGTGGTCTTGCGCAGGGTCTCGGCCATGCGGTCGGCGAGCACCGAACGTCCCGGCCAGTCGGTCCCCTGCAGCGGGATCACGACGATCGGCGGGTCGAGGGTTCCGGCCGGCTGCGGGTCGATGCCGAAGCTGGGCAGTTCCCGGAACTTGGTGGTCATGTAGGACGTCATCTTGCGCATCGAATCGCACGCCGAAAGGCCAAAAAGGACGAAAACCGCGACGGCGACCAGGCCGAACCGGCGAGCGCACAGGCGTCCCGTCCGGGTCTTCAGCAAAAGATTCGATCGCGTTTCGTGTTCCATCACGTCGGCGGCGGCGGAGCCCGCCCCTTGATGCGCGGCAATTCGAAGCCCGGCGGCACGGCGAGCCGCGGCGCCCCGTTCGTCGATGTGGCGAGCGTTGCCGCGCGCCCGCGCGCGACCACGTCCTGAATGCCGCCGACCGCGGCTTCGGCGACGACCGGGGCAATCCGGCCCCATGGCCCGTCTAGGCTGCCGGCGGGCACCGCGTTTTCCTGCGTCGCGCGCCCAAGCTCGTTGCCGTCGCGGTCGACGACCCGCCACACGATCTTGATCTCTTGACGGCCGCGGTCGGGCGGGTTCATCGCGACCGTGCCCTGAAGCACGAACGCCGCCTCGGCGCGTCCGCGTGCCAACGGCACTTGGTGCACCTGAAGCGTCGCCCGGATCGCGCGCTCGAGCGCGGCGTTGCCGTCGCCGGGAGCGCCGCTCACCGGCTCAACCCAGATGCCGTCGGCGCGCGGCGCGGCCGGCACGGCCGACGCGGTGGTCGCGTCCGGTTGATGGCTGACGGCGACGACCGGACCGTCCTGGACCATGCCGGCGATCGGCTTGGCCGCTTCCTTGCCGACGGCCCAGATGATGCGCGGGTCGCCGTAATCCCATTGCCAGCGGCTGCCGGGCACGCCCTGGCTGTAGCGGCCGATCGTCCGGCCGCCGCGATCAAGCAGCGTCCAGTTGATGACCACGACGTAGGGCACCTTGGGGTCGGTGTCGTTGATGTCGGCGCGGCCCTTGAGAATGTAGCGGCTGGCGCGGGATGCGCTCGTGCTGGCCGGGATGTTGTAGGTGCCGAGGTTGTCGGCCACCGACTGGGCCAGCAGCCGCGCCATTGGCGCCGGCGGGCCGTCGACCATATCGACCTGGATGCCGGCGGCGGGACCGATGTCGACGAGCGGACCGTTACGCGTGTCGGCGCCGGACTGGAACGGGTGCGGCACGGAGTCGCAGGCGGCAAGCGCCACCAGCATCGTGACCACGATCGTGAAACGCGTGAGCATGGAACCTGACGCTCTCCCGCTAAAAAACCATCATCGTGCACGTCACCAACGTCGCCACGGCGCACACCACAACCAGCATGACCATGTACGGCATGGTTTATTCCTCAAGCGCGATCGCCGAGAGCGCGCGCCCGTATTCGCGCTCGCCGCGCTTGGTGGCGCGGCGATAGCTGAAGAAGCGTCGCTCGTCGGCGCAGGTGTCCATATCGAGGGCGGCGACCGCCGTGAGGCCGAGTCGCTCGAGCCGGCGTCGTACGTAGCCGGGCAAGTCGAACTGAAAATGTCCGGCCCGCGTCGACGGCCGGAAGAAATCCGCGTTGGCCGGATCGTCGGCCAGGAAACTGTCGTGGAATTCCCGCCCGACCTCGTAGGATGCCTGGCGAATGCAAGGACCGATGCCGGCGACGATGGCGGCCGGCCGGGCGCCGAGGTCGACCATCGTTTCGACCGCCGCATCGAGGATTCCGGCGCGCGCGTCGCGCCACCCGGCGTGGGCCGCGCCGACGACGCCGGCCGTCGGGTCGGCGAGCAGGACCGGCGCGCAATCGGCGGTGAGCACGCCGAGAGCGAGGCCAGATCGCCGCGTGACGATGGCGTCGGCGCGCGGCGCCTTGTCGGCCGGCCACGGTTCGTGCGCGACGATCACGCCGGTCGAATGGGTTTGGTACGCGGTGAGGAGCGTCTCCCCGGAAAGGCCGAGCCGCTCGGCGGCGCGCGTGCGGTTGACGGCCACCCGCTTGGGGTCGTCGCCGGAGCCGAACCCGCAGTTCAAAGAGGCAAAAAGGCCCTCGCTGACGCCCCCCTCGCGCGTGAAAAACCCGTGGCGGACACCGGCAGCCCGTTCCAATACGGCGGCGGTGATCATGGCTCCTTTATCAATCAGGACGCGCGCCGGAAGAAGGCGATCCGCGTCTCCGACCCCAAGATATTGTGAATTCTATATGATTTTAAGGCCAGACGCTACTAGCCATAGCATCCGGGACAGGGGCGTACCTGGTTATGACGTGGGCGATTCGGAACGCCTACTCAAGTCCCGAAACCGGGTGGCGCGGCATGGCCGGGCGGCATCAGCGCCAGGACCTTGAACAGGGCGCCCATGGCGTCGGCCTCGGTCAGGCGCCGCACGGCCGCGGCGATGTCGCCGGCCTGGGTCGCGTTTGCCTTGGCACTCAAGGCACTTGCGCGCGCGGCGAGACCGAGGCGCGTGAGAAAGGTCCCTTGCGGAATCGGCCCGAAGACGACGGCGCCGGCCTCGCCGGCGGCACGCGCCAGCGCTCCGAAGTCGACGTGCGCGGTCAAGTCCGCTTCACCGGGATCGGCCAGGACGTCGTGATAGGCGTGTTCCTTCACCGCCTGCAAGGTGTCGCCAAGCGCGCTTCGGGGATGGCCGTAATCGACGATCAGCGCCGCGCCCTTGTCGCGCGCGACGCGCGCTGCCACCGTGTGGACGAGGCCGATGGCCGCCGGGCAGACTTCAACCACGGCGCCCTCGGGGGCGTGACGGAGTTCGCGTGGGATCAAGGCCTCGACCGGCGTCGGCGACGACAGCACGACGCGCAAGGTGCCGTCGTCGGCGATGGCGATCAGCCGCTCCCGCCACACGGTTTCGGCCTTCTGAAATTGGCGGATCGGCAAGGCGTCGAAGAACTCGTTGGCGATCACCAAGAGCGGGCCCTCGGGTACGGTGGCGAAGCCGTCGTGCCACACCGGCGGCGCGCTCATTGGCGCTTGCGCCAGCGTCTCGCGCTGGCGCGCGCGCAACGCCGGGCTGACCTCGACGAGATGGACGCGCGCGGCCCCGTTGAAGCCGGGCGTCGAGCGGGTGGCCCGCAAGAGATCCGCCATCAGGGTGCCGCGGCCGGGGCCGAGTTCGACGAGATGGATCGGATCGGGTCGGCCGAGCCCCTGCCACACGGCCGCGCACCAAGCGCCGATCAGCTCGCCGAACATCTGGCTGATCTCGGGCGCGGTGATGAAGTCGCCCCGGATTCCGAAAGGATCGCGCGTGGTGTAGTAGCCGCCGCTCGGATTGAGAAGCGCCTCCTCCATGAAGGCCGCGACCGTGAGCGGGCCTTCGCGCGCGATGCGCCGTCTCAGGTGCGCCAGGAGACCGCCCGGCGCGCCGGGGCCGGAGCGTCCGTTCAAGGGGCGCGCACCCTGAGGGCGTAGGCGATCAGGAGGGCGCCGACGACGATCATCGGGAACGACAGCCACTGACCGAGGGTGGTGCCGCCGATCAGCAAGCCGATGTGGGCGTCGGGTTCGCGCACGAGCTCGACGCTGGCGCGCGCCAGCCCGTAGCCGGCGAGAAACACGCCGGTGAGCGCGCCGGGCCGCCGGCGCACCGCCTCGATCCGCCATAGCCCGTGCAGCAGCGCGAGGAGCAGGAGCCCCTCCAGGAACGCCTCGTAGATCTGGCTCGGGTGGCGCGGCAGCGGGCCGCCGCGCGGGAACACGACGCCCCACGGCACCTCCGTGACGCGGCCGAAAAGCTCGCCGTTGATGAAATTGGCGAGCCGGCCGAGCAGGAGTCCGATCGGGGTCACGCAGGCGAGCGCGTCGGCGAACGGCAAGAGCGGCAGGCGGCGCCGGCGCGCGAATCCGACGGTCGCGACGAGCACGCCGAGAAGCCCGCCGTGAAACGACATGCCGCCCTGCCAGAGCGCGAACGCCGCCAGCGGGTTCTGGGCGTAGTAGCCGGGGTTGTAAAACAGCACGTAGCCGATCCGGCCGCCGAACACGACGCCGAGCGTCGCCCACACCAGGAAGTCGTCGATCGTCTCCGCTGGCGCGGCGAGCGGCGGCCGGCGCGCGAGCGCCCGCATGTAGCGCCAGCCGGCGATCAGCCCGACGATATAGGCGAGCGCGTACCAGCGAATAACGATCGGCCCGAACGACACCAGGACCGGATCGATGTTGGGAAAAGCGATGGCCAAGGTCATGACGACGGCGTTCGCGCGCTCATCGGTACGGGTCCGCGGCCGCGAGATAGTCGCGCACGTAGCGCGCGACGCCATCCTCGAGCGTCGTGAACGGCCGGCGGTAGCCGGCCGCGGCGAGACGACGCATGTCGGCCTGGGTGAAGTACTGATACTTGTCGCGGAGCGATTCCGGCGTCGGGACGTAGTCGATCTTCGGCTCCTGGCCGAAGGCCCGGAACACCGCGGCGGCGAGATCGGCGAAAGTGCGCGCGGTGCCGGTGCCGCAGTTGAAAAGCCCGTTCACGTGATCGTTGTCGAGCAGCCAGAGAACGATGTCGGTGCAGTCGCCGACCCAGATGAAATCGCGCTTCTGGCCGCCGTCCGCATAATCGGGATGGTGCGACTTGAACAGGCGCGCCGGCTTGCCGGCGGCGGCGTTGGGAAAGATATGGGCGACCACGCTCTGCTGCCCGGCCTTGTGGTATTCGTTCGGGCCGTAGACGTTGAAGAACTTGAGCCCGGCCCATTGCGGCGGCTGGTCCTCGCCGTTCGCCAGCATGCGCGCGACGCGGCGATCGAACAAATGTTTGCTCCAGCCGTAGGCGTTGAGGGGCCTGAGCTTGGCCAGCGCTGCCGGCATCGCATCGTCGGTGAAGCCCTGGCCGCCGTCGCCGTAGGTGGCGGCGGACGAGGCGTAGAGGAAGCGCACGCCGTGGCGCGTGCACCACTTCCACAGCCTGAGCGACAGCCCGAAGTTGACGGCGACGATCTTGTCGGCGTCGGTTTCGGTCGTCGACGAGATCGCCCCCATGTGGATGACGGCGTCGACGGCGAGCCGGTGGCCGTCGAGAAACGCGAACAGATTGTCCGGCGACACGATATCGACCAGCTCACGCTTGGCGACGTTGCGCCACTTGTCGCCCTCGTGCAGACGATCGCACACGGCGACCGGACTCCGGCCCCGCTCCTCCAGCGCCGCTACGATGTTCGAGCCGATGAAACCGGCGCCGCCCGTCACAACGAACATGGTCCATCCCGCCTGCCTGTGCCGCTCTTATAGGTTCCGGCGTCGGGGGCGGCAAGCCGGCGGTTGCGCCGCCGCGCCGCGGACTCCATATTACACGCGTTCGCACACTGTGCCTGCTTGCCGACGGGAGGGCCGCCATGCAAACCAGCAACCGCGTGCTTGACGATCTCGCCAAGGTCGCCAACGGCGCCGTCTCTACCTTGGTCGGCATCAAGGCCGAACTCGACGCCTTGATCCGTCAGCAGCTCGAGCGCTTCGTCGATCGTCTCGATCTGGTGCCGCGCGAGGAATTCGACGCCGTCAAAGCCATGGCCGCCAAGGCGCGCGCCGAGCAGGAGAAGCTCGAACGCCGGGTCGCCGAGCTGGAGGGCCGCCTGGCCGGCGCCGCCCGTCCCGCGCGTCGCGCGCCAGCCAAAAAGCCCGCGCACCGCCGCCGTTCCTAGCCTTCGACCAGCTCGCCACGCGCCTGAGGTGCGGCACCACGGGCCTATTCCCTCGCCCGCTGAGGCGTAGGGCAACGGGAATTTTCCACAAGATTTCGCCGTCTTTCTTGATTCCCCGCTTGCGCCCGATTCGCGGATTTGGCAGGCTAGGCTTTGTATAGGGCGGGGAAATATCCACAAGGTATCGGGGCTTACGCTGGATATAGTGGTTTTGCCCGTCCGAGCCACGATGCCGATAGCCGGCGTGTCAAGCTGCAAGGAGGCACGGGCATGACATCCCTACGCGCGTCCGCCGACACCGCCGTCGCCAATCCCCTGGACGTGATCGAGCAGATCGTTGAGATCAACGAATGGCTGTTCGACCGTCGCAGCGAACAGGAGATGGCGGCCCAGGTCCCAGGTCGGTGGTGTGACTACAGCCTGTACTTCGCCTGGAACGAAGAGATCGGCGCCATGCACTTCACGTGCGCCTTCGACATGCGTATCCCGCCCGAGAAGCGGCGGGCCGTGCACGAGCTTCTGGCGCTGATCAACGAGAAGTTGTGGCTTGGCCACTTCGGCGTGTGGGAGGACGAGGGCGTCCCCATGTTCCGGCACGCGCTACCGCTCAGGGGCTTGCGCGGCCCCAGCGTGGAGCAGATGGAGGATTTGCTGGATACTGCGATCCTCGAATGCGAGCGCTTCTATCCGGCGTTCCAGTACGTGATCTGGGGGGGCAAGACCGCCGCCGAGGCGATCGAGTCGGCGATGGTCGACACCGCCGGCGAGGCCTGAATGCCGATCGCGACGCCGCTCGTCCTCGCGGGCTGCGGCAAGATGGGCGGCGCCCTTCTCGACGGATGGCTGCTCAAGGGCGTTCCAGCGCGCGACATCATCGTGGTCGAACCCAGCGCGGCCATCGCCGAATCGCTTGAGGGACGCGGCCTCGGCGGCGTCCATTCGCGCGCCGAGGCGATTGCGCCGGAAGTTGCGCCGACGGTCGTGGTCTTCGCCGTCAAGCCGCAGACCATGAACGCGGTCGTCCCTGGCTACCGGCGCTTCGTCGGCGGCGGCACGGCGTTTCTGTCGATCGCCGCGGGCACGCCGATCCGCTATTTCGAAGACACGCTGGGACGCGACGCCGCCATCCTGCGCGCCATGCCGAACACGCCGGCGGCGGTGCATCGCGGCATCACCGTGATCTCGGCGAACGCGCGCGTGACGGCCGCGCAGCGGGCGCTCTGCGGCGAGCTGCTGGGCGCGGTTGGCGCCGTCGAGTGGATCGAGGACGAGGCGCTCATGGACGCGGTCACGGCCGTGTCGGGCAGCGGTCCCGCCTACGTCTTCCTGCTCGTCGAGTGCCTGGCCAAAGCCGGCGCCGAAGCCGGCCTGCCCGGCGATCTCGCGACGCGGCTGGCGCGCGCGACCGTGGCCGGCTCCGGCGAACTTCTCGCGCGCGCCTCCGAGCCGGCCAGCACCTTGCGCGCGAACGTGACCAGCCCCGGCGGCACCACCGCGGCGGCGCTTGAGGTCCTGATGGCCGCCGACGGTCTGCAGCCGCTGCTCACCAAGGCGGTCGCCGCCGCAACCCGGCGGTCGCGCGAGCTGGCCGGCTGACCGGCCGGCACGGTTTGGCAATCCTTCCCCGTCCCGGTTACAATTGACGCCCGCGCGCCGGGGCCGTGGGCATCGCGGCCCAGCTGAGGAGGGACGTCATGGCGACGAAGAAAAAGAAACCGCGGGCAACGGCTCGTGCCGCCGGTCAACCGGCGGCGAACGCGGCGGACCGCGCGATCGAGGCCGCGCTCCGGCTCGCCGCCGCGCACGGCTGGCGCCCCGTGACCATGGCCGCGGTGGCCGGCCGCGCCGGCCTCGATCGCGGGGCGCTGCTCGGGTTGTTCCCGACCAAGGCGGCGTTGGTCCATGCCTTCTTCCGGCGCATCGACGGCCGCGTGCTGGCCGGCGAATGCTACGCGCCCGACGCGCCGGAGCCGGTGCGGGATCGTCTGTTCGACGTGCTGATGCGCCGATTCGACGCGCTGGCGCCGCACAAGAAGGCCGTTGCCGCCATCCTCAACGACACCGCCCTCGACCCGCTCGCCGCGTTGTGCGGTGTGTGCCGGGTGTGGCGCTCGATGGCGCTGATGCTCGAAGCCGCCGGCCTCGATGCGTCCGGCCTCTTAGGCCTGGCGCGGGCCAAGGGGCTCGCCCTGGTCTATCTCAACGCGCTCCGCGTG
>Ga0137796_10001156_pt2 | contig 10606 bp, 11 predicted proteins | sample OV2TP3_FD_97704 | JGI IMG/M metagenome (GOLD analysis project Ga0137796, IMG submission 97704)
TGCCAGTTGGCCGCCGGCGCGCGTGCCGATTCAGTCCCCATGCGGGATTACATCCGCCTTTCCATCGGCATGACGGAGGCGGAAATCCTTTATCGACTCGGGCCCTACGATCATGAGACCGTGACCTACATTTATCATCACTACCCGTTGTTCAAGACCTGGTATTACCTCCCCGCGCCGGGGGAGGCCACGAGCAACGCCTGGATCACGGAAATCCGTATTGACAACCGCGGGGTGGTAACGGCGCTGGATCGATACAAGCCGCGGTAAAGTGAGTCTGTTTTAAAATCAGTCAAGCACGGGGAAAGGCTGCAGGGGAAAAAATTATTAACGTAACCTTGACATAGTGATTTTTTTCGAGCCCGTTTTAACGCCATAACACAGCGCAGCCATTTTGAGACAGGTTTTAGGCGCTGCCCTTGCGTACCTTCGCCGCCTCCCACAGCCTGTCCATTTCTTCCAGGGTGGCATCAGCCGGCGACCGGTCCTGTGCGGCCAGGGCGTTTTCAATATAGCGGAACCGCGCCTCAAATTTATGGTTTGCCGAACGCAACGCGGCCTCCGCATCGATATCCAGATGGCGGGCCAGGTTGACACAGGTGAACAGCAGATCGCCCATTTCCTCCCGTATGGCCTCCCTGTCACCGCGCCCGGACAAGGCGCGTCGTAATTCGCCGACCTCTTCGATGAGCTTGTCCAGTACCGCGCTGGCATCGTGCCAATCGAAGCCCACCGTCGCTGCCCGGGACTGGAGCTTCTGGGCACGCCGCAGCGCGGGCAGGTTCAGGTTTACACCATCGATGACGCCGCTCCTGCCATCATTCCGCGCCCGTCTTTCCTCCGCTTTCTGCTGCTCCCACAGGCGGGATTGCGCCCGGGCATCCTCGACCGGCTCTCCCCCGAAGACATGCGGATGTCGGCGCAGGAGCTTGGCGTTAATGCCCCTGACCACATCCTCAAACCTGAAATGCCCGAGTTCCTCCGCCATTCGCGCGTGATAGATCACCTGGAACAGCAGATCGCCCAATTCCGTACAAAGGGATTCCATATCATTGCGATCGATGGCATCCGCCACTTCATAGGCCTCTTCGAGGGTATAAGGGGCGATCGTTGAAAAATCCTGCGCCCGATCCCAGGGGCAGCCCGCCCCCGGGTCGCGCAGGGCGGCCATAATCGCCAGGAGTTTATCGACGCTGTCCATATAAGCTCACCTGTTAACTGATGACTGCAATAACTTGATTTTATATTTGATTTGGCATAAAAATGCGTGGCAAATTGAGTACGCCGGAAAAAACCCCGATGGCGTTGCTACCTGTCGGAAACCGAACATGGTCCCCCTCATCCTTCGACTCGACATAGCCGGTTCACCGGTCACCTGGATCCCCTGGCAGGCCGCCGTGTGCCTGTACAGCCGGGACATGGTGGCCTGGACGGCCGGCGACAGCGTATTCGCCATCAAGGGGGGAATCTGCCGCGCCACCGGCCTGCGCTCCGTGATCAACGTCAATTCCATCATCGCCATCAAGCGATCCGCGCTGCATAAACACCTCAAGCGCAACATACCGCCCCTGACCAACAACGAGCTGTTCCTGCGTGACGCCCACCTGTGCATGTACTGCGGCGGGCATTACAAGGAAGCCATGTTGACGCGGGATCATGTTGTACCGTTTTCGCGCGGCGGTACCGACCGCTGGACCAACGTGGTAACCGCGTGCCGGCGCTGCAATACCATGAAGGGCAATCATACCCCCGAGGAAGTCAATATGCCGCTCCTCGCGGTCCCCTATGTGCCCAACTGGGCAGAATACCTGGCCCTTTCCAACCACCGGATCCTGGCTGACCAGATGGAATTCCTGAAATCCCAGTTTCCCAAAAGGCCCCTGCCGTTCCATCGCCAGTAGCCTCACCACGCTCATCCCTCAGCACCGCTGTTTGAAGCCAGCCGCCGCCGGAAAACCTGTTCAAGCCTCCGTGAAAACCGGTAAGCATTGACCCGGCGCACGCTGACTTCCCGTTTCTCTTCCAGCCGGCGCATGGCGCGGGTGCAGGCACCAGTGATCACGCAAGTCGCCGGCCTGATCGCACAACATCCAGGGACCATTTCCCTCGGGCAGGGCGTGGTGTATTACGGACCGCCTCCTGCCGTCTTTGCGTCCCTGTCGGGGACTGTTGCGGACAAGGAAGTTAACAGGTATGGCCTGACCGGCGGCATGCCGGCGTTGCTGGATCTCGTCGCAGACAAGCTCAGGCGGGAAAACGGGATCAGGCCCGAGAACGGCAGCCACATTATCGTCACCGCGAGGAAGTGCGTAACATTGTACTCGACGAACTGGACGCCATCGGTGATATTTGCCGGGTGCCACACAGCGACGGGGCCCTCTACCTTTTTTTGAAGATGAATTCAGAAATGGATGATACTTCCCTCGTTGAAAAGCTTATCCGGGAACACGGCGTCGCCGTGATCCCGGGCGCCACATTCGGCATGACAAACGGCGGCTACCTGCGCGTCGCTTACGGCGCCCTGGACCGGGCAACGGCGCAGGAAGGGATCCGGCGGCTGACGCGCGGCCTGAAGCAACTCGCCGGATGATAACTGATCGATCCTAAGGGAGAATGAAAATGCGGGTATTAATTGCAGCAGCGCTGCTGGTGACCGTGAGCGGTTACGCGGCGGACAAAAGCGGGCATTACGCCATCTGGGGGCCGGGCAACAAATCCTGCCACAGTTATAACCTGGCCCGCGCCGCCGATACCTACGACCACTTCAAGAACTATCTCATGGGTTACCTGACCGCTTACAATTACCTGACGCCCGAAACCTACCGCGTCGAAGGCGATATGGATATCAACCAGATCCTGTCATGGTTTGATGCCCAGTGCGAACTCAAACCCATTTCGAGTTTTGAAGAAGCCATCGCGAATTTCATCAATGAGCATCACGACCAGCGCCTGAAACGACCGCCCACGGGCGTCGGGCGCTGATGCCGGTGTTTTCCCCGCGGTGCGCCCGGCTTTGGCGCACGGTGCACGCGCCCCGGCTCGTGGCGTACGTCGGTACGACCCAGGTCGTCCCGGCCCGGGCCGGCCGCATCCCGTCGCGTTTTCGTCCCGAAGCACGCGGCACCGGCCGCAGGAAAATACCGCCATGACCACCGCAACGCCGGCAGCAATGTACGCCGAAAATCCGCTCCCCGGTTAGCCGTTGCAATCGCAATCAGGCGCCAAATTCATTGATAATCAGGCCAAAATCGGTCATTATTCGGCTGACTGGAAAGAACTGGGGATGACCTCAGCCACAGGTTACAGGTTAACGGGAGAAACAATTATGCGAACAACATTTATTAAAACCTCACTACTTGTCCTCTCCGTGGGACTGGCAAGCGGTTGTGCGGACATGACACAAATCGAAGAAGCCAAGGCGGCCGCAAACGCAGCGATGGCCAGGGCCAATGACGCTTACACCCTGGCGCAGAACGCCCACACCGTCGCTTCGGAAGCCGCATATGCAGCAGACCAGGCCAGCAAGGATGCCGAGGCGGCGCTGACCTGTTGCAACGAGAATTCCAGAAAGCTTGATCGGATGTTTGAAAAGGCGATGATGAAGTAATCCTCGCCGGAACACGCTACAAAAACTGCTGAAAACCCCTGATCCCGATCCCGGGATTGGGGGCTTTTTTATTTCTGCCTACTCGGCCGGGTGGCCGGCCTGCAGTTCAAGCTGGACTTCCACGCCACGCATGTCCATTGTCGCTGTTTCGGGGAGGATGTCCTGGCCGGCGGAAACCTGTATGACCGGCGTGTGCATGCCGATGGCCACCGGTACCCCCCTGGATTCCTCCACGACCCGCTTGACCTGTGACCAGTCGATTTCATATTGACGCTCTTTCGTGTTGGAGACGATGTACTTGACGACCTCGGTAAGACTGTTCTGCGCAAAATATTCCGTATCTTCGATCAGGTGGGGGTGAACTTCCAGGTAGATGACGCCATCCAGTTCGCCGATCTTGTAAGGCTGGTTGATGATGTTGACCGACGTGCCGATCTTTACCCGCTGGAACAGGTCCTCGATATCTTCTGGATAGAGGCGGATACAGCCGTGGCTGACGCGCATGCCCACGCCAAAGGGCTTGTTGGTCCCGTGAATGAGGTACATCGGCAGCCCGAGTCCCAGGGCGTGCTCACCGAGCGGGTTCTCCGGTCCGGGTTCCACCCGCTTCGGCAGGGGGCGGCCCATCGCGGCATGCTCCTCGCGGATGGATTCCGGGGGGTGCCATACCGGCCGGACCTTTTTTTCGGTGACCCGCGTTCTGACGTAAGGTGTGGACCAGCCTTCCCTGCCCACGCCAAGCGGATAGGTGATCACCTCAAACGGCACGCCGCGTTTACGCTCCGGAAAATAGTACAGCCGCATTTCAGGGATGTTGAGGACGATGCCTTCATGCGGTACGTTCGGCAGAATGAACTGGGCGGGCAGCAGGACCTCCGTCCCCTCGCCCGGCAGCCACGTGTCTACCTCGGGGTTCAGTAGTTTCAGATCGTGATAGCCGAAACCATGGACGCGGCCGATATCGAGCAGCGTGTCTCTGGGTCCCGCCTGCACAGTGGTCAACTGCCCTACCACCGTATCCCTGTCATTGTGCAGGGTGTGAGTGGTGGCGGCCGCGACAGGCAGGCTTGTCAGCAGACCCATAATTATGAGGACGCCGGCTGGCCGTGTCAGTATTTTTTCAATGCAGGACATTGTGTTATGCCGTCTATGTTCAGTGACATCGCAGATTTCGCCGACCAGTTTCAGGGATTCAGGGGGCATCTGCAAGTCTTTCTCCACCTGCATCGCGCTGCACGACCCCACTGCGGTCTTCCCCGATGCGCAACAGGCTGGGCAGCAACACCAGGGTAAAGACCACGCTGACCAGCATGCCGCCGACAATTACCCCCGCCATCCCGCGGTAGAGCTCGGTGCCCGGCCCGGGGACCAGTAAAAGCGGCAGCATGCCGAAAACGGTGGTCAGCGTGCTCATCAGGATGGGCCGCAGGCGGATATGAATGGCCTGGTTCACGGCCTCGCGCCGGTTCAGGCCTTCTTCCCGCTCGCCGGACCGGGCCTGGTACACCAGCAGGATGGCGTTATTGACCACGATCCCGAGCAGGATAACAAAGCCGATCATGGTGAGCAGGTCCATGGGCTGGAACACGGCCACCCCGAACCAGGCCGGTACGCTGTTGATGAGGTTAAGGGCAATGACCCCGCCTACCGTCGCGAGGGGCAGGGACAGGATGACCAGCAGGCTGTCTCGGAACGACTGGAACAGCGCGCTCATCAGCAGGTAGAGAATAACCACGGCCAGAAGAAAACTCCCGCGCATGCTCTTCAGGGCCGACTGGAGCTTGTCGGCCGTGCCGGTATACCGGACATCACCGTCTTCCGGGAGATTGGCCCGCACCAGCGGCTCCACTTCCGAGCGGAGCCGGTCAAGTGCCGCCTCCAGGGACATATGCTCCGGCGGGCTGACACGCAGGGTCACGGTACGGCGCCGGTTGATACGCCGGATCTCTTCCGGGCCCGAGGTATAGGCAACATCGAGCAGCTCGCCGAGGGGCAGGATGCCGGCCCCGGGAGTGGCCAGCGGCATGGCCGTTAACTCTTCCGGCGTCTGCCAGGTTTCGGAACGGACGATAATGTCGATCGTCTGTTCCCCATCGAAATAATCGCCGACATACAAGCCGTCGCCAAAGGCACGGACGATGCCGGAGATCGTGCCTCGATCCCAGCCGGCCTCGGCGATCCGGCGATCGTTCGGGACGAGGCGCAATTCCGGCTGGTCCAGTTCAAGCCCGGGGAAAGGCCGGACCGTCGCCTCCGGGAGTTTCTGGCCGATGGCATAAAAGCCCAACTGGGCCGCCTCCATCAGGGCCGCGATATCCCGCCCCTGCAGATCCATGTCGATGGTGCGGCCCTCGCCGAATCCCCCGAACAGCGAGGCGCGGTTGGCCACGGCAATGGTATCCGGAAAACCGTCGATGACGGACCGGACCAGCGGCAGCAGCTTGTCCGTTTCCGCCGGGTCGCGGGCGCGCACACCGAGAAAGACACCGCGGGGGATGGCCACAAAAAAATAGTGCTTCACTTCCGGGTCCCGCTCGCCGTCGACATGGGGCTGCAGGCGATCGGCGATGATCCGTCCCATCTCGTGTTCGATCTGCCCGATATTCGCCCCCGGCGGCGGAAGGATGTAGGCGAAAACCAGGTTCCTGTTGCCTTCGGGCAGGTAATCCGCTTTCGGCAGGTAGCGGTAGGCCACGACTACCGGCAGGCTGATGAGAATGACAATCCAGAACAGACGGCGCATACGGTCGTCCGTCAGGACCATGAGGGTGCGGCTGGCCGCGAGCCACCAGTGCCGGTGCGGATCAGTCAGGCGCTGCCGGTGCAGAAAACGCCTGGCGGCGGCCGGCACCACAGTGATTGCCACAAGGAGCGACAGGCACACGGCGGCGGAAATGGTCAGGGCGAGATCGGCGAACAACTGCCCTGCCTCGTCCCGGAGAAAAACGATTGGAAGAAAGATGGCCACCGTCGTGGCAGTGGATGCAACGAGCGCCCCCCACACCTGGCGGGTGCCGCCCAGCGAGGCCTGATCGGGCGACTCCCCGCGTTCCCGCAACCGGACGATGTTCTCCAGCACCACGATCGAGGCATCGAGCACCATGCCGACGGCAAAGGCGAGCCCCGCCAGCGAGATCACGTTCAGCGTGCGGCCTGCCGAATACATGACGATAAAACTGCCGAGCAGGCAGATGGGAATGGAGGCGGCGACGATCAGGGTGGCGCGTAACCGCCGAAGGAACCACCAGAGGACGAAAACGGCAAGAACGACGCCAAGCCCCAGGTTGTTGCGCAGCATGAAGATGGAGTTGTCGATATACGTCGTTTCGTCATAGACCTGTTCGATGGTCAGGCGGGCATTTTCCAGGGCGCCCTCCTGCAATTCCTGCATCGCCTGCCGCAGTCCGGCCATGATCTGCAGGACATTGACCCCCGTTTCCCGCTGGGCGTTCACGGCGATGGACAGGGTCCCCTTGGTAATGACGAAGCTGTTGCGATCGACCAGGCGTTTCTCCACCGCGGCCACGTCGCGCAGGTAAACCGGGCGCCCTTCGCGCCAGTGGATAATCAATTCATTCAGATCGCGGATGCTGTATTTGCCGGCGTAACGGAGGCTGAATTCACGCTTGCCGACATCGGCAAACCCGCCGGAGATGTCCTTGCTGGTCCCCGCCAGCCTGGAAATGACCGGCAATTCGATCCCGAGGCTGGCCGCGCGGTACGGATCAAACGTGATCCGGATCTCATGTTCACGCCCGCCGTAGACTTCGGAGCGCGCCACGCCGGGTATGCGTTCGAAACGGGTCTGCACGACCTCCTCCACGAAATCCTTGTAACTGGAGATGTCGCGATCGTTTCCCGGCGCGGTCTTGATCACGAACCAGGCGATGGCGCGTGCATCGCCTCCTACCGTACTGATGGTGGGCTCATCCGCATCGTCCGGATAGCTCGGTACCTGGTTGAGGCGGTTCAGCACTTCCACCAGCGCCCGGCGCAGGTCCATGTCCACCGCGAAGGTGATGGTAATGACGCCGCGCCCTTCCTGGGCCTGTCCCAGCAACTCCGTCATGCCCGGCGTGCCGCGCAGGACGTTTTCCTGCGGCTCGACGATATCCGCTTCCACTTCGTTCGGGGCCGCCGCGCGCCAGGTGGTGGTGATGGTGATTTGCGGTTCCTGGATCTCGGGGGTGAGTTGCACGGGAAGATAGTCCAGGCTGATACCGCCGAACAGCGCTATCAGCAACACGGCGACCAGGACAGCAACCGGATTGCCGAGACTGGCCTCGGTGAGTTTCACTGCGGCGGCGGCTCCTGCTGGATGCTCACCTGCTGGCGGGGTTGCAGGCGTTCGTTGCCTCGCACCACCACCAGGTCGCCGGCGTTGATGCCGCCGGTCACTTCAATCAAGATGTCATTGGCGATGCCCGTATTCACGGTCACGGCCTCCGCGATATTGTCATCGAGGATCCGGAATACCCGGGTGTTATTCTGCCGTATCACGAGCGCATCCCTGGGCACGGCAACGACGCTGCGGGCCGCGTCCGTCGGAATGGCGATGCGCACCGCGTGACCGGTCATCCAGATATCCTGCTCCAGCGCCAGGCGGATTTCATAAAGACGGGACAGGCTGTCGCCCACCGGCACCAGGGTGGTGACGACCGCCGTGATCTGCCGGCGGCCGTCGCTGACCACCAGGTTGACGCCCGGCCGGATGAAGGAAATGCTGGTATCCGGCACGCGCGCCTGGATTTCCAGCCTGTCCGTGTTCACGAGCCGGATGATTTCGTCGCCGATGGAAACCCACTCGCCCTCCGTCTTGTAACGATCGGTGACGACGCCGGCGAAAGGGGCATGGATCACCGTTTTGCGCAGCCTGTCGCGCGCCTGATCGAGACGCGTCTTCTGGATCTGCAGTTCACCCCGCGCCTGGTTGCGGTTTGACTGAACCTCGTCCAGCCGGTTTTTCGCCGCGTTGTTCTGTTCCGCGAGTATCTCGAGCCGTTCGACCTCGCGCACGTAAAACTCAAGGCGCGCCTGGATGGGGATGATCCCCGCTTCCGCCTCCTCGACCTGCAGGCGGTATACCGTGCCATCGAGCCTGGCGACCACGCCGCCCGTCTCAATGCGATCGCCCACCTCCGCCAGTTCGACGATACGGCTGTCGATCTCGGCCGCCAGCTTCGAATCAAACCGGCCGATGACGGTACCCGGCATCCAGATCACCGGCGCAAGTTCGATGTTGACCGCACGCACGACCTGGACCGGCACCGCCGAGGTTCCGCCACCCTGCACGGTGTGACCGGTGGAAAGCAGCACGCAGAACAGCAGGAAGGCATGGACGCGTACCTGTTGCGAGCGTTTCATGAAATTACTGTAAACCGGAAACGGTATTACATCGTATTATGTCCAAAGACACCTCAATAGCAAAGCCATGATACCCCGCAACGTCACGCAAGTATTGGTTCAATTCACATTCCTCTCCGGGCTGTGCAGCCCGGCGGCGGCCGCGGATTCCAGCGCCGAAATCCTGCAGGAAGGAACGATGCTCTACAGCCCGGATCGGCGATCGGGAATGCGCCTGATCACGATCGCGGCTCTCCCGAACATCACCGTCGGTGGATTCAAGGTGGCCGAACTCTCCGGACTTGCCTGGGATGCGGACGAGGGCATCCTGTACGCGGTATCGGACAACGGTTACCTGCTGCATCTGCAACCCGTCATCAGGAACGATGTGCTGGAAGACGTCCTGCTTCTCGCCGGCTACAGCCTGCGTGATGAAAATGATCGTGCGCTCACAGGCAAGTCAGCCGACAGTGAAGGCCTGGCCGCCGTCAAAAGCAACAACGGGATCAGCGGAGATACCGAATTGCTGATCAGTTTTGAACGCCGGCCGAGGATCGCGCGTTACACCCCCGCCGGAAAGTGGCTGGAGACCCTCCCGCTTCCGCCGGCATGGTCGGACATAAGCCGTTATCGATCCGAAAACCGGTCGCTCGAATCTCTCGTCATGCACGGGGAGTTGGGACTGATCATCGGCAGTGAATACCCGCTGTATGACAGTGAAACGGGGGTCCTGTCGCTGTTCTCGATCACGGGCAATGAATGGCGCATCCCGGCGCACAACAAAAATGACGGGGCGCTGGTCGGCAGTACGCTCATGGAGGACGGCGCCATCCTTGCCCTTGAAAGGGCCTACGGCGGCCTCTTTCCGGGCATTGAAACAACCCTGCACCGGATCGTGCTTGATCAGGCACAACACCGCTCCCAGGTTCTCATTACCCTGCGTCCCGGCGACGTCATTTTCAATGAAAATTTCGAGGGGATAACACATCATGAAGCCGATCGCTACTTCATGATCAGCGACGACAACAATCACCCTCTGAAGCGGACGTTATTGGTTTATTTCAGTCTTTTTATGGAATAACGCCGGTATGGATACAGATGTTCCGAAATCATCTTTCATCAATCATGCTTGCCCGGTAATTCTCCGGAAGACACGCCGTGAATACGTCCCTGTAGGCTCGGGTGCCGCTGTCCCTGCGGCACACGTCTTCCGGAGGACGGCTCAGCCCCTGTCTCTACAATCACTCCCCCGTCAGGGGAAATGGAATTTGGGAGAGGTACGTGTGCAGAAGGGGACAGGCGGCTTTTTTGCTCAGCAAAAGAGCCGCCTGTCCTTTCTTCAAAGTCAGTGCAGTCATCACGGCGGGCCAGGCTTTAAGCCGACCGTCGCCAGCAGGGATGCCGGCGTCGAGCCTACAGGGATGACTTCACGGCGTGTCGGCGTAAGCCTGGCCCGCTGCGAGGAATATCTTTTTGCAACGAAGAATTTCAGGGAGGCGTGATTACTTTTCACGCAGGCGCGGCATCAGTTCCACCAGGTTGCACGGCCGCGTCCGGTAATCGAGCTGTTTGCTGATCAGTTCATCCCAGGCGGTCGCGCAGGCACCGGAAGAACCCGGCAGGCAGAACACGTAGGTGCCGTTGATGACGCCGGCG
>Ga0137796_10002207_pt1 | contig 10602 bp, 9 predicted proteins | sample OV2TP3_FD_97704 | JGI IMG/M metagenome (GOLD analysis project Ga0137796, IMG submission 97704)
TTTGGTGAGCGGAAGCTATTTTTTTCTAAGCAGAGTTTTGCGATTTTTAAGAGGTACATAAATGAATATCGTATTTTTATCATCTGAGTCATCGCACCATTTTTTTCTTATAAATGAAATCAATAAATTCTATGGTGTAAAGAAAGTCTTTTTTCAAACGATTCATACAGAGTGTAAACCATTATTGCTTCGGATTAAAAGATGGATAAATCCTCGACACTTTGACAGCATAGTCCACGGTATTTTATACCGTCTTTCATTTGCAAGAGAAAGCGCGAAAAAAGTAGAGTTTGAAAGGAAATATTTCTGGAAAGGAGGCGCACCTTTTTTAGACACATCGATTGCTTTTGAAAAAGTTAGGAGCTTCAATGACCCTAGTACTGTAGAGCGCGTACGAAAGGAGAAGCCAGATCTAATTATTGTTTTTGGGACCGAGATTTTGAAAGGTGATATATTAAAAGTGGCACGTATCAATATTTTTAACATCCATCGGGGAATTTTACCCCAATATAGGGGAGGCGGTGTTACAACTTGGACACTTTTTAATAATGATTTTGAGAATATTGGGGCGACGGTTCATGTCTGTAGTGAAAGCCTGGACGGCGGTGATGTCGTTGGACAGCGACACTATCATTTGCAGAAAGACGACGAAATTTATAAATTGAGAGCCAGAACCACGGTATTAGCTGTTGAAATATTAAAAGACATTATAGAAAAGGCCAAAAATGGGACACTGTACTTTGAAAAACAAAAATCGAATTCGAAAACATGGTCGGTCAAGGATATAACGTTCACAACGGAATTGATAGCCAGGAGGAATTTTTCCCGCTACATTAAATCGTTAAAACAATTCCAATCTTAATCATCCTATGTTTGAAAATATAAAGGCGGATATTAAAAGATACATCAAAGACCCCCTTGACAGAAAAAATGTTTATCTGTTTTTTGAACAAGGACTTTGGGCTGTTATGGTTTATCGGTTTGGCAGATGGGTGAGATGCATTAAGGTGCCTATTCTTTCTCATCTGTTGAAAATTTTTGCTTTTGTGCTGTTTAAAGTGACCGAGATTGTTTCGGGAATTTCATTACCAGTCAGTGCGGAAATCGGGAAAGGATTTTATATCGGGCATTTTGGTTATATAGTGTTACATAGTGATGTTAAGATCGGGGAGAATTGCTCTGTTGTATCTGGCGTTCTCATTGGAACGCTTGGTTTAGGAAAAAATGGGGTACCCGTGATAGGCCATAATGTCTATATCGGGGCCGGAGCGAAAATATTAGGTGGTATCAAAATCGGCAATAATGTCAGGGTTGGAGCCAATGCGGTCGTTCTGAGCGATATCCCTGATGGAGCAACGGCAGTTGGTATTCCCGCACAAATAATATTGGATAAAAAATAAATGGGTTTTGGAATACTTACAACTTTAAAGTCATTGGCGCCGGCATTTCTATATTTCGTGGGTATTATACTCTTTTTTGCTACCTTTGCTGGGAAAGTTCATTGGACGCTGGCATTTGTTACATTTCTTATCCCTTTACGCAATGTGGTGGAGCGTGTCCAACAATTTCCAATAGGAACAAAGTTTCTAACGATTTTAATATTTACAATGACCTTGGTATGGTTCCTGCGGGCATTTGGACAAAGGTTTCGATTTGTTCCAACATCCTTACTTAATTTTACTTCTATAGTCTTAATTTTTTATACATTTATTTCGCTGCAAATCGGCAACCAATATTTACAGGATCCATTTTTTAATATCGGAGATTCTCGTGTGCGTGATTGGAAAAATTTTTGTATGATGCCACTACTTTTTTTTATCACGTTAAACAGTATTACTGATAAAAAATGGGTGTGGCGTATATTTACGGTCATGTGTGTATCGATGTTTGTCATGACTTATTACACTATGACCCAGATCACATGGTTTTCCGCATTGGTTTCTCGGACAAAAATTACAGGGACATTTCAGTTCTTGGGGCCTAATGAAGTAGCGGCGTTCTTTGACCAATATACTTTACTTTTAATGAGTGTTTATTTCTATGTGAAGCGGGGAATGAAGAAGACACTCCTGCTCGTGCTCATCCTTATGAATTTGTTTTGCATTATGTTTTTGTACTCGCGGGCTGCGTATTTGGCCACTTTTATTGGAATGATTCTGCTATTTGCGCTTAAAAATAGGAAACTGTTATTTATTTTGATTCTGGCAGCTGTCTTTTGGCAGACGGTGTTACCACAGAAAGCTGCAGAGAGAATTCAACAAACAACCGATGAATATGGTGAGATTGTTGATATCTCTGCGGAACGGCGATTTTTGATCTGGTCCCGTAGTATGGAGTTAGTCCAGGAGAACCCATTAGCGGGGATTGGATTTGGTGTTTTTCGTCATCTGGGTTATGATTTAGGGGACCCTCACAATATTTATTTAAAAATTTTAGTTGAGCAGGGGATATTCGGTCTGCTGATTTTTATTATGATTATTCTGTGTCTATTGAAAGAGGGCTTTCTTTTGTATAAAAAAGGGGATGATGACTTAAGTAAAGGCTTAGGATTGGGATTAATGATATGTGTCATTGTTTTACTCATCAATAATATCTTCGGCGACCGATGGACGTATTTCGAGCTCAGCAGTTATTTATGGATCTACGCTGCTTTAGCCGCCAGATTGAATGCCATAGCCACGGAAACGGCCCAGGCGGCTAAGGCCCTTTCCCGTAGGAATTCTAAGAAATCCCCTAAACATCATGTCTAAAAGGGTTGACAGTGCCTTTACAATGTTTAAGGTGTACTCTGAAAGAGTCTTGACTTTTTCAGAGTACGGTATAAACTTTAATTATGCGTAATCGAGTCCTCTACATACAGTTATGGAATGACTTGGCCCCAGAAAAGGCTATGGTTATGTTGTCAGGTCCCCGACAGGTTGGTAAGACAACCTTTGCTCAGAAATTGACTGGTCGTGGATTCCCTAATAAAGAATATTTTAATTGGGATGTTATTGACAACAAAAAACGCCTTATCCAAGAACCGTATTTTTTTGAGCACATTAACCTGAAAGACAGCAGTCGGCCCTTAGTCATTTTTGATGAAATTCATAAATACAAGCACTGGAAAAGTTATTTGAAAGGGGTCTATGACCAATACGGCGAGCGTTTCAAATTCCTAATATTAGGGAGCGGACGCTTGGATGTCTCTAAGAAAGGAGGAGATGCTTTATCCGGCCGTTTTTTGGAGATGCACCTTTTCCCATTTACCATTGCCGAACTTAGTTCGCGGCACCGTGACATCCATCGTTTTTTAACGAATCCCTTAAGTGAATTTGATCTTAATCCTGTTAAGGAAACTTTCGAGCTTTGGCAGCAACTGGCTAATGTGAGTGGTTTTCCTGAACCATTTATCAAGGGGCGCGTTAGCTCATGGCGACGCTGGTCATCCAGTTATGGAAGACAGATTATTAGGGATGACATCCGCACGGTTCAAGAGGTTCGCCAGACAGATACGATGGAAATTCTATATTCTTTGTTGCCCTCGCGCGTAGCTAGCCCTTTATCACTGAATAACCTAGCCGGTGATTTGCAAGTTAGCTTTGAAACTGTTAAACAATGGCTCTCGCTATTTGATTATTTTTATCTGACCTTTCGCATCTCTCCATGGTCGAAAAAGGTATCCCGTACTATTCTGAAGGAAAAAAAGATGTATTTTTTTAATGTTGCCATGATTGACGAAGAAGCGGTTAAGTTTGAGAACATGGTTGCTCTGGAACTTTGGCGCGCTGTTCATCAATGGAATGAATGGGGCTGGGGCAATTTTGGCATTTATTATTTGCGTAATAAAGAAAAGAAGGAAGTAGATTTTATTTTGACAAACAATCATAAGCCGATTCTTTTGATTGAGGCCAAGTTCGCAGAAGAGCATCCTTCGGAATCATTAAGATATTTCCAAGGAATACTAAAAATTCCGGCTGTTCAATTGGTAAACCGTGAAAATATAAGGAAAATTTTGCGCAACGATCAACTTGAGATAGGGATCTTTTCGGCGCATCAATGGCTTTCGTCATTACCATAAAGGGTGGACAAAAAACTCCACAATGACATTTTAACCATGCAATTCCAAAAAAAAATTCATATTGTCTTGCTCACCGATTGTCTCGAAGACTTTGCCGGCGGAGCGGAAAAGCAAACCTATCAATTAGCCAATGGTCTTGACAAAAATAAATATCAGATCAGCGTTATAAGTTTAGATTGTCAAGGTAAAGCTTCACCGCAAACCATCCAAGCGAGCGGTGGTCACTTATTCGTCTTTCGTGTTAAACGGATTTATGGCCTCTCCGGCCTTATTCAAGGGATGCACTTCTTTAAATTTCTTAAAAAAAGTCGAGTTGATATTTTGCAAACGTATCATTTCAGTTCCGATATGTGGGGGACCTTTTGGGGGCGTTTAGCCGGCGTCAAGGTCATCATCTCTAACAGACGGGATATGGGCTTCTGGCGCAAGCCTTGGCATATATGGGCATATCGTTTGATGAATCCTTGGGTTACCAAAATCGTGGTGGTGGCGAATGCGGTCAAAAAAATGGTCATGGAGACAGAGAAGGTCCCGGCCGAAAAGATTGTGGTGATTTATAATGGGATTGATATTAAAGCGACCAGCGACCAGCGACCAGCGACCAGTAAAAAGCAAGAGTTGGGAATACAAGAACAAGATAAAGTCATTGTTCATACGGCGAATTTAAAACCAATCAAAGGACATGAGTATCTTCTCAAAGCTATTTCCCATGTGGTACAAACATTTCCTGATCTTAAATTAGTTTTAATCGGTAAGGATGAGCTTAATGGATCTTTGCAAAAATTAGCTGAAGATTTAAAAATCAAAGACAAAGTTTTGTTCTTAGGTCAACGTCAGGATGTCCCAGCAATTTTAGCTATGGCTGATATGTGTATCTTGCCTTCTTTAAGTGAAGGGATGTCTAACGCCATCCTTGAATATATGGCAGCGGGGAAGGCGGTTGTGGCCACCAATGTGGGAGGTAATCCAGAGTTAGTAGAGCACGGCATTCATGGACTGATGGTAGCCAAAGAAAATGGGGAGGAGTTAGCACAAGCCATCTTGGCTCTTTTGAAAGATCCGGCCAGACGTCAACAGATGGGTGAAAGTGGTTTCAAGCGCGTGAATGAGCTCTTTACGATACAGCGGATGATAGAACATTATGATAATTTGTTTGAGCTGCTCTGCCCAACGACAAAAAAAATATTGCATCTGATTAGTAGCGGTGGTCTCTATGGAGCCGAAAAAGTCCTCCTTTCACTCGGAGAATGTTCTCAGAAAGGTGGCTTACTCACCTATGTGGGGGCCTTGCGTGATGTGCGTCATCCTCATATCGAGGTCATTAACGAAGCCCATGAACGTGGCCTGCCGACTTTGATTTTGGAAAGTGAAGGGAGATTTGATATTAGGACTGTTTTTCGCCTTAAGAAATATCTGGTTGATACGCATATTGATATTTTGCACACCCATAATTATAAATCAGATATTGTTGGTTTTCTGGCCGCTAAATTGGCGGGTAAGAGATGGGTCGCGACGAACCATGTTTGGCATCGTACGGATAAGAAGCTTGCGGTTTATGAAAGTTTGGATGCCTTTTTCTTGAAATTTGCGGATAAAGTGATTGCGGTCTCAGAGGAAATTAAGAAAGATTTGGTTAATAAAAATTTGCGAGAACAGCGTGTTAAGGTTATCTCAAACGGGATTGAGATTTCTCGTTTTGATCGCTCTATTGTGCCCGATGATTATAAAAGGAGTTTGGGGCTTTCCTCTGAGGATTTTGTCATTTCGATAATCGGGAGGCTAAGCAAAGAAAAAGGCCACGAAGTGTTTTTAAAAGCGGTGAAAGAAATCACTCCGGATAAAGAGCATATCAAATTTTTGATTGTGGGGGATGGACCATTACAGGATTTTCTCTCTACCATGATTAAGGAATTTAATTTAAGTGGCAACGTTATTTTTACGGGAGTTCGTCAGGATATGCCATTCATCTATGCCAGCACTGATATTCTGGTTAACTCTTCCTATATAGAGGGATTGCCAATGACAATTTTAGAGGCGATGGCCTCCCGGGTTCCGATTATAGCTACACGAGTAGGGGGTGTGCCTCAAGTGATTCATCATGGTAAGAACGGTATCCTTTTAGAACCGGGCAATGTCCAGGAATTGGTTGAGGCCATTAAGGATTTAATGGGAAATCCATCTAAGAGAGAGTCATTGGCCCAGCAAGCTTACAACGATGTTTTTGCCCATTTTAGTGCGGAACGTATGGCGAATGATTATAGAGAAATTTATAAAGAAGTTCTAAATTCTAATTCTTAACGGAAAAGATGAAGGGGAGAAATTAGTTTTAACAATTGTTATAACTCAAAGGAGCTAAAATGACACAGCAGTTTAATCAGGAAGCATATTGGGATAAAGTAGCAAAGAATATTGCTATCCGGCAAGACACAAGTTTTATTGCGGGGGATGATGAGCCCTATTATCGATATAAACGAAAACGATTTTTAAACTTACTCGATAGAATTGATTTTCGAAATAAACTTGTGTTAGAAGTTGGTTCTGGACCCGGTGGGAATCTCAACTTTATTTACAATAAAGGAGTTAAAGGGATTACCGGCGCAGATATTTCCAACAAAATGATCGTACTTTCAAAGTCTCTTCTTCAAGGGAAAAATATACAAATTGTTAAAATCAATGGCACAGAACTTCCCTTTGACAGCGCTTCATTTGATTTAGTTTTTACTTCCACCGTTTTACAGCATAATACAGATGAACAAGTCCTTAAGAAACTAGTCGCGGAAATTTGTCGGGTTTCAAAAAATGAAGTTATTCTTTTTGAGCGAATTGAACAAAAAATAACCGGCCATGAAAGTAATTTGGGTCGTCCAATTAGCTATTATTCGGATCTTCTCAAGAAAAATAGTTTTAAGCTGGTAGAAACGGTATTCTTGCCTATACAGGCAAGCTATTTCATTTGTGGTATTATACGTAAAGTCTTTAATCCCAAGGATCACTTTGAAGGACAACCCTTGACTAAATTATCCACAGTACTTGAAAATATCTGTTTACCTGTGACAAGTATGCTTGACACAGTGATTCCAAGTAAAAGAGATGTGGCTATGTTGAAATTTCAAAGGCAGTAAGGTCAATATCCGCTTTCAGGAAAAAATTGTGAAAATTTTATTTTTAGCGCCCCGTCTTCCTTACCCAGCCGATACGGGCGGCAAAATTAGAACCCTTAATATTCTTAAGCAATTGGCGAAAAAAGCTCAAATTCATTTAGTCTGTTTTTCCTTTGAGCCTCAAGATCATGAGTTCAGTGAAACTTTTAAAAAGATGGGGATAAAGGTTTCCTTAGTGACCATGCAGGAACCGAATTTTTTGATTAAGAGCACAGAACTTTTGCTTAATGCAATGCCATATTCCATGAGCAAATATTTTTCCGTTAGCATGAAGACATTCTTATCGTCGCTCAAGGAGAAGGAATCATTCGATGCGCTGCATGCGGATCATCTTCATATGACATACTATCGTGATGGCTTTAATGATTTACCTTGTGTGGTGGATGAACATAATGTGGAGTATATGATTCTGAAACGCTGTGCGCAAATAGAGCACAATTACCTCAAAAAGATTATTTTCTTGGATCAAAGTCAAAAGATGAAAAGTTACGAAGCGCGACAAATAGGCAAGTTTACACGGTATTTGGCGGTATCTGAAGACGACAAAAATATTTTAGAACGTTTAATACAAGGAAAAATCAAAGGAGAAGTCATCCCTAATGGGGTGGATACGGAATTCTTTAAGACCATAGACGATAGACCAGAGACTATAGACCAAGAATCAAAGTCTCAAGTCTCGAGTCTCGAGTCTCTAGTCTTTACGGGCTCGTTAGATTGGCTACCAAATGAAGATGCTGTGTTGTTTTTTTGTAAAGAGATTCTACCTTTGATTTGGCGTAGTAACCCAGAGGCCAAATTTTATGTGGTGGGAAAAGGAGCCACGCAAAAACTTTTAGAGTTAAGTCAGCAAGACAAGCGCATTGTGATGACAGGACGAGTGGATGATGTGCGCCCTTTTATCGCTAAGTCCCAAGTGTTTGTGGTGCCTATTCGGGTTGGTGGTGGAACACGCTTGAAGATTCTGGAAGCTATGGCGATGGAAAAAGCCGTCGTTTCAACAACGGTTGGGGCTGAAGGCATTCAACATACAAAGGGAAAGGATATCTTGTTGGCTGACGAACCTCAGGATTTTGCGGATAAAGTCGTGTCTCTTTTAAATAATCCATCAAAAAGGCAAGAGATGGGAGAGGCCGGTCGAGAATTAGTTTGTCGTTTGTATGATTGGAATATTATTGGCGAACGGCTGAATGCCATTTATAGAGAGATAACTCATGTTTAGTGAAAACAAACAGAAAATTGTTTTTTTAATTTCTGGAATGCTTGTCGGGATGGCAGTGACAGCCGTTGGTGGCTTGTTGATGTACAAAACCGTCAAAAAAGCAAATGTTTTAACTCGTTATGAGGCCAAAGCCCCAGCGACCAGTAACCAAGATTGGAACATCTTTGTGGCCTCGAGTCTTGACAGGATTTTCCAAGACGGGAAAACGCTAGTCAAACCGAGTTTCGGTTTAGAGGCCGCAATGGCCATTGCCCAAAATGAATATGAATCTTTGCAAGTGGTGATTCAAGCAAAAGCGAATGTGCTAAAGGACGTTAGCTTATTGATATCCGATTTAGTGCATAAGGACAGCGGTGTTAAAATCGATCCTAAAAATATTTTGTGGCGTCTGGTGGGATATGTCCCTACAAAAAAACCTTATTATCCTGTTAAATACGTTGGAGCTTGGCCAGATCCTCTATTGCCTGCACGAGCCGTCGCTATAGAGGGGGGCATAACCCAACCCTTTTGGGTAACGATTTATATTCCTCCGGCAACGGAGAGTGGATATTATCAGGCCACCATTACAGTTAAGTCTGGGCAGTCTGTTCTTAAAGAGATTCCGTTGTCGGTTTATGTTTATGATTTTACTTTGCCTCGCGAGAATCATTTTAAGACCGCTTTTGATTTTTACGGTCATCACACCAAAGATCGCTATCCTCAAGGAGACAAAGAAAGTAACGAGGCTTATTACGGCCGTTTAGCATCACTAAATGAGAAATTTATCATCGCCATGCTGAAATATCGCCTTAATCCAATCCTCAATATCGATCCAACATCCGAAGCGGATCTGGGACGAATTGATCGGTATCGACGGTTCGGTTTAAATAATTTTGCCATTGGAAAATTTGGTGGCACGTTTGCTAATAATTGGCCTGAAGGGGAGGAAAAGCTAAAGGACTTATTCGGTCTTTACCGTACTTACGGAGAGATTCTAAAACTTAATAGAATGCTTGAATATACCTATATTTATACATGGGATGAAGGGGATATCGGAAATCCGCGTGTATCCAAAATCTGTTCTTTGATTCACCGGGCCTATCCGGGATTGAAAAATATGGTGTGTTATCACGGTTTTTGGGAACCAGAGAAAGATCCAGATTGGGGCAAGGATATTGATATATGGTGTTTTAACAATGAGAAGTTCAAGGAAGCCAAGATGCGTGCCTTGCAGAAAATTGGGAAAGAAATCTGGATGTATATTTCAGGACCCAGTGGCTTGGGCGGTCCTAATTTTGCCATCGATTTTGATTCCCTGGATTACCGTATTGTGCCGTGGATTTCTTGGAAATATGACATTCGTGGCGTGTTGTATTGGTGCGTCAATTGGTGGCCGTTTGTGAATCCTTTCAAGAGTGCCGCTAATACCAAGTGGGAACAGAACGGCAATGGCCTGCTGTTTTATCCCGGTCAAGATGGGCCTATTGCCTCTTTGCGTCTTGAGGTTATTCGCGATGGCTTAGAAGATTATGAATATCTGATTTTATTGAGAGAAAAAATTGACTTATTACGAGAAAAGGGATTAGTAAATCGATTCGAGAATCTTTACAAAAAGGCTAATGAGCTTTTGGATGCCAGCACGTTGGTCACTTCCATGTTTGACTATATACGTGATAACGAGACATTACTGAAAAGAAGAGACAATATCGGTCAAATCATTGAAGAAATCGATAAGATTTTGCTTAGTGAGACTTCCTTATAAATATGACATTTAAAAAGAAACTAATTTTCTTTTTGGTTGGCTTTATTTTAGGGGTGGCCCTCACCGCTATAGGAGGCGTGGCTTTTTATAAAGCGGCTAAGAGTATCGACATTTCTTCAGCGAAAAGGAAAATTAAGAAATTATTTTCTGGATTTAAGACAATACGAGCCAAGCAAGTTGTGGAAGATTTTTCTAAACCAATCGCTGTAAAAAATGGCCAAAGTTTTGGTAAACATAGCCAGTTGACATTTGAGCTGTTTCGGGGAGGAATTTTTGAAATTAACCCTGAAACCAAGGCTGCTGTGCAGAAGTCAAATCATTATGGGGATGTAGCGCTCATTCGCTCCACAAAACCCTTGCCCAAGACGTATAGGTGAGCGTGGTTGTTGGGGAAATCGATTACGGTTTGGAAAAAATCAGC
>Ga0137796_10002209_pt1 | contig 10590 bp, 13 predicted proteins | sample OV2TP3_FD_97704 | JGI IMG/M metagenome (GOLD analysis project Ga0137796, IMG submission 97704)
CGCAGCCGCAGGGGATCTACGAGGACCGCGTCACCATGCTGGTGGACGACGCGCGGTGCCGGACTTCGAGAAGTACGGCGGCTACATCCTAGTGGGTGACCGGATGCGCTTCTTCACCGGCGAGGCCACGCCGAAGGAGGTGGCGGCGCACCCCTACCTCGGGCAGAAGAAAAAGCAGGCCGAGGTCGGCAAGCACCTGCCCGAGACGCGCGCCGACGTCGCCGATTGGGCCTCCGTGGTGCCCGAGCCGCAGCTGCAGGCGCAGCGCAAGGCGGGCTACTTCCTCGACCTCTGGCACTGGCGCGCGCACCGCTCCAACCCGGTCGGCAAGTCCGACGACCAGGTGGTCGCCGAGGCGCGCTACGGCGACGAGGGCAAGGGGCCGTTCTTCAACAACTGGGACGGGGACAAGAAGCAGCCGCTGCTGATGCTCGACCCGGAGAAGACCGGCGGCAAGGCGGCCCTCGGCTGGGACGATCTGGCCGGCGGCAAGCTCGGCTTCGACGACCTGTACTACCTGCGCGAGGACCAGGCCAAGCCCTTCGATCCGAAGCACGCCTGGAAGAACGGCGACACGCTGCCGCGCCGCGCGCTGCGCGCAGGCGAAGGCTCGCGCGCCGACATCTCGGTGCACGGCCTGGCGCGCTGGAAGGACGGCTACTGGGACGTGACGCTGGTGCGCAGGATGGACACCGGCCGGCCGCTGGACGACAAGGCCTTCGCCGACAGCCGCGTCTATACCGTGGGCTTTTCCGTGCACCGCGACGCCTTCGGCAGCCGCTGGCACTACGTCTCGCTGCCCCAGCGGCTGGGGCTGAGCCGCCGGGGCGACTTCAGGGCCGCGCGCTTCTCGGGTGCCGAGCCGAAGTGGGAGCAGGACTGGTTCACGGTGACGCTGTTCTACCCGGGCCAGGTGAGCTGGCCGCTGCTCAACAGCAGCCGGCACGCGGGCGCCGAAAACATCAGGAAAGGCATCCCGGTGCGCCTGCGCCACAGCGAGATCCAGCTCGCGCACTACGGCATCGAGATGGAGTTCTACGACGCGATCCGCCGCCAGTGGCTCTACACCCTGCTCGCCGGCGTCCTGCTGATCGCGGGATTCGGCTTGGCGCTAAACCTCCTGCTCGCCCGCAAGGAGCGATGACATGGCACCCTACCACCACCTGATCGTGCATTTTCCGATCGCGCTGTTCACCACCGCGGCGCTGGTGATCCTGATGCGCGCCTTCTCCACCGGGCCGGTCTCCCAGGCCGCGGCGCGCGTGCTGACCCCGCTGCTCGCGCTCGGCGTGGCGAGCGCGCTCCTCGCCTACGCGCTGGGGCTCTCGGTGTTCCCGCTGGAGACGCTCACCTCCTCGCCGCTCGGCCGCAACCACCTGCTGGCGGCGACGTGGACCATCGCCTACTGGACGCTCATCCTGGTGACGAGCTGGCGCCTGGGCGAGGCGGTCTGGGAAGGCACGCGGCGCTGGATCATGCTCGGACTGGGCGCGCTCGGCGCGGGACTGCTCACCGTGACCGGCGCCCTCGGCGGGCACCTCTCGGGAAGCCCCTCGGCGGTGTCGCAGGTCTTCCGGCTGCTCGGCTGGGAGGTCTACCGGACCTTCTACGTTCCGGAGTTCATGCTCATCGCGCTCGTCGTGGCGGCCGTCGCGATGGCGGCGCTCGGCTTCGCCGGACGCGGCGCGCGCGCCTAGCCGCTCGCGGCTACCTCGCAGAGTGCCCGGCGAGCTTCACCTCGACGCGCTCGTTGGCCTCGAGCCCGCGGTAGTACTCGCGCAGGATGTCCAGCACCTCGGGGCGGCTGAACTCGGGCGGCACCGCCTCGCCCTCGGAGAGCCATTTGCGCAGCTTGGTCCCCGAGACCAGCAGCCGGTCCGCATCCGGGTGCGGGCAGGTGCGCGCGGAGGCCATGCCGCCGCAGGCGTAGCACCAGAAGGTCCAGTCGATCTTCATCGGGCGGATCTCGAGCGCGTCCGCCGGGATCTCGTCGAAGATGTGGTGCGCGTCGAACGGCCCGTAGTACGACCCCACCCCGGCGTGGTCGCGCCCGAGGATCTGCCAGGCGCAGCCGTAGTTCTGCCGGAAGACCGCGTGCAGCAGCGCCTCGCGCGGCCCCGCGTAGCGCATGTCCAGGGGGTAGCCCGCCTGCAGCGCGGTGCGCGGCGCGAAATACCGCTCCAGCAGCGCAGAGATCGCCCGCGTGCGCACCTCCGCGGGAATGTCGCCCGGCTTGAGGTTGCCGAGCAGCGAGTGCACCAGCACGCCGTCGCAGGTTTCGATGGCGACCTTGGCGAGGTACTCGTGCGAGCGGTGCATCGGATTGCGCGTCTGGAAGGCGGCGACCTCGGTCCAGCCGAGCGCCGCGAAGGCGGCGCGCGTCTCGGCGGGCGTCATGAACAGCGCGCCGTAGCGCGCCTTGAAGCCGCCGTCGGAGAGCACCTTCACCGGGCCGGCGAGGTTGACCTCGCCCTGCTCCATCACCATGCGCACGCCGGGGTGCTCCAGCTCCGCGGTGCGGAACACGGTGGCGCACTCGTGCGCCTTGTTGATGGCGTATTTCTCGGTCACCTTCAGGGTGGCGAGCAGCTCGCCCCCCTCCGGGTCGGCGAGCGCGATGTCGCTGCCGGTGTGGAAGCAGCCCGCGGTCTGCGCGTCGGTGGAGAGCGTGATCGGGATCGGCCAGAACAGGCCCGCCGCGGTGCGGTAGCCGTCGCACACGCCCTGCCAGTCGGCGTGGCTCATGAAGCCCTCCAGCGGCGTGAAGCCGCCGATGCCGAGCATGATCAGGTCGCCCTTCTCGCGCGAGCCGACCGTGACGCGCGGCAGCGTCGCGGCGCGCGCGCGCTCGGCCTCGAGCGCCGCGCCCTCGAGCAGCAGCGGCCGCAGCCCCTTGCCGCCATGCGGTCCTACCAGGCCTGCCATGGATGCCTCGCGCACTCCCCGTGTCGGGCGCGGGCTACGCTATCACGCGCGCCGCGGCGCACCGCAAGATGTTGCTGATTCCGCAATAAGCGGATGCAATTACAATCCGCGCGATGAGCAAGGCGATCGCGGGCGCGGAGGGCGCCTGGCTGGCGCTGGTGGCGAGCCTGCCGACCGAGGATCCCGCCTCCCGCATGCGGGTGCTGCGCACGCTCGAGTCCCTCGGCGCCGCGACCATGCGCGAGGGGCCGTACCTGCTGCCCGACGCCCCGCCCGCGCGCCAGGGGCTGGAGCGGCTCGCCGAGTACATCGTCAAGAACGGCGGCGCCGCGGCGGTGCTGCAGGTGCTCGCCACCTCGGCCGAGCAGCAGGCGCTCTTCCGGGGCCTGTTCGACCGCAGCGCGCGTTACGCGGAGCTCGTCAAGGTGATCGAGAGCCTGAAGGTCGGCTTCGGCGTCACCGACCCCGGAACGCTGCTCCGCGTGCTGCACAAGCAGCGCCGCGAGCTCGAGGCGATCGCCGCGCTCGACTACTTTCCCACCGAGGCGCGCTCGCGCGCCGAAGCCGCGCTCGCCGGAGCCCAAGCGCAGGTGCGGCGTCTCATGGTCTCTGCGCCTGCGCAGAGCGCGCTCGGCGAGGATGGGCCGCTGCTCAGGCGCACCTGGGCGACGCGGCGCCCGGCGTGGGCCGACCGCCTCGCCTGCGCCTGGCTGGTGCGCCGCTTCGTCGATCCCGAGGGCACGATCCTGTGGCTGGACAAGGGGCAGGCCTGCCCGCCGCGCGCGATCGCCTTCGGCTTCGAGGGCGCGGGCATCGGCAACAGCGAGACGCGGGTCACGTTCGAGGAGATGCTGCTGCGCTTCGACCTGGCGAAGGACGCGGCGCTCGCCAAGATCGGCGCCATCGTGCACTTCCTGGAGGTCCGCGACGCGCCGGTGCCGGAGGCGGCGGGCGTGCAGACGCTGCTGCAGGGCGCGCAGCGCCGCGCCACCTCGGACGGCGAGCTGCTCGCCGAAGCCGAGAAGACCTTCGACCTGCTGTACGAGGCGTACCTCGATGCGGCGCACCAATAGAGGCGCGCGCGCGCCCTAGCGGCGCCCCTCCTCCTTCAGCTGCTGCTCGTGCTCGGCGCGCAGCTGCTTGAGCCGCGCGTCGATCACCGAGAGCTCGTAGAAATTGCCCTCCCCAGAGGACTGCGCGAGCTGCAGCTGCTCGATCGCGGCCGGCAGGCTTCCCCGCAGCACGTAGACCTCGGCCTGCGCCTGGTGCTGCTGCAGGCGCAGCCCGAGCCCCGCGTACGCCTTGGCGCGCGCCTCGTGCAGGCGCGCATCGCGCGGGTAAAGGCGCAGCGGCTCGGCGAGCGCGGCGAGCGCCTCCTCGTGCCGCCCGAGCTCCTGCAGCAGGCCCGCGTAGGCGTAGAGCACGGGCCGCCGCTGCGCAAAGCGCGCCTGCGCCTGCTTCAGCACCGCGAGCGCGCCGGGCGCATCGCCGAGGTCCTGCCGGATGCGCGCCGCGAGCGTCTCGATCATCGGGCTGGCGGCTCCGGTGGCGCGCAGCCGGTCGAGCTCCTCCGCCGCCGCGGCGGCGTTGCCCGCGCGCAGCTGCGCCGAGGCGAGGCCGTAGCGGGCCGCAGCCTCGCTGGCGTAGCGCCGCTCGCGCACCGCGGCGGCGAAGTCCGCGGCCGCCTCGCGTGCCTCGCCGGCTTGCGCGCGCAGGCGGGCGCGCACCAGGTGGTAGTCGAGCGAGTCGACGTGCGGGCGGTACGGCTGGCCCGCGGCGCGGTTCTGCGCGTCGGCGATGCGCTCGGTGGTGACGGGGTGCGTGCGCAGGTAGCCGGGCACGCTGCCGTCGTCCATGGCGCGCGTGCTGCGCTGCATCTTCTCGAGGAAGGTGCTCATCGAGCGCGTGTCGAAGCCCGCGCCCGAGAGCGCCTGCAAGCCGACGCGGTCGGCCTCGCGCTCGAAGTCGCGCGAGTAGCCGAGCTGCGCCTGCACCGCGACGCCCTGGGCGGCCGCGGCGGCGCCGCTCGCGAGGTCCGGCCGCGAGCGCCCCAGCAGGATCGCGGCGGCGAGCGCGACCATGGTCGGCAGCTGCAGCTGCTTCTGCACCCCGAGCAGCCGCGCGAGGTGACGCTGGGTGACGTGCGCGATCTCGTGCGCCAGCACCGAGGCGACCTCGGACTCGCTTTCGGAGGCGGCCAGCAGCCCGGTGTGCACGCCGACGAACCCGCCGGGCAGCGCGAAGGCGTTGATCGAGGCGTCGCGCAGCGCGAAGAACTCGAAGTCCTGGCGCGCGCCGGGCGAGGCGGCCACCAGCCGGGCGCCGAGCCGGTTCAGGTAATCGCCGACCTCGGGGTCGTCCAGGTAGGCCGGGTCGCGCAGGCGGATGTCGCGCACGATCCCTTCGCCGATGCGCCGCTCCACCTGCGGCGGCAGATCCGCGCCGGCGGCGTCGCCCAGGTCGGGCAGCGGCTGCGCGCTCGCCTGCAGCGCCGCCGCGAGCAGCGCGGCGAGGAGCGCGGCGGGGACACGCATGCGCTTATGATACCGTCAGGATTGCATGAGTTCCTCGTGGAGGACGCGGTGGCGCGCAGGCTCTCGCCGAAGCTGACGCACTTCGACCGGCTCGGGCGCGCGCGCATGGTGGACGTCGGCGCGAAGCCCGAGACGCACCGGGTCGCGATCGCCTCGGGCCGCATCGCGATGCGCCCGGCGACCTTCCGCACCGTGGCCGAGGGCACGAGCGACAAGGGCGACGTGCTGGGCGTGGCGCGCATCGCCGCGATCCAGGCCGCGAAGCGCACCGCGGAGCTGATCCCGCTCGCGCACCCGCTCGCGCTGACGCGCGTCGGCGTGGACTTCGGGCTCGACGCGGCGGCGAGCAGCGTCACGATATATGCGCGCGCGGAGTGCCGCGGCCGCACCGGCGTGGAGATGGAGGCGCTCACCGCGGCGGCGGCGGGGCTGCTCGCGATCTACGACATGGTCAAGGCGACCGACCGCGGCATGGTGATCGGCGAGCTGCGGCTGGAGGAGAAGCGCGGCGGGCGCTCGGGGCGCTACCGGCGCGCCGGCGCTCGGCGCCCGGGGCACCGGGGCGCGGCGCGCTGATTCACGCGCGCGTGCTCGCGCCTCAGGCTCGCACGTACACCCAGCCGCCCCGCAGCCTCTTCACCACCTCTTCGAGCGCAGACGGCGCGATCACCGTTCCGGGCACCAGCGTGACCGGCCGGCCTTCGTTGCGCCTGCGTTCGAGCGTCCGGCCGCACGCGACCAGCCCGAGCGCGGGAAATTCGCGTCGCAGCGCGGCGATGCGCGCCGCATAAGGCGAAGCGTTGGCGCTCAGCAGGTCGAGCCCGGCGCTGTTGGCAACGATCTCGACCTCGACGCCGCGACGCGCGGCGCGCGCGGAACGCAGCAGGTCCTCGACCTCGTCGAGCGCCGTGTCGAGCACCGCGCGGCTGCCCGTGCTGACGTGAACCAGCACCCGATTGCCGTCGAGCTTGCGCCAGTCGGCACGCAGCGCATGCCAGTCGCCACGCAGCGCGTACGCCGAGGTGGGGTCGAGCGCGGGTTCGCCGCTCCACCAGACATGCCCCAGCCATCCTGCGGCCGCGAACGCTACGGCGGCGGCGAGCGACCGCCAGCCGATACCCGTGGCCTCCCGGGCACGTCGCCGGCGCGCCGGCGGCACGGCGTAAGCGTGCCGCACCATGTCCTTGAGCATTCTCAGCTCGCACACGTCCTGGCGCAGCGCCGGCTCGCGTGCCATGTCCCCGGCCACGCACGCCCACTCGGCGGCGTCCAGCTCGCCGTCGACGAACGCACCGCGCATCTCGTCGGATATCTTGCGTTGTTCGCTCATTTCACGCTCCGCAGTCTGGTTCCGAGCGCCTCGGACGCGAACGGTCTCAAGCGCTCGCGCAGCGCCTGCCGGGCCCGGCACAACCGGCTCATCACCGTGCCGATCGGGATCTCCAGGATCTCGCCGACCTCGGCGTAGCTGCAGCCCTCGAGGTCGACCAGCATGACGACCTGGCGCTGACCCAGCGGCAGCTCGCCGACGGCGCCCCGCACGCGCCGCGTGAGCTCCGCGCTCGCCTGCGCTTCCTCGGGCGTCGGGCCCGTGGCCGCGACCATGTCTTCCACGCTGCCGAGCTCGAGGTGCTCGCGCCGCTGCCGCGCATGGTCGCGCACGCAGTTCGCCAGGATGCGCAGCAACCAGGCACGCAGCCGGCGGGCATCGCGCAGCTGGCTCACCCGCCGCAGCGCCTTCTCCGCGGCCTCGTGCGCGATATCGTCGGCGAGCGCGGCGTCCCGGCACCAGGCATAGGCCAGGCGGTACAGGGAGTCGCGCGAGCCCTCGAGCTCGCGCCGCAGCGCGGCGCGGCGCTCGAAAAGAGTGGAGATGCTCATGTGCCGATGACGGGAGATAGACGATCCACCCCGGGATTTTATTCCGCAGCGCAGGCCCGCAATGGAATAAACCGGGCCGCTGCATCGTCGTAGGGCTCAGGCAACCGGCGCCTCCGGCGGCCATCCGTTGTTCAAGGAGGAAAGCATGAAACCGGCTCTTGCAGCACAGGCGCTCGCCGCAGCACTGGTCGCCGCCGCCCTCGCCTTCGCGCCCGCCGTCTCGCAGGCGCAATCCGCGCCGCAGCAGGCGGCGCAGCAATCCGAGCGCTACAAGGTGGTGCTCCAGGTGAGCGACAACGACCCCGCGAAATGGAATCTGGCGCTCAACAACGCGCGCAACATCCAGGCCGATCTCGGCAAGGAGAACGTCGCGGTCGAGATCGTCGCCTACGGCCCGGGGCTGAACATGCTGAAAGGGGATTCCAAGGTCGCCGACCGCCTCGCCGGGGCGCTCGACAACAGCGTCGGCCTCATGGCGTGCGAAAACACGATGCGCAACACCAAGACCACCAGGGGCGACATGTACGGCGGGATCGGCTACGTGAAGGCAAGCGTGGTCCACATCATGCAGCGCCAGCGCGAGGGCTGGGCCTACGTGCGACCATAAAGGGGACCGGCTCGCATCGCCCGGCCGTTTCGAACCCGAGACATCGAACACCAGGTCAAGAAGGAGGCAAACATGATGAGGAGAACCGCCACCGCGCTGCTCGCGGTGCTGCCGCTGATGGTCGCCGGGGCGCCGGCGCTTGGCGCCGACCCGGTCGGACCGGACAAGGTGGTCTATCACGTCAACAACACCGAGGCACAGGCCAACGACGCGCTGCGCAACATCGGCAATCACCTGGAGGTCAATCCGAAGGCGAAGATCGTGGTCGTGACGCACGCGCGCGGCGTCGACTTCCTGTTCGACGGTGCCAAGGACAAGAACGGCAATCCCTACCATGTCGCGGTCGAGCAGCTGAAGCTGAAGGGCGTTACGTTCGACGTCTGCCAGATCACGCTGCGCAACCGCAAGCTGAAGCAGGAGCAGTTCATCCCGGAAGCGACCTTCGTGCCTTCGGGCGTGGCCGAGATCACGCGCCTGCAGCAGCGCGAGGGCTATGCCTACCTGCGGCCGTAAGGGTTCATGGCCCGATAATGACATTTGATCAGGAGGGGCTTTCGCGGCGCAGCGTAAACCGCTAGCATCGCCGGGCGAATCCGGAAATGGAGGGGAAATGGATGCATTTCGCAGGTTGACCCTGAGGGCCGCGGGCCTGCTCGCGCTCGCGGCGCTCGCGCCGGTGCGCGCGCTCGCCGCCGGCTGGAACAAGGACGCGTTCCAGTCCAAGACGCCCGCCGACGCGCTGAAGGCGCTCGGCCGCAGCGGCGCGTCGGACAGCGCCGAGATCCTGATCGAGGCGCCGCAGATCGCCGAGAACGGCGCGGTGGTCCCGATCGAGGTGACGAGCCGGATTCCCGGGACGAAGTCGCTCGCGGTGCTGATCGAGAAGAACCCCTTCCCGCTCGCCGCGCAGTTCGACTTCATGCAAGGCGCGGTGCCCTACGTGAAGGTCAACGTCAAGATGGGCGAATCGTCCGACGTGCGTGTCGTGGCCGAGGCCGGCGGCAGGTTCTACACCGCGGCCAGGGAAGTCAAGGTCACGATCGGCGGTTGCGGAGGCTGAGGAGAAAACATGGCAGCGGGACCGATGAAAATGCGGGCGACCCTCAAGGGCGACGTCGCGGACGTGCGCGTGCTCATGAGCCACCCGATGGAGACCGGGCAGCGCAAGGACGGGGCCGGCAAGCCGATCCCGATGCACTTCATCCAGAACGTCACGGTGAGCCTGAACGGCAAGCCGGTGATCGAGGGGCAGATCAGCCAGGCCGTGTCGCGCAACCCGGTGTTCTCGTTCCGGGTGAAGGGCGCCAAGGCGGGCGACAAGCTCGAGGTGAGCTGGCTCGACAACAAGGGCGAGCAGAACAAGACCGAAACCGCGCTCGCCTGAGCGGCGGCGCCAACCTGGAGGAGGATGGCGATGCGTAGATCAGGAACCGGAGCGCTGCTGCTCGCGGCCTCGGCGCTCGCCGCCGGTCCCGCGGCGGCCCAGAGCCAGTTCGAGAAGTACCAGAAGATGGTCGCCGAGGGCAGCCCCGTGGAGCTGTTCGAGGTGACCGGCGAGGAGCTCTGGAAGAAGCAGCAGGGGCCGAACAAGGCCTCGCTCGAGAAGTGCGATCTCGGCAAGGGCCCCGGGGTGCTGAAAGGCGCCTACGCCGCGCTGCCGCGCTACTTCAAGGACGTCGACCGGGTGATGGACGCCGAGTCGCGGATCCTGCACTGCATGATGACGCTGCAGGGGCGCGAGCGCAAGGAAGCGCTCAAGCGGCCGTTCGGCAATGCCGACAAGCCCTCGGAGATGGAATTCCTGACGGCGTACGTCGCCGGGCAGAGCCGCGGCTACAAGCTGGCTCCGGGGATGGCCCACTCGAAGGAGAAAGAATCGTACGATTTGGGCAAGAAACTGTACTCCGTGCGTACGGGGCTGTGGGATTTCTCCTGCACGTCCTGCCATGGCCAGGCAGGCAAACGCATCCGCATGTCCGAGCTGCCGGTGCTGAGCGACCCCAAGGCGGCGCGCCCGCTCATGGCGACCTGGCCGGCGTATCGCGTCTCGAACAGCACGTTCAAGACCGTGCAATGGCGGCTCAACAACTGCTACCGCCAGATGCGCACCCCTGAGCCCGATTTCGGCTCGGAGGCGGTGAACGCGCTGAACATGTACCTGACGGTGACGGCCAGGGGTGCCACCTACCGCGGCCCCGGCACCAAGCGCTGAGGGGAATGCGATGATGACGAAATGGACGCTGGGGGCGGGCCTCGCCGCGCTCGCCTTGTCGCCGCTGGCGATCGCGGAGCCCACCGATCGCGAAGTGCAGGCCATCATGAAGCGCGACTTCCATCCGAAGGGACAGGCGAAGATGGATCGCCTCGAGCAGGACGCCGTGCAGCGCGTGTGCACCGCGGCGAACGGCAAGCCCCCCGAGGGTCTCGCCAAGCAGCTCGAGGCGGACCAGTACAGGAGCATCGCCTTCCCTTCGGGGTCGCTGATCGGCAACTGGAAGAACGGCGCGAAGATCGCCTGGGGCGGCCGCGGCATGCAGTGGCATGAGGATCCGAAGAAGCCGTCGGACGGCGGCTGCTACAACTGCCACGAGATCTCGCCGCAGCGGCCTTCGGCCGGCACGATCGGCCCGAGCCTGAAGGCGT
>Ga0137796_10002211_pt1 | contig 10580 bp, 9 predicted proteins | sample OV2TP3_FD_97704 | JGI IMG/M metagenome (GOLD analysis project Ga0137796, IMG submission 97704)
TCTCCAACCCGAAGTCGCGGCGCGTGGAGGTGCGCTTCCCGGATCCGACGACCAACGCCTACCTCGCCTTTGCCGCGATGCTGATGGCGGGGCTGGACGGGGTGCAGAACAAGATCCATCCCGGCGACCCGGTGGACAAGGACATGTACCACCTGCCCCCGGAGGAGGCCGCCAAGGTTCCGCACGTCTGCGCGACGCTGGAGGAGGCGCTCGATTGCCTGAGGAAGGACCACGCCTTCCTCACCAAGGGCGGGGTGTTCGACGACGACATCCTGGAGGCCTACATCGCGCTCAAGGAGGACGAGCTGACCCGCTTCCGCATGACCACGCACCCGCTCGAGTTCGAGATGTACTACAGTTCGTAAGCCGCGAAGAGGTTTCGTGCGTTAAGGGAAGGGCGGGGCAACCCGCCCTTTTTTCTTATAGACTTAGCGGTCCTACTTGAGGCGGCTTCTGCAAATGACGCCCCTGATCGCAGGGTTGGTCCTCGCCGCGGTCGTGCTCGCAGGGCAGGCGCGCGCCCAGTCCCAGCAGGTCGATACCTTGTGGAACTGCAAGGACAAGGACGGCAGGACCATCCTGACCAACCAGCAGTCCGACACCGTGGGCAAGGACTGCCGGATCGTGCAGCAGCAGCGCGTCACTGTGGTGCCGGCGGCGAAGCCGGGTGCGAAGGCGCCATCGCCGAAGGACTTTCCCAAGGAGTCGCCCGCCGACCGCGCCAGCGCCAAGGCGAAGCAGCGCGAGACCCTCGAGCGCGAGCTGGCGCAGGAGCAGCAGATGCTTGCGGACGCCCGGCGCAAGCTCGCCGAGCAGGAGGCGATCCGCACCGGGGACGAGAGGAACTACGCCAAGGTGCTGGAGCGGCTGCGCCCCTACAAGGACGCGGTCGAGGTCCACGAGAAGAACGTAGACGCCCTGAGACGCGAGATCAGCCGGCTCGGCCGCTAGGGCGCCGGCGCATGGGCACCTCCTTCTCCGGGCTGGAGCTCCTCGCCACGGCGGTGGTCGCCCTGGACGAGGGCTTTTGCGTGCGCTACGCGAACCCCGCCGCGGAAAGCCTGCTCGGTACCGCGGCGAGGAGCCTCGTAGGCCAGCGCCTGCCGACGCTGTTCGCCGACGGTGGCCAGCTCGAGCCGATGCTCGAGGGGGCGCTCGCCGCCCATTGGGACTACCGGGCCTGCCAGGTCAGCTACGAGCGCTCCGGACGCGAGCCGCTGCCGCTCGCCTGTACCGTGACGCGCGTCGATGCGCTGGGCACGCCGCTGCTCGCGGAGCTGCGCCCGATCGAGCAGCAACTGCGCCAGGAGCGGGAGCTGCGCCTCGCCGATCAGCAGGAGGCGAGCCGCGAGTTGATCCGCAACCTCGCGCACGAGATCAAGAATCCGCTCGGCGGCCTGCGCGGCTCGGCGCAGCTGCTGGAGGCGGAGCTGGAGCGCCCCGAGCTGCGCGAGTACACCCAGGTGATCATCAAGGAGGCCGACCGCCTGCAGGCGCTCATGGACCGGCTGCTCGCCCCGAGGCGCGCGGGAAGCATCGGGCCGCTCAACATCCACGAAGTGCTGGAGCGCGTGCGCCACCTGCTGCTCGCCGAGTTTCCGCAGGGGGTCTCGATCCTGCGCAACTACGACCCGAGCGTCCCCGACCTCGTAGGGGACGCCGAGCAGCTCATCCAGGCGGTGCTCAACATCGTGCGCAATGCCGCCCAGGCGCTCGTTTCGGAGGCGAACGGACGCGCCGGGGGCACGGTCGTGGTGCGCACTCGCGTGGCGCGCCAGGTGACGATCGCGCGGCGGCTGCACAGGCTGGCACTGGAATTGCAGGTGATCGATGACGGGCCCGGCGTGCCCGAGGAGATTCAGGACCGCGCCTTCAACCCGCTCGTTTCGGGGCGGGAAGGCGGCAGCGGCCTCGGGCTTGCGCTGGCCCGGACCTACGTGCAGAACCACGGCGGCTCGGTCGAATTCGACAGCCGCCCCGGGCGCACGGCGTTCACCGTGATGCTGCCGATAAAATGAATCCGGTCTGGATCGTCGACGACGACCGCTCCATCCGCTGGGTGATCGAAAAGGCGCTCAGCAGGGAGGGTATCGCCTACAGCTCCTTCGGCTCGGCGCGCGAGGCGCTGGATGCGCTCGCCGGCGGCCCGCCGCAGGTGCTCGTCTCGGACATCCGCATGCCGGGCCAGTCGGGCATCGAGCTGCTCCAGGCGGTCAAGCAGAAGCACCCGGCGGTGCCGGTGATCGTGATGACCGCGTACTCCGACCTCGAGTCGGCGGTGGCGGCGTTCCAGGGCGGAGCCTACGAGTACCTGCCCAAGCCCTTCGACGTCGACCAGGCGGTGGAGCTGATCCGCCGGGCGCTGGATGAGAGCCAGCGCGAGGCGGGAGCGCTCGAGCCGCCGGGCGAGGCCCCCGAGATCCTCGGCCAGGCGGCGGCCATGCAGGAGGTGTTCCGCGCCATCGGGCGGCTGGCGCAATCGAGCGCGACGGTGCTGCTCACGGGCGAGTCCGGCACCGGCAAGGAGCTGGTGGCCCGCGCCCTGCACCGGCACAGCGCGCGCGCCTCGCGACCGTTTGTCGCCATCAACACGGCGGCGATGCCCAAGGACCTGCTCGAGTCCGAGCTCTTCGGCCACGAGCGCGGCGCCTTCACCGGCGCGCAGGCGCTGCACCGCGGCCGCTTCGAGCAGGCCGAGGGCGGGACGCTGTTCCTGGACGAGATCGGCGACATGCCGCCGGAGCTGCAGACGCGGCTGCTGCGCGTGCTCTCGGACGGCACGTTCTACCGCGTCGGCGGGCACCAGCAGCTGAAGGCGAACGTGCGCGTCATCGCAGCCACCCACCAGAACCTCGAGGAGCGCGTGCGCGAGGGGCTGTTCCGCGAGGACCTCTACCACCGGCTGAACGTGATCCGCATCCGGCTGCCGGCGCTGCGCGAGCGGCGCGAGGACATCGCGCTGCTCGCGCGCCACTTCCTCGCGCGCAGCGCGCGCAGCCTCGGCGTGGAGCCCAAGCGCCTCTCGGAGGAGGCGCTGGCGCAGCTCATGCGGCTGGACTTTCCCGGCAACGTGCGCCAGCTCGAGAACCTGTGCCACTGGCTCACCGTGATGGCGCCGGGCCAGGCGATCGGCGTCGCCGACCTGCCGGCCGAGTTGCGCAGCGAGCACGGCGCGCCCGCCGCAGCGCGCGGGGACTGGGTCGCCGCGCTCGAACGCGAGGTCGAGTTGCGGCTCGCGCGCGGCGAGACGGGGATCCTCGATGCGCTCTCGCGCCAGTTCGAGCGCTCGCTCATCGAGCAGGCGCTCGCGCGCACCGGAGGCCGGCGCATCGAGGCCGCGGGCCTGCTCGGCATGGGACGCAACACCATCACGCGCAAGATCCAGGACCTGGGCATCGCGGGCGACGCCGAGCCCGGAAAATAGGGTCAGGCCGGGTTCCCGGCGGCCTTGCGGTTGTCCTCCAGCCGGGCGTCCACCAGCGCGACGACCTCGTCCAGCACGGCCGAGCGCATGCCCTTCTGCGCCGCGACTGCCTGCACCAGCCGGTCAACGCGCTCGATGTAGGGCGCGCCGCCGTAGAGCGCGCGTGCGGCGGAGGAGGGGCCGGTGAGCCCCTGCGCCGCGGCGGCGTACTTCTCGAAGGGCACGAGGTCCCGGGCCTCGGCCCCGAGCGCGCGGCACAGCGCCACGACCCAGTCGTAGACCGCGCGCGAGGCCTCGAGGTCCGAGTGCACCGTGTCCTTGATCGAGCGGATGCCGCCGGGGGTGACGCAGCGGTAGTTGCCGGCCATCAGCATGGCCCACTTCGCGAGCGGCACGAATACCGACTCGTGCACCTTGAGCTTGACCGGCAGCTCGAGCGGCCCCGAGCCGTCGTCGAAGCGCGCCGCCTCGATGTCGGCCTCCAGGCGCCGCAGCAGCCCGGTGTGCGTATCGGAAGCAAACCGCGCCGCCTTGAAGTTGGTCGCGAGCCGCACCTGCAGCACGTTGATTTTCTCCTCCGGCGGGCGCGAAGCCTGCGGGTCCGGGCTGCACAGCGTGACGAGCGCCGGGTCGAGCCGGTCCCACACCGCGGGGTCGGTGTAGCAGTGACGGCAGGCTGCAGCGTCGAGACCCGGGATGCGCTTCAGGTAGGGCAGCGGCGGCATGTTCATGATCGACATGCAGGGCACGCGCGCCGCCGCCACCGCCTCGAGCAGCCCCCGCACGCCGGGCGAGCGGTACTGCGGCTCCTGCATCGCGAGCGCGACGAGGTCGAACTGCGCCGGCTGCGCCGTCTCGGGACCGCCCGCGGAGAGCCTGCCGGGCAGCCGGCGCGAATCCAGCTCCACCGGCTTGTCCCTGCCCTTGACGGGCAGGCGCACGCGAGCGCCCTCGGCGTTGATCAGCTCGGCTTCCGCCGGCAGGCAGACCAGCCTCACCGTGTGCCCGGCGAGCGCCAGCTTCACGCCGAGCAGCGAGCCGTAGGAGGCACCGAGGATGAGGACGTCCGCCATTTCACGATGTGAAATCCAACGCCGCAGTATGGGAGGCTACTCCGGGCGATAAGGGCGCGCAATCACGCAATGCAGCAGATTTCATTTTGCAGTGCGGTATCGGCCACGTAAAATGATTTTTCCCATGCCCGCTGCCGCTGCCCGCTCCCCCGCGCTTCCCAAGGGCGTCGCCGTCGACGGCGCGACGTCCCCCGCGTTCGCCGAGATTCTCACGCCCGCGGCGCTCGAGCTGGTGGCGCTGCTGCACCGGGCGTTCGAGCCGCGCCGCGAGGAGCTGCTCGCGGCGCGCGCCGCGCGACAGAAGGAGTTCGACGCCGGAAGGCTCCCCGACTTCCTGCCGCGGACGCGCGCCATCCGCGAGTCGGACTGGACGATCGCGGCGCAGCCCGCGGACCTGCTCGACCGGCGCGTCGAGATCACCGGGCCTACCGACCGCAAGATGGTGATCAATGCGCTCAACTCCGGCGCCTCGACCTTTATGGCCGACTTCGAGGACGCCAACTGCCCGACCTGGTTCAACATGATCGACGGGCAGATCAACCTGCGCGACGCGGTGCGGCGCACCATCACCTACACGCAGCCCGACGGGCGCTTCTACCGGCTGCAGGAGAAGACCGCGGTGCTGCTCCCGCGGCCGCGCGGCTGGCACCTGGAGGAGAAGCACGTCACGGTGGACGGCATGCCGGTGGCCGGGGCGATCTTCGATTTCGCGCTCTACTTCTTCCACAACGCGCGAGAGCTGCTCGCGCGCGGCTCGGGGCCGTATTTCTACCTGCCGAAGCTGGAGTCGCATCTCGAGGCGCGGCTCTGGAACGACATCTTCAAGCGCGCGCAGGAAGCGCTCGGCATCGCGCAGGGCTCGGTCCGCGCCACCTGCCTCATCGAGACCGTGGTCGCCGCCTTCGAGATGGACGAGATCCTCTGGGAGCTGAAGGACCACTCCGCGGGCCTCAACATCGGCCGCTGGGACTACATCTTCTCGTGCATCAAGAAATTCCGCGCCAACCGGGATTTCTGTCTCGCGGACCGGTCCCAGGTGACGATGACCGCGCCCTTCATGCGCGCCTACGCCCTCGCGCTCGTCAAGACCTGCCACCGGCGCAACGCCCCCGCGATGGGTGGCATGGCGGCGCAGATCCCCATCAAGAACGACCCGGCGGCCAACGACGCCGCGCTCGAGAAAGTGCGCCAGGACAAGCTGCGCGAGGTGACCGACGGCTGCGACGGCACCTGGGTCGCGCACCCGGGGCTGGTCTCCATCGCCAAGGCGGTGTTCGACGAGCACATGCCGCGGCCGAACCAGTACGCGAAGCAGCGGCCCGACGTGAAGGTGAGCGCGGCCGACCTGCTCGACTTCCGGCCGGAGAAGCCGATCACGGAAAGCGGGCTGCGCAACAACATCTCGGTGGGCATCCAGTACCTCGGGGCCTGGCTCGCCGGCAACGGCTGCGTGCCGGTCTACAACCTGATGGAGGACGCCGCGACGGCGGAGATCTCGCGCTCGCAGATCTGGCAGTGGATCCGCTCGCCCAAGGGCGTGCTCGAGGACGGGCGCAAGGTGAGCGTAGAGCTGTTCCGCGCGCTGCTCGCCGAGACGCTGCCGAAGGTCAGGGGCGAGCTGGGCGAGGAAGCCTGGGCTGCGGGCCGCTACGAGGCGGGCGCGAAGCTCTTCGACGAGCTGATCGCGGGCGAGTACCCCGAGTTCCTCACGCTGCCCGCCTACCGGCTGATCGACTGAAGCCGAGCCGCGCGCTGTCGTCGGCCGGATCGATGGCTAGCGGAGCTCCGCGACCACCGGCGCGTGATCCGAGGGCCGCTCCAGGCGCCGCGGCGCCTTGTCGATGGCGCATGCGGTGCAGCGCGCCGCGAGCTCCGCGGAGAGCAGGATGTAGTCGATGCGCAGCCCCGCGTTGCGCCGGAAGCCCAGCATGCGGTAGTCCCACCAGGTGAACGACTTCTCCGGCTGGGTGAACAGCCGGAAGCTGTCCGATAGTCCGAGCGCGACGATCTCGCGCAGCGCGGCGCGCTCCGGCTCCGAGCACAGCACCTGCCCCTCCCAGGCCCTGGGGTCGTGCACGTCGCGGTCCTCGGGGGCGACGTTGAAGTCGCCGGCTACCGCGAGACGCGGGTGGCTGGCCATCTGGCCGGAGAGCCACTCCCGCAGCTGCCCGAACCATTGCAGCTTGTGGGCGTACTTCTCCGTGCCGACCGCCTGCCCGTTGGGGCAGTACACGCACACGACTCGCGTGTCGGAGACGGTCGCGGCGAGCAAGCGCTTGTGCTCGTGCGGAAAGCCGAAGTCGACCTGCTCGAGCGGGTCGCGCGCCAAGATGGCAACGCCGTTGTAGGTCTTCTGCCCCGAGCACGCCGCGCGATAGCCCGCCGCCTCGATCGCGGCGAGCGGAAACCTGGCGTCCTCGAGCTTCGTCTCCTGAAGGCAGACGACGTCAGGCTGCGCGCTAGCGAGCCAATCGAGCAGCTGCTGGAGACGGACCTTGAGCGAGTTGACGTTCCACGTCGCGAGCTTCATGCGCGCTGAAAGTAGCCGTTCGTTTGAAGGGGAGCCATCTCTATGGTCGCGCCATGGACACGATCATGGACACGGCCGGCACTACCTCACGCGCAACTTGTTTATCCTGCGAAAGCTTGGCCTTAGCCGTGAGTGCCGACAAGGCCTGCTCCTGCATGTCCGCTTCAACAACAATGTTGACGCCGGACCCGACCTCGAGCTGCTTCCCTCGCACTAGCGACTGGCAATGCCGAGATCGGGAGAATTTCTTTTCCGCCCGTCGGAAGCCCGATTCACCGTGAAGCCATTTGTAAACGGGCTGGTCGACGGCGCCGATTCCGCATGTGCGGAACTCGATGAACTCGGTCGGCGTAGGCCGTTGGGTGTGAACCTTTGCCTGTTGATCGCCCCACCCGCTCATCGGTAAGCCTCAACGCACCGCGATCTCGGCCCGCCGGCCGAGCGCCGCAAGGGCCCGCTCGAGGGTCGGCACCTTCGTCGGGTGGCGCGGATCGAGCATGCGCCGCGCCTCTTTCTCGTGGACGCGCATCAGGCGCGCAAGCTCGGACTTCGAGACCTTCTGCTCGCGCATTTCCACGTAGACCGCGGCCTTGAGCGCGGTCGTGATCGGCGTCGCCACCATGCGTTCGCCGCGCTTCGGGCGCGACGGCGCCGGGATCTGCAGGCCGTCCTCAATCCGCCCTTCGATCGCCGCTTGCAGCGCGCCCTCGGCCTCGGCGAGCGCATCCGCGATCGTCTCACCCTGGGTGATTGCCTCGGGCAGGTCCCGGCAGGTTGCGACATAACCACCGTCCTTGCGGTCGCGTGTCGGTCTTACGGGATAGGTGAACCTCAGCATGGCCGATTCCTCATCGAAGGTCTTTCTCCGCGAGCCCGAGCTGCCTGAGCATCGCGTGGTAGGTGCCCGTCTTCAGTTCGTCCCGGGGGTGCGGACCACCGTCCGCCGTTCGCCCAGGATGAGCAGGCCGTGCGAGCCCTTGCCGCGATCCGGGCGCCACTCAAAAGCAATGCCCTTCGTCTTGGCGTGCCTGTGGATCATGCGGATGAACTCGTTACCGCGCACAATCCCCGACCCGGCTCACGCCCGCAGGATCGGGCATTATTGTCCGAGTGTCAAGCCGGGGCCTTGGACGCGGCTGGACCTACTTAAAGGTTACAGGTCGCGAGCTTCATGCGGCGGTCATGCCGCTGTGCCTGAGCAGCGCGTCGATCGTCGGGTCCCTGCCGCGGAAGGCGCGGAACGACTCCGCCGCCGGGCGCGAGCCCCCTACCGCGAGCACCTCGTCGCGGAAGCGCGCGCCGGTGGCGGCGTCGAGCACGCCCTGCTCCTCGAACAGGCCGTAGGCGTCCGCCGAGAGCACCTCGGCCCACTTGTAGCTGTAGTAGCCCGCCGCGTAGCCGCCGCCGAAGATGTGAGAGAAGCTGTTGGGAAAGCGGCTCCAGGGCGGGGGCACGAGCACCGCAACCTCGCGGCGCACCTCCTCGAGCAGCGCACTGACGCCGGCGCCGTCGCGCTCGCCGGCTTCCGCGTGCAGGCGCATGTCGAAGAGCGCGAACTCCAGCTGACGCAGCATCTGCAGGCCGGAATGGAAGTTCTTCGCCGCGCGCATCTTTTCGTAGAGCGCGCGCGGCAGCGGGGCCCCGGTCTCGACGTGGCGCGTCATGCCGGCGAGCACCTCCCACTCCCAGCAGAAGTTCTCCATGAACTGGCTCGGCAGCTCTACCGCGTCCCACTCGACGCCGTTGATGCCGGAGACGGCGAGGTCCTCGGCGCGCGTCAGCAGGTGGTGCAGGCCGTGGCCGAACTCGTGGAACAGCGTCGTGACGTCGCCGTGCGTGAGGAGCGCCGGCTTGCCGCCCACCGGGCGCGCGAAGTTGCAGCAGAGATGGGCGACCGGGAGCTGGATCGCGCCGCCTCGCCTGCGCCGCGCGATCGCCTCGTCCATCCAGGCGCCGCCGCGCTTGGTCTCGCGCGCATAGAGGTCGGCGTAGAACTGCCCGAGCAGCGCGCCGTCGTTGGCGCGCAGGTCGAAGAAGCGCACGTCCTCGTGCCAGGCGGGCGCGCTCGAAGCCGCGACGTGCGCGCCGAAGATCCGCTCCACCAGGCCGAACAGGCCCGCGAGCACCTGGTCCTCGGGGAAGTACTGCTTGACCTCCTGGTCGGAGAAGGCGTAACGGCTCGCGCGCAGCTTCTCCGACGCATAGGCGAGGTCCCAGGCCTCGAGCGTCCCGATGCCCAGCTCGGTGAGCGCGAAAGCTTTCAGCTCGGCCGCATCGCGCTCGGCGTGGGCGCGCGCGCGTCGCGCGAGGTCGCGCAGGAACTCCAGCACCTGCGCGGGCGAGCGCGCCATCTTCGGCACCAGCGACACTTCCGCATGGCTGGCATAGCCGAGCAGGCCCGCCGCCTCGCGCCTCAGGGCAAGGATCTGCACGATGAGCGGCGCGTTGTCCCACTCCGGCTTGCCGAATTCCGAGGCGCGCGTCGCGCTCGCGCGGTACATCGCTTCGCGCAGGCCGCGGTCATCGGCGTACTGCATCACCGGGAAGTACGAGGGCATCTGCAGGGTGAAGGTCCATCCCGCGGCGCCGACCTTCTGCGAGCGCTCGCGCGCCGCTTCGAGCACGTCGGGCGGGATGCCGCGCAGCCGCGCCTCCTCCCCGATCGCGATCGTCCAGGCGTTGGTCGCATCGAGCAGGTTCTCGGAGAACTTTGCCCCGAGCCGCGCGAGCTCCTGCTGGATCGCGGCAAAGCGCGGCTTGTCCGCCTCGGCGAGCTCGGCGCCCGAGAGGCGGAAGTCGCGCAGCGCGTTCTCGACCGCGCGCCGGCGCGCGCCGCTCAGGTCCGCGAACTGCGGCGAGGCGCGCAGCGCGCGGTACTGCCCGAACAGGCGCAGGTCCTGGCCGAGCGCGGTCCAGTAGGCCGTGACCTTGGGCAGGCTCGCGTTGTAGGCTTCGCGCAGCGGCGGCTCATCCATCACCGCGTGCAGGTGTGCGACCTGGCCCCAGGCCCTCGAGAGGCGCTCGTTGGCGTCCTCGAGCGGCGTGACGAAGTCCTCCCACGTGGCGGGGGCCGCGTGGGCCGCGCGCACCGCGGCGCGCGCCTCCTCGAGCAGCCGCTCGATCGCCGGGGCGACGTGCTCGGGGCGGATGTCGGCGAAGCGCGGCAGGCCCGAGAAGTCGAGCAGCGGGTTAGGCGCGGGCAAGTTGCGCAGCCTTCACGGTATTGGCGACGAGCATGGCGACGGTCATCGGGCCGACGCCACCGGGCACCGGCGTGATCGCGCCGGCGACGTCCTTCACCGCCTCGAAATCGACATCGCCGCACAGTTGCCCGTCGGCGAGCCGGTTGATGCCGACGTCGATGACGCAGGCGCCGGGCTTGACCATGTCCGCGCCGACCAGCCTCGGCCGTCCCGCCGCCGCGATCAGGACGTCGGCCCGGCGCGCCGTCGCCGCGAGGTCGGGCGTCTTCGAATGGCAGATGGTGACAGTGGCGTCCCGCTGCAGCAGCAGCAGCGCCACCGGCTTGCCGACGATGGTCGAGCGGCCGATC
>Ga0137796_10002213_pt1 | contig 10578 bp, 8 predicted proteins | sample OV2TP3_FD_97704 | JGI IMG/M metagenome (GOLD analysis project Ga0137796, IMG submission 97704)
TTGATCGGGATAAAATTGGCTGGCCCCGGCGAGGAAACCGGAGGCGACTCCTTGAAGACCGCCCCTTTTTTCCACGACTGGAACGCTTCCTCAAGCTTCTTCGAAATTTCTTGATGCGAGATATCTCCAACCACGGCGAGGATGGTCCTGTCGGGACGGTAGAAGCGCTCGTAAAACTCAACCAGGCCGGCTCGATCCACTCCTTTGATGGAATCCTCGCTCCCCTCGACCTGCCTACCGTAGGGGCTTTTGGGAAAGAGGGCCTCGGAGAATTGTATCTGGGCGATCGTCCCTGGGTCTTCAGCTCTCGCCTTGATCGACGCGATCACGGACTGCCTCTGCCTCTCGATCTCCTCGGGGCTGAAAACCGACGCGGTCAATATCTCGGCCAATAGGCCGAGTCCGGTATCCAGATCCTTCTTTAACACTGTCAGGCTAACCGTCGCCACATCCTTGTCACATTTGGTCGAAAGAGAGGCACCGATAAAATCCAATGCCTCGCTGATCTGTAAGGCCGTCCTGTTGCGCGTGCCGTAGGTCAGCAGCCGAGAGGTCAGATTGGCCAGTCCCTCTTTTCCTTCGGGATCATAGCGCGAGCCCGCCCGTATGAGAAAATGAAGCGTCACCATCGGCAGCGCCCTTTGCTCGGAAGTGAGAAGAACCAGGCCGTTTTGAAGCACCGATCTTTGAGGCGAAAGACGCGCTTGCGAAAGAGACGGGAGAGAGATGGCGAACGCGACGACGATGAGAGCGGCAATGATCTTTCTCACGGATTCTTTCCTTTGATCGGAATGAGGGTCCCGACCGTGCGCTGATCCGGACCAAGATATTTCTTGGCAACCCGCAAGATGTCGGCCGGAGCCACCTTCCTTATTCCGGCGAGGTAATTGTCCAGCAGCCGCCATCCGGCCGTCGCCTCGTATTGCCCCACTCTCATCGCCTGTCCGAAGATCGAATCCTGGCCGAACACAAAGGCCGCCTCAATCTGGTTCTTGGCCTTCTCGATTTCTCTCTCGCTGACCGGCTCGGACTTGACCCGTGCGAGCAGGTCGTAGATGGTCTTCTCCACCTCGAGCGGATCCTTCCCCGGCATAACCTGAGCGGTAACGGAGAAGGTCGTGGGGTCGACCGACAATCCGCCATAGTCCGCGTCCACGCCCCGGGCGATGCGCTTCTGATACACGAGATCCTGGTACAATCGAGAGCTGCGGCCGCCGGCAAGAACGACCGTGAGGAGGTCGAGGGCATAACTATCCCCGCTTGTGATATTGGGAACGTGATAATAGATCAAGAGAAACGGGAGCTCGGCCTCCTTCTTAAGGACGACTCTTCTTTCGCCGCTTTGCGGCGGCTCCTGGAATCGCACCTTCGGGGGAGCCGGTCCTCGCGGGATGTTGCCGAAAGCGGCCTTGATCTTGGCTAGGATCTCCTCGGTCGAGAAATCTCCCGCGACCACGATGAACGCATTGTTGGGCGCATAATAGGTCTGGTAATATTTCCGAAGATCCTCGCGGGTGAGATTTTCAAGATCCTGCATCCAGCCGACCACTGGGCGGCGGTAAGGATGGATGGTGTAGGCCATGGCCGCCGTCACCTCCGCCAGCGATGAGACCGGGCGGTCTTCGGTCCTGAGCCTTCTTTCCTCCATGATGACTTTTTTCTCCGGCTCGAAATACTTGCCGTCGAGAAGCGCGGCGGCCATCCGATCCGCCTCCAACTCAATGGCAATGCCGATCTTCTCTCGGCTCATCGTAGCGAAATAGACGGTGACATCCGGGGTAGTAAAAGCGTTAGACCGCCCACCATTTTTCGCGATGATGCGGGAGTACTCCTCGGGCCCAACCTTGGAGGTCCCTTTGAACATCATATGCTCCAAGAAATGGGAGAGACCGCTCTTGCTATCCTCTTCGTTTCTCGACCCGACGCGATACCAGACCTGAAAGGTCACGGCCGGACTCTTGTGATCTTCCAGAAGAAGCACTTTGAGGCCGTTGTCCAAAATAGTCTCCTGCACTCGCGGGGTCTCAGCTGAGATGTAGGGGCAAAAGAACAAGAGGAAAGCCAACCAGAAGGGGGCTACGCGTCGCATAACCCTAACAGATAAAGCAAGAAGGGACAAAGTTCAAGGTGGCGAAAAGGTTATGTTGACACGTCTGCCTCCGGGCAATAGTATGGGTCAAGATGTGGAGGCGCGTATGCAAGATATCACAGACATGAGGGGCTATATCCGCTGCCTCGAGGAGATGGGAGAGCTCCGGACCTTACAAGGGGTCGATCTCAAACTCGAGGTCGGCGCCCTGACAGAGCGCGCGGCCGAGCGAGAAGGCCCGGCGCTTCTCTTTAGCCGCTTCAAGGGTCATCCTGACGGGTTTCGCGTCATCTCGAACGTCTTTAGGACCTGCAGGAGGACTGCTCTTCCCTTGGGACTTCCCGCCGATCTCAGGGGTGTGGACTTTCTCCATGCCTGGCGCAAGAAACTCGCGAGCTTCAAGCCCGTCCCGGTCGAGCAGGTCGAAGGCGGACCGGTGTTAGAAAATCAGATGAGAGAGGATGAGGTCGATCTGTACAAGTTTCCCACGCCGATCTGGCATGAGCTCGACGGAGGGCTCTATCTCGGAACTGGATGCGGGGTCGTCACAAAAGACCCTGAGACCGGAAAGCTCAATATAGGCACTTACCGGGTCATGATCCAAGAGAAGAACAGAGTCTCGGTCAAAATGAACATGGGGAAGCACGGGAGACTCGCCTTTGAGCGGAGCCGTGCGGCAGGCAAGGCATTACCCGTGGCCATTACCTTGGGTCAGGGGCCCAGTGTCTTTCTCGCCTCGCAGATGCCGGTGCCGCCTGAAGTCAACGAGTACGAGTTCGCCGGATTTCTTCAGGGCTCCCCTGTTCCCGTGGTAAGGGGTGCGATCACCGGTCTTCCGATCCCTGCCAACGCTGAGGTAGTTCTCGAAGGAGAGATGCCGCCGCTAAAAGACGAAGAGTTCCCTCTCGAAGGTCCCTTCGGCGAGTGGCCGGGCTACTACACGGATGCCAACACGGGGGAGACGCCGGTCATGGTCGTGAAGCGGGTCTATTACAGAAACGATCCCATCATTCTGGGCGCGCCCCCCTTAAAGCCTCCTAACAGCTATCTCCCCGTGCCCCTGGGCGCCGCGACGCTGTGGGAACAATTGGAGAAGGCGGGAATACCGGAGGTGAAGGGAGTGTGGGGTTTCGTTTACGGCGGCCAACCTGGGTCATTCAGCGTGATCTCGATCCGCCAACGCTACGCTGGACAGTCGAAGCAGGCCCTTCTCGTCGCCGCGGGGGCGCGTGCGGGGGCCTACGGCGGCAAGTTCATCGTGGTCGTAGATGACGACATCGACATCACCGATCCTTACGACGTGATCTGGGCGATCGCCACTAGATGCTACGTGCGGGAGGGAGTCGATCTCGTAAAGAGTGTCTGGGCCTCGGTCTGCGAGCCCGCTATGCCACCGGAGGAGCGCTCCCCGCGTGGCTACACGTCGGATAGGATTCTCATCGACGCTTGCCGTCCGTATAAGTGGATGGATCGGTTCCCCAAGGTCAATGCCTTCGCAAAGGAATTCAAGGACGAGGTGGAGAGGAAGTGGGGTCTGTAGAGTTTAAGAGAAATTAGACGCTTTATGCCAGAAGAAAAACAAAACGAGCCTGCGGTTGATAACATTCCTCCTGCTCCCCTGACCTTGGAGGGCTCTTTCATTTTGCACCAGATGTTCCGTCTGCGCTGGTCTGCCTGGAAGGCGGCCACCTCGGTCGAACAAAAACAAGTGATCGAAGAAGCGGGGGTTTTGCTGGGGGAAATGGAGCGAGGAAGCGAGGAGCAGAGCGCCCTCTTTTCTCTGGTGGGACACAAAGGGGACCTGATGGTCCTTCACTTTCGCCGCACGGTTGAGGCGTTGAACGATGCCGAGCTTTGCCTGGCCAACCTCAGGCTGGCCGAGTTCCTGGAGATGACCACATCATACCTCTCGGTCGTGGAATTGGGCTTGTATGAGGCTTCGGTGCGCCTATTTGCCGCCCTTAAAGGGAAAGGTATCCAACCAGGCGCTCCCGATTGGGTCCAGGCCGTGGAGGCTGAGATGGATAAACAGCGAAAAGCTGCGGCGGCGAGGCTCTGGCCCCAGATTCCGCCCCGCCGTTATGTCTGCTTCTATCCCATGAGCAAACTGCGCGGCGAGGAGAAGAACTGGTATCTCGCCCCCATAACGGACCGCCAGCGGATGATGCGGGGCCACGGCGAGCTCGGAAGGAGATACGCCGGACAGGTGACCCAGATCATCTCTGGATCGATCGGCTTTGACGACTGGGAGTGGGGAGTGGATCTTTTCGCCGACGATCCCCTAGTCTTCAAGAAGGTCGTCACCGAGATGCGCTTTGATGAGGCGAGCGCCGCTTACGGACAGTTCGGGGCCTTCTATGTAGGTCTCCGCTTCCCGGCCACCAAGCTTGGCACTCTACTTGAAGGCCGAACGCCAACCATGAGCTAGCTTCACAGCTCTTTCTCTATTCCGTCTCTATTCCGTCTGCGCCCAAAGATGAGCCCCAGCACCTTAGCGCCTTTAGAGATTCGTCTTTGGCTCAGGCGACATCAGTTAGTCCATCGGGCAGAGATGCCCGACGTATTAGTCATGCTCGCCCTTTTGCCCGAATTGCGCTTGCGGATTGGCGGCGCGGCCATTTAGCCAAGCATAAGGCAAATCTCCCGATTTTTCCAGGGGATACCATGTTCGGTCCGCCTCCACAGCAGGCATGGCATCCGCCTTGCTTTAGAAAATCCTCCGCTTTGGCAAAGAGGGGAAGAATTCATGCAATCTGTTTCAAACTCCGCGAGCAATGTATCGGCGGGTGGTCTGGAAAAATATCCAAAACGCCGGTCTGATGTGAGAGTCCGTGTTATAGACGGCGAGACAGTGGTCTTGGACCGCAAGAGGGCCAAGGTCCACCAGCTCAATCGCACGGCGAGCTACATATGGAGCCGGTGCGACGGCAAAGCCGCAATAGAGGAAATAGCCCATCAGCTCGCTGAATCCTTTGATGTGGATCCAAAAACCGCAGCGAGAAATGTTATGGCGGCAGTTTGGCAGCTCCGGAAGTTAAATCTCCTCGAGCCCAGCGGCGATTTTGCCGTGCTCCCATAGAAACTGAAATGCAAGAAGGCAAGTCGACAAGACGGGAATTTATCAAAAGGGCTGTGTACGCGGCGCCGGCTATTTTAACCCTACCCGCCGTCCATCCCTCTGGCTGCCATTTTCTTTCTCCGCTGCCGCGCTGAGGCTTCTCGGCCGTCAGTTCAGCCTATCAGCAGGGCTGAGGCCGGGGCTCGCCTGCTCGCCCACGCTCTCAATCCCCTGACCCACCCAGGAAACGGCCTTGACGGGGCGATAGAGATCGTTAGAAGGACTGCTCAATTCAAGCTTTCCACTGCCGATCTGCCGTCGACTTGCTCTGTTGTCAAAGACACTTTGCGGGGACTTTCCGGCGATCGGTGCGAGCGCGCCCTCTGATCCTCATCAACTTCAACCAGCTTTCTTCTGGCCGTTTGCCCACGGATGAAGGAAGGGAAAAATTGGTTTGGGCTTGACCGTGACCCAAATCTTGAATGCCATAAGAGGACAGGCGACGGAGAGGCACTTAAGAAGAAAACACGCGAAAGAGGCGCCATATCCTAGCGTCCTCCACCCAATGAGCCAACGCGACCAAGTCGCCCTCGGGGTCGACCAGCCGCACCATCTTTTCCCCCTCCTGGGGAGGGCCTAGTTCGGCCAGCACCCTTTGCTGACCCATCCTGACCTGAGACACAGGACCGCTTTCCATGCGGACCTGAGGGAGATGCGCGAGAACTTGGCTCAAGGAAACAAGCGGAATTTTTCCGCTCTCCTTCAACCTCTCGACATCCCTGAGCCGGACCGCTTGTTCCAGGGCGAAAGGGCCGCATGAGAAGCGTCTCAGGCTCTTCAAGTGGGCTCCGCAACCTAGGAACTTCCCCATATCCGAGGCCAAAGTCCGAACATAAGTCCCCTTGGAACAGGCGAGCTCAAACCCTATCTCTGCCGGACCCAGCTTCCAAAGGCGAAGCCGCTCGATCTTAATCTGCCGAGGTGGGCGGGGTACACTCCGCCCTTGCCGTGCGAAGCGGTACAAACGCACCCCTTCCTTCTTCAGGGCGGAAAACATAGGAGGGGTCTGCCACAGCGTTCCGGTGAAAGCCTTTTGAAGATTCTCGATCTCCTCTTCACCCAGCGAAGGGACATCCCGAGCTTCTAGAACCTTTCCAGTTGAGTCCTGAGTATCCGTCTCCACGCCCAGGGCAACCACGCCGGCATAGCTTTTTTGTGCGGCCAAAAAGATATCGGCAATTTTTGTTCCTTCATTGATCCCCAAGAGGAGAAGACCCGAGGCGAAGGGGTCGAGGGTGCCCAGATGCCCTACCTTCTTTGCCCGGAGAACGGCCTTAACCCTCTGAACCACCTCGGCAGAAGAAGGACCCTCTGGTTTGTCGATCAAGAGGATGCCGCTTAAATGAGATGACAGTAAGAATTGGTTTTGAGGTTCAGCCACTAAGTGATCTTATGTCAACCGTAGATCGATTTCTAGGCGGGCCTGCCTGTGCGTGTTCGCACGCAGACAGGGGTAGACATTTGCTCCGGCTTAGGGTAAGGAGCTTCGGGGTATGAGACTCTTGCCGTAGCCCCACGTGTCAGGCTGTGCGATACGCAAACGACACGTGCGAGAGCGCCGATCTGGGGCGATTGCTGAGCGTGAGGGAATCCCGATGCTGAACTGGTTGCTGGAGTGGCAGTTCCTGTGGCCCGGGATGGTGCACATCGCTACGACCTTGGTCGCCTTGAGCGTACGCGCTGTCCTCCTCCGGCTGCTCAGCCGCTGGCTCGGGCGCGAGAGTCGCTCGCTGCTGCTGGCCGCGGTGCGCGTGCCATCCATCCTGTGGTGCCTCGTTCTCGGCTTCTTCGTCGCCATCGAGGTTGCTGAGCTTCCCCAGCGCCTGATCGACCAGCTCAACCTGGCGCTCCTGGCCGCGACGATCTTCTCGGTAACCGTCACCCTCGCCAACCTGGTCAGCTCTCTGATCACGCGCGCTGGCGAGCGCGGCGCCCTCCACGGACAGATCACCGGTCTTGCCCGGACCTCGGCGCGCGTGACCATACTGGCCGTCGGCCTCCTCATCATCCTCTCTGCCCTGGGCGTCCACATCACTCCCCTGCTCACCGCCCTTGGCGTCGGCGGTCTTGCGGTGGCCCTTGCCCTCCAGGACACCCTGTCAAACCTCTTCGCAGGCGTGCACCTGCTCGCCGACAAGCCAATCCGCGTGGGCGACTATGTTAAGTTCAGCGAAGGAGGCGTCGAGGGATTTGTCATCGACGTCGGCTGGCGCTCAACCCGCGTGCGAACATTGCTTAGCAACGTCATCATCCTCCCCAACCAGACCGTCGCGAGGTCTACGATTACCAACTACCACCTGCCAGACGAGCGCGTGGGGTTGCCGATCAAACTCACAGTCCCCCTCGGGGTGAGTCCGGAGCGCGTGCGCTCACTCCTTTTCGAAGAGGCGAACACGGCCGTGGCCGCGGTGCCGGGCATCGTTGCCGAGCCGCCGCCCGCTGTTTGGCTCATGCCGGGTTTCGGCGAGTACGGCCTCGAGTTCACAGTCATTGTGTGGGTGGCGAAGTTTGTAGACCAGTACGAGGTCCAGACCCAGCTCCGGGCACGGATAGCGGATCGCCTGCACAGCGAGGGGATTGAGATCCCGGTCCCGGTCCGAACCATCCGCGTGGAACAGGCAGTGGGTAGTCCGGCCGACGTCGGCCAGCGAGTGACTGGAGGCTAACGGCTAAAAATTATCTTTAGGCCGACCGTTCACGGCTTCCCTTTCTTCACCTGCTGCAAAAGCTCTTCGATGCGCTGGGCGTGATCTTGGGTTGCGTCGTAGACAAACTCCATTGTCGGGACGAATCGGAGCTTCAGTTCTTTGGCTACCTTGGCGCGGATAAACCCGGTAGCGCTTTTCAATCCCGACAGGACCTCGGTTTTTCTCCGCTCGTCTCCCAAAAGGCTGAAAAAGATCCGTGCCTGTCGTAAATCTTTACTAACCTCCGCGCCGGTGAGCGTGATCGACCCGATGCGGGGATCGCTAACTTCCTTCGTCAGCAATTGGGAAATTAACTCCAGGAGGAGGTCGCCGACGCGATCGGAACGTTTATAATCCATAGCACGAATTTTGAATGCTTAATTTTGAATTTTGAGTTGAGGAAACTCTTCTGAAGTAATTCAAAATTCAAAACCCAAAATCTCAGCAGTAAAAGAACTCGGTTTCCGCCTCACCCACCTGGGCAAGGCCAAGGTTGTCGATGAAATCGACGACTTTCCTGAGCGTGGCCTCCACAACCTGGTGGTTGCTGCCGACCACGCCGAAGCCCAAAACCGCGCTCTGCCAGAGATCCTGGTCACCACACTCTGTGACGGAGATATTGAACTGGTGGGATACCCTTGCCTGGATCCTTCTGAGCACTCCCCGCTTTTCCTTGAGGGAGTGGTTCTCAGCCAGGATAAGGCTCAGCTTCAAAACCCCCACAACCATGGGGTAGGAGGTGGACCTAGGATGTTTTCGTCCTATCGTTTGTCTCCCGCCGAGGCCCGGGATGCCTCGCGTCCCCCCGGCGTCGGCGTGATGCGCCGGATCACCGGCACCCGTTCATAAGCCTCGACCACATCGCCCACCTTGACATCTTGAAAACCTTCAAGAGCGAGACCGCACTCGTACCCTGCTGAAACCTCACGCACGTCGTCCTTAAAACGCTTGAGGCTGCCAAGTTTACCCTCGTGAACAACCACCTGATCTCTCAAAAGCCGTACCAAACTAGAGCGCTGAATCTTTCCTGCGCTCACATAACACCCCGCCACGGTCCCCACACCCCGGATATTGAAAATCTCCCGCACTTCGACACGTCCGTGAATTTGCTCTCTGTATGTTGGCTCCAGCAACCCTTCCATGGCCGCCTTGATGTCTGCCATGGCGTCGTAGATCACAGTATAGAGGCGGACATCCACCCCTTCTTGCGCGGCTAAGTTTGCCGCTTTTAGCTCAGGCCGCACATTGAAGCCGATCACAATAGCGTTAGAGGCGGCCGCCAGGAGCACATCGCTCTCAGTGATCCCTCCCACCGAGCCATGAATCACTCTCAGCTTCACCTCATCGGTAGAGAGACGACCCATCGCCTCAGCCAACGCCTCGACCGAGCCCTGGACGTCGGCCTTAAGAACAATCTTCAGCTCCTTAACATCCCCCGTCTTAATCTGATCGTAGAGGTCCTCCAGAGACACCTTGCTGGTCTTGACCAGCTCTGACTCTCTCTGTTTGCCGCGCCGATATTCCGCTACTTGCCTTGCCTTGGCCTCATCGGTCAGGGCCACAAAGGAATCCCCTGCCTGGGGCACGCCTTGGAGGCCGAGAATTTCTACCGGCAGCGCTGGAGGGGCTTCCTCTATCTGGCGGCCTCGGTCGTCGATCATGGCTCGCACCCTGCCGTGATAAACACCACAGACAAAGGGGTCTCCGACCCGTAGAGTTCCCTCCTGCACCAAAACGGTCGCTACCGGGCCTCTGCCCCGATCCAGCTTGGCCTCTATGATGGTCCCCCGGGCCAGCTTCTCAGGGTTAGCCTTGAGCTCAAGAAGGTCGGCTTGCAGCAGAAGCATTTCCAAAAGATGGGGGATGCCTTCTTTAGTCCGAGCCGACACAGGAGCAAAGATGGCCTCGCCGCCCCACTCCTCTGATACGAGACCGTGCTCGGCTAGCCCTTTTTTGACCTTTTCCACGTTGGCATCATGCTTGTCGATCTTGTTGATCGCTACGATGATCGGGACCTCGGCAGCGCGGGCATGATTGATCGCCTCAATGGTTTGCGGCATCACCCCATCATCGGCGGCTACGACCAAGACCACAATATCGGTCACCTTAGCCCCTCTTGCCCGCATGGCTGTAAACGCCTCATGTCCAGGGGTATCCAGAAAAGTGACACCCCTTCCGTCTACCTCAACATGATAGGCCCCGATATGCTGCGTGATGCCACCAGCCTCTTGGGCGGTGACATTGGTGCTGCGAATCGCATCCAAGAGTGACGTTTTCCCGTGGTCCACGTGGCCCATAATGGTCACCACAGCAGGCCTAGGCTGAAAGGCGCTTTCGGGACCTTCGACCTGATGGTCCACTCCCAAGGCAGTTTCGACATCGAACGCCACATTTTCCACCTGGTGATCGAATTCGGACGCCACCAGCGCGGCAGTGTCCGCATCAAGGATCTGGTTGATGGTCGCCATCATTCCCAGTCCCATGAGCTTTTTGATCACCTCCCCCGCCTTCACCCCCATGACCCTGGCCAGATCCCCCACACTAATCACCTCGGATATACGAATAACCCGCTTGCTCGCTTTCGGAACGGTAATCTCCGTCTTTTTCTGCTCTTTTCCCGGCAGCGCCCTCTTCTTTTTTGGCACCCGCCCAGAACGGAGTTCCCGCTCCCGGAGCTCCAAGAC
>Ga0137796_10002215_pt1 | contig 10571 bp, 6 predicted proteins | sample OV2TP3_FD_97704 | JGI IMG/M metagenome (GOLD analysis project Ga0137796, IMG submission 97704)
CGGCCTTGTACGGCGGTCGATCGAAGATCCGCCCGTTCGTCGTCCACGACTCGACGGCGCCCCATAGGACCAGCCACATCAGCGCGAGAAAGAGAGCCGGTTCGAGTCGGGCACGAAGCCGAACAGCGGCGTAAAAGGCGATCAGGTACTCGAGGATCTTGAGCGCGGTGAAGGCCCCCATCGCGGGGCGCGCGATCGTTCCGGAGAGGAGTCCGACGGAGAGGGAAAGCCCGATGGCCAGGAGCCAAATCGCGATCGGTCGGTCGAGGGGAGTCGCGAACGGACGGCGCGTTCGAAGCGCGGCCAGGAGAAGTCCCAGCGTCGCGAAATCTTCCGCGCGGAGTTGCGCGTCGAGTCGGGGCGCCGCGGCGTACGCGAAGGCCAGGAACGAGACCGCCCAATGGGGGCGCCGTGCCGCCAGTTCGGTCAACGCGATCACGCAGGCGCCCGCGGCCACTCCGGCCACGGTGCCGTGGCGCGCGCCGACCGCCAACCCCACGGCCACGAATACAATCGGCTCCCAGGCCCGGCTCCAAGGCAGTCGCCAAAGTCGCGAGGCGGGAAGCGGGGAGGGCCGCGAGAGCGTCCGAAACGTCCAGGATTCTTCAAGGAGCGACATGGACGATCGTCCCGACGAACTTGTATCCGCCCGAGTGAAACTCGAACCGCTCCCCGACGGCCAACGTCGTCTCTCCGTACTGAAGGTGGCCGCGCCACGTTCGCGCGGGGACCCGGAATCGAGCCTGGAGCCGACCTTCCTCGATCCGAAAATCGAGCAGTTCGATTCGAATCTGCCCCGGTCCTTGGGTATCTCCCGGTGTCATCAGCCGTGCCAAGAAGACGGCGTCGGATTGGGCCACGATCTCGACCGGCCGGCGGTCGGCCTCGTCGAGGACGGCTCGCCGCAGGGGAGACGGAACGACGACGTGGATCACGAGCGCCGCCGCTACGGAGAGGGCCAAAAGCAAGAGCGCGAGGTCGACGAGGTTGACGCGATTGGGAGACGGGACCGTCACGGTTTCCTGGATCCGATGTCGGTTCGGAAATGGGCCCCGCGGAAAGCGATCCTCTTTGTGGCGGCATAAGCGCGGTCCCGCGCTGCCGCGAGATCGTCGCCGAGCGCCGTGACCCCAAGAACGCGTCCCCCGGTGGTCACGATCTTTTCCTCCCGCTTCGCGGTCCCGGCATGGAAGACGACCGCGTCCGTCACGCCCTCGAGCCCCTCGATCTCGTATCCGGTTTCGTAGTGGCCGGGATAACCGCCCGAGGCCATCACGACGCACACGGCGGGTCGCGGGTCCCACTCGATCTCCGCCGCGTCCAACTTGTCCTCGATCACCGCGAGGAGCGCCGGGACGAGATCGCTTTTCCAACGCAGCATCAGAGGCTGCGTCTCCGGATCCCCGAACCGGGCGTTGAACTCGAGCACTTTCGGACCGCTCTTGGTGAAGATGATTCCGGCGTAGAGGAGACCCTTGAAGCGGCGTCCTTCGTTCTTCATCGCGTGGACGATCGGTACGAGGATTTCCCGCTCGGCCCGCGCGTAGTCGCGGTCGGAGACCACGGGTGCGGGGGAGCAGGCGCCCATCCCGCCGGTGTTGGGGCCGCGATCGCCGTCGTATACCCGCTTATGATCCTGCGCGGTCTCCAGGACGTACAGGCTCTGTCCGTCGGTGAGCGCCATGACGGAGGATTCTACTCCGTTCAAGAATTCCTCGATCACCACCTGCTCTCCGGCCTTTCCGAAGATCTTCTTCTCCATCATCGCTTCGATCGCGACGACGGCCTCGCTCTCGTTTTGGCAAATGACCGCGCCCTTGCCTCCCGCGAGGCCGTCCGCCTTGACCACGAGAGGAAACTTCCCTAACCTCGCGAACGAAACGGCGGCTTTCGATTGTTGGAACACCCGGAAATTCGCCGTAGGGATCCCGTACCTCCGAAGCAGATTCTTGCAGAAGACCTTGCTCCCCTCGATCTGGGCCGCCTCTTTCGACGGCCCGAAGATGCGCCTCTTCTCCGATTCGAACTGGTCGACGATCCCCTCGCACAGCGGCATCTCGGGACCGACCACCGTAAGATCGATCGATTCCCTCCTGGCGAAGCGCGCCAATCCTTCGATGTTGTCGGGCATGATGTCCACGCACTCGGCGACGGCCGCGATTCCGGCGTTGCCGGGCGCGCACCACACCTTTTTCGCGAGGGGGGATTGCGCGATTTTCCAGGCCAGGGCGTGTTCGCGTCCCCCGCTTCCCACGATGAGGACGTTCATGGCTTCTTGTGTTTCCGGTACCAGTCGGCCCATCTCCCGGCATCCTCCCCGAAGTCCTTGCCCGTGGTCGCGCGAAGCGCGGACAGGCACGTGTCCCGCTCCGCCTCGAGGCGCGCTTTCGTCTGCGCGTCGAAGAGGTCGATGTCGATGCGCACGGTCGGGGGGACCTGAATTCTCTGTCCGTTTCGCAAGAGAAGCGTGCGACGCAGCATCTGGGCCATCTGACCCTCGTACTTCTCGATGAACTTCAGCGTATCGCTCGCGGACCCGAGAAGATGGATCAAGGCGGGGACCGACCGGAGATCGGGGAATTGGCCGAGGGCCGTCTCGGCCCGCATCCGAGCGGAGGCCGAATCCTCTTCCAAGAACGGGAGAAGATGGAGAATCGTGTCGGGATCTCCGATCGAACGGAGCGCCCGGAGCGCCGCCGCGCGGGTTTCCTCGCGGGGATCCCAAACGACTCGCCGCGCGAGAGGCTTCACCGCGGCCTTCTCCTTCATCCGGCCCAACTCTTCGACGGCGAAAAGCCGGACCCGGTCGTTCGAAGAACTCAGAGCGGCGAGAAAGGGCTTCGTCTTGAACGAGTCGGCGATCGTGGCCAGCCGCTCGGCGGCTTCCTTGCGCACTTCCTCCTTGGAGGCGCCGATGCGTTCCAGCTGTTTCTGAACCTCCGCGAAAATCTTCCGGTCGAGCTCCTTCTGCGCTTCGAGCGCGAGATCGAGGTCGCGCTCCTCGGGGGTGACCCACTTGCCCTTGTGTTTGACGTATCCTTGCGCCTGCTTGATTTCATCCTCGGTCATCCACTGACCGTTGTACCGCCGGTACCCGAGGGCGGCGCGGGCCTCCTCGTGGTCGGGATCGAGACCGAGCACCGTTCGAAATTCCACCGCGGCTTCGACCCGAAGGCGATGCTCGAGGCACCATTTTGCGAGCGCAAGGTGACCGGAGAGATCGTCGTCCTTGAGCGATTTCGCGCGTTCGGCGTACTCCTCCTCGCGCGTTTTCTTGTACGTGATCCGCTTGACCACCGACTTGGGGTAGACGATCGACCCGCCGCTCCGGCTGATCCGCACCGAGTCGCCGAGGTCGGTGACCTTTCCCTCGATGACCGTGCCGTCGTTGAGCTCGATTTCGTCCGCAGACGCGGGCAGAGCGAGAGCGAGGAGGAGGAGCAATCGAACCATTTCGGCCGGATGATAGCACAGGGTGGTGGGGAATTAAACGAGCATCGACGGGCGGTTCTCGGAAACGGACTCGCAGACCGGAGAATTCCAGGCAGCGAAACGCGTTCGAGCCGCCCCGAACCCGCTCCGGGGCGGCTCCACTGTTTCTAGACGAGGATCAGTTCCTCTTTCCGCGTCCGCACCGCCGGGATGAGGCGGCCGTCGAAGGGGGCGCGCTCCTGCGGGATGCGGCCCGCCTTTTGAACGGCGGATCGGACCACGGTCGAGGGAACATGGAGCTTCCCGTTCGCCTCGGGACCGCGAATCACCCAGGAATCGACCGAGAAGCTTCCCAGATCGTTGGCCCCCATCTTCGTCGACTCCACGGCCCCGGCGAGCCCGACTTTGGTCCAGTCGAGGGTGATGTTCTTGATGAGCCGGCAGAAGAAGATGCGCGAGATCGCGACCAGCCGGAGCGCGGACTCCAAGGACGGCGGGCCCTTGATTTTCTTCGACCGAGCCAGCGAGGTGTCCTTGGGGATGAACGGGACGGGTTCGAACGCGGAGAAGCCCCCCGTTTCCTTCTGGATGTTCTTGATGATCTCCAGGTGTTCGCACGTGTTGATCTCGTCCTCGATGTGTCCGAAGAGAATGGTGGCCGTCGTCGGAATCCCGAGGCGGTGCGCCGTTTTCACGACGGCCACCCAATCGTTCGTGCGCAGCTTGTCCGGACAGATCTTCTTCCGGACCTTGTCGTTGAGGATGTCGGCGGAATCGCCCGGCATGGAGTCCAGGCCCGCGTCCCGAAGCCGGCGCAGGACGTCCTGGATCGAGGTGCGGGCGCGGCGGGCGACGAAGTGCACCTCGGACGGAGAGTAGGCCTCGATATGGAGCGAGGGGAATTCCTCGCGGACCGTCCGGACCATCTCCAAATGGTGCTGGAGGTTGAGATCGGGATTGAGTCCGCCCTGCAACGTGACCTGGCGAATCGGTCCGGCCTCCCGGATCATCCGGACGACCTCCGCCGGAGAGAGCGTGAAGGCGCTCTTCTGCACCTTGGTCCGGCGGAAGGAACAGAACGAACACTCGGCGCGGCAAATGTTCGTGTAGTGGATGCGCTTGCCGCGCACGTACGTCACCACATCGTTGTTCGAGCGCCGGTTCAACTCGTCGGCGAGCTCGAACAGCGGCGGCAGAATCCCGGGCCCTTCCTGGATCAGCAGCAAGGCCTCGATCGCCGTGATCTCTTCCCGGTGACGCGCCGTCTCCAGAATGATTCTCGGATCCATCGATCCCCCCCAATGGCGATCCGCGTACCCCAGTCCTCCCGGCCGACCTCGACCGGGCCCCATACGTCCAAAGAACGACGTCCCGCGCCGCTCCGTACAGAGGATCTCCGCGGACATCTACGGAACGATCGATTCACGGAAGAGCGGAGGACCGTCGGAATATAGGGGAACCCCCCTGGAAGTGCAAGGGGGAAGTGTGGAGTGAGAGTTTTGCTCCCTTTCTCGAGGTCTGTGGATAAAATGCGCCGCCATGTCCTCTTCGAAGACCTCTTCCCGCTCGGCCGTTGCCGGGGAGTTGCTCCGATTCCTGTCCCTGGAGTGTCCGCCGCTTCTCCCGGCCGCACGCGAGGCCGTACGCGGAAAAGAGGTGCAAAAGAGTCTGCTGGCGGCCTTGGATCGGGTCACCGCCCTTCCCAAGGGAGAAGCCGACGCGGAGATCTATCCCGGTCTGTCCGCGGAACAGGCCGCGACGAAGTACCGAGAGTCTCTCGAGGAAGTCGTCCGCGGTTTCTTCCGGCGTGTCGAGATTCGCCGTTCCTTCAGCCCCGAGCAGAAGCGGAAACTCTTCCGGTGGATGGCGGTCACGCGCGCGCTCGACGACCGACTCAAGGAGCTCTTCGACAAGAAGGACGTCGTCTGGGAGAGGTTCCAATCCCCGATGAAGGGGTTTCGCTCCTGGGGACAGGAGGCGATCGTCGGAGTCGCCCTTCCGCTTCGCCCGGGCGAGGACATCGTCGGGCCCGTCATTCGCGACATCGGGGTCCTCGTCGCGCTGACCGGCGACCTGGACAATCCGCTCCTCGCCCAAGCCGGCAAGAGGGGGACGCCCTTCGAGGGCCGAGACCTTCATATCGGAGACTTGGAGAAGGGGGTCTTGCCCCCGACGGCCCCGCTGGCCATCTCTACGCAGACCCTCGTCGGCATCGCCTACTCCTTCAAACTCGATCGGAGCGATCGGGTGTGCGTCTCGTTCATCGGCGAAGGCGGATCGAGTCTCGGAGAGTGGCACGAGGCGATCAATTTCGCGGGAGCCCAGCGGCTCAATATGGTTTTCGTCCTCGAGAACAACCAATGGGCGTTGGGAACGCACGTGTCGGAACAGTCGGCGACGAAGCGGTTCGCCCTCCGTGGGCCTGGATACGGAATGCCCGGGATTACGGTGTATGGAAACGATCCGGAGGAGATCGCCGCCGCCACGATCTGGGCGACCGAGCGCGCGCGGGCAGGGAAGGGGCCAACGCTTCTGGAAATCGTCTCCTATCGACGCGGCGGCCACGCCCATCACGACGATCCCCGATTTCACGGGATGCAGCATCGCAAAGGGTATGAGATCGACGAGGAGCGCGACCGCTGGGCCGCCGCGGATCCGATCGAGTCGTACCGCGGGCGGCTGGGTTCGGAGAGCGAGGCGACCGCGATCGAAAACGAAGCCAAGCGCCTCGTGGACGAAGCGACGGAGCGGATGCGCCGGGCGCCGTGGCCGACGCCTGAGGTGTGCGAGGGCGTGTTCGCTCCCCGCGTGGAGCCCGCGCCGAAGGGGACGCCCAAGGAAACGCGCCCCGCCGGATACGACGAGGCGGTGCGGCTGGCGATGGTCGAGATGATGGAATCGGACCCGCGGGTGTTCGTCCTCGGGGAGGACATCGGCGGACGCTACGACGGGGCGTTCGGGGTGACGCGCGGGCTTACGAAACAGTTCGGTCCCGAGCGATGCTTGAACACGCCTTTGGCGGAAAGCGCGATCGTCGGATGCGCGGTGGGGGCGGCCCTGATGGGGAAGCGACCGATCGTCGAGATCCAGTTCGCGGACTTCCTCGCACCCGCCTTCAATGCGCTCGTGAACAACGCGGCGAAGATCTATTGGCGCTATCGGAAGCCCCTTCCCATGGTCGTCCGGCTTCCCTACGGAGGCGCGACGAAGCGATCGCAGGTGCTCCTCGGCGGCGGCCCCTTCCACTCCCAGTGCCCGGAGGCATGGTTCGTCCGCACGCCGGGATGGAAGATCGTCGCCCCTTCGACGCCGACCGATGCGAAGGGACTGATGACGGCGGCGATTCGCGACGGAAATCCGGTGCTCTTCTTGGAGTCGAAAGGGCTCTACTCTTTCTTCAGCCGCGACCTCAAGGAGGATGTCCCGATCGGGCCGGAGTTCGAGGTCCCGATCGGAAGGGCTCTCGTGCGCCGGGAGGGACGCCACATCACGTGCGCGACGTACGGGGCGATGGTCCATGCCTCGCTCGACGCCGCCGAGTCGCTGGCGCCCCAAGGGATCGAGTTGGAGGTCGTGGACCTTCGGACGCTGGTCCCCCTCGACGAGGAGACGCTCCTGGCGTCGGTCCGAAAGACCAGCCGTCTGATGATCGTGCACGAGGATTCGAAGCGGGGAGGATTCGGTGCCGAGCTCGCCGCACTGGTGGCCGAAAAGGAGATCTGGAACTTGGACGCCCCCATCGTCCGGGTGGCGGCCCCCGATCACCCCGTCCCCTATTCTCCGCCGCTCGAGTACTCCTTCCTTCCTCGCGCCGAACACATTGCGGAAGCGGCACGGCGACTGATTGCGCTCTAGGAGCACGTCCCGGTAGGCTCGTGAGCCGCGGCAGGCCGAGTAGCGAGCAGCGCGAGGAGCGAGGAGGAGTCCAACCCCAAGAGTTGCCGACGACGATGCGACGCTGATCGGCCCGTTCCCCTGACGTTGGCGAAGGGACCCGGCGAGCGGGTCCTTGGACGACCGGCGCTGCTCCGAGTCGGGCGCCGACAGCTACGGGGTGAAGCCCGAGGACTTCGAAAGGTTCGCGGAAGTGGTCTCCGACCTGGGGCTCTATTGGCTCACGAGGAACGAGGCTCCGCCCCGGCGGCCGGAATCCGCGTAGGACTCTGGACTCGGGGCTCCGGACTCCTTAGAGTGGCGCGCTCATGAAGCGCCTCGTCCTCATCGACGGATCGGCGTACTTCTACCGCGCTTTCTGGGCGATCAAGGGTCTTCGGACCACCGCGGGCCTTCCGACCAACGCCGTGTTCGGATTGGCGACGATGTTCGCCAAAGTGCGGAAGACGTATGGGGAAGACGCCGTGGCCGTCGTCTACGACGCGCCCGGACCCACGTTTCGGCACCGCCGGTATGAGGCCTACAAGGCCACGCGGGAGGAGATGCCGGAGGACCTGGTACGGCAACTCCCCCATATCAAGCGGCTTCCGGAGGCGTACGGCCTCTCGATGCTCGAGATCTCGGGCGTGGAGGCGGACGATGTGATCGGGACGCTGGCGGATCGCGCGACCCGAGAGGGATACGAAGTCGTGGTCGTCACCGGCGACAAGGATCTGATGCAGCTCGTGACGAAAGAGGTCGGCGAACCCGGTCCGGGCGTCATTCTTTACGACGAGATGAAGGGACGGCGGATCGGTCGGAAGGAGGTGCGGGAGAAATTCTCCGTCCCGCCCGAGCGGGTGGTGGAGGTCCAAGCGCTCCTCGGAGACGCCACCGACAACATCCCCGGGGTGAAGGGGATCGGCGAGAAGACCGCGCCGGAGCTCATCGCGGAATTCGGGACGCTCGACGGACTCTACGAGAATCTCGAGCGCGTGAAGCGCGCCTCCGTGCGACAGGCGCTGGAGCGCGATCGGGAGAACGCCTATCTCTCGCGGGAGCTCGCGACGCTCGACCGCGCCGTTCCGGTAGAGGTCCGGCTCGCGGATCTCGCTCCGCGTCCGATCGATCGCAAACGACTGGCGAACCTCTTCCGAGAACTTCAATTCACGAAGCTCCTTCAGGAACTGGAGGCGGATGAGCCGAAGGAGGCGCCCTCGGGACAGTACCGCGCGATCTCGGACGAAAAGGAGTTGCTCGACTTGGCGCGACGCTTCTCCGCGGGTCCGGTGCTCTCGGTCGATCTCGAAACCACCTCGGCCGATCCGGTCCGGGCCCGCCTCGTCGGGATCTCGCTCTCCGTCCGACCGAACGAGGCCGTGTACATCCCGGTCGGTCATCGGTACCTGGGGGCCCCGTCGCAAGTCGAGCCGGATCGGGCGCTCTCGATCTTGAAACCGCTGCTCGAGGACGCGCGGGTTCCGAAGATCGGGCAGAACGTGAAGTACGACGCCCTGGTGCTTCGCCGGCATGGCGTCCGCCTCGGGCCGATCGAATTCGACACGATGGTCGGGGCCTATTTGATCGACCCCGACGGAGGACCGTTCAATCTCGAGACGCTCGCGCGAAAATGGCTGGGCGAAGCGAAGCGGCTTTTCACCGATCTCACGGGAAAGGGAAAGCGGCAAATGACCTTCGACCAGGTCCCCGTCGAACAAGCCCGCGACTACTCGTGCCAGGACGTGGATGTCGTCGTGCGCCTCGCTCCGATCCTTCGCGAGCGAATCCGCCGCGACGGGCTCGACAAGATCCTCGATTTCGAACTTCCGCTCCTCGAGGTTCTCCTCCGGATGGAGTGGAACGGAGTGCGAGTCGACGCGGCCGTTCTGCGATCGCTCGCCCGCGAATTCGAGAAGCGCCTCCTGGGACTCCGTCGGGAGATCTGCGCGGACGCGGGCGAGGAGTTCAACGTCGACTCCCCGAAGCAGCTCCAGCGGATCCTCTTCGAAAAGCTGCGCCTCACGCCCGGGCGGAAAACGAAAACGGGACTCTCGACCGACATGGAGGTGCTGGAGCAACTCGCGGCCGAACATTCCCTGCCGGCGAGGCTTCTGGAATATCGCCGGCTCTCGAAGCTCAAGAGCACGTACGTCGATACGCTTCCGGAGCTCGTGAATCCGGAGACGGGACGGATCCACACCTCCTACAACCAGGCGGTGGCGGGGACAGGAAGGCTCTCTTCGAGCGAACCGAATCTGCAGAACATCCCGGTGCGGACCCAAGAGGGGCGCGAAATCCGGAAGGCCTTCGTGCCGGAACCGGGCTGGGTTTTCGTTTCGGCCGACTACTCGCAGATCGAGCTCCGCCTCGTCGCGCATCTCTCCCGGGATCCGATCATGATGCGGGCTTTCCACGAGGGGGCGGACATCCACAGCGCGACGGCCGCGGAGGTGTTCGGAGAGGGCAACGTCACTCCGGATCTTCGTCGCCGGGCGAAGGAGATCAACTTCGGCATCCTCTACGGGATCAGCGGCTACGGGCTCTCGCGGCGGCTCGGAATCGATCCGAAGACGGCGCAGGAATACATCGACCGGTATCTGGGACGCTATCGCGGGGTGAAGGCGTACATCGATCGGACTCTCGAGCAGGCGCGGAAGGACGGATACGTGACGACGATGTTCGGCCGCCGGCGGTACGTTCCCGACGTCGTTTCGAAGAACAAGATGATCCGCGGCGCGGCGGAGCGGGTGGCGATCAACGCGCCGGTCCAGGGCGCGGCGGCCGATCTCATCAAAATCGCGATGGTGAAGATCGGCGAACGCCTCGACCGGGAGCGCCTCCGCGCCAAGCTCATCCTGCAGGTGCACGACGAACTTGTCGTCGAGGCGCCGGAGTCCGAGGCCGATCGCGCCCTCGCGGCGGTGCGGGAGGAGATGGAGCGCGCCCATCCGCTGGACGTTCCGCTCAAAGTGGACGTCGGCCGGGGCCCGAACTGGGCGGATCTCAAATGAGGAGATGGATCCTCGCCGCGTTGCTTCCGGCGCTCCCGATCGCGGCCCAGGATGCGAAGCAGGAAAGCGTCATCGAGTGCGACTGGTGGATGAAGTGGCCCGAGGTGGAGGGCGAATCCGCGACCTTCTATCTGATGTCTCCGACCGTAACGCGGGGAGACGTCACGATTCGCGCGGATCACATGATTCTCTGGGCCCCCAAAGGGAGCGGCGGACTGGAGCAGTACGTCGAACTGTACGCGGAAGGGAACATCC
>Ga0137796_10002220_pt1 | contig 10553 bp, 10 predicted proteins | sample OV2TP3_FD_97704 | JGI IMG/M metagenome (GOLD analysis project Ga0137796, IMG submission 97704)
TCTTAGAGCTCGACGCGATTCGTGCGGCAGAGCTGCGCGTAGCGCTCACCCGACTGGCGGATGCGTCGCTGCTGGGTGGCGTAGTCCACGTCGATGAGCCCGAAGCGTGGACCGAAGCCATCGGCCCACTCGAAGTTGTCGAGCAGCGACCAGTAGCAGTAGCCGATGATCCGCGCGCCCGCCTGCATCGCGCGCGCCATCGCCTGCACGTGGCGCGCGAGGAAGTCCCACCGGCGCGCATCGTCTTCCATCCACGTGCCGTTCTCCGTCACCAGGATGGGCAGCCGCAGCCGGCTCCACCGCGTCAGCACCTCCAGGAATGAGTCCGGGTGCACGTCCCAGCCCAACGCGGTCCGCTCTCGCACCTGCCGCGGGTGATGCCCCAGATCGCAGCTGCCCGCGGGCCACGGCCGATGGGTCGGGAGGCTGCGGATGAACTGGCGCCCGTAGAAGTTCACGCCGAGGAAGTCGAGCGTGGCGCGGGCCTCCGGGATCACCTGCGTCGCCACGCCCGGCACCGACCAGCGACCCTCGATCAGCGTCTCCAGGAAGGCCCTGTTGAAGATCCGATCGGTCACGAACGTCATCCAGCGATCCGGCGGCCACCAGGGACGGCACGGCCTGAAGGCGGGCAGGTGGTGGGCGATGCTCACCTGCGGCTCGATCGCGCCGGCACGGGCCGCCGCGTGGAGGATGCGGTAGGCGGCGGCGTGCGCCCTGATGAGATGCTCGATGACCCGTCGCGCCTGCGCGAAGTCCTGCGCCCCCGGCGGGCCGATGCCCTGCACGTAGTGCATGCGCACGTACACCATCGGCTCGTTGATGGTCACCCAGTAGCGCACCGATTCGCCGAGCGCCTCAACGACCCGTTGGGTGTACCGCGCAAACCGCTCGACCGAATCGGGGCGCGTCCATCCGCCTTGCGCGGTGAACCACTGGGGACTGGTGAAGTGGTGCAACGTCACCAGCGGCTCGATCCGCCGCTGCCGAAGGGCGCGCACCACCTCGACGTAATGGGCTACGGCGTCCTCGTCCCAGCGCCCCTCAGCCGGTTCGAGCCGGCTCCACTCGACCGAAAAGCGGTGGAGCGTGTGGCCCAGCGACGCCGCGAGATCGAAGTCCTCGTTGAAGCGCCGATAGTGATCGCAGGCCACCCCGGAGGGCTCCTTCACGCGGCCCGCCTGCTCCCACGCCCACCAGTCGCTGTGGATGTTGTTGCCTTCCACCTGGTGGGCTGAGGTCGCGCTGCCCCAGAGAAAGCCCTCAGGAAATTGGAACGCTGTCATTGGATCATTGGGTCATTGAGCCATTGGATCATTTGAGAGGACGCAATGAGTCAATCTGACAATGGATCAATGACCCGATTGCGTGCGTGTAAGGGTGTTCACAATGAGACGGGCCAAGGCAGGATGCGCCAGCACGGCTTCCGGTCCGGTGAAGCTGGCGCGACCGGAGAAGTCCGTCAGGACGCGGCCGGTGGCTCTGGCGAGCGCCGCCAGCGGAGCCACATCCCAGACCTTCACCCCGTAGTCCACCACCGCATCGACGTGCCCGCGCAATGCCCAGAGGTAGCCGTAGCAGTCCCCGTAGGCGCGCTCCAGGAAACAGGAGGACACCAGCCGGTCGAACCCGCCAGCGAAGCGGCTCTTGAGCCACCAGCGCCTTCCGCCGTGGAAGATGACCGCCTCGCCCAGCGACCGCACGGCGCGCGGAGGGCCGAGTGGCTTCCGGCGCGGGCCGATGCGCTCATAGGCGCTCACGCCGGGGGCCACGCCGACGGTCACGTCAATGACGGGAAAATCGCAGATCCCGACGGTCGGCAGGCCCCGCTCAACCCGACCCACCAGGATGCCCCACGACGGCAGCCCGCGAGAGAAGGCGCGTGTGCCGTCGATCGGATCGATCGTCCAGTAGGACGTGCTGTCGCGGCCGGAGGAGCCGAACTCCTCCCCCACTACCCGCTCCCCTGGGCAGGCCCGCTCGATGACGCGGCGAAGCCGCTCCTCGATCGCGCGGTCCGCGATCGTCACCGGGGAACGGTCCGACTTCAGCTCCACGCGCAACGACGCGGACCGAAAGTGCCGGAACGCGATCGCGCGACACCGGAGCACCTCCTTCTCGATCAGGGCGAGTAACGAACGGGCGCTGGCTGCCATGGGTGGTATTGTACGCCAGCACCCTTCAGCCGCACAACTCAGATCCGGCTCGCGCTCAACAGACCTCTGCCAACCCCTCAGCCCGGCACCCCCAGTCACGCCTCCGGTTTTCCCCTTCGCGTCAGAGTCAGTAGATGACGCCATCGCTCGTATCATCTTCGCGCGGTTGCGCAGCGGCGTCAACTAGTGGGATACTCTATATTTCCCACTTGTTATTTTTCCCACCCTGTGGTATCCTTGACGTCGACAACGGGAGGGCAGCATGACGACCCGCGAGATCCTCAAGGATGCACAGTTCCAAGAGGTCACCCAGGCGCGGCTGGATGCCAAGCAGCGGGTGACGTTAGGACGGCTCCTCACCGGCCAGGCGACGAGCTTCCGAGTCTACCGCAACGCCCACGGCCAGATCATCCTTGATCCCTTCGTGTCCATTCCGGCCCACGAGGTCTGGCTGTTTCAGAACAAGCGGGCGGCGGCGTTGGTCCAACAGGGCCTGGAGGATGCCAGGCGGGGTCGCCTGCGGAAGGCGAAGGAGGATTTTTCCAAGCACCTTGACGAGCCGGGGTGATGTTTGCCCTGGTCTTCACTCGCAGCGCTCAGGAAGAATTGGAGCGCCTGGAACGCTCGCCTCGGCACACCGGGTTGGTGAAGCAGATCAAGAAGACCCTCGGTTTCCTCCAGACCAATCCACGACACCCTTCGCTGCAGACCCACCTCTTCCATTCGCTGGCGCATCCTTACGATCCCCGCGAGAAGGTCTTCGAAGCCTACGTGCAGCAGCACACCCCTGCCGCCTACCGGCTCTTCTGGTGCTACGGACCCGAGAAGGGCCAGATCACCGTCCTCGCCATCACGCCGCACCCTTGAGCTCCGGAGAGGCACAAGCCCAAGGTGGGCAATTCGCTCTACTTTACAACGGGCAGGCGCACCAATGCTGGCCTTCAACGTGTCCCTTCGGAACCCGGTACGGGCTTTCCCCAGACAACGGTCGCCTCAAGATACAAGCGGATCGGGACTCTTCCCCGATTTCCTGACACCCTGGCCGCGAATCTCGTCGGACGACACCGACACCAGAATGAGAACCGGTATCTATTTCCTGCTCCTCCGGGAATGGTCAGCCGCCGAGGTACGCGGTTTTCACCTGCGGATTGCCGGCCAGGGCGGGAGCGGTGTCTGTCAGGACGATCCGACCCGTCTCCAGGACATAGCCCCGATGGGCGATCTCAAGCGCCAGGGAGACGTTCTGCTCCACCAGCAAGAGCGTCACGCCGTCTTGGTGCAGCCGCAGGATCGTCTCGAACATCGCGCGCACCAGCTTCGGGGCCAGGCCCAGCGAGGGCTCATCGAGCAGCAACAGCGTGGGACGCGCCATGAGCCCGCGGGCGATCGCCAACATCTGTTGTTCCCCGCCCGAGAGCGTCCCGGCGAGCTGACGCCGCCGCTGGGCCAGAATCGGAAACAGCTCGCCCATCCGCTCAAGATCTTTCCGAATCGCGTGGCGGTCACGCCGTAGATACGCGCCCAGCTCCAGGTTCTCCTCCACCGTCAGCCGCGACAGGATCCGCCGCCCCTCCGGCACATGGCTGATGCCACGCCCGACGATCGCCCCCGGCGAGAGGCGATGGAGCGGCGCGCCCTGAAACGTGATGGTGCCCCCTCGCACCGGCACCAGCCCGGAGATGGCCTTCAGCGTCGTGGTCTTGCCGGCCCCGTTCGCCCCCACGAGGGCGACGATCTCCCCCTTGCGCACCTCGAGCGTCACCCCCTTGAGGCAATTCGTCTGGCCGTAGCCCGCCGTCACATTGTCTAGCCGCAACATCGACAAATCAGTGAGTTAGTGAGTAAGTGAGCAGTGAGTAAAATCGAAAAATGCTCACGGTTTTGCTGACCATCGCCATTCTCACTCACTTACTCCCTGTTTCCCGAGATACGCTTCGATGACGCGGGGGTCGGCCTGGATCGAGGCGGGAGGCCCCTCGGCGATGTTTCGGCCATAGTCCAAGACGACGATGCGGTCGGAAATCGGCATGACCACCTGCATGTCGTGCTCGATGAGGAGGATCGTGAGGCCCTGGTGGTTGAGCTGTCGAATGAGGGCGAGGAGGTCGTGTTTCTCAGCAGGGTTGAGGCCAGCGGCCGGCTCATCCAGCAGCAGCAGCGCCGGATCGGAAGCCAGCGCCCGCGCCAGCTCGAGCCGCCGCTGGAGTCCGAAGGGCAGCCACCCCGCCCGCTCGTGGGCTCGGTCGGCTAACCCGACGGACGCCAGCAGCCCCATCGCCCGATCCCGAGCCCAGCGTTCCTCTCGTCGCGCCTCGGCGCTCTGGATCATCGCGCTGAGGAGCCCGGTGTGGGTGCGGGTGAAGGTCCCGACGACCACGTTTTCCACCACGCTGAGGCTCGGAAACAGGCGGATGTTCTGAAAGGTCCGCGCGATGCCGCACTGGACGATGTGGTGGGACGCCAGGCCCGCCAACGACTCGGCGGCGTCTCTCCCGAAGCGGATCTCGCCCCGGTCAGGCCGCAGCACCCCTGTCACGCAGTTGAAGAGCGTCGTCTTGCCCGCCCCGTTCGGACCGATCAGACCGACCGTCTCTCCCTGCGCGACGCTGAGCGACACCCCGTCCAGCGCCAGCACGCCCCCGAAGCGCTTGGTGAGTTGATGAATCTCAAGAAGCGGAGGCATGCCTCGGGCGCGACGCGCGCCCTCCGCCGTAGCGCCCAAACATCCCCTGGGGACGCAGCCGCATCATCAGGATCATGGAGAGTCCGAAGACGAACATCCGGTACTGCTCAACGCTTCGCAGGAGCTCCGGCAGCGATCCCAGCACGAGGGCGCCTGCAACCGCCCCGCGGATGCTCCCCAGACCGCCGAGGACGACCATCGCCAGCACCATGACCGAGAGCACGAAGTCAAAGCTGTCGGGCGTGATAGTGCCCTGCTTCGCCGCGAAGATCGCCCCGGCCAGGCCGGCGATGGCGCCCCCGCAGCCCTGCGCCAGGAGCTTGAGCTGCAGCACCGGGATGCCGGCGCACGAAGCCGCCACCTCATCCTCCCGAATGGCGATCCACGCGTAGCCCACGCGGGAACGGCTCAACCGCACGCACAGGCCCGCGACGATCACCGTCGCCACGCATAGGAGATAGTAGTACGGCGCGGAGGAGACGCCGAAATCGATGGTCCCGCGCCCCGGCACCCAGAGGCGCGGGTGGGCGATCCCGATCAACCCGTTCGGCCCGCCGGTCCACCGGTCGAGATTCGTAAAGGCGATGCGGACGATCTCCCCGAAGCCCAGCGTCACGATCGCCAGGTAGTCGCCGCGCACGCGCAGGGCCGGCACGCCAAGACACACGCCACAGATCCCCGCCACGGTCATCGCGGGGATCACGCCGAGCCAAAACGGCCAGTGCCACTGCAGGTTCAGGAGGCCATACGTATAGGCGCCGATGGCGAAGAACGCCGCGTAGCCGAGGTGGAGCACGCCCGTCAAGCCCACGATGAGGTTCAGCCCGAGCGCCAACAGCGCGTACAACAGCGACGTCGTCAGAACATCGAGGTGGTACGGACTCGGATGCAGGAGCGGCAGCGCCAGCGCCGCCATGGCGCCCAGCGACCACCGTACAATGCGCAGGTTAAGAGAGTCCATCGTTAAAGCAGTCCACCGTCCACGGTCCACTGTGCAACCACCGTCGTATCGGTGGACGGTCGACTGTGGACAGTGGACGACGCATGGCGTGCTCCGCTATCCTACGCGCGCTCCGCGACGCGCTCACCCAACAGGCCGGTCGGTCTGCACAGGAGCAGCAGCACGAGGACGACGAAGGCGAAGACGTTTTTCCATTGGGAGGAGAGGTAGCCGGCCCCCAGCCCCTCCAGCAATCCCAACACCAGCCCGCCCACCATCGCACCTGGGATATTGCCGATCCCGCCGAGCACCGCCGCGGTAAACGCCTTGAGGCCCGTCAGGTAGCCGTCGTGGAAATTGATCGTCCCATAGGTCAGCCCGAACAGCACCCCGCCCATCGCCGCAAGCGCGGAGCCGATGGCAAAGGTCGTCGCGATGATCCGATCGACCGGGATGCCGAGCAGGGCGCAGGCGCTCAGATCCTGCGCGGTCGCCCGCATGGCCATGCCGAGCTTCGTCGAACGCACCAGCGCCTGCAGGGCCACCATCAGCAGGGCGCTCGCGGTCCACACGACCACCTGCATCAACGTGATGGTCACCCCGCCGAGTTCCCATCGCACCAGCGGGATCAGGCTCGGAAACTGTCGATCGGTGGCGCCGTAGAGGAGCATGACGGCGTTTTGCAGGAAGAAGGAGAGCCCGATGGCCGTGATGAGCGCGTTGAGCCGCGGGGCGTGACGGATCGGGCGGTAGGCGACGCGCTCGATCGCAAGGCCCAGCCATCCGCAGCATCCCATCGCGCCGATCCCACCGACCAGCAGCGCGCCCCACCACGGCAGCCCGGCCAGGAGCGGATGGATCGCGGGGGCGAGCACGACCGTCAGCGCGGCATAGGCCCCGACCATGAACACCTCGCCATGGGCGAAGTTGATGAGCTGGAGCACCCCGTAGATCATGGTGTAGCCCAGCGCGATGAGCGCATAGATCGCTCCGAGAGTGAGCCCGTTGGCCAGTTGCTGGAAGAAAAGCTGGAGGGACGTCATGGGAATACGAACGCAGCAGGGGGTGGGGTCAATCCCACGTCGCCGTCTTCACGAAGGCGAAGCGGCCGTCGCGGATGGTGAAGATCCCGATGTCGCGGATCAGCGAATCCCCGCGCTCATCGAAGCCCTGCAACCCGAACAGGCCTTGGTAGTCCTTCAGCGTCTTCATCGCGGCCAAGACCGCCGCGCGGTCCTTCACCCCGGCCTGGCGGACCGCCCAGATCGCGAGGCTCGTGGCTTCGTACGCGTAGGCCGAGTAGGCCCCGACGGGACCGAACCGCGCTTCGTACGCCGTGAGAAACGCCTGGGCGGTCGGCATCTGGCGGATATCCGAGCCGATCGTCGTCAGGTACGCGCCCTCCGCAGCCTCGGGGCCTGCCAGCTCGATCAGCGCGGCGTCAAACAGGCCGTCGCCCCCCACGAAGCGCGCCGCCAAGCCGACCTGGACGCGTTGTTTCAGCAGCAACGCGCCCTCCGGAAACATGCCGGCAAAATAGAGCGCGTCCGGATTGATGGCCTTGATCTTGGTCAACACCGGCATAAAGTCCTTGTCCCCCTGCGTGATGCCCTCATGGCCGATCACGTCCACCCCGAGGGCGGCGAGCTTCTTGATCACCTCGTTGGCGAGCCCCCGCCCATAGGTCGTCATGTCATCCAGCACGAAGACACGCCTGGCGTTGAGCGTCGTGGCGATGAAGAGCGCCGCGGCCGGCCCCTGGAGATCGTCGGTGGCGCACGTCCGGTAGAACGTGTCGAAGCCTTGCCGGGAAATCTGCGGGTTCGAGGAGACCGGGGTGATCTGGAGGAGCCGGGCCTGATGGTAGATCGCCGAGGCCGGCATCGTGCAGGAGGAGTTCAGGTGGCCGACGACCGCCACGACATCGCGATCCGCCACGAGCTTCTTGGCCGCGGCCACCGCTTGCGTGGGGCTGCGCTGGTCATCCAGGGCGACCAGCTCAAACCGATGCGGCAGGACGGGCCCCTGCCCGCGCGCCTGCTCGACCGCCAACTCCGCCCCATGGAGCATGTCCTGCCCCTGGGGCGCTTGATCGCCTGTCAGCGGCGCGACGAACCCGATCTTCACAACGGGCTCGCGCGGCCCGCAACCCGTCATCCACAATGCGCACGCAACCAGCGCCAAGAGGAACCGGCGTCCACCGTCGACCGTCGACCGTCCACCACACACCTCTTTCCAGAACTGTGGACTGTTGACGGTGGACTGTGGACGGAACATCACGACGCCCGATCGATGGCCGCCTGCCACTTCAGGATCTCGGGGGACTCCTGTTTGCTCCGGGCGATGACGATCGCCAGGCTCGCAAGACCCACCAGGCCCACAGCCCACGCCAGCCATGGGCGCTGCTCCATCTGGATGATGAACGGCAGGGCGAGGAGGGCGACCAGGTTCATCACCTTGATGAGCGGATTGAGCGCCGGCCCCGCCGTGTCCTTGAGCGGATCGCCGACCGTGTCCCCCGTGATCGAGGCCTTGTGCGCGTCGGAGCCCTTGCCGCCGTAGTGGCCGTCCTCGATGAACTTCTTCGCGTTGTCCCACGCCCCGCCCGCATTCGCCATGAACACCGCCAGCAACTGTCCCGACAGGATGATGCCGGCCAGGAAGCCGCCGAGCGCCTCCTTGTGGAGCAACAGCCCCACGAGCAGCGGGGTCAGCACGGCCAACAGGCCCGGCCCGATCAGCTCGCGCTGCGCTTCGCTGGTGCAGATCGACACGACGCGGGCGTAGTCCGGCGTCTTGCGCCCCTCCCAGATCGCCTGGTCCTGGAACTGGGCGCGGACCTCCTGCACGATGAGGAAGGCCGCGCGGCCCACCGCGCGGATCGTCAAGGAACTGAAGAGAAACGGGATCGCGCCGCCGATGAGAAACCCGATGAACACGAGCGGCTCGGAAATGGACAGCAGCGGCACGATCTCGCTGTACGTCTTGCCCGTGAGCTTGGCGATATCGGTGATGTAGGCGTTGAACAGCGACACGGCGGCGATCACCGCCGAGCCGATCGCGATGCCCTTCGTGATCGCCTTCGTCGTGTTGCCGCACGCATCCAGGTCCGCCAGCGTCTGCCGGGCCTTCCGGTCCAGGTGCGTCATCTCGCCGATGCCGTTGGCGTTGTCGGCCACCGGCCCGAACACGTCCATCGAGATGTTGTTGCCGGTGAGGGTCAGCATCCCGATGCCGCACATCGCCACCCCGTAGGCGACGTAGGTCGGATTCGTCCCCTGGTAGATGAGCGCGGAGCCGAACACCGCCGCCGCGATCACGAGGATCGCCCACACGCTGCTCTCATAGCCCACCGCGATGCCGTTGATGATCGTCGTGGCGTGCCCCGTCTGGGTCGCGCGGGCCACGAACTGCACCGGCGGCTTCTCCGGCGCGGTGAAGTGATCCGTCAGGTAGTTGATCGAAACGGCCAGGGCGATTCCCACCAGCGTCGTCCAGACCGGCCGCATGTCAAGCCCCGGCAGCCCGAAGCTGACCCAGGCCGGCAGCGCGGCCGCCTCCGGGAACCGCAGGTAGGCGAACCCCATCAGGCAGAACCCGATGATGGAGACCAGCGCCGAGACGGCGTACCCGCGGTGGATCGCCTTCATCGCCGCGCGCGCCTCTTCCGAGGTGCGCACCAGGTAGGTTCCGATGATCGAGCTCACGACGCCGATCGCCCGGACGAGGAGCGGAAAGATGACCCCTTTGTGTCCGAAGGAGGCCCAGCCGAGGATCATGGCGGAAACGATCGTCACTTCGTAGGACTCGAAGATGTCCGCCGCCATGCCGGCGCAATCGCCCACGTTGTCCCCGACGTTGTCCGCGATGGTCGCGGCGTTGCGGGGATCGTCCTCAGGGATGTTGCGCTCGAACTTGCCGACCAGATCCGCCCCGACGTCGGCGGCCTTCGTGTAGATGCCGCCGCCCACCCGCATGAAGAGCGCCAGGAGCGTCCCGCCGAAGCCGAAGCCTAGCAGCACCTCATAGGCCCGCTCCCCGTACACCATGAAGATGAGTGTGCCGCCCAAGAGGCCCAGCCCGTCCGTCAGCATCCCGGTGATCGTGCCGGTGCGGTAGGCGATGGTCATCGCTGCCGCAAAGCTCGTGCGCGACGCGGCCGCCACGCGCACGTTGCCCTGCACCGCCATGTTCATCCCGATGAAGCCGACGGTGGCGGAAAAGATCGAGCCCATGAGAAACGCGCAGGCCCTCCCGATGGCGATGTCCTGCTGCCCCGCCGTGAAGTAGAGCAGGCCGGTCAGCACGAGGATCAGCAGGAGAATCGCTCTGAACTGCCGCGCGAGGTAGGCGTTGGCGCCTAGGCGGATCGCCGCGCTCACCTTGCGCATCGCCTCGTTGCCCTGGTCCTTGCGCAGCACCTCCGCCGCCAGGAACACGGCGTACAACAACCCCAGGATCGCGGTCCCGAGCACCCCCCAGAGGGCGGTGCGCTCCCACACGCTGAAGCTCGGATCAGCCATCACACGAAACCACTGGTCCATGTCACTACTCGTCTAACAGGGTGATGAAAAAGTGGCGAGACAGGCAACACGCGACACGTGACAGGCTAACAGATGCCCATGGTGTGCTGGTGTGCCATGTCGCGTGTCACCTGTCACGTGTCACCCAAGGGTTTTTCAGCGGCCTGGAGCGGCGAAGCCACCACGCCGCCGGAGACGATCAGCTTCACCGCCTCCTCCACCGAAAGGTCCAACGGGATCACGTCCTCCTG
>Ga0137796_10002221_pt1 | contig 10552 bp, 9 predicted proteins | sample OV2TP3_FD_97704 | JGI IMG/M metagenome (GOLD analysis project Ga0137796, IMG submission 97704)
TGTCGCCGTCACGGGCGGCAAGATCGCTGCCATCGGCCACGTGCTGCCGCGCGAGAACGCCGGAAGCGTGCTCGATGCTGCCGGCCGCTACGTCCTTCCCGGCGGCATCGACGTCCACACCCACCTCGACATGCCGTTTGGCGGCACCACCAGTTCGGACGATTTTGAAACCGGAACCCGCGCCGCCGCTTTCGGCGGCACCACCACGCTGATTGACTTCGCCATCCAGTACAAGGGCCAGACCCTGCGCACCGCCTTCGATACCTGGATGGGCCGCGCCGCGCCCAAGGCGGTCATCGACTTTGCTTTCCACTGCATCATCACCGACCTGCCCGACGCGCGTTTGGAAGAGATGAACGCGCTGGTGCGCGAAGGGGTCACCAGCTTCAAGCTATTCATGGCCTACCCGGGCGTGTTCATGCTCGACGATGCCACTATCTTCAAGGTCTTCCGCGCCGCCGGAGCGAACGGCTCCCTGGTGTGCATGCACGCGGAAAACGGAGGTGTGATTGACGTTCTGGTGCGCCAGGCGCTGGCCGAAGGCAAGACTGCGCCCAAGTATCACGCCTTGACGCGGCCCACCACGGCGGAAGCCGAAGCCACCAGCCGCGCCATCGCGCTGGCGGAGATGGCCGGCGCACCCGTCTATATCGTCCACCTGAGTTGCAACGACGCCCTGGAAAAAGTCCGCGAGGCGCGCGACCGCGGCCTGCCCGTTTATGCGGAAACCTGTCCCCAGTATCTCTATCTCTCCGTGGAAAGCCTCTCCTCGCCCGGCTTCGAGGGCGCCAAATACGTCTTCACCCCGCCGCTGCGCGAAAAGTGGCACCAGGAAAAATTGTGGATGGGCCTCAAGCAGGACCACTTGCAGGTGGTCTCCACCGACCACTGCCCGTTCTGTTACAAGGACCAGAAAGAACTCGGCCGCGACGACTTCACTAAGATTCCCAACGGCGGACCCGGCATCGAGCACCGCATGAGCCTGGTGTACTCGGGCGGCGTGGCCGCCGGCCGCTTCAACGTGAACCGGTTTGTGGAGATGGTTTCCACCACACCGGCCAAGCTCTTCGGCCTCTACCCGCGCAAGGGCACCATCGCCGTGGGCAGCGACGCCGATCTCGTGATCTTCAACCCGGAGCGCGAGCACACCATCAGCGCCCAGACGCACCATATGCGCGTGGACTACTCCATGTTTGAGGGTATCCGCGTCAAGGGCATGCCGGATGTCGTGCTCTCCCGCGGGCGCGTCATCGTGGAGGGCGACAAGTTTCTGGGACGCGCGGGCGCGGGCGAATTCCTAAGCCGCAAGACCTTCTCCGGAGCCTAGTCAGTAGGGTACGCGGTCGGGCTTTTCCACCCAGGCGCGGAAGACCTCGAGCGCCTCCTCGCGCATCATCTGCATCACTGGAATCTTGCGCTGCCCGGGCGGAAGGTTCATCTGCTCGCCGATGAAGCGGTCGTCAAAGCCGGCGCTCGCGGCGTCCTCCGCCGAACCGGCGAAGTACACTGCCTTCAGTCGCGCCCAGTAAATCGCTCCCAGGCACATGGGGCAGGGTTCGCACGTGGTGTAGATCTCGCAGCCTTTGAGTTCGAAGTGGCCCAGCGCGCGGCACGCGGCGCGGATGGCGTTGACCTCGGCGTGCGCCGTGGGATCGTGGTTCGCCGTCACCCGGTTCACCCCTTCACCCACGATCTTTCCTTCTCGTACCACCACCGCGGCAAACGGGCCGCCGCCGCCGGAGCGCACGTTGTCCAGCGCCAGCTCGATGGCCCGCTGCATGAAGGAATTCCGCGTGGTTTCAGGCATCGATGGTCCGCGCCTCCAGCCTCTTTGGCTGGCTCATTGTAGCCGCCCTTCCGCGCCCTTCGGGCCAATGCGTTTCGGCCGGAAGCCAGAGAATCAACAGCCCGTCTCCAGTTGACGATTTCCCGTCGAGGGCTGACAATTTCCCCTCGCGCGTCCGCACCTCGAACTCCACCGGTCGCGTGACGGGATGCCACGTGAAGAAAAAGAAGGTCAAGAACCGGGCCACCGGGAAACTCTCCGCCAGCCAGCGCACGCGGCTCCTCCGCGCCGCACGTGCCGCCACCCGCAAGGCCTACGCGCCCTATTCGCGCTTTCACGTTGGCGCCGCCATCCTCACGGCTAGGGGAACCATTTTTTCCGGCTGCAACGTGGAAAACGCCTCCTACGGAATGACCAATTGCGCCGAGCGCACCGCCATTTTTTCCGCGGTGGCTGCCGAGGGCCCCGGCCTCGTGGTCCGCGCCGTAGCCGTGCACACCAATAGCGACCAGCCTTGTGCGCCTTGCGGGGCCTGCCGCCAGGTGATTTTTGAATTCGGCCCCCAGGCTGTCGTAATGTTCAGCGCGCGTGGCGGAGCGGCAGAATTGGGAATTCGCGACCTGCTGCCGCACGGTTTCCGGCTCTCATAATGGCTGCCGCCGGCGACAGGAAGGCACAGTGGAGACCGGGGAACTCAATGAGAATACTGCTTTCGCAGGAACAGATTGCTGGCCGCGTCCGCGAGATGGGCGCCGAGATCACGCGCGACTTTGCCGGCCAGGACCTTATCCTCATCGGCGTGCTCAAGGGCGCCTCGATTTTCCTCGGCGATCTGGCGCGCAACATCAAGCTCGACGTCACCTTCGACTACCTCTCCGTTTCCAGCTACGGCAAAAGCACCAAGCAGAGCGGCGAAGTGCGCCTTATCAAAGACGTAGACCACTCCATGGAAGGGAAGAACATCATCCTGGTGGAAGACATCCTGGATACAGGCCTCACACTCTCTTACCTCAAGAATCTTCTGCAAGGGCACCAGCCGCGCTCGCTCAAGGTGGCGGCGCTGCTCGACAAGCCTGCCCGCCGCGAGACTCCCGTGCAGGCCGATTACCTGGGTTTCACCATTCCCGATGAATTCGTGGTGGGCTACGGGATGGACTACGCGGAGCGGTACCGCAACCTGCCCGATATCTGCATCCTGCCGCCCGAGGCACTTTGAGCAGCAGACCGGAACTCCGGTGAGCACCACATGAACCAGTGGGAAGCCATCGCGGCCGTCATTGACCATACGCTGCTGCGCATGGATGCCACGCGCGGGCAAGTCCTAGACTTGTGCGCCGAGGCCGCCTTCTACAGTTTTGCAACCGTCTGCGTCAACACCGGGCACGTAGCGCTGGCGGCGTCCGTGCTGCGCAATACCCCGGTGCGCGTGGCCACCACCATCGGCTTTCCCCTGGGCGCCGTGCCCGCCACCGTCAAGCGCCACGAGGCGGCGGAAGCGCTGCTGCTGGGCGCCGAGGAGTTGGACATGGTGATCAACGTGGGTGCGCTCAAGTCCGGCGATCGCGCCGCCGTGGAGGCCGACATCCGCGGCGTCACCCAGGAAGCGCACGACGCCGGCGCCCTCGTCAAGGTCATCTTGGAGACCTCTCTGCTCACCACTCCGGACAAGATCCTGGCCTGCGAGCTTTCCCTCGCGGCGGGCGCGGATTTCGTCAAGACCAGCACCGGCTTTGCCGGCGGAGGGGCGACCGTGGAGGATGTGGCCCTGATGCGCGGCGTGGTGGGCGAGCGCGCCGGCGTGAAAGCCTCGGGTGGCATTCGCACCGCCGCCGACCTGTTGGCCATGCTCGCCGCCGGCGCGGATCGCATCGGTACCAGCAACAGCGTCGCCATCCTGCGCGAGCTGGGAGCCCCGCCCCTGAGCAAATAATCGCCGTGCCCGCCATATCCCCATCGATTCTTTCCCGCGCTCTGTTACATTCCTTAGCTGCATGCCGGCCCCGGTGCTATGCCGCGCATGCCCTCTTGCCCCCATGCGAGTAACGGACATCATCCGCAAGAAGCGTGACGGCGCGGAGCTTTCCCGGGAGGAGATCGAGTTTCTCGTCCTCAGCTACACGCGCGGCGAAACGCCCGATTACCAGATGGCCGCGTGGCTGATGGCCGTAGTGCTGCGCGGCATGACCGCTGCGGAACTCGCCGCCCTCACCGAAGCTATGCTCCATTCCGGCGACTTGCTGGACCTCTCCGCGCTCCCCGCTCCCAAGGTGGACAAGCATTCCACCGGCGGGGTGGGCGACAAGACGTCGCTTGTGATTGCGCCCATCGTGGCCGCCGCCGGGCTGGTTGTGCCCATGATCAGCGGCCGCGGGCTCGGCCATACCGGCGGCACCCTCGACAAGCTGGAATCCATTCCCGGATTCAACGTGAATCTCTCGCTCCCTGAGTTCCGCCGCCAGCTCGAACAGGCCGGCTGCGCCCTCATCGGCCAGACCGCGGAAATCGCCCCCGCCGACAAAAAAATGTATGCCCTGCGCGACGTCACCGGGACCGTGGAGAGTCCCTACCTGATCTGCGCTTCCATCATGAGCAAGAAGCTGGCCGAGGGCCTGGATGCGTTGGTGCTCGACGTCAAGGTCGGCGGCGGCGCCTTCATGAAGAAAGAGGAGAACGCGGTTTTCCTCGCGCGGCTGATGGTGGAAACCGGCGAGCGCATGGGCAAGCGCGTGGTGGCGCTGATCACCGGCATGGACCAGCCCCTGGGGCGCAACGTGGGCCACGCGCTCGAAGTCCAGGAGTGCATCGACGTGTTGCGCGGCTCCGGCCCGGATGACCTTCGCGAGCTCTGCCTCGATCTTTCTGCGTGGATGTTCCATCTGGGCGGCAGGAGCGCCACCGTGGCCGAGGGAAAGCAGGCTGCCGACCGCGAGCTGGCCAGCGGCCGCGCCCTGGAAAAATTCCGCGAGATCATCCGACTCCAGGGCGGCGATCCGGGCGTCCTTGACGATCCCTCCCGCCTGCCGCGAGCGCGCCATGAGCTGGTATTGACCGCGACTGCGGAAGGGTTTGTGGGCGGCATCCAGTGCGAGCAGGTGGGCGTTGCCAGCGCCGTTCTGGGCGGTGGCCGCGAGAAGAAGGAAGACTCCATCGACCCCGCCGTCGGCCTCGTCCTGCACAAAAAAGTTTCGGACCACGCGGCGAAGGGCGATCCGCTCTGTACGCTCTACTACAATTCCGACGCCCGTCTGCACCAGGCCCGCCAGATGGTGGAGCAAAGTTTTTCGATCGTGGCGCAGCAACCAACTCCCGCGCCGCTGGTTCGCCGCGTGGTGGGAGCGGAAACCTGATAAGGATGGCCCAATGGAACGATTGATCGGTGTCTTGGGGCTCGCAACGCTCTTGGGGCTGGTGTACGCCTTCTCCGCCAACCGCCGCGCCATTCGGCTGGAGATTGTCCTCTGGGGCCTGGGTCTGCAGGTCGCCTTTGCCTTCCTGGTGCTGCGCTTCGAGCTGGGAAGACTGGTGTTTCAGGCGGCCGGCCACGCCGTGGAACAACTGCTCAACTACTCTTTCGCCGGCTCCAAGTTTGTCTTTGGCGAGCTGGGGACGAAGGGCGGTTCCATGGGCTTCTACTTTGCCTTCATGGTGCTTCCCACGATTATCTTCATTTCGGCGTTGTTCGCGCTGCTCTATCACTACGGCGTCATGCAGTTCATCATTCGCATCGCCGCGCGCATCATGACCAGGCTCATGCGCATCAGCGGCGCGGAATCGCTCGACGTCGCCGCCAGCATCTTCATGGGGCAGACCGAGGCGCCACTTTCCATCCGCCCCTACCTGCCGCACCTCACGCGCTCCGAGCTGATGACCGTCATGACGGCCGGCATGGCGCACGTCTCCGGCGGCATTATGGGCGCCTACGTGCTCTTTGGCGTCGAAGCCAAGCACCTGTTGACCGCGGTCATCATGACCGCGCCCGGCACCATCCTGGTTGCCAAAATGCTTGTCCCGGAAACCGAACAACCGCTCACTGCGGGCGGAGTGAAAGAGCCCGAGCCCGGGACCGAGTTGGCTGCGGATGCCATGCCGCGCGACGAGAATGCTCTTGGCGCCATCGCCCGCGGTACCATCGATGGCCTGCATCTTGCCCTGAACGTCGGCGCCATGCTCATCTCCTTCATCGCCCTTATCGCGCTGGCCAACGGCATCCTCGGCGGCCTGCACAACTGGCTCGCCGGGCTCGGCTTTGCCTACTTTCCTTCCAGCCTGGAACAGATCCTGGGATTTTTCTTCCGTCCCATCGCCTGGCTCATCGGGATTTCCTGGGCTGACTCCTACACCGTGGGTAATCTGCTGGGCACGCGAATGGTGGTGAACGAGTTGCTTGCGTTTTCCATGCTCGGCGAGTTGAAGAGCACTCTCGATCCGCGCTCCTTTACCATCGCCACGTTTGCCCTGTGCGGCTTCGCCAACTTCGGCTCCATTGGCATCCAGATTGGCGGCATCGGCGCCCTCGCCCCCAACAAGAGAGCCGAGCTGGCCCGCCTCGGCCTGCGCGCCATGCTCGCCGGCACTATCGCCAACCTGATGTCGGCTTGCATCGTGGGGATCCTGCTGTGAAGAAAACTCGAGCGAAAAAGCCGGCGGCGCGCGCGGAGTTTGAGCAGTCTCGCCGCGCCGCCCGCTTCATCCTGGCCAAGACCCGCCTGCGTCCGCGCGTTGGATTGGTGCTGGGCTCCGGCCTGGGCGCCTTCGCGGACTCTCTTTCCGCCGCCGCCCGCATTCCCTACGGCAAGATTCCGCACTTTCCCCAGTCGAGCGTCGCGGGACATGCCGGCACGCTGGTCGTGGGCAAGACCGGAGGCGCGCCCGTAGCGGCCATGCAGGGGCGCGTTCACTTCTACGACGGATACTCCCTGAAAGAACTTATCTTCCCCATGCGGGTCTTTCGCCAGATGGGAATCCGTGCCGTCATCCTCACCAACGCCGCCGGCGGCATCAACCCCGAATACCGTCCGGGAAACCTGGTGGTCTTGCGCGATCACATCAACCTGCAGGGCTCCAACCCGCTGCTCGGTCCCAACGACGAGCGCCTGGGCCCGCGCTTTTTCGACATGACGGGGGCCTACCACAAGCCCTATCGCGAACTGGCGCTGCGCGCCGCAAAGAAGTTGGGAATCGAGCCGCGGGAAGGTGTCTACGCCGCCGTCTCCGGTCCCAGCTACGAAACTCCGGCCGAAATTCACTACCTGCGCGCCATCGGCGCCGACCTGGTGGGCATGTCCACCGTGCCCGAGGTCATCGCCGCGCGCCACATGGAGATGCGCGTGCTCGCCATCTCCTGCGTCACCAACATGGCCGCAGGCATGCTCGACCAGAAGCTCAGCCACGAAGAAGTCTTGGAAATCGGCCACCGCGTGCAGGGACAGTTTGAGGCGCTCCTCTGCGCCGTGATTCCGCAGATTGCAGAAGACGCGGCCGGCTAGAGCAGCGCCTGCGCCGAATCCAGCAGCTCCCTCATCAACTCACGCGAGCCCGCCTCCGCGTAGAGGCGCAGCAGTCGCTCCGTGCCTGAAGAGCGCATCAGGAGCCAGGGTTCGGCGGCGTTGACGCTGGGCCGGGGCGCATCCACGTAAAACTTCACACCGTCGGTGTTCTCCGTGCGCATCACCGGATAGGCCCCCAGGCGCGTGATTTCGCCGGCTGTGGCGCGCCGCATGGCTTCCTCTTTCACTTCGTGGGACACGTGCGCATCCACCCGCCCGTAGTGGTGCTCGCCAAACTCCCTTTGCAAATCTGACACCAGTTGCGCCAGCGACCGCTTTTCCTCCGCCATCACCCCCGCCAGCAGCAGCGAGTTCAGGATTCCGTCGCGCTCCGGCAGGTGCCGCGGGATGGCGATGCCGCCGGACTCCTCGCCGCCGATCAGGATGTCGCGCGTCAGCATGAGCTCGCAGATGTACTTGAAGCCGATGCCGGTCTCGTGCATCTTGCGCCCGTGCTTGGCGCAGATCCGGTCCACCATCTTGGTGGAATTGAAGGCCTTCACCACTTCGCCCGGCCACTTGCGCCGCTCCAGCAGCCAGCGCAGCAGGATGCTGTAAATCTTGTGCGAGTCCACAAAGCTGCCGTCCTCAGCCACGGCGCCGATGCGGTCGGCGTCGCCGTCGGTGGCCAGGCCGGCGTGACAGCCCTCCGCCAGCACCGTCTCCTGCAGCTGCTTCACGTGCGGCTCGATGGGTTCGGGATTGATTCCCGGGAACAGCGGATTGACGTCGCCGCGAATTTCGATGTGTTCCACGCCGTGCCTGGCAAAAATTCCCGCCAGCACGCCCCGTCCCGATCCGTGCATGCAATCAATGGCGAACTTGAAGTTCGCCTTGGCGATGCTTGCCATGTCCACGAAGCCTGTGAGCGCCGCCACGTGCGCCGGCTTGAAGTCGGCAGGCTCGATGTTCGCCTTGGGTCCGGTGGGCGCGGCCCCGGCGCGCACCTCCTCTTCCAGGAAGCGGATGATGTCCGTCGTCGCCGAACCTCCGTAGCTGGCCTTGTACTTGATCCCGTTCCAGTTCCAGGGATTGTGACTGGAAGTCACCACCACGCCTCCGGCTGCGCCCAGATGCTTGATGGCGTAAGAGACTGCGGGCGTAGGCGTGTAATCGTCGGCCAGCTTCACCGGGATGCCGGCCGCGGCAACTACCTCCGCTGTCGCCTCCGCAAAGCGACGCGAGAGGAACCGCGTGTCGTAGCCAATCACCAGGCCTTTGCTCGCAGTCTCCTTCTGCAGCACGTAGGACGCGATGGCGCCGGCTACGCGGCGCACGTTCTCCAACGTGAAATCATCGGCCAGGATGCCCCGCCAGCCGTCCGTCCCGAACTTGATCTCCTGCGCCATGCCTCTCCTGTTCCCCTCAGTGCTGGCTTTCGAATTGCGCCAGCGATCGCTCCAGTTCCCATTGCAATCGCGCGCGCGCGCTGCTCGTCAGCAGCTTTTGGCAACCGGCCGAAACCGCCGCGGCAGCCGGCCGGTCACCGGCACAAGCCGCGTTCCGCCGGAACTTGTCCGCGTCCGCCCACAGGCTTTCGCCATCCAGGAACGCGTACTCCAGGCTGTTGCGCACCATGCGCTTCAGCTCGCCATACGTCAGGCCAAAAGTCTGCACCGCCCGCACGAACTCTATGGTCGTGTCCGACCGCGCCACCCCGATGTCATCCGTAGCCAGCGCCACCGGCACACCGTGCTTCAGGTAGGCCCGCAGGGGATGCGGCACTCCGGGAGCGCTCAGCAGCAGCGCGTAGCTCGTAGGACAAAACTCCACCAGGATCTTTTTCTGCGCCATCTCGCGCAGCAGCCCGGCAGCGTCTTTTTCCATGAGGACGGCGGTTCCGTGCCCGATCCTTTGCGCGTGGCCGAGCTCAATCGATCTCCGGATATGCCAGCGCAGGTCGGAGGGCGGCGCCAGTCCGGAGACCAGCTCCCCGGCGTGCAGGGTCAGCTTTACCTTGGGGTACAGCCGGTGAAAGAAATCGAACATGCGCATGTGCAGGTCGAAATCGCGGCGCGAAACATAGGCAGCCTCCGCCATCACCGGATTCACGCTCACCACCCGCGAGTCGGCCTGCGCCAGCTCGAAGCCGAAGACCATTTCCGCGAACACCTGTTCCGGCGGAAACGCCCGATGCACCTCGGCGATGTGACGCACGGTCACACTGCAGCCGGCATCGGCTTCAGGGGTGCCGCAGCGCAAGAGTTCCCGCATCCGGGCTTCCTGCCGGTCAAGGTTCTGGCGCGCCGTCTCCACCAACTCGCTGCCGCCATTCGCCAGGAAGCGCTGCCGCATGGTCTCGAAATCCGGGTCCCAGCCCTGCTTGGCGCCCAGCTTCAAGGATTTCCCCTCGTCGAGCGCCGCGATCAGCTCCAGGTACATCATCTGGTCCTCGGCGGCGCCCGCCACCACTTCCGCCAGCATGTCTCCCCGGTAGGTCTGGGTAGCGGCGGCATCGAACTTCAGGAAGGCGGCAAAGAAGTGCTCTGCCAGGCTCCCCTGGCCCGGCTGAAAGTTGCGAATCGAGAAGGCGTCCACCATCTGCCCGTAAAGTTTCCCATCGGAAAACGCGCGGCTGGCCGGCGGCCGCCCCTGGGAGTCGTCACAAGGGGGCCGCGAAAGCGTGGTTGTCGCCAGGTCCACGCACAGTCCGTCTTTCGCTGCATACTCGATGTAGCTCTCGGCATACACCGATCCCGAGAGGTGATTGTGCAGGTCGCCTCCCTTGGGCATCTGGCGCAGAAACAGCAACTGCGGTGCCGGCTGTTGACGGATGGATTCAAAATAACGGGCTGTCCGCTGTTCTGGCGTAGCTGCGCCCCCCTGCGCCCATCCCAGGGCCGCTCCGGCCAGCGCCAGGAGCGCTAACGGCCCGGCGATCAGTCGTTTCACAGGTTTCCTCCCCGCCCGATGGCGGTCTGACGATTGTAGCCGACCGTCCCTATCCTTCACCCTCTCCGCCCGGTGGGTTTTCTTCGCCCTTGACACGATGAAAAGCCCCGGCCTAGAATGCGCCGTCCACCCAAAGTACGGTGAAATTCAAGAGAGTCGAGGTCGTGCGATGCGCCTGACAACAAGCCGTAGCCGTGTGTTCTCCTCCTTGGTTTTGGTTCTCCTCCTCGCCGTTCCCCTCTACCCGCAGACGATGGAAAAAGGCGTAATTACCGGGACCATTTTTGATTCCACCGGCGCCGTGATTCCCAACGCTGCTGTGAAGATT
>Ga0137796_10002222_pt1 | contig 10551 bp, 7 predicted proteins | sample OV2TP3_FD_97704 | JGI IMG/M metagenome (GOLD analysis project Ga0137796, IMG submission 97704)
ACCCTCTGGACACGGTGCCGGAGGCGCGCGTGGGGGGACGCGCGACGGGAGAGGGACGACAAAACACCCATAGGACCGCCTAGGCTCCGCATAGGACCGCCTAGGCTCCGCCGCCCCTCGGAGGGGTACCCTCCCGCGTCGCGCCCCGATCCCGCCGGCCCCCCCACGCCGCCTCGGTCCCCGTGTGCCCGTCGACCCTGACGGGCGCGTTCCGACCCCGATCTCTCCGCCCGGCGACGCCCTTGCCTGGCGGGCCGCCGCCGCGCTCCCCCTCTGGGCGCGGGGGCGTGGGCGGGGGCTGCACGCGGGCCAGGGAAGCGAGGGAGGGCCGAGGGCGGGCGCGAGCGAATGTGCCTAGCACTTCCTACGTTCGGGCTCGGGGGCCGGACCCGGAAGCATAATGTTGCCGGCGCGTTTCGGAAGCATAAGCATGCCGGAGCGGCAAGGTTATGGGTAAAGTCACAACGGCCTCCCGGGAGGGCCTTGACAGGCCCCACGGCGGTTTAGTATTCATTAAGAACAGTTCATCGAGCCTGAACTTTCACAGGGAGCGCAGCGGTGCGCCAACTCATCCCCCTCAGGGTCAACGGCGAGACCTACGAAGTCGCCGTCCCGGTCCACAAGACCCTCCTCGAGGTCCTCCGCGAGGACCTGGGCCTCACCGGCACGAAGCACGGTTGCGAGCTGGGGGAGTGCGGGACGTGCACGGTCCTCGTGGAGGGCGAGCCCGTGCTCTCCTGCCTCGCGCTCCCGATCGAGTGCCAGGGTCGGGAGATCCTGACCGTGGAGGGCATGGCCGGGCCTGCGGGCGTCCACCCGCTCCAGCAGGCCTTCGCGGAGCTGGGCGCCGCGCAGTGCGGGTACTGCACCCCGGGAATCCTCCTGACGGCCAAGGCCCTCCTCGATCACGAGCCGCGGCCGACCCGGGACGACGTCCGGGCGGCGCTCGCCGGGAACCTCTGCCGCTGCACGGGCTACACGAAGATTCTCGACGCCGTGGAGCTGGCCGCCGGCCGCATGGCGGGGACTCGGTAGTGGACCTCTCGGTCGTCGGCAAGCCCCTGCCCAAGGTCGACGCCTGGGCCAAGGTCACCGGGGAGACGAAGTTCGCCGACGACCTCCTCTTCCCGCGGATGGCCTACGCGAAGATCCTCCGGGCCCAGCATCCCCATGCCCTGATCAAGCGCATCGACACGACGCGCGCCGCCGCGCTTCCCGGCGTCTACGCGGTCATCACGGGGGCCGACTTTCCGCCGGTGAAGTACGGGATCCTGCCGGTGAGCCAGGACGAGGAGCCGCTCTGCGTCGAGAAGGTGCGCTTCGTCGGCGACCCGGTGGCGGCGGTCGCCGCTCACGACGAGGAGACAGCCGAGCGCGCCATGCACCTGGTCGAGGTGGAGTACGAGCCGCTCGAGCCGCTGATGTCCATCGAGCACGCGCTCCGGGGCGGCACGCCGCGGATCCACGAGTACGGCGACGGCCACAACATCCACAAGCTCGTGTCGCTCGAGTTCGGCGACGTCGAGGAGGGCTTCCGGGAGGCGGACCTCGTCCGCGAGGACGTCTTCTTCTTCGAGGGGAACACGCACCTGCCGATGGAGCAGCACGCGGCGGCGGCCCAGTGGAGCCCGGAGGGGAAGCTCACCCTCTGGTCCTCGACCCAGACCCCGCACTACGTCCACCGGGCGCTCGGGAAGGTCCTCGGGCTCCCGATGAGCCACATCCGGGTGATCGCGACCCCGAACGGCGGCGGCTTCGGCGGGAAGTCCGACCCCTTCCAGCACGAGATCGTGGTCGCGCGCCTGGCGCAGCTCACCCGCCGGCCGGTGAAGACGACGCTCACGCGCGAGGAGGTCTTCTACACCCACCGCGGCCGCCACCCGGTCCTCATGTGGATCAAGACCGGCGTCCGGAAGGACGGCGCCATCCTCGCCATCCACTTCCGCTCCTGGCTCGACGGCGGGGGGTACGGCTCCTACGGCGTCGCCTCGACGTTCTACACGGGCGCGCTCCAGACGGTGACCTACACGGTCCCGCGCTACAAGTTCGAGGGGTGTCGGGTCTTCACGAACAAGCCCCCGTGCGGCCCCAAGCGCGGCCACGGGACCCCGCAGCCGCGGTTCGCCCTCGAGGTCCACCTCGACAAGATCGCCGCCGACCTCGGCCTCGACCCCGCCGAGATGCGGCGACGGCACGCGGTGGGCGAGCACACGAAGACCGTGAACCACCTCACCATCACGACCTCGGGGCTCCGCGAGTGCCTGGATCGGGTCGTCGCCGCCTCGGGGTGGCGGGAGAAGTTCCGGAAGCTGCCCCACGGCCGCGGGATCGGGCTCGCGGCCTCCTCCTACATCTCGGGCGCGGGCCTCCCGATCTACTGGAACGAGATGCCGCACTCCGGGGTCATCGTGAAGATCGACCGGGGCGGCGGCGTCGCGGCCTTCTGCGGCTCGATCGACATCGGCCAGGGGTCGGACTCGGTCCTGGCGTACGTCGTCGCCGAGATCCTCGGGATCCGCCCCGAGGACATCCGGGTCGTGACGGCGGACACGGACCTCACGCCCGTGGACCTCGGCTCCTACTCCTCGCGCGTGACGCTCATGTCGGGCAACGCCGCGAAGGAGGCGGCGGAAAAGCTCCGCGGCCTCCTCCTCGACGCCGCGGCGAAGAAGCTCGAGGTCTCGCCGGCCGGGCTGGAGGCGCGCGACCGGCGGATCTTCGTCCGCGACGACCCGGCGAAGGGTCTCGCCTTCGACGAGGCGGCGCGGCTCGCCGAGGGGGCGTACGGGACGCTCGTCGCCGCGGGCTCGTACACGCCGCCGAAGCGGGCGGCCAAATTCAAGGGCGCGGGAGTCGGGCCGACGCCCGCCTACTCCTACACGGCCGCGGTCGTCGAGCTCGAGGTGGACCCGGAGACGGGCGAGATCCGGATCGACCGCATCTGGATCGCCCACGACGGGGGCACCGCGATCAACCCGCTCCTCGTGGAAGGCCAGGTCGAGGGGTCGGTCTACATGGGGCTCGGCGAGGCGCTCATGGAGGAGCAGGTCTTCCGCCACGGCCTCCACAAGATCCCTTCGATGCTCGAGTACAAGAGCCCGACGACGCTCGAGACCCCCGAGATCACGACGATCCTCGTCCAGACGCGCGACCCCGAGGGGCCGTTCGGGGCGAAAGAGGCGGGGCAGGGGCCGCTCCTCCCCGTCATCCCCGCGATCGCGAACGCCGTCTACGACGCGGTCGGCGTCCGCGTGGACGAGGTCCCGATCACGCCCGAGAAGATCCTGAAGGCCCTCGACGAGAAGGCGAAGGGGCGGCCGGGTCGCGTCGGGCCCGAGCGGCTCCCGACCGTACGCTTTCCGGAGCCGGTCCGCGTCCCGCCGCCGTGGGTAGACCCCGAGGGGCGGGCCTCGACGGCCGTGCATGGCCGGGAGAAACCCAGGCCATGATGCGGCTGCCGCCCTTCACCTACCTCGCGCCGCGGCGGATCGAGGAGGCCGTGCGGCTCCTCGCCGAGCACGGGGCCGACGCCATGGTCGTCGCGGGTGGGACCGACCTCTACCCGAACATGAAGCGGCGGCAGTTCGAGCCGAAGGCGCTGGTCGGGCTCCGCGGGATCCGCGACCTCGCCGCCATCGCGGGAAGCGCGCGGGAGGGGATGCGGATCGGCGCCGGGGCGACGCTCACGCGCGTCGCCGCACACCCCGAGGTCGCGACGCACTACCCGGCGCTCGCGCGCGCGGCGGGCGTGGTCTCGACCCCCCAGCTCCGCAACATGGGGACCCTCGGCGGGAACGTCTGCGTGGACACGCGCTGCAACTACTACAACCAGTCCTACGAGTGGCGGAAGGCGATCGGCTTCTGCATGAAGAAGGACGGCGACATCTGCCTCGTGGCGCCCGGGAGCGCGCGCTGCTGGGCGGTGTCCTCGTCGGACACGGCGCCGGTCCTCTGGGCGCTCGGGGCCGAGGTGGCGCTGGTCGGCCCGACGGGCGAGCGGCGCATCCCGATCCGCGCGCTCTACCGGGACGACGGCATCCAGTACCTCCAGAAAGCCGCCGACGAGGTCCTGACGGAGATCCGCCTCCCGCCCGTGGACGGCTGGCGGGCGACCTACTGGAAGCTCCGCCGCCGCGGGGCGTTCGACTTCCCGGTCCTCGGCGTCGCCGTCGCGGTGCGCCTCGAGGGCGACGTCTGCCGCGACGCCCGGATCGTGCTCGGCGCCGTCGCCTCCACGCCCCGCGAGGCCCCCGAGGCCGCGCGGGCGCTCGTCGGCGAGCGGCTGACCCCCGAGGTCATCCAACGCGCGGCCGACGCGGCCGCAAGGCCGTCGAAGCCCCTCGACAACACCGACCTCGTCTACCACTACCGGAAGCGGATGACGCGTGTCTACGTCGCCCGGGCGCTCCGCGAGCTGGCCGGGCTCCCGATCGAGGGCGTCTCCCCGGCGGGCATGACCGGCCTTCCGGGCTCACTCTCCCCCTGGGGGGGAGAGGGCCGGGGTGAGGGCGCGTGTGGTGAGGGGGTGTGCCATGCCTGAGACCGCTCCGATCGTCCTGAACACCGTGGCGCGCTACGACGCGCTCATGGAGGTCGTGCGGGCGCGGATGACCAACCGGGCCTTCGCGCCCCACGAGGTCCCGCGCGAGCACGTCGAGATGATCCTGGAGGCCGCGCGCCACGCGCCCTCGGGCGCCAACGCCCAGCCCTGGCACTACATCGTCGTCACGGACCCCGGGGTGAAGGAGTTCATCGGGAGCCTCTTCGTCGAGGAGCAGCAGCGCCGCGCCAAGCTCCGCATGGGCTTCCCCACGCCGAACTACAACGGGGCGAAGACCGCGCCGGGGTTCATCGTCATCGTGGCCGACTTCCGCTTCGTCCGGGCGTTCCCCGTCCTGAACGACGACTCGGAGCTCGACCGGCTGTACAAGAAGAACGCCGAGCGCATCCTGCTCCAGAGCGTGGCGGCCTCGACCATGTCGGCCCACCTCGCGGCGGCGGCGCTCGGCTACGCGGTCTGGTGGATCACGTGCATCGGGCAGGAGGAGATCCAGAAGAAGGTCAAGCCGCTCCTCGGGGTGCCGGAGGCGCTCGAGATCATCGACATCATGTGCTTCGGCCCGCCGCTGAAGCCTTCGTACAAGCGCTGGAAGAAGTCGCTCCCCCAGATCATGAGCTGGGAGCGCTTCGACCCGGCCAACTTCATGACCGACGCGGAGGTCGACGCGTGGATCAAGAGCACGCGGCACAAGGTCATGTACCGCGACGAGTCCCGGGTGGACTGAGGGTGATGCCATGACCGAGGCCGGGAAGAGCCGGGTGGACTTCCGGACGGACCCGTCGCGCTACCGGCACTGGAAGCTCGCGATCGACGGCCGGGTCGCCACGCTCGGCATGGACGTCCAGGAGGACGGCGGCATCATGCCCGGGTACGAGCTGAAGCTGAACTCCTACGACCTCGGCGTGGACATCGAGCTGGCCGACGCGGTCCAGCGGCTCCGCTTCGAGCACCCCGAGGTCGCCGCCGTCATCGTGACCTCGGCGAAGGAGCGGATCTTCTGCGCGGGCGCCAACATCCGGATGCTCGGCCAGTCCTCGCACGGCTGGAAGGTGAACTTCTGCAAGTTCACCAACGAGACCCGCAACGCGATCGAGGAGGCGACGGGCGAGTCCAAGCAGCTCTACCTCTGCGCCGTGAACGGCCCGTGCGCGGGCGGGGGCTACGAGCTGGCCCTCGCGACCGAGTGGATCATCATGGCGGACGACGGGAACACGTCGGTCGCGCTCCCCGAGGTCCCGCTCCTGGGCGTCCTCCCGGGGACGGGAGGGCTCACGCGGCTCGTGGACAAGCGCCGCGTCCGCCGTGACCGCGCCGACTTCTTCTGCACCGTCGAGGAGGGGGTGAAGGGCCAGCGGGCCCTCGACTGGGGATTCGTGGACGAGCTGGTCCCGCGCTCGCGGCTCGGGGAGGCGGCGCGGCGCCGGGCGCTCGAGTTCGTGGCCCGCTCCGACCGGCCGGCGGACGCGCGCGGGGTGCGGCTCCTGCCGCTCGAGCGGACCGTCGAGGGGGACCGGCTCCGCTACGGCCGCGTCGAGTGCGCGATCGACCGGGGCCGCAGGCTGGCGGAGATCACGGTGCGCGGGCCGGACGGTCCACCCCCGGCCGACCTCGCCAGGATCCACGCCCTCGGCTGCGCCTTCTGGCCGCTCGCGCTCGCCCGCGAGCTGGACGACCTCGTCCTCCACCTCCGCACCAACGAGGAGGAGGTCGGCCTCTGGGTGATCCGAACCGCGGGCGACGCGGACGTGGTCGAGGCGTACGACCGGCTGCTCGCCCGGCACCAGGGCGACTGGCTCGTCCGGGAGATCCGCCTCCTCTGGAAGCGGGTCCTCCGGCGCCTCGACGTCTCGTCGCGCTCGATCTTCGCCCTGATCGAGCCGGGGTCGTGCTTCGCCGGGACGCTCCTCGAGCCGGCGCTGGCGGCCGACCGGTCGTACATGCTCGAGGGGTCGCGGGAGGGCGACGACCGGCCGCCCGCGACCGTGCGGGTCGGCGAGCCGAACTTCGGCGCCTATCCGATGCCGAACGGCCTCACGCGGCTCCAGAGCCGCTTCCTGGGCGAGCCCTTGCGGATCGACGAGCTGCGGGGGCAGATCGGCCAGGACCTGGACGCGGCGGCCGCGGGGAAGGTCGGCCTCGTGACCTTCACGCCCGACGACATCGACTGGGAGGACGAGGTCCGCCTCGCCATCGAGGAGCGCCTCGCGTTCTCGCCGGACGCGCTGACCGGGATGGAGGCGTCGCTGCGCTTCGCGGGCCCCGAGACCGCGGAGAGCAAGATCTTCGCGCGCCTGTCGGCCTGGCAGAACTGGATCTTCCAGCGCCCGAATGCGGTCGGCGACAAAGGGGCACTCCGCGTCTACGGGACGGGGCAGCGCGCCGAATTCGACCGGAGGAGAACCTGATGGCCGGCGTCGACTACTTCGACCGCATCCCGAACAACGTGGGCCTCGCCGCCAACCGGCGCCTCTTGCGAGCCCTCGAGGACTGGCAGCCCAGGTTCCTCGACTGGTGGCGCGAGATGGGGCCGGAGGGGTTCCAGGCCAAGGACGTCTACCTCCGGACGGCCGTGAGCGTGGACTCGAAGGGGTGGGCCCACTTCGACTACGTCAAGATGCCGGAGTACCGGTGGGGGATCTTCCTCGCCGAGCCGGAGCCCGGGCGGGTCGTCAACTTCGGCGCCTACAAGGGCAACCCGGCGTGGCAGGACGTGCCGGGGGAGTACCGCGGAGTGCTGCGCCGGCTGATCGTGACCCAGGGGGACACGGAGCCCGCCTCGGTCGAGCAGCAGCGGCACCTCGGGCGCACCTGTCCCTCGCTCTACGACCTCCGGAACCTCTTCCAGGTGAACGTCGAGGAGGGCCGGCACCTCTGGGCCATGGTCTACCTCCTCCACGCCCACTTCGGGCGGGACGGGCGGGAAGAGGCCGAGGCGCTCCTGCAGCGGCGCTCGGGCGACCGGGACAAGCCGCGCATCCTCGGCGCCTTCAACGAGGAGACGCCGGACTGGCTCGCGTTCTTCATGTTCACGTACTTCACGGACCGCGACGGGAAGTACCAGCTCTGCAGCCTCGCCGAGAGCGGCTTCGACCCCCTGTCGCGGACCTGCCGGTTCATGCTGACCGAGGAGGCGCACCACATGTTCGTCGGCGAGACCGGCATCGGGCGGATCGTCGAGCGCACCTGTCAGCTGATGCGGGAGCACCGGACCGAGGACGTGCGGAAGTTCGGGGCGATCGACTTGCGGACCCTCCAGAAGTACCTCAACTTCCACTACTCGGTCTCCCTCGACCTGTTCGGCTCCGAGATCTCGACGAACGCCGCGAACTACTACACCTCCGGTCTCAAGGGGCGCTTCGAGGAGACCAAGCGGGACGACGACCACCTCCTGAAGGAGGCCACGCATGCCGTCGCGCTCCTCGAGGGCGACCGGGTCGTCACGCGCGAGGTGCCGGCGCTGACGTCCCTCAACGAGCGGCTGCGGGACGACTACATCGCCGACTGCCAGCGCGGCCTGGACCGGTGGAACCAGGTCATCCGGAAGCACGGGCTCGACGTCGAGCTCCGGCTGCCGCATCGCGGGTTCCATCGCGCGATCGGCTGCTTCGCGGAGGCGCGGATCTCGCCGGACGGCCGGGTCCTGACGGAGGCCGAGTGGGACGCCAAGCGGGACGAGTGGCTGCCCAACGGGGAGGACGCCGCGTTCATCGCGAGCCTGATGCGGCCCGAGACCGAGCCGGGGAAGTTCGCCGGCTGGATCGCCCCGCCGGCCCGCGGGATCAACGGCAAGCCGATCGACTTCGAGTACGTGCGGCTCGGGCCGCGCGAGGACGCCTGAGTTGGCCCGGGCCGATGCCCGTCGCCCCGCGTCGTCCTCCAGCTCGCCGGGACGCGCTCGGCCTGCGGCCTCGCGGGCGTCCCGCCCCTCCGGTGGGGTCGTCGGCGGGCCTCAACGTATGCGGCATACGCCTCGGCCCGCCTCCTTCCTGCGTCCTAGCCCAACTTCCGCAGTTGGTCGAGCGGCTCCGGCCAATTCCGGGACCGCTCGAGGCGTAAGTATGCGTCGAGTCGTGCGCGCTCATGTGAACGGGGCGTGTAGTGCCGACCAAGTTCATTGACTTCGTTCGATCGTGAGGGGCATATGCGTGGGAGATGTACTTGCGCCACACGACGCGCGTGAAGGACGGCAAGGCCCACACCTACTGGCGTCTGGTCCGCTCGGTGCGCGTCGGGCGCAAGGTGATCCAGCAGACGGTGGCGCACCTCGGCGAACTCGACGCGGAGGGGCGGGCGCGGGCCAAGGCGCTCGCGCGCACGATTACGGGCGATCGAGAGCAGCCCGATCTCTTCACGCCGGCCGAGGGGACGCCCGAGCCCGTGCGCGTGCGGCTCGATCGCGTGCGCCTGGAACGCGGGCGGACCTTCGGCGACGTCTGGCTTGCCTGGACGCTCTGGCGGGCCCTGCGCCTGGACGAGGTGTGTGAGCGCTTCCTGCCGGTCGGTCGCGAGGAGGTGCCGTGGGCGACCATGGCCGCGGTCCTGGTCCTCGCGCGGCTGTGCGAACCCTCCAGTGAGCTCCACCTCGCCGAAGACTGGTATCGCCGGACCGCGCTCGAAGATGTGCTGGCCCTGCCGGCCGCACTGGTGAACGACGACCGGTGCTATCGCGCCCTGGATCGCCTGCTGCCCCACAAGATGGCGCTCGAGCAGCACCTGGTTGCCCGCTTGGGGGAGCTGTTCGCCCTCGACTACGACCTGCTCCTCTACGACGTGACCAGCACGTACTTCGAGGGCCAAGCGAGGCAGAATCCGCTGGCGCAGCGCGGCCACAGCCGGGATCACCGGCCGGACTGCCCCCAGGTGTGCATCGCCCTGGTCGTCACCCGTGAAGGCCTGCCGCTGGGCTACGAGCTCTTTGCCGGCAACCGCACCGATGTGACCACGGTCCGCGAGATCGTCGAGACCATGGAGCGCCGTTATGGCGCGGCCCAGCGCATCTGGGTCATGGACCGCGGCATGACCAGCGCGGCGAATCTCGCCTGGCTCCGCCAGACCGGGCGGCGCTACCTGGTCGGCACCCCCAAGAGCGAGCTCCGCCAGTGGGGCCGCCAGCTCATGGACGCGCAGGACTGGCAGGTGGTGCGCGACGGGATCGAAGCCAAGCAGTGCGTCGGCCCCGACGGCCGGGAGACCTTCGTGCTGGTCCGCTCGGAGGAGCGGCGCGAGAAGGAGCAGGCCATTCACGCGCGCTTCAGCCGCCGGATCGACGACGGGCTGGCCCGGCTCGCCCGGCGGCTCGCCCACGCCCGCCGCCCGCTGGAGCGCGGACCCCTGGAGCGGCAACTGGGCCGGCTGCTCGCGCGCAACGCCCGCGCCGCCGGGCGCTACGTCATCACGCTGACGACCGACCCCGCGGTCGCGGCCGGCGTGCGCCTGACCTGGACCGTCCGCCCCGAGTGGGAGGACTGGGCCCGCTGGAGTGAAGGGTGCTACGTCCTGCGCTCCAACATCCCCGACTGGAGCCCCGAGGACCTCTGGCGCACCTACATCCAGCTGACCGAGGCAGAGGCCGCCTTCCGGATCCACAAGAGCGACCTGTCCATCCGCCCCATCTGGCATCATCGGGAGGATCGCGTGCGGGCACACATCCTCGTCTGCTTCCTCGCCTACGTCCTCTGGAAGACCCTCGAACAGTGGCAGGCCCGGGCGGGGCTCGGCCACAGCCCGCGCACCATCCTCGAAGAACTCCACCGGATCCAGAGCACGGATGTCGTCCTCCCCACCACCGATGGCCGCGAGCTCCGCCTCCGCTGCGTCGTCCGCCCGGAGCCCGCTCAGGCGCACCTCCTGGGCCGCCTCGGCCTCGACCTCCCGGACCGTCTCCGCCTCCGCCCGCCCCTCCTCCTGACGGCCGAAATGTAGTGCCGACTTTTCGCCTAAATGCCTGAAAACCCTACCTTGACCCCCGTCAACTGCGGAAGTTGGGCTAG
>Ga0137796_10002226_pt1 | contig 10542 bp, 14 predicted proteins | sample OV2TP3_FD_97704 | JGI IMG/M metagenome (GOLD analysis project Ga0137796, IMG submission 97704)
CATATCGAGCGCTTCCGCCAGAGCGCCTACAACTTCACGCAGCTCGAGTTCCTCCAGCCGCACGTGCACGACTCGTTCCACCGGCTGGTGGCCTGGGTGGAAAGCGGCATCGCGCCGCCGGCCAATCAGTGCATTCCGCGCGGCGGCGCGCTCGTCGACAACCCGGCGGCCTCCGCTCGCCCGGAGCGCTGCGCGGCGCTGCTGGCGCCCTAGCCTTCTACGGCGTGATCGCCGTGCGGTACGCGGCGGGCTGCTCGACGGCGATCGGCTTTCCGACCGGGCCCTCAAGGGAAAGCGAGGAAAGCTTGACTTCCGCGGCGGTACCGGCCCGGATCGGCTTGAAGGTGAGCACCACCAGTTCCGTGTCCTTGGCGACGCTGTCCGGTCCCGAGGCGCCGACGACGATGAGCCCATCCGGGTTCACGCGATAACTGAAACGGCCTTCGCCGCCGAACAGTTTGCCAGGCCGCACCGCAATCGGCTCGAGCACCTTGGCATCGAAGCTGACCTGCAGCGGGGAGGCCCGCAGCGGCTGCTCGGAGGTCACCCGCAAGGTAAGGCTGAAGTTGCTGCCGGCCCGCACGCTCTCGGGACCTTCCCAGCGCAGCTGCGCCGCGCGGCCGGCGCTCGGCGGAACAGGCACGCCGAGCGTCGAGACGAGCGGAAGGCTCTGACGCACGCCGAGCGGCAAGTAAAGCAGGATGATCTGATCGGCATCGATCGACTCGACGCGGTAGCCCTCGTCGAGGGTTTCACCCTCGGTTACGGTGAGCACCGTGTCGCCCTTGGCGAGCACGACTTGGCCCTGGCCTTCGCGCACCACCACTCCGGCGACCCTGAAGGGCATCGGCGGGACCGCCGGCGGCGGGGCCGCGCGCGCTACGGGTGCGGCTGCAGGCGCCACCCAGGATTGCGACGGGAACATGTCGCCCGAGCCGCTCAGCGTCGCGCGTTCCGGCAGCGCCACCGGCCGCGGGGCGTATGCAGGCCGCGCGTCGGCGGCCGCCGGCGCCTGGTTGTCTACGGTCGGCTCGCGCCGCCCTGCAGACGAAGAAAGCAACAGCGCGGCTCCTGCCGCGATGGCGGCTAGCGCGACGGCGGGAATCACAAGGCGTTTCCGCACACCGATTGCTCCCTGCCGTAGTGTAACAGCCCGCGAGCTACAGGATGCGGTTGAACCAGAGCAGGGAAAGAGCCGCGGAAAGCGTCGCCATCGCCGCGGCGGCCGCGGAAAGGAGCGCCGTGAGCTCGGTCTGCTTCCGCTCCATGACCAGGCGCGTGCTGAGCGCTTCGTAGACCTTCCTGAGATGGATCGCGGTGCCGGCGAAGAAGTAATCGGCGCGCGTCATCTCGGCGATCTTCTTCAGCACGTCTTCGTCGAGCCGCACGCGCACCGACCATCCCTCGCCGCTGAGGATCTCGCCTTCGGGCGTCCCGACGCCGACGGTGAAAACGCGCACGCCGTGATCCGCCGCGACGCGCGCAGCGTCCATCGGGTCGGGGCCGGTGGTGGTCTGCCCGTCCGTGAGCAGGATGATCGCGGCGGCGTGGTACGAGCCCGGGGGAACCGGCCTGGGAGTCGATGCGCGCGGCTCGAAATCCCGCTCCGGAAAAATCGCCTTGAGCGACGCCAGGATGCCGCTGCCGACCGCGGTGGCATGCTGCAGCTGGAACCGGTCGATGGCCGCGATGACGTCCTCGCGCTCGCTGGTCGGCGGCTGCACGAGCGAGGCATCGCCGGCGAAGGCCACGACGCCGATGCGTGTGGAGCGAGGCGTGCCGGCGACGAACTGGCGCGCTGCCGCCTGCGCGGCGGCGAGCCGCGTCGGCTTCACGTCCTCGGCGCGCATGCTGCCCGAGACGTCCATCGCCAGGATCACGGTCTCGTGCTGCGAGGGCAGCGTGATCACGGCAGCCGGCCGCGCGACCGCAACCAGCATGCCGGCGAGCGCGGCGAGGAACAGAAGCGGCGGAAAGTGGCGGCGGAAGCTCTGCCCGGCGCCCATGGCGGCCTTCACGAGGTCGAGGCTCGCGTAGCGCAGCGCCGCCTTCTTCCTTTTCGTGAGAACCCACAGGTAGAGGCAGACGAGAGCCGGCACCGCGGCAAGCAGCCACAGCATCTCCGGCCAGATGAACGTCATGGCTTCAGAACGGCGGCAGCCCCGCGGCGGCGGCCGCGGTTTCGATCGGCACCGCAAAGCCGATGCCGGCGAACACGCCGTGCTCGCCGGCGCTGAGGATGGCGGTGACGATGCCGACGACCTCCCCCGCGGCGTTCACCAGCGGCCCGCCCGAGCTGCCGGGATTCACGGCGGCGTCGAACTGGATCAGGCCGGTCAGCAGCCGCACGCCTTCGGGCGACTGGTACTCGCGCCGCAGGCCGGAAACCACGCCGGCGGACACCGACGGCCCGATGCCGAAAGGAAAACCGACCGCGATGACGTGATCGCCCGCGACGAGGTCGCGCGCCGAGCCGAGCGTCGCGGGCACCAGGTCGTCGGGCAGCTCGGCTGCCTGGATGACGGCGAGATCGCTTTCGGTCTTCGTTGCCACCACGGTGGCATCGGAGACATGGCCGTCGGCGAACTCCACCTTGATGCGGCTGGCGCCTGCGACGACGTGCAGATTGGTGAGGATGATGCCGCGATCGACGATCACCACGCCGGTGCCGACCGAGCGCTGCATGTAATCGTCGTACTCCAGGCCGTCGCCGACCGCCTGCACCCGGACCACCGATCGCCGCACCGCCTGGTAGGCTTTCGCCGCAGGCGACGGCAGGGGCTTTTCCTGCAGGATGCGAAGCACGGCTGCGTCGATGTCTTCCTGCGTGAGGCTCGGCTGCGAAGGCGCGAAGCCGGCAGCCGCGAAGACCAGGGCGAGGGCGGCTGCGCCGCTCGCCGCGAGCATCGGCGCATTCCAGCTACGCTTGTAAAGATTCCGCCACGCCGTAGCGTGGCCTTTTTCATCGGCGGGCATTGCGGTGCAAAGTGCAGACCTCGCGCAAAAGCGACAGTTCCGCCGGGCAGGCCGGACGGCATATCCCTGACTACAGGATGCGGCTGAACCAGGCGAGCGAAAGCACCGCCGCAACGACCACCAGCAGGGCGGCGGCCGCCGCGAACAGCGCCGTGATCTCGGTCTTCCTGCTCTCCATGACGAAGCGCGAGCGCAGCGACTCGTAGATCTTCTTCAGGTCGACCGCGTTGCCGGCGTAGAAATATTCGCCTTGCGTCAGGTCCGCGATCGCCTTCAGCGTCTTCTCGTCGAGCGCCACGCGCATCGACCAGCCTTCGAAGCCGATGATCTTGCCTTCGGGCGTGCCCACCCCGACGGTGAAGATGCGCACGCCCCGGTCCGCCGCCATGCGCGCCGCCATCAGCGAGTCCGGGCCGGTGGTGCGCTGGCCGTCGGTGAGCAGGATGATGACCGCCGACCTGTAGGAGCCGGGCGGAACGGGCTTGAACGCCGCCGAAGGTTTCTCGGTTCTACGGGAATTTTCCATTCCATACGTGATCGCTCCGACGTCGATACCCTGGTCGGGAAACAGCGCCGCCAGGGAGACGATGATGCCGCTGCCGATGGCGGTGGCGCGCTGCAGCTGGAAGCGGTCGATCGCGGCGAGCACGTCCTCGCGGTTGCGCGTCGGCGCCTGCGCGAGCGTCGCGGTCCCGGCGAACGCGACGACGCCGATGCGCACGTTCTCCGGCTGGTCGGCGACGAAGGCCTTCGCCGCGTTCTGCGCGGCGACCAGGCGATTGGGCTCGACGTCGGTCGCGCGCATGCTGCCCGAGATGTCCATCGCCAGGATCACGGTCTCGTGCTGCGTAGGCAGCGTGACCAGCGCCTCGGGACGCGCGATCGCGGCGATCATCACGGCGAGCGCGGCGAGCAGCAGGAGCGGCGGCACGTGGCGCCGGATCCTCTGCCCCGGCCCCATCGCCTCCTTGACCAGCGCCAGGCTCGCGTAGCGCAGCGCGAATTTCTTTTTTCTGCTCAGAACCCAGAAATACAACGCAACGAGGGCCGGCACCACCGCCAGCAGCCACAGCAGCTCAGGCCACTGAAAGCTCATGGCGCAGTCCCTTGAAGTGCCGCCGGCGCTTCCTCAGCTCGGCGAAGCGCATGACCGATTCGACGATGTCGTCCTCGGTGGAGAGTTCCAGCGCATCCACGCCCGCATCGCGGAACGCGGCGCGCAGCGCGGTCTCCCGCCGCTGCGCCGCCTCGATGAAGCGCCTGCGGAAGCCGCCGTCGTGGGTATCGACGAAAAGCTGCTCTCCTGTCTCCGCGTCCTGCATCACCAGCAGCCCCAGGTCGGGCAGCTCGGCCTCGAGCGGGTCGTGCAGCCGCACCGCCACGATCTCGTGGCGCTGCGCCAGGTGGCCCATCAGCTCGCTCCAGCCCGGAGCGCTGATGAAATCGGATACCACGAAAACCAGCGAGCGCCGCCGCATGACGTGCATCGCAGCGTGCAGCAGGTCGCGCAGATTGGTCGGCGCCTGCGTCTCGGTCGCGCGGCGCTGCATGCCGTGAAGGATGTTGAGCACCTGGCGCCGGCCGCTGCGCGCCGGGATCATGCCGTCGACCTGCTCGCCGTAGAACAGCGCGCCGACGCGGTTGCCGTGGTGCGTCAGGATGCGGGCAAGCACGGCGACGAAGTCCTCGGACACCGACTGCTTCTTGGTCTGCCGCGAGCCGAAGTCCACGGACTGGCTGAGATCGAGCAGAAACCAGGCGGTGATTTCGCGGTCCTCGTGATACTCCCTGACGTAAGGGGTCTGCAGCCTGGCGGTGACGTTCCAGTCGATGTGGCGCACGTCGTCGCCGTACTGGTACTCGCGCAGGTCGGCGAGATCCAGCCCGAAGCCGCGGAACAGCGCGCGGTAGTCGCCCTGCAGCAGGCCGTCGAGGCGGCGCACTACCGTCCATTCGAGCCGCCGCAGGACGGTTTCAGGATTCCGCGGCGACCTTGACATGGGCCTGCAGCGGCTTCTCGGGCGCCGCGACGTGCTGCATGATGCGCCGGATCAGCTGGTCGGGCGCCAGCCCCTCGGCGAGCGCCTCGTAGGACAGCACCAGGCGGTGGCGGAACACGTCGGGCACGAGATCGATCACGTCCTCGGGCCGCGCGTAATCGCGCCCGCGCAGGAACGCCAGCGCCCGCGCCGCCTCGATGAGGTGGATCGAAGCCCGGGGGCTCGCGCCGTAGGTGATGTAGCGCGACAGATTCTTTATTCCGGATGCCTCCGGGTCGCGCGTCGCGCCGGCGAGTTTCACCGCGTACTGCATGAGCGCGGGCTCGACGTAGCCCTTGCGGCACTCGCGCTGCATGGCGCCGAGCTGCTCGGTCGTCGCGACCGCCGCCGTCTCCGGGACCGTGCCGGTGATGCGCTCGACGATGACGAACTCTTCCTCCTGGCTGGGGTAATCGACCAGCACCTTCATCATGAAGCGGTCGACCTGCGCCTCGGGCAGCGGATAAGTGCCCTCGGTCTCTATCGGGTTCTGCGTCGCCATGACGAGGAACGGGTCGGGAACGCGGTGCGTCTCGCCGGCGATCGTCACCTGGTGCTCCTGCATCACCTCGAGCAGCGCGCTCTGCACTTTCGCCGGGGCGCGGTTGATCTCGTCGGCGAGCAGCAGGTGGCAGAACACCGGGCCGAGCGAGGTGCCGAACTCGCCGGTCTTCTGGTTGTAGATGCGCGTGCCGACCAGGTCCGCCGGCACCAGGTCGGGAGTGAACTGGATCCTGCGAAACGATCCGCGCAGCGTCGCGGCAAGGGTCTTGACGGTGAGCGTCTTCGCCAGCCCCGGCACCCCTTCCACCAGCAGGTGCCCCTGCGCGAGCATCGCCACCAGTACGCGCTCGAGGAAATGGTCCTGGCCGACGACCACCTTCTTCACTTCATAAAGAATGCGCTCCATCAGCGCGCCGGATTCCATAGGCCTCCTCTCTAGAACGGTGAAAGACCTGCCGCGCCGGCCGCGTTCTCGATCGGCACCGCGAAACCGATGCCGATGAACACGTGCTGCTCGGTCGGATTGAGCAGCCCCGTGACGATGCCGACGACTTCGCCCTCCGCCGTCACCAGAGGGCCGCCCGAGTTGCCTGGATTGACCGCAGCATCGAACTGGATGAGGTTGGTCAGTATGCGCTGCCCGGCGGGAGAGCGGTATTCGCGCTGCAGGCCGGAGACGACGCCGGCCGAGGCCGAAGGACCGATGCCGAAGGGAAACCCGACCGCTACGACCTCCTCGCCGGGCTTCAGGCCACCCGTGGAGCGCATGGTCGCCGCAGAGAGATCGTCGGGAATCTCTTTCGCCTGGAGCACCGCGAGATCGTGCTCGGGCCGCAGGCCGATCACCTGCGCGTCGGACTCGAGGCCGCTTGCGAATGTGACTTTCACGCGCTTCGCGCCCTGCACGACATGGAGATTCGTCAGGATGATGCCGCTGTCGACGATCACCACGCCGGTCCCGGTGTTCGATTCCGGCTTGCCTTGGGCCTCGTCGCTTTCGGCTGCGAGGCCCACGACGCGCACCACCGAAGGCAGGATCTGGTCGACCGCATCGGCCGGCGATGGACGCAGCTTCGCTTCCAGCACGCGCTCCACCGCGGCTTCGATGTCCTCGGGCTGCGCCGCGCGCTGCGCCGGCGCCACGGCCCAGCCCGCCAGAGCCGCGATCACCACGACAAGCGCGAGCGCCGCGGGACGCAGCCGCTGCCATGTGAAGCGCGGGGGGCGGGGAGCGGCGGCCTGAACCGGCGGCCCTGTCCGCACGGACCTACTGTAGACCGCCGCTCGCTTCGTCATCCAGATCCCTTATTTTCTTTTCGACCCAGGCTGAGTCGACCTCTTGCAGCGTCGCGAGTTCCTTGCGGGCCGCGGATTTGCCCTGCAGGACCGAGCCGACGACCCCGGGCGCCTCTCCGGCCGCGGGCTGGCAGCAGGCCTCCAGCCGCACGCCGTCCGGGTCGTAGAAATAGATCGACGCGAGGCCGGGGAGAATGTCGATCGGGCCGTCGAACGGCACGCCGGCAGAGCGCAGCCGCGCCTGCAGCGCGGCGAAACTCGACGCGGTGACCGCGAATGCCACGTGCTGCATGCCGCCGATCGCGTCGCGCTTCGCCTTCGGCTCGGCGCCCTTCGGAATCTCGAAGAAGGCGAGCAGCGAGTCGTTGCCCATGTCGAAGAAATAGTGGCGCAGCTCCTCGTAGGGCGGGTTGCCGCGGTTGCCGGGCCCGCTGCCCAGCCCCGGCGGCACCTTCATCGCGTGCGCGAGGGGCATGCCGACGACATCGACGTAGAAATCGACCGTGCGCTTCATGTCCTCGCAGGTGAGCGCGAGGTGATGCACGCCGCGCGTCACCGCCCTGGCGCGGGGAGGGGTTTCGCGTTTCATGGCAAGACTACACACGATTGGTTGACCTGAATCAAGACCTGCGTCGCGCACAGCGTTAAAAAGGACCGGGAGGTCCATCATGAACGTGGCACCCAGAGTCCAGGACTGCTTGGCGGCGCAGCAAAGCGCCTACGAAGTGCTTTCCCACCCGCGCACGGCCTGCAGCATGGCGACCGCGCAGGCCGCGCATCTGCCCGGCAGGCGCGTCGCCAAGGCCGTGGTCGTCAAGGACCAGCGCGGCTACATGCTCGCGGTTCTTCCCTCGACGCACCACATAGCACTGTCGGAGCTCGGAGCCGAGCTGCATCGCAGGGAGCTGCGGCTGGCGACCGAGCCGGAGCTGGAGCGGCTCTTTCCCGACTGCGACGTCGGGGCGCTGCCGCCTCTTGGCAAGCCCTACGGACTGCCGGCGGTGGTCGAGGAAGAGCTCGACCGGCAGCCGGAAGTGTTTTTCGAGGCCGGAGACCACGAGCACCTCGTCCACGTGACGCAGGCCGAGTTCCGCAGGCTCACCGGCGACGCGCCGCGCGCGCATTTCAGCCGGGTCGATCCGGGATTGAGCCGCGTCGCCGGCGGCGACGCATAGCTTTCAGAGCTGACGGGTGAGGTGCCAGCCGCGGCAGTTGCTGCAATGGTAGGCCGCCAGCCCGTTCAGGTTTCTGCGCGCCGTGCAGCGGGCAGCCATCATCAGGGCATCGACCTGCGACCAGTAGCGCCGCTTGCTCAGGCAGCTGCGCTCCTTGCGCCCGGGGTCGGTGTCGGCGCCTGAGGAGATCCAGAGCGGCATCCGGCAGTATGGGGCTGCGGCGCAGCCGCAACAAGGAAATTAAGGCCTCCGCGCCTCGGCAAAGGGTGTATAAGTGTTCACGAGGCGGAGCGAAGCATGCGGCCTTTCCGAATCATCCCCAGGCAGAATCCGGCGCGGCGGTTATCGCGCGCGGATGCGTTCGAGGCCCAGGGCGTGACGCTCAGGTACCCGGCGCGAAGCTGGAGCGGCGTGCGCCTTGCCGACGGGGTCGTCGTGCTTGCGATGCGCGAGTGCGACGTCCAGGCGGGCGACCAGGGATTCAGCTGCCTGCTGTGGGGCCCGCTCATCGAGGGCGCCACCGAGTGGGCGGACCGGCCGAGCAAGCAGGAGCGGCTCGAGCACTGCCGGCTCGCCGTGCTGCACGGGGGCGCCGAGGGCCTGCTCGTCTGCGGAGAGGCCGCGCAGGTGGACCCCGACGAGGTCCTCGCGCTGCGCGTCGAGAAGCGTCGCGACGAGTATTGGGCGACCTGGGGCTCGGCTGCGCGCCGCCAGCGTCCTGCGCGCACCCTGGAGCAGCGCATCGCCGCCTAGGGAAGCTCCTTGCGGGCTGTCCATTGCCATGAGCGACCAGAAGCACACGTCAGGTTCGGAATTGCGGTCGAAGATCGACTTCGAGAGAGTGCGGAGCGTTTGGAAGAAGCGCGACTCCGGACACGCCATAGATCCCGGCAGCGTTCTTGAAAAAAAGAGCGTGACGGTGCGCCTGGTGGATACGTTCGTCAAGGAGGGCCAGGCTCGCTCGTTTACCATCAAGTGCGACGAACCCGAGAAAGTGGGCGGTATCGACGCCGCGCCCCAACCGACCGAGTTCATGCTGATGTCCCTGGGATTCTGCCAGATGAGCATTCTGACCGTTTGTGCGATGAAGCTGCGCGTACAGGTGGACGATATCGAGATCAGCGTGACCGGCTATCGGGACGATCGCGGATTGGCCGGTGCGGCTGAGGTGCGCCCCGGGTACTACCGCATCGAGATGGTCACGAAGATCGTCAGCAGCGAGCCGCGCAGCCGGATTGAGAAGCTGGCTCGGATCGCTGAGGAACGGTGCCCGGTTTTCGACAACCTGACGAACCCCACGCCCGTGAGCAACAGGGTCCTTCATGCCGGCGAAGTTATCCTGTCGCGCGACGCCGGCGAGCTTCGCGCCCGCCCGGCTCCGCGGTCGATGTGATCGTAGCAAGCCATCCCCCATTTATCCTGGAGAGCGAGTAAGAGCGCATCAACTGATCGCGGCGAGCAGAACGTGGTTCTCGCGGCGAGCGTTCCGCTCATCGCCGAGCCAGGCTGGCGGCCGCCATATACGGCTAGGGCTGCCATAGCTTGAGCGGGCAATGCGAGCTGATCCCCGCAAAGTCACGATCCATGGTGAGCAGCGTCAGCTCGTGACGGACACAAAGCTGCGCGAGCAAGGCGTCGATGGTGCCGATCTGCGCCCCGGCCCGCCGGCAGCGATTGCGCAAGTCCGCGGCGTCGATATGGTCCTGCCGATCGGGAACGAGAAGCGGCAATGCCGCGAACCGCTCGACAATGTCCTTGCGCGCACGCGGGCCTGCGAACCCCTGCAGCAGCTCCTGCAGGATCAGCCCCGTCGTCACGACGATTTCCCCGCCTTCCAGAACCCGGCTCAGCGCTTTCACTTCCGGCGCGTCGGGGGGTTCGTCGCGGCGCAACGCGAGCGACCAGACGCTCGTATCGACGAGCAGGCTCACCGGCGGGAGCGTTCGGCCTTGTAGTCGAAGGACTTGTCCCACTCGAGCTTGCCCATCAGCTCGACCAGACGCTTCTGCCTGCGGCGGGCAATGAATTCCTCGAGCGCCCGAGTGACGGCCGCCTTCTTGGTCCTCTCGCCGCTCACTTCGACGGCGCGTTCAATCAGCTTGGGGTCCAGGGAAAGATTGGTTGCCATGTGTAGCCTCCTACACATGAGACTACACAATCTAACCTTCCCCGGCAAGAACCGGGGCGGCTCTATGATCTGCCTACGCTTCTACCCACATTGGGGGCGGAGAGTGAGGGATTCGAACCCCCGAGCCCTTGCGGGCTAGCGGTTTTCAAGACCGCCGCATTCGACCGCTCTGCCAACTCTCCGGCTTGAAAAAGCCCTTCGCAGGCCGCATTTTAGCCTTGCAGGGCGGCACACCGGTTGCAACTAAAGGCGGCTTTGGTAGTCTTAGCCCTACATACAAGGAGGGAACGGATGCAACCCGAACTGAAACCCGTACGCACCGACGACCAGGGCTTTGGCCGCGGCAGCACTTACCAGCCGGCCCAGGACGTCGCGGCAGCGCCGCAGGCGAAGAAGGTCCTGCGCAACACCTACCTGCTGCTCG
>Ga0137796_10002227_pt1 | contig 10540 bp, 12 predicted proteins | sample OV2TP3_FD_97704 | JGI IMG/M metagenome (GOLD analysis project Ga0137796, IMG submission 97704)
TGGGAGAGGTCATGCGGTCCCTGGGCGGATTTTTTTATTCGAGGGAGATGTGTTCCGAGTTCCCGGGGAAACTGGATGCCTGCAGCCACATGGGCAGCTGCGGCATTCGGCCGGTGTGGATGGTGCTGGCCCGGCAGATTTACGCGACGCTGGGCCGCACCACTCTCTCGGACATGATTCAAGAGGAAAAAGAGGTCGAGCGATTGATGGCGGCCCGGCATTCTCAAGCGGCGACCCTGTCGAATTAACGGAGGTGAAGTTCGTTGGCAACGATCGAAATCAATGACCTGCATGTGGAGGTTGAAGGCAAGGAGATTGTCAAAGGCGTTTCGCTCAAAGTGAACAAGGGCGAAGTCCACGCTCTCATGGGTCCGAACGGATCCGGCAAAAGCACGCTCTCCTTTGCCCTCGCCGGTCACCCCAAATACACGATCACCCGCGGGTCCGCCACTTTTAAAGGCGCGGACCTGTTCGCCATGCCCTCGGACCAGCGCGCGCGGGAGGGACTGTTCCTTGCGTTTCAATACCCGGCCGCCGTCCCCGGCGTGACGGTCGGCAATTTCCTCCGCACCGCGATCAACTCCAAACGCGCGGGTGGCGAGGCGCCCAAAATCCTCTCAGGAGCTCAGGCCGAGGCCGCGGGTAAAAACGGCAATCAGATTTCCGCCCGGGAGTTTTTGAAAATTCTCAAGGAAAACATGAAACTCTTGAGCCTCAAGGAGGATTTCGCGTTTCGGTATCTCAATGACGGGTTTTCCGGCGGAGAAAAAAAGCGGGTCGAGATCCTCCAGATGGCGATCCTTCGGCCCGAAATGGCCATCCTCGATGAGACCGATTCCGGGCTTGATATCGACGCGCTCAAAACCGTCGCCGACGGCGTCAACCGCTTCGTCGGACCCGACATGGGCGCTCTGGTCATTACGCATTATCAGCGGTTGCTTAATTACATCAAACCGCATTACGTTCACGTCCTGATGGACGGCAGACTCGTCGTCTCCGGCGGCCCCGAATTCGCCCACGAACTCGAAGCCCGCGGCTACGACTGGATCCGGCAAAAATACGGTGTCCCCGCCGCGGCGGGCGTCGCCTGACTCTGAAATCGCGAAGGAGATTTGAATCATGGCCAGTGTGGATAAGAACCTCGAGGAACTGACAAAATCCAAGGATCAGTACATCTACGGGTTTTCCGACCAGGAAGACTATGTCTATAAAGCGGAGAAGGGGTTGAGCAGCCGGATAGTCGACCAGATTTCTCACATCAAGGAAGAACCCGAGTGGATGCGCCAGTTCCGCCAGCGGTCGCTTGATATCTTTCAGAGAAAACCCATGCCCACCTGGGGCGGCCACCTGGGCGACCTTGACTTTAACAATATCTACTACTACATCAAACCCTCGGACCGCTCAAACGAGGATTCCTGGGACGACGTACCGTCCTACATCAAAAATACCTTCGATAAACTCGGCATCCCGGACGCCGAACGCAAATTCCTCGGCGGCGTCGGCGCCCAGTACGAATCCGAAGTCGTCTATCACAGTCTCCAGGAAAAATGGGCCAAACAGGGCGTCATTTTCCTCGATCCGACCGAGGCCGCTAAAAAGTTTCCCGACCTCTTCAAAAAGTATTTCGGAACGATCATTCCACCGGCGGACAACAAATTCGCCGCTTTGAACTCCGCGGTCTGGTCCGGCGGGTCATTCGTCTACGTCCCGCCCGGAGTCCACGTTGAAGTGCCTCTTCAGGCCTATTTCAGGATCAATGCCAAAAACATGGGACAGTTCGAACGCACGCTCATCATCGCGGACGAAGGCTCATTCGTCCACTACGTCGAGGGGTGTACCGCGCCCGTCTATTCGAGCGACTCGCTCCATTCGGCGGTGGTCGAGTTGATCGCCAAAAAAGGCGCGCGCATCCGATATACGACCATTCAGAACTGGTCCAAAAACGTCTATAATCTCGTCACCAAACGCGCCGTCGCCTACGAAGGCGCCACTGTCGAATGGGTCGACGGCAACCTCGGATCCAAACTCACCATGAAATATCCCGCCGTCTACATGCTTGAGCCCGGCGCCAAAGGTGAGGTCCTGTCGATCGCTTTCGCCGGAGATGGCCAGCACCAGGACGCCGGCGGCAAAATGGTTCACTGCGCTCCGCATACCACCTCGCAGATCGTCTCCAAGTCCATCTCCAAGGGATCCGGCCGGACCAGCTATCGGGGGCTGGTGAAAGTCGAAAAAGGCGCCAAGGACGTTAAATCCCACGTCCGGTGCGACGCGCTCCTGCTGGATCCGGAAAGCAAATCCGATACGTTTCCGTATATGGAGAACGAGGAAGACCGCGTGTCGATCGGCCACGAGGCCACCGTTTCCAAAATCGGGGACGAACAGCTGTTTTACCTCATGAGCCGCGGCATTCCCGAAGGCGAGGCCATGACGATGATCGTCCGGGGATTTATCGAACCCCTGGTCAAAGAACTCCCCATGGAGTATGCGGTCGAATTAAACCGCCTGATCGAGTTGGAAATGACCGGAGCCTGCGGCTGATCCGCGGCGTTGCTCGCGCAGGCAGCGGTCCAATCACCAAAACGACGATGACTACGGCTGAACTGACTCAAACCGTGGGACTGAACGCCGCGGGTTTTGAGTCATTCCTCCAGTGGCGGTCATCCGAGCCCGCCTGGCAGACCTCCTTTCGAAAACGATCGTGGGATATCCATCTGACACTCCCCATGCCCACGCGCAAGGACGAGGAATGGCGCCGGACGGACCTTCGGCCCATCCGGTTCGACTCGATTGCACCTTTCGCATCCAACTCATCGGCCGGCCGGCCGGTTGACGGTCTTGATGGATTGTCGGAATCGATTCGATCCCGTGTCGCACTCGGCCCCAAGTCCTCCGGACTCCTTGTCCAGCACAACTCCGAGGACGTCTACGTGGAGATCGACCCGGAACTTCAAAAAAAAGGGGTCCTCTTGTGCGGATTTGACGCCGCCGCCCGCGAACATCCCGATCTCGTTCAAAAATATTATGGCGCCATCCGCCCCCCGGCGCACAACAAATTCGTCGCGCTTCACTACGCATTTCAGTCCGGCGGAACGTTCATTTATGTTCCGCCAAACGTCCACGTCGACCTCCCCCAGAGGTCCCTCGTCTTCGCCGACGCCGCCGGATCGGGACTCTTCCCCCATACCCTGATCGTCCTGGATCGCGGATCGTCCCTCAGCTATTTCGAGGAGCGATCCGGAACCGGCGGCGGTGTCGCGCGGCAGAACCTCGTCTCCAGCGTCCTCGAAGCCCATCTGTCGGAAGGCTCGCGTCTCCGGTTTATTTCCATGCAGCAATACGATCCCAACACATTCGTTTTTGCCAGTGAAAAAGCGGTCGGCGCCAAAGACACGAATGTCGCTTGGCTCACCGCGGAGCTGGGCGGCAAGATCAACAAGGGATTCATCGACTGTGATCTGGTCGGCAGCGGCACCCGCTGTGAACTCCTGGGGCTCTACTACATCAAGGGCTGGCAGCAGTCGGATATTGTCACTCTCCTGACCCACAAGGCTCCGCATACGGAGGGCAATATCGTCTACAAGGGTGTCTGTGACGACCACGCCCGGTCCTGTTTTCGCGGTCGGATCGTCGTCGAACACGACGCAAACCAGACCCAATCCTTTCTCGCCGATCATACCATGCTCCTCTCCGATAAGGCCCGGTCCGATTCTGTCCCGACGCTTGAAATCGAGGCCAACGATGTCGTCTGCAAACACGCGGCGACGGTTGGTGAAATCTCATCGGAAGAACTTTTTTATCTCCGCAGCCGCGGCATTCCGGAAACACTCGCGCGAAAGATGATTGTCCTGGGGTTTTACGAGGAAGTCTTGAAGGGCGTCCCGGTCGCGGCCCTCCAGGAACGTGTCCGGCGCGCCCTCCAGGCGAAATTTGATTATTTTCTTGATCACGACGCTTAAGGAGGAGATGCCCTGTGGCTTACCAGCCCGTCGTTAAAACCGGCGTCGTCGCCGCCGGATCGGGAAAACTTTTCGAGGTCGATGGACACCGGGTGGCGGTGTTTAATCTGAACGGCGAATTCTTCGCCATCGATGATATCTGCACTCATGAGGAAGCCTCTCTTTCCGATGGCGCCATCGACAACGATACCGTCGAATGCCCATGGCATGGCGCCCTCTTCAATATCAAAACCGGCGCGGCTCTCACCATGCCCGCGGTCACGGCCGTCCGCACCTATGCGGTCAAGGTCGAAGGCGATCAGGTCTGGGTTGACGTGTCGATCCCGGCCGCGTCCCGGTCGGGACTGTAGCGGTTCGGATCCGGAGATGGCCGTCATGCTGAAAAAAGACGACTCGACCCCGCCCAGCGCGCCGCAGTCCCGGGCCGCCTTTTTGCCATTCGACCCGGTCGACCTTCGCGGCCGGTTCCCTGTCCTCTCCAGGCAGTACGACGGCAAACGGCTGGTCTATCTCGATAATCCGGCCACCACCCAGAAACCCCGATCGGTTATCCAGGCTTTGACGCGGTATTATGAAACGTACAACGCGAACGTTCACCGCGGCGCTTACCGGCTGGCCGAGGAGTCGACCGCTGCGTATGAGGGGGCGCGCGAAAAAGTTCGGGAGTTCATCAACGCCGAATCGGTCGAAGAAATCATTTTCACCCGCGGCGCGACCGAATCGATCAATCTCGCGGCTTTCGCTTGGGGGAGATCGTTCGTCTCGGAGGGAGACGAAATCCTCCTTACCGAAATGGAACATCATTCCAATCTCGTCCCCTGGCAAATTCTGGCACAGGAAAAAAAGGCTCTCCTGAAATTTGTCCCCATGGAACCTGATGGGACGCTGGACATCCGGAAAGTCGCCGACCTCCTGACCAAACGGACCGTTCTTATCTCGTTTACTCATGTCTCCAATGTCCTCGGCACCATTAATCCTGTCCGGCAGATCGCGGATCTTGCTCATTCCGCCGGCGCCAAGGTTTTCGTCGACGGCGCCCAGGGTACGCCTCATCTGCCGGTTGACGTCCGTGACTTTCATTGCGACTTTTTCGCCTTCTCCGGCCATAAAATGTGCGCCCCCACCGGTATCGGTGTTCTTTACGTCAAAAAATCCGTCCTGGAGCACATGCCTCCCTTTCAGGGAGGCGGCGATATGATTCGCCAAGTGTTCCTTGACCATTCGACTTGGAACGACCTGCCATGGAAATTTGAAGCGGGAACGCCCGATATCGCGGGCGCGATCGGGCTTGGCGCCGCAATCGATTTCTTGAAATCCATCGGCATGCCGGCCGTCCGGGAACATGAAAAACGCCTGACCCGGTATGCCGTCGACAAACTCCGGCAATCCCGGGGCATCACCCTCTACGGCCCCCTGGATCCGGATCGGCGCGGTGGCGTCGTGTCATTTAACGTGCAGGGCATCCATCCCCATGACCTGGCGACCATCCTGGACCGTGAATCGGCCGTGGCCATCCGCGCCGGCCACCACTGCGCGCAGCCCCTGATGAAAAAATTAAATGTCGCCGCGACGGCACGCGCCGGATTTTATGTGTATAATGTGGAAGACGACGTGGATCGCCTGATCTTGGGCATCCAGAGAGCGCAGCAGATTTTCAAGGTGCCGGCATGAGTCTCGAAGGACTGTACCAGGAGATCATCCTGGATCATTACAAAAGCCCCAGAAACCAGGGCAAGCTGGAGAATCCGGATATCAACATCTTTGAGTCCAACCCCCTCTGCGGCGACGAGATCTGCATTCACGGCAAACTCGACGGCGGACTCGTCAAGGATATCCGGTTCGAGGGCAAGGGCTGTTCGATCAGCATGGCATCGGCGTCGATGATGACCGAGGTCATCAAAGGCCATGGAGCCGATCATGCGAAAAAATATATCGACGGGATCAAGGCCATGATGCACGGCGAGGAAAAACTTTCGGATGATGAGCTGGGCGACATGGAGGCCTTAAAAGGCGTGGCGGACTTTCCCGCCAGGGTCAAATGTGCGCTACTGGCCTGGACCACCCTCGAAAAAGCCTTGAACCAGAAGACCGATCCCAAAGGGAGATGACCGTCATGGAGTCGACAACCAGTCCTTCCCAAGCGTTGACCATCCGGATCACGGACGAGGCGGCCCGGTGGATCAGTATTTTTATGACCGAACAGAAGCTGAATTCGGCCGATTATGCGTTTCGGGTGGGCGTCAAGGCCGGCGGCTGTTCCGGGTACGAATATGTGATGCGGATGGACCGCCCGAAAGACGCCGACCGGGTGTTCGAGCACAACGGGTCGAGGGTTATCGTTGATGAAAAGAGTTTGAGATTTCTGAACGGATCGAGCCTCCATTTTCTGATGAAATATCAGGGTGCCGGGTTTACCATTATCAGTCCCCGCGTTGCCGCGTCCTGCGGCTGCGGTTCTTCGGTCTCGTTCAAAAAAGAGGATCCGCTCCCCTCTTCCCCTTTATCCACACCGCCTACCCCCGGATCCCTCCCCCATCCGGCTTGATGGCTCAAGTGGCCACGCCGCCGCCTCTTTTTGCCCGCGCCGAATTTCAGGACGCCTGCGCCGAAGCCGCGTTCGTCCATCGGGCCGTGGGAGTCCTTCCTATGGATTTGTCCGGCCTCACACTCACCGGCGCCGACCGGGTCGGCTTCATCCACAGCATTTCCTCCAACGACGTTGCATCCCTATCGACCGGACAGGGGTGCTTCTCGCTCATCCTGACAGCCAAGGGCAAAATCCAGTACCCGTTGACTGTCCTTGTCGCGCCGGACCGGATTGACCTGGGTGTGGAAGAATCGCTTCTTGAGCCTCTGAAATCATTCCTGGAGTCATCCCTGGTCATGGAGGATGTCCGGATTCAAGACGCTTCCCGGGATTGGCAATTCTTTAATCTCTCCGGCAGCCGGCTGGTTGAGGCGATGGATCAATTGAACCTTCGGATGCCGGGCAAGAGAGAGTTTGACTGGATTGAGGAAAAAGGTGTGAGCGTGATTCGCTGTTCCAGAACGATTGAGGCCGGAGTGGATATCCGGGTCGCGGCGGATCAGGCGGCCGAGTGGTTTGAAAAATTGGTCTTTGTCGCGCAGGGCCAGGATGGCGGACCGGTCGGCGCGATAGCCAGGGACATTTTGAGGATCGAGGCGGCGCAGCCGAAATTCGGGATAGATTATTCGTGGGAACATTTCCCGCAGGAAGCGGCGTTGGAAAATCGCGCGGTCAGTTTTACCAAGGGGTGTTTCACCGGACAGGAAGTGGTCGCGCGGATCAAAACGTATGGCGATGTCCGCCGCCGGCTCGTCGGAATGGTGCCGGCCGGCCCGCCCCCCGCGCCGGGAGATGCCGTGTATCTGGACGGCGCCGAACCGCCGGAGCCGGTTGGTAACGTCACGTCCGCCGCCCGATCGATCAAATACTCGAAATCGGTCGCGCTGGCCATGGTCTCCACGCGCGCCGCCTCGCCTGGAGGCGTCCTTAGAGTCTCATCGATTGATGGTGCGCAGGCGCGGGTTGTCGACATCGCCGGAACCGGATCTTCTCCATGGCTGTAACCGAGATCGCGGTGCTTGACGCTCTGCGAAAAATTGAAGATCCCGATTTGCATCAGGATATTGTCACTCTGGGGTTCGTCAAAAACATATCCATTGATGGCGGCCGCGTTTCCTTCACTATCGAAATGACCACACCGGCCTGCCCCGTTCGGGAAAAATTCAAATCCGACGCTCAGTCCATCGTCTCCCGGATCCCGGGAGTGGCCTCGGTCGACGTGACCATGACCGCCGCGGTCCGGCCCAACAGATCCGAGATCAAGAATCAGCTCATTCCCGGCGTCCTCAATGTCATCCCCGTGGCCAGCGGCAAGGGCGGAGTCGGCAAATCGACCGTCAGCGCCAACCTGGCCATCGCGCTGGCCCGGATGGGCGCCCGCGTGGGGCTCATGGACGCCGATATTTACGGACCCAGCATCCCGATGATCATGGGAGTTCTCCAGGGCCCCGAAATTCTGGAGGAGCGGCGGATTATCCCGCCCGTTCAATATGGAGTGAAGGTCATCTCCATGGGATTTTTTCTCCAAGAAAATGAGGCGGTTATCTGGCGGGGGCCGATGCTGATTCAGATGATCACCCAGTTTCTGGGTGACGTGGAATGGGGAGAACTCGATTACCTCGTCGTTGATCTGCCGCCGGGAACGGGCGACGTGCAGCTCACCCTCTGCCAGAAAATCCCCCTCACCGGCGCGGTCATCGTCTCCACCCCGCAGGATGTCGCCCTGAAAATCGCCCAGAAGGCCATCGTCCTGTTCCAAAAATTGAAATGCCCCGTCCTCGGACTCGTCGAAAATATGAGCCATTTCGTCTGCCGGCACTGCAACGAGCGGGACGACGTCTTCGGCAACGGCGGCGCCCGCCGGGCCGCGGTCGACCTTGATTTGCCGTTTCTGGGAGAAATCCCTCTTGCAACCGAAATCCGGACCGCGTCGGATGCGGGCTGTCCACTCCTGATCGCCGATCCCTCATCGCCGTCCGCCAAGTCATTTCAGCATGTCGCCGAAAACCTGGCGGCCCAGGTCAGCATCCTCAATATGAGCGGCGTGTCGTCGGGAGACGTGAAAATCACGTTTTGACGCCGCCCATGAATGCGGATCTTGCAAACATCCCACAGGAAATTTCTCGCGCCAATCAACACGACATCCAAATCCTCTGGATGGACGGCCACATCAGCGTCTTTCCCGCCCGATCCCTCAGGCTGGACTGCGCCTGCGCGGCCTGTGTCCACGAGATGACCGGCGCGCGCCTCCTGAATCCCCTGTCTATTCCAGCCGATGTGCATCCGCAGAAAATTGTTCCGGTGGGCCGGTATGCCATACAAATTTTCTGGAGCGACCTGCACTCAACGGGGATCTATACCTACGATAGGCTTAGAGCCCTCTGCCCCTGTTCCCGCTGTTCAAGCGGCCGCGCCGAGGCGCCGCCTACCCGTCCGTAGGAACTATCCGGCCTGGAAGCTTTGCCGGATACGCAAAAGACACTCGCCGGCCGTGGCGTCATTGGGATTTTGGCCCATAAATCCTTCCAGCAGCGAGACCGCCTCTTCCGCATTTTCCATCTCGATCAGAACGTCCACCAGCAGCAACGCCGCATCCGTGTAGTTCGGCCGGCAGTGTAACGCCGCCTTGCAAAATCGCTCCGCCTCCGTCGGCCGGCCCGATTCCTGAGCCGCGCAGCCGGCGAGATACAAAATGTAGGCGTTTGACGGGTCCATCTGGGCGGCCGCGCTCAGCGTTTCCAGCGCCTGCGCCGGCTGTTCCAGATGGCGATAGGTGATTCCGAGGTTCACTCGGGGTTGAATCAGATTCGGGTTGCTCGTGATCGCGCGCTTGAAAAATGGGATCGCGATGCTGTATCGGCCCGCGTTTGAATGGGCCGCGCCCATGTTGGTCAGACACTCGGCGTGCTGAGCATTGTGTTTGAGCGCCTGAGTGTAATACCGGATAGCCTGTTCCGGCTCGTGTTCAAGATCGCAAATCACGCCCAGATTGTAGTATCCGTCCGCAAACGCCGGCGCCCGCGAGACCACCCGCAGAAACAGGTCTTTGGCATCCCCCAGTTTACCGGCCTTGAGCGCGCCGAGGGCGTTCTGAATCCAGCGGTTGACTTCCTGATGAAGAGCCTCCCGCCCGGAATCGTCAATGACCTCGGACATGAGACTGTCACTGACCTTCCATGGTCTACGTTTTTCCGTATGCCCGGCCTGCCGGCCTGCCGGATTCGGTCGGAAGACCTTCCTGACTCCAGCCTTTGACCGCAATCTGACCGCTCGCGTCCCGCGCGCCGCCAAACCCGCCCTGCACATTGGCCAGACGGGTAAACCCGGCTGACTGCAGAATCTCACATGCCTTCTGCGACCGGCCGCCGGCCATGCAGCCGACTACCAGCCGATCTGTCATGCCAAACCGGTTTTGAACCTCTTCCGCAAAATGGGGATTCGGCGTCATTTGGCCGTCTACCCGGTTCATCACCGGCACGTTGTGCGCTCCCGCCGGATGGCCCGCCTCGTACTCTTCAACCGTCCGGACATCCAGATAGGTCGCCGCGTCCGCCGAGTCCGTCATCCGGTCGTGTGCGGTCTTCGGAACGATTTGTTCGATCGCCATGCTCCTCACTCCTTCCCGGACTTTCCAACAGATTGTTTTCAAGTATACTATACCATCATGGCCACACCGCTGACAGCGTGCGTCATTTCGAAAAAAATGCATCGGCCCAACGTCGCGCAGGTCGATTTCGAAATGCTGGATCCGGCCGAAATTCGGTATGTGTCGGGGCAGTATATCATTCTCCATACCGCGGAACAGAACGGCAGGGTCATCAAAAGGTCTTACTCCATCGCCGCCGCGCCTGACAGCCGCAGATTCTCTCTGTGCGTCAAAGTGGTCGGCGCCGCATCGCGGTTTGTTGCCGACTTGGCCATTGGCGACCGGGTTCGATTTTCCGGCCCATGGGGGATGGGCAAATTTACGTTTCCGGACCGGACAGAAACCGAA
>Ga0137796_10002228_pt1 | contig 10539 bp, 8 predicted proteins | sample OV2TP3_FD_97704 | JGI IMG/M metagenome (GOLD analysis project Ga0137796, IMG submission 97704)
CACCGCATCCGAGTTCCACGAACGAAAACCGCCGGAGGAGGGAGCCGAAGAGATCCCCCGCTTGATCGCGCGGTAGGGACGCGAAGAGGTACGGCGCCACGAGTGCGCCCAAGACGACCATCCCGCCGACCCAGACTGAGAGACCCAGAAAATACAGTACCTGCCCGGTGCGGGCGATCATGGCAAGGCCTGCCGAATCGCAGACTCCGCAACGAGGGAACAGCGCAGCTTGTGTTCGGGCAGCCCCCCCAGCCGCTCCACGAGGTCGACGTCGCGGATGTTCCGCGCCTCCACCAAGGGCCGGCCCACCAGCAGCTCCGTTAGGACAGAGGAACAGGCAATGGCCGCCGCGCACCCGAACGTCTTGGCGCGGGCTTCGCGAATGACCCCGTCCTGGATTCGCAAGGTGAGCTTCATCATATCGCCGCAGACAGGATTCGTCACCTGAGCGACATGCGTCGGCCGATCGACTTCCCCGGTGTTCCGGGGGTTGAGGAAGTGCTCCAGGACCGTCGGATTGTATTCATCGAAAGGCATGTTCGCTAATGCTTGCCGCTAGAGGGCCCACAAACCAGGGTCAGCGCGCCATTTCACCCGAAGGAATGGGCTGCCGCCCGGCAAAGCCATCCTCCATGTGATGATAATACTCTACCGTCTTCTCCCCCCGTTTCCAGCAGAGGAATACGAGTCTTCCTTCGATAACGCCGTAGAAATCCACCAGTCCGGTATCGACGCTCTTCAGCACCACATCGAGATCCGTGAATCGCCGGGCACACTGCTCGTACTCGCCCTTCGCCTTTTCCAACTCCTCCGTATAGTGGAGGAATTCGTTCCGATCGGGGTTGCTCTCCGACTGGATCTCCTCTCCCCACAGCATTTCCAGCACGTCAAGCTTACCTTTAAGGTATCTCAGACGGTCCCGGACTCGGTCGAGGTCGTACAGTAACTCCTCGAGTCTAGGTATTTGGCTGTTGGCTTCGCGGACGCTGAAAATCTTCGGACCCATGCGGCAGGACAAATAAAAGGAGCCAGGCCACCGCATCGAGGTTTGACCCTTTCATAGGCGGCCTGGCCCTGGAGAGAGGGGGAAACAGATTTTGGGCAAGTCGACCAAACACTGTCAGCGTAGCTGACCTATCCCTGCTTGGCCCACCATGCCCGAAGCTTAGCAGCCCAACTTCCCCCGGTTGCAGCTACCCCTTTCGGGCTTGCCCGATCGCCCACCCTACGATGGGCGCTTCAATTCTGCTTTGAAAGAACGACTGGCCATCCCGTTAGACGGCCTCTCACAATCAATCTTACAACTCCGGAAGGTGGGAACTTGTTCCCTCCCATCTCCGGAATTCCTTCCTCTCTCCCAAGCTTCCTCTACACTTACTTACGTCCGAACGGAGTATACGTTAGAAGTACTTTACTGTCAACAGAATTTGAGGGCCAGGGGACCTGCGTACCAAATCTCCTGAACACGTACCACATGCATAGGACGAGTCTCCATCGAAATTCTCACCGGTTATTTTCGTGCAGACTCTCAATTCAAAAGCAATTGACTTGAGCAATTGACTTGCCAGGCAGATCATTCTTGCAAACATCCGATCCCTCCTTATAATGACACCCCATTCAGGACAGGTTTATGCCGTCACCGCCTGAGAATCGACCTCCAGGAATCGGGATCCTGGCACTTCAATCCGGTCTCATCACCCAGAAACAACTGATGGAGTGCATCGAGGCTCAGCGTGCGGAAGGAGACGCCGCGGACCTCGTGCAGATTCTTCTCCAGAAAGGTTACTTGAAGGCGGAGCAAGTCAAGCAGTTGAAGGAAGCCAAGCCTGCCTCACGAAAGGAAGTCGCCTCTCCTTCACAGACTCGTCCTAGAACCGGGACGACCACCGCGACCCCGCGTCAACCTCCCACGGCGCAGACCTCCGCGGTGAAACGGGCGACCTCCGCCGCGCCCGCCGTTGCGAGAAAGACCGGGCAGCAGCCGGCTGCCGATACCGCTTCACGGAAGCCCACCGCACAGGCCCCCGCCGTCGGCAAGCCGACACGACAATCCCCTGCGGCCGCGACGTCCTCCGAGGGCAAGCCGACAAGCGTTACGAAAAAAACCGATAGGCGACCGGGGACTCGATCCACCACCGCGGTTCGGAAGGCCACGCACGTCGCGCCCGCCCTCTCCGACCCGAGCATGGAGGGAACGGGCGAGCCCCCTCGAGCTTCGCGCAGTAAAGGACTGGTGATCGGCCTCTCCTTTGCCGGAATCCCGATGGTCCTCCTGATCGCCTTCCTTATTATTCAGAATGTTCAGGCGCGAAGGCTGACGACGGAGTCCAAGAAACCGCCGACTTCCAATCCCTCAACCGGAGTTCTGAACAACAAGTCCTTCTCGGAGGAAGACGGGGACACCTCGGAAACGGTCGTCCTCTTTCGAATCGACGACGGGTCAGATCTTGGACGTCGTTGGAACGGGATCGTCGCGGAGCTCGGGGAGGGCGGCCCCGAAATGTACGCCCGCTCCTTCAAGCAGATCCAGCTCGTCGTCGCCGACGCCAAGGGAACGAAGCACGAGAAGAACCTCCAGGGGCTCTACAAGCGGATGCTCCGCGCGATCAAGAGCTACGGGGAGACGATCTTTTCCTTCCTTGCGGAGCAATCCGCCACCCTCGCCAAAGCGGGAAAGTACTCGGAGGCCGTCTCCGCCTGGGATTGGTTCCCCAACGTCGTGGACCCCCTCGAGCTTTTCCGGGTTCGCATCGAGGACGCCAAGAAGGCGACGCGTCGGGCCGGAAGCGAATTCTACGCCAACTTGAAGGAGCAGGCGGAAAAGCACGCCGCGGCAGGCCATTTCGAGGATGCCAAACGCTTGATGATGCAAGCCCTCGAGATCGGATTCCCAGAGGTCACCGAGGAGGCGTTCAAGAAAGTCGCGGACTACTCCAGCCGGGAATCCGAGGCGTCCCGCAAGGCGGAAGAGGAAGCTCTCAAGAGATACGAGAAGGAGGTCCGGGATCAAAAGGAAGCGGGCGCCGTTCTCGACGCCATCCGCTCCCGGTTTTGGGAACTCGTGACGCAGAGGAAGCCAGAGGCCGTGGAGGCTTTCCTCAAATCCGAGAAAGCGAATCGCCCCTCCGAACCCTTCTCCTCGGAGTTCCGGCTATTCGACCAGGTATTCGCCCGAGTTCGGGACCTGGTCGACACGGCCGGAGCCGCCCTGCGCTCAAGACTCGGTCAAACCGTCACCCTTTCGTTCGTGGACCAGGTCAGAACCGTGCGTCTCAAGGAAGTCGGCGGGGGGAAACTGACCTATATCGTGGAGGGCCGGGAGCTCGCGGAGAGTCTATGGCGTCTGCACGCCTCCGAACTGTCCAAGTTGGCGGGGAACGACCCGGCGCGGCAAGCGGCCGCCCATCTCCTCGCCGATGAATTCGACCGGGCTTCCGAGTCGGCGGCGCAAGCCGGGGAGACCGGCCGACCCATCGCCGTCTTCGTCGAAGGATCCGCCTCCTATGTCCTCAAGAACGAAGCGAAGATCCGCGATCGCGCCCGCAAACTCGAGACCGACCGGCAGTATGAGAAGGCGGCGCGCGAGTACTCGAAGCTCGTGGCGGTCCCCTCGCTCCGGCCCAAGGCCCTGAAGGATCGCGCGCGGGCGTACTTCCAGGCCGAGAACTTCGTGGCCGCGGTCCTGGACGTCGAGCATCTCTTCGAACTGGACGTCGTCGACCGGGAGGCGATCGACATCCTGAACAAATCGTACGAACGGTCCGCGCTCATCTCCAAAGCCGTCGCGATCTACGAGAAGGCCGCGAAGAAGCTCCCGGAGGACGCGCACGTCCTGGCCGCGCTGGTGGCGCTGTACATGAAGATCCATGAGTACGGGAAGGCGCGCGAGGCACTCGCCAACGCGCGCAAGTTGAAAAACTGGGACCCGTCCCTCGTGAGCTCGGCCCACCTTCTCAGCGTGGACGAGAAGGGAGCGTTCCCGGGAAAGTCCTACAAGATCCAGCTCGATCGGTACATCGTCGAGACCGACATCGCTCAGAAATTCACCAACGAGATCGCGCAATTCATGGGCGAGGTCTATCGTAACTACAAGAAAGTTTTCCCGTACAAGAAGAACGAGAATCTCCATTTCTATGTGAAGATCTTCGCAACGGAATCGGAATTCGCGACCTACTACAAGGCGGTCACGGGGACCGACATCGCGAAAGGCCACGGCAAGGTGCTCGCCTACTACATGCCGCTGACCAAGGAACTGGTCGGTTGGAACGCTCCCGATTTGAAGTCCACCTTGATGCACGAAGGGCTGCACCAATTCATCGACTTCTACGTGGACGATTGCCCGAATTGGTTCAACGAGGGATTCGCCTGCATCTTCGAGACCTCTACGGCGGAAGAGGTGAAGTTCAATGCGGAGCGCCACCAGTTGGCGAAGGCCGGCATGGCGCGGAAGTTCCTGCCTTCGCTCCGGGATCTCCTCCAAATGACGCGGCAGAAGTGGAACGCGAGCGAATACACGGTCTACTACTACGGCCAGTCTTGGTCCTTCATCTATTGGATGATCAAGCAAGGACGCCGGGACATCCTGGACAAGTACTTCGACGAGCTGATGAAGGGCCGCACGGCTCCGCAGGCGTTCGATTCCGTCTTCGGAACGGGGAAGGTCAATTTGGACGAGCTCGAAGCCAAATGGCGCCTTGCGGTGTTCAAGGATAACTACGACTGATGCCGGCCACGCCGGCGGAGCGCCTCATCGTCAGCGACGCGATCGACGCAGGCGCGACGACCCGCCGGTCGCGCCCGAGGTGGTGAACATCTTCGAATCGTCGCCGATCTCACTCGCCAGACTCTCGTGATCCACCTGCACGATCCACCAGCCCGAGGATCTCGATTCGACCCAGACGTCGAAGCCCGGCTTCGTCTCTCCGGGGCACGCGAAGGTGACGCGGATGTGCGCCTCACTCTCCCCCACTCCGACGACCTGAAATCGCGCCTCGGAACCGCGCGACACCATCACCTCTCGGGTATTCCGGATCCACTCCTCCAGAAGGGGATCGGCGACCTCCTCGCCCACGTAGGACCGATACGCGGCCGCATCCGCCGTTCCCGATTTCACTTCGGACAGAAAGCCCCGAACCGGGGACATCATGCTCTCGCGGGCCGACGCCTTGCAGGAGCCGAGGAGCGCCAGGCTCATCAGGATCCATCGGCGCGTCATTCTCTTCTCCACCACGACGGCTTGTACCCGTCCGGCTTGATCGAATCGAGCGTGGTCTTGAGACTGGCCAAGTCGACGGACGCGATCCACCAGCCGGACCAGCGCTCCAGAACCCCGACGACGAACGAAGCCTCTTCGGCGCCCAGGAATTGGACGCGCACCCGCGCCTCCGAATCCCCCACGGCGGTCACCTCGCACTCCACGTCCCGCCCTAACGCCTTCACTACCTTGGCCAGAGACTCCGACCATTCCCGGATTTCGACGTCGCGGACCTCGTTCGCAAAATACGCACGGTACGGCTGGATCATCGTCGTTCCGGATTCCACCTCCCGCAGGAATCCCTGGATCGGGGCCTGACAATCCACATGATGCCGCGAGCGGCAGGCGCCCAGGGGAACCAGGAGAAGAATCCACGCGAATCTCATCCCCGCCCTTCCTGGAACGGATCGATTTGCCGGATGCGCCATCCCTTCTCCTCGTACTCCACCTGGAATCGGAAAGCCTGGATTTCCCCGCCGGTGAAGACCACCTTGATCTCGGCCTTCGGACCCAACGAACCGATGATGTCCAGCGTGTGATCGCTCCCGCAACGCTCGATGGCGTCCGCGATGAGACGAATTCGTTTCTCGATCTCCGGCTCCTCCATTTTCGCGGAGAAGCAATACTTGAGACGGGCCGGACCGCGCACCCCGGATTTCACCTCGCTCAGGAACTTCTGCACCGGATCCGTCATCCCTTTGAATTGGGGTCCGCCGCAGGAGGTCCCGGAGAGAAGGAGGCACAGAAACCCGAGTCGGACTGTGACGGCGCCGACCCCCCGCCGCTCGGCGGGGACCCGGCCGGCGCCGTCCAACCGAGGCCCCGGAGGGCCGGCCAAAATCGGCCGGCCGATCCGGAAGCCGTTGTCGGGGGTATGGCGAGTGATGGATGGCATCTTCAACTCCTCGATTTCAGTTCTCCCTCGAGCCGGATCACGCAAGAATTGAATCCGGAGTCGTGGGAGATCTTCACGATTCCGACGCCCGGGCACAGCCACCGCGTCTCGCGGAGGTGGAACGTGCTGCCGGAGTCGGCCTTGAACTTGATCCTCCAGCATTTGAACGTGCCGGCCGGGACGGTCACTTCCTCCTCCCCTTCGAACGTTCCCAGATACATCACCTTCTGCCCGAGGGGAGGTCCCGCCGTCACTCCTTCGCCGTACTGCGCCCCTTGCTCCGCCGGCCCGCGTACGTACCACATCGGCTCGTCGGCGAAGCTCAGGTTCACATCGCCCAGCGTGAGTCGATATTCGCGCACGCCCTTGCCCTCGGGGGCCAGGTAGCGGGTGATGACCGGTTTCCCCTCCCGACGAACCATCATCACCGAACATTTTTTCTCGCGGATGATCTCCTTCCCCGAGATCTCGATCGTGAACTCCTCTCCATCGGGAGTCACGTAGGTCCAGATCTTCCCTTGATCCAGCGGGACGCTCACCTTTCCGCATCCGCTCGGAAGAGCGAGCAGCGACGCCACCATCGCGAACTTCCGCATTTCCATACCCTCCGACGCCTTATCGGAACCAAGCCAGACGCGTCTGCCGGATCCCGTAGAGCAATCCGAGCATCCGCATCTGAACGACCATCACGTAGATCTCGAGGAAGGTGACGATCGGACCCAGGAAGAGCGCGAGTTCGTGGGACATGATCAGCATCTCGACGATCCCCGATCCGATCCAGGTCCCCGCGAACACCACGGCACAGAGCGCATATTCTCTGGGAATCCGGAGGAGGCTTCGAACGACGAAGACGGGATTCCACGCCGCCCACGGAGTTCCCAGGAGGGCGTTCGCCATAAGGGCCATAGGGAGATAGGCGAATCCCACCAAGGCAAAGAACACGTAGTACGAGAGCAGGAAAACGACGAAGCCGGCGTCCCAACGGCCCACGAGGTCCGGATCCCCGGCCTCGTCGAACAGGCCGGTCGCCTGCGTGCTCGCGAGATATCCGGTCATGAGGATCAGAGGCAGGAATGCTACGACTTGCGCGGAGACGATCTTGGCCCAGTCGGTGAGGAGTTCGGTCCACATGCTCGGATCCGGCCAGTGCGGAGGATCGTCCTCCCAATAGGCCGCCTTCTTGGCCACGTCCATGAGCCACATCGCCAAGTAGCCGAAGACGATCACGCCGACGAAGACTCCCACGAGGGGGAAAAAATTGATGCTGGCGACGACTCGGATGCCGTAGAAAAAGAGCGACCCGAGGATCAGCATTCCCAGGCCCGCCCCACGGAACGGATATTGGAAGACCCCTTTCAGTCCCTCGGCGAACGTCCCGGGTCTTCGCGCATATTTCATCACCGTGGGGAGGTCTTCCGGTTCCGCGACCGCCCGGATCTTCGGGAGCAAGTGACGCTGCGATGGATCCAGTTCCAGAGCGCGGGAGAAGTAGAGATAGGCTTCCGGCCTGCGCGAGAGTTCCAGTGCGGCGTTTCCGGTGCGAATGAGGAGGTCCACGTCCCGAGGCTCTTCTTCGAGGCAACCCAGAAGTTCCCGGAATCGCTCCTCCGCCTCGGTGGCCTTGGTCTCAGTTGTCGACACGTCTCACCCCCGACAATTCCCGACGCAGATGTCATGGCAAGAGACATGCCAGTGCCGCGAGACTACCGCATTACAACATTTTCAGGAGCATAGCCTTACGTATGGTAACGAATGTTCCATGGGTGGCAGACGGTGGGAAGGAAAACCGTGGATTGAATTCTGACCAGTGGGCTGGGACTCCCGGACGTCTCGATGAAGAGTGACTCTCTCACGAATGCTCAAGGTCGCCCTTGGACTTGCGGGGCTCTGTCTCCAAAACTGCGCCCCGCGCGGCGTGCGCCCGCTTGATCCCAAGGACGACGAGTTGCCAAACAAGCTCGATCGCCTCATTAAGCGCACGGCGGAGAGCTGTCGGTACGCGCTCGGGTTGTGGAAGTTCGGCGGAGCGGCCAAGTCTCCAAGAGGTTACTGGAGTGATCCCAGGAGGATCCGCCTGGCATTTTGGCGGACGGGCCCTCTCCGCGTGAATCCCAATCGATTGTCTCCCGAGAGACCCTAGAGGAGGAACCTCGGTCGAGCTACCCCCCCTCCCGGCCCTTGCGAATCCCGTGCTTGCGCATGCGCGTCTTCAGCGTGTTCCGATTGATGCCGAGCTCCTCCGCCGTATGAGAGATGTTCCAGTCGTTGCGCTCGAGAGAGTCGATGATCAGCTTCCGGTCCATTTCGCTCAACTGATCGCGAAGCGACTGGTCGCGCCCGATCGATCCCGTCGTATCCCGGATGTGCGCGGGCAATTCCTCCGCTCGGACCTCCCCGGTGGCCAACACGCTCAACTTCCGCAGCTCGTTCCGCAGCTCTCGGACGTTTCCCGGCCACGGGTAGCGCATCAGCAGACCCATCGCGGAGGGCGCGACGCAGAGCCTCCCCGACTTGGTCTCCTGCGAGATCTCGGAGAGAAAGTGCTCGACCAAAATCGGCAGGTCGTCGGCGCGTTCTCGGAGCGCCGGTAGGCGAACCAGGAACGTGTTCAATCGGTAATACAGATCCTGGCGCAAGCGGCCTTCCTCCAAGAGATCCGCGATCTCCTCGTTGGTCGCCGCGACGATGCGCACGTTCACTCGCACCGACTCCCGTGCCCCCACGGGCCACACCTGCGACTCTTCGAGCACCCGCAGGAGCTTCTTCTGCATCCCGTCGCTCATCTCCTCGAATTCGTCGAGGAAAAGAGTCCCCCCGTCGGCCGCTTCGAAGAGACCGGGCCGCGACTGATCCGCCCCGGTGAAGGCCCCCTTGACGTGCCCGAAAAGATGCGATTCGAGAAGCGTCTCCGCGATCGCGCCGCAGTTGACCGGAAGGAAGGGCTTCGTCTTCCTGGGACTGTTGAAGTGGATGGCCTTCGCCACGAGTTCCTTTCCCGTCCCCGTTTCTCCGCAGACGATCACGGGATAGGGGCTCGGCGCCACCCGTTCGATGAGCGCGAACACCTTCTGCATCGCTTCGCTCCGGCCGAGAATCGCGCCGAACTGATAGCGCTTTCCCAGCTCGGTCAGCCCGTTCCGGACGACGTCCTGCAAGCGCGAGACCTCTTCCGCTCGGCGTCGCAACTCGGCTCCCTGCTCGATGGGCCGTCCGATCAACCCGGCAAACGTCACGAGAAGTTGTTCCTCGTCCTCCTGAAAGCGTTTCTCGCGACGCCGGGAGTCCAAGTAGACGGCGCCGAGAACTTTCCCGGAGGACACGATGGGGACGGCGAGGATGGAGGTCATGCCGAGGCCTTGCACGCTGGCGATCCCCGACGCCCAAGTGTCCCTTTCGACGTCGGCGATCCGAACCGGCTGACCGGACGCGATCGCGCGCCGCAGGATCGTCGAGGAGTAATCGTCGGCGTCCAGTTCCACCGGCCGATCCGGCATGTTCAGCACCGCGCGCAGCCTTGCCCCGTTCTGGAGGAGGAAGATGAGTCCTCGATCGGCATCGGCGGCCTTCGCCATGAGGTCCAGGGTTCGCCGAAGAAGCTCTTCGACGTCGCCCCCCTCCCGAAGGATTCGCGAGACCATTCCCACGACGGTCCGACCTTGGCGGACCTGGACGAGCTTGTCCATATCCGCCGCGCGCTCCAGTTCCGAGGGCGCCTCCGCCGGCATGCACGATTCGTAACGATTTCGCCCGGTCGATTGGGCCCTCCCCAACGCCTCTCCCGCCCGAGCCCGCAACTCCGCCGTCGAGACGGCGTCGTCCGGGAAAACCGCCCCTCCGGCACTCGCGGTGATTCGAATCGGCCCTTCGGGGACCGCAAACGGATGCTCGCGGATCCGAGAAAGAACTCGCTCCGCGGTCGCGCGAAGTTCGTCGCGTCCCACGTCGCACAGGAGAACGGCGAACCCGGTCCCCTCCTCGCGATACGAGATTCCGTCGTAGTTCCGGAGCGACTTGGCCAATACGGCGGCCACCTCCTCCAAGATCCTGGTCTTGCCGGGCCCTTCCTCCGGGGTGTCGAGATCCAACAGCAGAAGGCCGAAGCGACGCGCATGTCGGCGCGAGCGGTTGGCTTCGTTTTCCAGAAGACGTTCGAAATGCGAAGGGGTGTAGACCCCGGTCGCCGGGTCGCGAGCGATGGAGAGCAGATTCCCGGCCGTCCGTGCGGCGAAGTCGGCCGCGGCCCTCACGAACTCCCACTCCTCCTCTCGTGGAGGCTCTTTCGCGGCGAAGAGCAACGCGCCCAGGTTCCTTCCGCGATCCACCAGCGGCAAGCACCGAGCCTCCCGGAGTTCCCCCTCGCGTCCTTCCGACGCCGCGCGACGGACCAGGT
>Ga0137796_10002230_pt1 | contig 10532 bp, 10 predicted proteins | sample OV2TP3_FD_97704 | JGI IMG/M metagenome (GOLD analysis project Ga0137796, IMG submission 97704)
GCCGCCGACGCCGGCCCCGAGGTGCCCGTCGCCATGCCGCTTTCCTGCTGGGTGGTCGAGGGCACGACCGTCCGGCCCGAGCGGCTCGGCGGCGAGGTCCTCCGGCTCGGCCCGCGCCAGCTCGAGGCCCGGCTCGAGGACCCGCTGGCGCCGCTGACGAACCTCCGGCTCCGCCTCCGCTACCCGGGCCTCGCGCAGGACTCGGGCGACCTCTACGGGAAGGTGCTGGCCACCCGGGAGGAGGGCGGGACCTGGGTCGCCCGGATCGGGCTGACGTCCGTGGATGCCGCCGACCAGCGGGTCCTGGAGGGCCTCCTGCGGGGCGCCGGGACGAGTCACCCCTGACGGTCGAGCCGTTCGCGGGGCGCCGGCTCCTCCGGCGGCCCGGTGGGCGCCGGCGAGGGCGCGCGCACGGGGCCGTCCGGGGAGAGCCCGCCGCCCGCGCCCGTCCAGGCCGCGGGGCTCGCGGGCAGGGAGGTCGCGGCCGGCGCGGTCTCTGGGACGGGACGGCGGCGGAGCAGGGCGCGGAGATCGTCGAGGAACGAATAGGCGACGGGGGTCGCGAGGAGCGTCAGGAGCAGCGAGAGGGTCTGGCCGCCGATGATGACCACGGCGATCGCGCGGCGCTCCTCGGCGCCGGGGCCGGTGCCGACGGCGATGGGGATCATCCCGGCCACGAAGGTCAGGGTGGTCATGAGGATCGGCCGGAGCCGGTCGCGATTGGCCTGGAGGATCGCGCTCGCCCGGTCCATCCCCGCGGCGCGGAGCTGGTTGGTGTGGTCGATCTGGAGGATGGCGTTCTTCTTGACGACGCCGAAGAGCACCAGGATGCCGAGGGCCGAGTAGAGGTTCAGGGTGTTGCCGCTCAGCGCGAGTGACAGGAGCGCGAACGGGACCGAGAGGGGGAGCGACAGCAGGATCGTCAGCGGGTGGACCAGGCTCTCGAACTGCGCGGCGAGGATCATGTACATGAACACGACGGCGAGCGTGAACGCCCAGGCGAACTCCCCGAAGGTGCGCTCGAACTCCCTGGCCCGCCCTGAGACGGTAGTGGTGTAGGCCTCGGGAAGGCCCATGCGCGCGACCTCGGCGCGCAGGGCCTCGACCCGGTCGGCCAGCGCGTGGCCCGGCGCGACGTTGGCCCTGAGCCGCGCCTCTCGCTGCCGGTCCAGCCGGTCGATGCGCGAGACGCCGTGCGCGGGCTCGACTGTCACCAGGCTGTCCAGCCGCACGAGCCCGCCGCCCGCGCGGGGGACGTAGAGGCGCGGGATCACGGCGGGGTCATCCCGGTCCTCCGGGCGCAGGCGGAGCTGCACGTCGTACTCGTCGTTGACCGACGGGTCGTAGAAGCGCGTGACCTCCGCGTCCCCGCCCACCATCAGGCGGAGCGCCGTGGCGATGTGGGCGGTGTCCACGCCGATGTCGGCGGCGCGCGCCCGGTCGATCTGGACCCGCAGCTCGGGCTTGTCGAGCTTGAGGGTGGTGTCCGCGTCCATGAGGCCCAGCGCCTCCGAGCGCTCGCGGAGCCGCTCGGCGTAGCCGGCGAGCGCCGCCAGGTCCGGGCCCCGCACGACGAAGTCGATGTCGATGAAGCCGCCCACGAACCTGAACCCGGCCGGGTTCCGCACGGCCACGCGGAGGTCGCCCCGGTACTTCCGAAGCCGCTGGCGCACCTCCTGCATGACGTCCTGCTGGGAGTAGTTGCCCCGGAAGGCCTCCCCCGGGTCGCCGCGGAGGAGGCCGCGGGCGAGCCGGGCGAGGGAGAAGACCCGCCCCTGGTGCGGCGCCAGCTGGACGTACATCCGGGCCTCGTTGACCTCGCCGAGGAAGGAGCCGCCCACGGAGGTCAGGAGCGTCCGGACGCCGCGGGCGGCACGCACCTCGGCCTCCACGCCCCGCACGAGGTCGTCCATGGCGGCCAGGCTCGTGCCCTGGCGCGCGTTGATCCGCACCTCGAACTCGCCCTCATCCACCCCGCTGGGCACGTAGTCCTTGCCGACCGCCCGGTAGAGCGGCACCGCCGCCGCGACCACGACCAGGGAGAGCAGGGCGACCAGCGCCCTGCGCCGCATGGCGAAGGCGAGCGAGGCCGCGTAGGCGCGGTCGAGCCAGGCGTAGAAGCCACGGCGAGAGCGGGGGGCGGCGGCCTCGTCCCGGGCCCCGACCCTCAGGAGCCGGGCGCTCATCATGGGCGTGAGGGTGAAGGAGACCAGCAGGCTCACCATGACCGCCACGCCCGCGGTGAGCCCGAACTGGAAGAGGAACCGGCCGGAGATGCTGGACATGAAGGAGACCGGGACGAAGATGACCACCAGCGAGAGCGTGGTGGCCGTGACGGCCAGGCCGATCTCCGCGGTGGCCGCGCGCGCGGCCTCGGCCGGGCGCATCCGCTTCTCCTCGATGAAGCGGAAGGTGTTCTCCAGGACGACGATGGCGTCGTCGATGACCACCCCGACCATCAGGACCAGGGCGAGCATGGTGACGCTGTTGAGCGTGAAGTCGAGCGCCCGCATCATCCCGAAGGTCGCGATCAGCGAGGACGGGATGGCCACGGCCGCGATCAGCATCGAGCGCCAGCTCCGCATGAAGGCCAGGACCACCAGCGAGGCCAGGATGCTCCCCAGCACCAGGTGGATGTTGATCTCGTGGAGCGCCGCGTAGATGTACCGCGACTGGTCCTGGATCACCTCCATGCGGACGGCCGGCGGCAGCTCGGACGCCAGCTTCGCCAGCGCCGTCTTCACCCCCTCGATGACCGCCACCGTGTTGGCCCCCGACTGGCGGCGCACCTCCAGGACGACCGCGGGGGCGCCGTTCAGCCGCGCCAGCGAGCGCTGTTCCTTGGCGTCGTCCTCGGCCCGACCGATGTCGCGGATGCGGATCGGCGCGCCCCTGATGGTGGTGACGACCAGGTCGTTGAACGCGGCGGCGTCGGTGAGCCGCCCCATGGTCCGGAGCGAGTACTCCCGCGCCCGCCCGGTCACGTTGCCGCCCGGCACGTCCGCGTTCTGACGGACCAGGGCCTCGCGCACCGCCGCGATCGGGATCTGGTAGGCGGCCAGCCGATGCGCATCCACCCAGACGCTGATCGCCCGCTCGAGCCCGCCGACGATCTGCACCTCCCCGACGCCCGCGGAGCGCTCGAGCCGGGGCTTCACGACCTTGTCCGCGAGCTCGGTCAGGTCGCGGATGGAGCGGGGGCCCGAGAGGGCGACCGTCATCACCGGGATGGACTCGTTGTCGAACTTGGAGATGACCGGGGGCTCGGCGTCCTGGGGGAGCCTCCTGATGACGGCGGCGACCCGATCGCGCACGTCCTGCGCGGCGGCGTCGATGTCCCGGTCCAAGCCGAACGTGACGATCACGATGGAGCGGCCCGCGCCCGAGATCGAGCGCAGCTCTTCGATGCCCTCCACCGTGTTCACCGCCTCCTCGATCCGCTGGGAGATCTGGATCTCGACCTCCTCGGTGGAGGCGCCGGGCAACGCCGTGCGGATCGTGACCGTGGGGAGGTCGACGGCGGGGAAGCGGTCGACGCCGAGGCGGAACCACGAGGCCGCGCCGACCACGACGAGAGAGAGCACGAGCATGGCGGCGAAGACCGGCCGCCGGATGCAGATCTCGGCGAGCTTCTGCACGGCACCCTCGGAGGGGGGCTCCGCCCCCCTTCCGAACCTCCCCCCAAAGTTGCGCGGGCCGAGCCCGCGCCCAGAACGGACCATCCATCCGCGCGCCGAGGTTCAGGGCGCGCGAGCCCCACGGCGTTACCCGGAAGGGACCCTAGCCTGTCCCAGTTTCGGTCCGGGTCGGGAGCCGCGAGGGCGGGGCCCGGGGACTGGGTCTCACCGGGTACGGGGTTTCGGCGGCTCCTTGGCGCACTCCGGGCAGGCCTCCCGCTCCTCGTCGTAGGCGATCCCGTGGATGGGGCAGCGCACGATGTTCATGGCCGGGCGCCCGGTCTCCTCATAGCACGGAGGACGTTGGTGAATCGTCCCCTCCGGGCTCGAGCCGCTTGTAGAAGAGGAGCTCGCGGACGCCCTGCGGGAGGTTGTCCACATATCCGCTCGGGCTGAACCCCAGCGCTCCGTGCATCCGGATGGCCGCGGCGTTGGTCTCTGGCGTGGAGGAGAAGAGCCGGGGGCTCGTGTTTCGGATCTCCAAGGCCTGGTATAGGGTCCGGGCCACGCCCCGCCGCCGCCAGTCTCCCCTCACGCTCACGAGGGTGACCAGGGTGCAACCGAACCAGTCCGTCCGATAGGCGAGCGTCCCGATGACCTCCCCGCCCGCCTCGGCGACCAGGAGTTCCCGGCGCTCGAGGGCGCCTTGCACCAGCAGCCGGCTCCGCGGCGGCCCCGCGAGGCCTGCGGCCAGCTCCACGCAGGCGGCGACGTCCTCGAGCCGAGCCGGCCGGACCTCGATCATTGGCTCGGAACCTCCGTATCACGCCGATGCGGCTCGCGCGCTCGTGAACCTCGGCTCGCGCATGGATGGTCCGCTTCGAGCGCCCACCCTCACAGGGGGTACCCGGCCGGCGCAACCTTATGGGGGAGGCTCGGAGGGGGGTGGAACCCCCCTTCGAGTAAGACCTAACCCTTCAGCCGGCGGTACTCCCCGGTGGGCCGGCCGAAGCGCCCGTCCGCGGCGAGGACGATGTCGAAGCGCGCCACCAGCGACCGGCTCTCGCCGCCGGCCGCCTTCTCGAAGGGGACGATCAGCCGCTGGCGCGCCCGAGGATCCGGGATCCCGTTCAGGAGGAAGTCCCGTTCGTTCTCCGGCGCCCCCGCCACGTACATCTGCGTGATGAGCGGCTCGAAGCCCGGCCCACCGATGGCGAAGTGGATGTGCGGGGCGCGGCCGGGGTACGGGACGGGCTTGATCGTGCGGAACCGATATCCGCCGTCGGCCCCGGTGATGAACTGGCCGTACCCCTGGAAGTTGGGGTCGAGCGGCGCGTCCCGCCGGTCCCAGGGGTGCCGGTACCGGCCGTTGGCGTCGCACTGCCAGATCTCGACCCGCGCATCCGGGACGGGCCGGCCGTGGTCGTCCAGGATCCGGCCGGCGACATCGGCGACCTCGCCCTTGGCGATCCCGGGGCGCCCGGCCACCGTCACCAGGTCGTTGTCCGTGTCGAGCGGTAGCTCTGCGGGATAGAAGGGACCCCGGCTCTGGCGGGGGGTCCGCACGAGGTGAGCCGCCAGGGTCCGGGCCGGGGCGCCGACCAGCGCCAGCCCGACCCCGGACAGGGCCGCTCCCAGCAGGCGCCGACGCACGGGATCCAGTCGGTGGGCCATATCATCCTCCTTCACGATGCGGGGGGGCGCCGACGCGCGCCTCCCCTCACGACGATCATCCCCGCGCCCGGGGCCGGTGTCAACCCGCCGGGGGTCCCGGCGCGCTCCTTCTCCGAGGCGCCTCCCTGTTCCACCGCGCGGACGCCCGGGGGTTCCTCCGGTTCGACGATGAGCGTGAGCCCCCGCGCGGCGCGCACCGCCACGCGGCTGCCCGGCGGGATCGGCGGGCCTCCGGGGGGTGTCTCGGCGCGCCAGAGCTCGCCGCGGACGTGCACGTAGCCAGCCGGGTCCAGCCCCTCGCGCGCGGTGCCGCGGGCGCCGATCAGCGCGGCGGCGCCGGTCCTGGCCTCCGACGGCTCGTAGGCGCGACGGACCAGGGGGTACATGGCGAGATCTTTCGCGAGCCACAGCCCGAAAAGCCCCGTGACGACCCAGAGCGGGAGGTCGAGCCAGTACCGGAGACCACCCAGGGCCAGCGCGGCGAGCGCCCACCCCGCGCTCTGGACGAGGAGGTATTTCCCGAAGGTCTTGAGGGACGTCGGGGTCAAGTCGAAAGGGCCCCGGGCGCCGGGGTGGCCGGCCGGAGGGTGCCGAAGGCCAGATCTCCGAGCGGGAGGACGACGTTGAAGTTCGTCCGCCAGCGCCGGTGGTGGAGCGCGTGGCGGGCGTCCAGCGCCTGGAACCAGCGGGTCCGCTCGATCCGCCGCCCGGCCGGGGCGTGCATGCTGAAGTGGAGATACTCGTAGAGCCCGTAGTAGACGGCGAGCGCCACCATGCCGGCCCAGAAGACCGGGAGGCCGCTGGCCCGCTCGAGCCCCCAGGCGAGGGGGGCGTGCACGGCCAGCAGGAGAGGCGCCTGCCACCACTGGAAGAGGATCAGGTCGCGGTCCTCGGGGTGCCGGACGCGGTAGGCCTCGTCCCCGTGGAAGATCCGGTGATGGAGGAGCGTGTGCACCTGATAGGGGTAGGGGAGCGCTCGCCAGGGCCGGTGCATCACCCACCGGTGCAGGGCGTACTCGAAGAGGCTCGCGTACAGGAAGAAGAGGACGAACCCGCCAGCGGCACCGAGGACCGCGACCACGCCCGGCACGGACACCCTCCCGCTGTCACGCCAAGAGAAGGCCGGGGGACATGATACCCGGCAGCCCGCGGAGGGATCGAGGGTGGAGCCGATCCGGGACCATCGTGCGGCCCCAGGCCGTCGTTCAGCTCAGCGCCGGTCGGCCCTCTCCGGGGCGCGGGGGCGCTGAGCGGGCGCCGCGCCCACCAGCCAGCCGTAGTAGGCGACCCCCACGCTCACCGCCACGAGGATGACGAGGAAGGCGATGCGCGAGGAGTCGGAGAAGAACCTGAGCGTGCTGGAGGAGACCCCCGTCACCGCCAGCCCGATCACGGGGAGGACCGGCACGCCGCAGCCCGTCACGCTGCAGGGCACCGTGGTGAACCCCAGCACGCTGGTGAAGGCCCCGGCCACGCCGCCCTGCCGGTGGAGCCGCGGCGCCCACCCCCAGGATCGCGCCTGATCCCGGCGGTGGTACCAGAGGGCGAAATAGGCCCCGAAGAGGAGCGACGCGAGGAGGAACCAGGTCAGGGTGGGGACGTCTATCACGAACCCCCACTCCACCCCCTCCACCGGGTTGTCCGCGCTGAACCAGGCGATCGCCATCTGGGAGACGAACTCGATCTTCCGTCCGAGCGTGATCTCCCCGGAGGCCAGCCACTCGGGCAGCCGCGACAGCCACGGATTGAAGGTGAAGAAGTCCACCGGCTTCCGGAACAGCGAGAGCACGACGACCGGGAGGGTGAGATTGAGGACGAAGACGCCGAAGGCGGTGGCCAGGAAGGTCTTCGGCCGGGCCCGGAGGCCCCGCCCGATCCCTCGGACCACCGTGGAGACGACCTGAAAGGCTCGACGAATCATCCCCGCTCCCACGAACACCTATCATATCACCGAGGGGACCCCACCTCAAGCCGACCCCCGGCGGCGGGCGTGAGGCGTCTCACACCGTCCCGGGGAGGGTCCGCCGGCTGGTGACGGCGGCCGATGGGCGGCGGGGGTCTTACTTCTTTCCGGCGCGGAGGCCCTCGATCAGGGCCGTGACCTCCCGGAGACGGGCGAACGCCTCGGCCTCGGCCTTCGCCACCTTCTCGGGCGGGGCGCCTTTCAGGACCGCGTCCTCGAACTCGGTCACCGCGACCCCGAAGACCTTGAGCATCCGACGGGTCTCGTCGCTGGGCATCGTCTGGCCTCCCCTTGACACCGTCCCGGCCCCCTGGTACGTCTAAGGGACCTGCTGCCGGCATCCGGCGCGGTCATTGTAGCACCTCCTCCGGCTCCGAGGAACGCCCTCTGGCACGACAAGGTCCGGCTCCGCCCTTCGGGCTCCCCCGGGAGCCGCTCGGGTTCTTCCCGACGCCGCTCCACCCGCTCCCCCGGCTCTCCGCGCACCTGGGCGGCCCTCGCCTCTGGATCAAGCGCGACGACCAGACCGGCTTCGCCCTCGGCGGCAACAAGGTCAGGAAGCTCGAGTTCTTCCTCGGGGAGGCCCGCGCCACCGGGGCCGACGTCCTCCTCACCGCCGGCGGGCGGCAGTCGAACCACGCGCGCATCACCGCGGCCGCCGCCTCCCGCGTGGGGCTCGACTGCATCCTCGTGCTCTCCGGGGGCGTGCCCGCGGCCTGGACCGACAACCTGGCCCTCGACCGGCTCTTCGGCGCCACCGTGCGGTTCGTGGCCACGGGGCCCGAGCGGATCCCGGCGCTCCAGGCGCTCGCCGAGGAGCTCCGGGCGGCCGGCCGGCGGCCCCTCGTGATCCCCATCGGCGGCTCGACCCCCCTCGGCGCCCTCGGGTACGTCGAGGCGGCCCGGGAGGTCGCCCTCCAGTTCGAGGCCCTCGGCGTCCGGCCGACGGCCATCGTCCACTCCTCCTCGTCCGGCGGCACGCAGGCGGGCCTGCTCGTCGGCGGCCGGGCCGCAGGCTTCCCCCCCCGCGTGATCGGCGTGAGCGCGGACGAGAAACGCGCGGACCTCGCGGGGATGGTCGCCGGGATCGTCGGGCCGCTGGCGGAGCGGGTCGGCGTCCCCCCGCCCCCGCCCGAGGCGGTCGAGGTGCTGGATGAGTACGTGGGGGAGGGGTACGGGGTCCCGACCCCGGCCTCGGAGGAGGCCGCGCGGCTGTTCGCCCGGCTGGAAGGGATCCCCCTCGATGCGACGTACGGGGCGAAGGCGGCCGCCGGGCTCATCGACCTCATCCGTCGCGGCGCCTTTCGCGCAGACGAGGCGGTCTGCTTCTGGCACACCGGGGGCGCCACCTGGCGTCAATGAATCTCGGAGGGGGGCAGAGCCCACCTCTGATGCTCCGGACCTATCCGGACCATTGACAGGGGTCCGGGGGCTCGGCTAGGGTGAACGATGGCCTGCAAAGGTTCCAGATGGGTCGGGTCCGTTTCCTCCGGATCGTCGCGCTCCCCGGTCTCCTGATGCTCGGGCTCGCCGTCGTGCGCCCCGCCGGCGCCCAGGAGGTCGGCACCGAGCTGATCACCCTCCGGACCTCGGACGGCGTCGAGCTGGCCGCGGCCGTCCACGCGCCCGCGGGCCCCCCTCCCCGCGTCGCGGTCGTCTCCGTCCACGGTTACGCGGGGAATTTCTACACGGGCGTCCAGGGGCACCTGCCGAAGGCCCTGGCCCGCGCCGGCTACCTGGTGGTCGTCCCCAACATGCGGGATCACGGCCGGGGTCCGAAGACGACGCCCTTCGAGGCCAATCGCCTGGACATCGCCGCGGCCGTGGACGAGGCCGCGCGCAGGATCCGCGGCGCCGTGATCCTCCACGGCCAGAGCATGGGGAGCAACCGGGCGTCGTACTACCTCGCCGAGACGGCCGACCCCCGGGTCCGGGCCCTGGTCCTGACCGCGCCCCCGGGCGGCCTCTTCGAGTGGAACGTCCGCGTCTTCGGCCGCGAGGCCGCCCAGCGCACCCTGGAGGACGCCCAGCGGCGCCTCGCCGAGGGACGCGGGCAGGAGCTGATGGTGGTGGACCTGGGCCCGCTGGGCAAGGCCCTCTACTCGGCCGAGCACCTGGTCAGCCTGCGCGGGCCCGGCACCCGCTCCGACCCCTACCGGAACCTGGCGGCGGCGCGGGTCCCCGTACTGATCGTCCAGGGGACAGGGGATTCGCTCGTGGACTGGCAGGGGGTCCCCGAGCGGCTCCGGGCCAGCGCCCGGGCGGCCCCGCGGGTGGACGTGGTCATGATCGACGGCGCTGACCATGCCTTCTCGCGCCACCGCGACGAGCTGGCCGCGGCCGTGACCGGATGGCTCCGGGGCGTGCTCGGCTCGCCGCGGGAGGGACAGGGATCCGGTGACTGAGGGCGAGCCCTGGCTGTGACGGTCAGGGGGAACGGGTATGGGCACCTCGTGGTGAAAGGAGCGATCGAGATGAAGGCTCGCGGAGCGGCAGGAGTCGTCGCGGTGGTGACGTCCCTCCTCCTGGCGGTGGCCGCCGGGGCTCAGGAGGTCGAGATGACCTTCTACGGCAACCAGCACTTCAAGTTCGTCACGCCCGCCGGGAAGGTGATCCTGATCAACCCGTGGGTGAAGGGGAACCCCGACTGGCCTAAGGAGATGAAGCTGGAGGAGATCAAGAGGGTGGACGCGATCTTCGTCTCGGGCGGCCACGGGGACGACATGGGAAACGCCGACGAGATCGCCAAGCAGTCCGGGGCCGTGATCGTCACGCCCGCGGAGCTGGGCGGCTACTTCCAGCAGGCGGGCGTCCCCGGGGCCCAGATCTTCTGGGTCTCGGCGGGGGGCCAGGGGACCATCGCGGGGGTCCGGTACCAGGTCGTCCACACCTTCCACGGGACCGGGTACAACGTGCCCGGGAATCCGCTCCGCCAGTACGGGGGGATCAACGCCGGCTACATCCTCACCTTCGAGACCGGGCTCAAGGTCTACTTCGCCTCCAGCTCGCCGCTCACGCTGGAGTTCCAGCTCTTCGGGAGCCACTACCGGCCCCACGTGGCGCTCCTCCCCATCGGCGGGCGGTTCCTCATGCACCCGGACGACGCGGCCTACGCCGCCAAGCTCCTCATGACCGATAACCCGAACCTGAAGACCGTGGTGCCCCAGCACCACCGGATCAACGCGCCGTCGCCGGGCGGGCCGGGGGCCACCCCCGAGGCGTTCGAGGCGGAGGTCAAGAAGCTCGGGCTCCCCCTCGCGGTCCTGAACCCCAGGATC
>Ga0137796_10002236_pt1 | contig 10528 bp, 11 predicted proteins | sample OV2TP3_FD_97704 | JGI IMG/M metagenome (GOLD analysis project Ga0137796, IMG submission 97704)
GACCGTCTGCAGGTAGCGGAGCGCCATGGCCCGCCGCTCGGCCTTGGGCACGCCCTTGCGCTCAAGGCCGAATTCGACGTTGCCGGCGACGCTCAGCCACGGGAACAGCGCGTAACTTTGGAACACCATGCCGCGGTCGATGTCGGGGCCGGTGACCGGCGCCGCGCCGACGTCGATGCGGCCGCCGGTGGGCGGGCTGAACCCGGCCAGCATGTACAAGAGCGTCGTCTTGCCGCAGCCCGAGGGCCCGACGATGACCACGAACTCGCCGGCGGCGATCTGCAAATCCACCGGCGTCAGCGCCTCGATCGGCAAGCCGCGGCGGCTTTCGTAGGTCTTGGAGACGCCGCGAATGGCGATCGGCTTGCCGCTGGTGGAATCCGGGTTGGCCATCATCGTCAGTTGCCCCAGGCGAATCGCCGGTTGAGGAAGCGGAAGAAGGCGTCGAAGCACACCCCCAGCACCCCGATCACCACCATGCCGACCAGCACCTGGTCGGCGCGCAGAATCTCCATGCCGTTGGCGATCATATAGCCGAGGCCGGAGCGGGCCGCCACCAGCTCGGCGGCGATGATCGCCGCCCAGCCGGTGCCGAAGGAAATCCGCAAGCCGACGACGATGCTGGGCAGCGACGCCGGCAGGATCACCTTGCGGAACAGCGACGCCGAGGTGTCGCAGCCGAGCACGCGGCCCGCGTGCACCATCACCGGGTCGATGCCCTTGACGCCGGCGACCGTCGACAACAGTGTCGGGAAGAAGGTGCCGATGAAGACGATGAACACCTTGCCCGCCTCGCCGATGCCGAACCACAGGATGGCGAGTGGAATCCAGGCCAGCGGCGAGATCGGCCGGAACAGCTCGACCACCGGATCGATCATGCGTTCGAGCGTCCGCGCCCGGCCCATGGCGAGGCCGAGCGGGATGGCGATGGCGGCCGACAGCAGCCACGCCGAAATCACCCGCGACAGGCTGACGGCGGTGTGCAGGAACAGCTCGCCGGTGCCGAACAGGCGGGCGAACTCCACCGCCACCGCCCACGGCGACGGCAGCACCGCCGGGTGGGCCTTGGTGATCAGCAGCACAACCTGCCAGACGATGCCGATGGCGATCGCGGCGAGCAGGAACGGACGCACCCGCGCCAGCCCGGCGACGACGCCTTTCATCATGCAACCCCCTCGCCGCGGAGCCGCCCCGGCCGGGACGGCCGGACGGACCTATTTCGCGGCAAGCGCCTTTTCAGCAAATCTGGCGTCCACTTTCGGGTTGTCTTCGGCCTTCAGGATGCCGGCGTCCTTGAGGAACTTGGTGTAGGCGTCGACGGTGGATTTGTCGGGCACGATGTTGCTGTTGTAGACGGAAATCCCCTCCGACAACGAGTAGTCGATGACCTTCACCGGGAAGCCGATCTGCTCGCTCCACATCTTGGCGGCCTTCTTGGGATCCTTGAGGATGAAATTGATCGCCTTGACGTTGGCGATCACCAGGTCCTGCACCACCTCCGGCCGCTTGGCGATGAAGTCCTCGCGCGCATACTCGCCGTTGCCGATGTAGTGGCCGGCCTTGATCGGCATGATCTTCTCCGCCTTCAACAGCACCCGCGAATGGCCGTCGGCGAGCGCCTGCGAGACGTGCGGATCCCAGGTGATGCCGGCCTCCACCGATTTCTGCATCAGCAGCGTCGGGATATCGGAGCCCTTGGTCTTGAACAGCTTGATGTCCGACGACTTCATGCCGGCGTCGGCGAGCGCCTTCAGCAGCAGCGGATATTGCTGCGACCCCTCGCCCGGGAAGGCGACGTTCTTGCCCTTCAGGTCCTTGACGGATTTGACCGGGGAATCCTTGGGCACCAGGATCGCCGTCTGCTCGAGGATCGAGATCGCGACCAGCTTCGCCGGCAACCGGGCGGCGGCGACGATCGCCGGCCCCATTCCGGCGGAGGCCATCTGCAGCTCTCCGGCGGCCATCGCCTGATTTTCCGGCGCTCCGTAGCTGAAGCTGCGGAATATCACCTTGATGTTGTGCTTCTTTTCGATCTCGTCGAGGATGCCCAACGCGCGCGCGATATAGATCGGCATGGTGGCCGGCTGGACGCCGTAGTTGACGACTTCCTGCGCCGCCGCCGGCGTAACCGCGACGGCGGCCAAGGCGACCGCGCCGGCCATCGCGAACTTCCACAACTGCTTCGACATGATACCCCTCACCTGGTTGGACGACGTTTTCCCAGTTGACGCCTGGGTCCGGAGACGATCATAGCCGAAAAGGCGGGTCCGGAGAATAATGCCAGGATTGCCGACGGGCGCGCCGCAAGCCCGGCGGTTCGGGCGCCTTCCGGACGACGATGATTGCCGGAATTATCCCCGTCCGGACGCGCCCGCCGCGGTCGCGATCGGCCGGCGGCGTTCCGAATGCGGCTAGAAGTTGACGGCGAGCAGCCTGCTGAGGCCGTCGCGGACCAGCGCGCCGAGGCCGCCGATGCGGCCCGCCCGCAGCGGCGTTTGCGGACTTGTTACAACCGCTTCGCCGGCGACCTCGGCCGGTGGCGGCGATTGCTCCGCCCCGCCGTCGTCGTGGCGGAGCCGCAATCTGGCGAGAACGTGCTTGGTCGGCGCGAAACGCCGGTGGTGGCCCCAATGGTGGCCCATGGCCTCACTCCCTAGGCCTTCGGCCGCCTCCCTGAGTCCACCATCATAGCGGCGGGTGGTAAACCCCCGGTTAACGGGTGGACGATTAACCTTGCTATTCGCCGACCACCCCCCTATATGACCTGCGTCAGTATCAAGAGACCCGGCGTATCCGCTTCGTTTGTTTGACATCGTCAACGCTGACCGAGTAGCTACTCCCCGGATTTTTCGAGACCTGAACCCCGCCGGCGCGTTGTGCGCGGGCGGCAGTGACACTGTTAACAAGGATACTTTTTCCATGACTCAAGGAACCGTGAAATGGTTCAACCCCGCCAAGGGGTTCGGCTTCATCAATCCGGACGACGGCGGCAATGACGCCTTCGTTCACATCTCGGCCGTCGAGCGCGCCGGGCTCAACAGCCTGGCCGAAGGCCAGCGGGTCAGCTTCGAGCTGCAACCCGGCAAGAACGGCAAGACCTCGGCCGAGAACCTGAAGCTCGTCGACTAACGGCCGAGGGTTTCAAGACCCAACGGAAAGGCCCGCCGCAAGGCGGGCCTTTCCTGTTGGCGTCGGGACGCATCGCCGGTCGGCCAATTCCTCTTGCCTTTTCCTCGCCTTAGCCTTATATCCGCCGCATCAGTTTCCGAGACCCGGCGTATCACTTCGTTTGTCCGTTCGACTTCGTCAACGCCCACCTAGTTGTTACCCCCGGTCATTTCGTGAGCTGAGTCCCGCCAGCGCATGGTGCGCCGGCGGCAGTGTCGTTATCAGTTGCAAGGAAAGACAGAATTATGACTGAAGGAACCGTGAAGTGGTTCAACCCGCAGAAGGGTTACGGCTTCATCAACCCGGACGACGGCGGCAAGGACGCCTTCGTCCACATCTCGGCGGTCGAGCGCGCCGGCCTCACCACGTTGACCGAGGGACAGCGCGTCTCCTACGACCTGCAGCCCGGCCGCGACGGCAAGACCGCGGCCGAGAACATCAAGGTCATCGGCTAACGACCGGGGATATATAAAGGTCACCGGAAGGCCCGCGCCGCGGCGCGGGCCTTTTCTTATTGCCGTCCCCGTCGGGGCTCCGCCCCTCCACGCCTCTTGTTCGTTACCGTCCCGGTCGGGGCTCCGCCCCTCCACGCCTCTTGTTCGTTACCGTCCCGGTCGGGGCTCCGCCCCTCCACACCTCTTGTTCGTTGCCGTCCCTGTCGGGGCTCCGCCCCTCCGCGCATTTCGTTGTTTCCCTTTTTGAGCGGTTTCAACGGCCTGCGTCGATGCCGTCCGGCCGCTTGATCCGGGTCATTCCACCCCCCATGAGCCGGTGCTGGAATCGCACCTTCGACCCCCCGCCACCGCCGGATGCCAATCGCGGGGCCGGGTGAGCGGGGATATCGCCTCGTTCGCGCGCACCACCAAAGGAGGTTGCGCCATGGGTAAGGACATCCGAGCCGGCTTCGGCGCCCGCCTCGCCGGACCGTGCCTCGCCGCGATGGCGGCGCTGGCATGGCCCGCGGCGGCGCAGGCGGCGGACCCGGTCAGCTTCAAGAACCACGTGTTCGCGATCATCGCCAACCGCTGCATCGCCTGCCATCAACCCGGCGGCGACGGATTTGCGAGCAGCGGCCTCGACCTCCGATCCTACGACGGCCTGATGAAAGGCACCAAGCATGGGCCGGTGGTCGTGCCCGGCGACGCCTTCACCAGCAACTTCAACGTCTTGATCGAAGGCCGGGCGGCAACCGCAATCCGCATGCCGCACAACCAGCCGCCGCTGAGCGCCCACGAAATCGCCGTCATCCGGCGCTGGGTCGACGAGGGCGCCAAGAACAACTGAGCGGTCGCCGGCGGCGGAGCGGCGGGGCGGCGATTGGAACCGTTCCAGGCGGCTTGCCGGCCGCGACCCGCGGCCGTCTGTCGGCACCCGGAATATTACTGATACCGGGAAGCCAGTCGGCCGGCGTAGACTGGGCGCGACCGGGGCGAGTTCGTCCCGGCGGGGCCGTTCCGCCCTCATTCCATAAACGCGTTTCCGATCTGGGGAGGATCCCAATGACACTTATCAACGCCGCCGCCATCGGGCGGCGGTGGAAGCACTTGGCCTTCGCCGCGGCGTTCGCGGCGACGGCCGCACTCGCCCCGGCCGAGACGGTCGCGGCCGACGCCAAGATCGTCAAGAACGACTACATGATCGACGCCGTCGATCCGGGCATCAAGCTGTTCGTGCGCGAGAAGATGCAGGCCGGCAACACCACCTTCACCAACGACAACGTCGTGCTGTTCCTGCACGGCGCAACGTATCCCTCGACGCCCGACTTCGACCTCGAATTCAAGGACTACTCGTGGGCCGACCGGCTGGTGAAGAAGGGCTACGTCGTCTACATGGTCGATTACCGCAACTACGGCTTCTCGACCCGCGAGAAGGCGATGGACCAGCCGTCCAAGAACAACAAGCCGGTGACCCGGTCGTATCTCGCCATCCGCGACATCGGCGCCGCCGTCGACGACATCATCAAGAAGCGCAAGGTGAAGTCGGTCAACCTGATCGGCTGGTCGTGGGGCGCCATGCTCGGCGGCTATTACACGTCGCTGCACTCGGACAAGGTGAGCAGGCTGGTGATGTTCGCGCCGGCCTACGCCTTCACCCAGCACACCAATTTGGGGCCGGGCTCGGGGCTGCAGAACAAGCGCAAGCCGTTCGAGTTCAATTACGGCGTCGGCGCCTACCGCCTCGGCTCGGAGGCCGCCAACGACAAGCGCTGGGAAGGCGAGATTCCGGTCGACGACAAGGACAGCTATCGCGACAAGGCCGCCGCGCACGCCTTCAGCGTCGCGGCGCTGGCCACCGACCCGACCAGCGGCAGCCGCAACCCGCCGAGCCTGAGGGCGCCCAACGGCGTGCTCGAGGACACCTTCCAGCAGGCGACCGGGCGGCGCATGTGGAATGCGTCCAGCATCTACTCCCCGACGCTGGTGATCGCCGGCGAGTACGACACCTGGTCGTTCCCGGAGGACCGCGAGGGGCTGATGCGCGACCTCACCAACGCGCCCAAGAAGAAGAGCGTGCTGATCAAGGACGCCACCCATTTCGTGCTGTTCGAGAAGAACCGGGTGCCGTTCTTCGAGGCCATCGAGGCGTTCCTGAAGGAATAGCCGACGCGGCCGTCCAAGCGGGCATTCCGGGGGCGGCCTGGGGGCGCTCCGGAACGGTCCGGGGCGCCCCGCGGCGGCCGCGGCCCGGCCTCCGCGCACGGATTCCCGGGCTGCGGATTTTGCAATTGCGGCCGCCGGCGGCGCGGCTAAAATGGCGGTTGCCGGGGACGGTCCCCGTGGACTGGGCAAACCCGCTTTTGCAAGCCACGCCGCCCCCGCGAATGGGAGGACCCAAGCCGATTCATCGCGCCCGCCCGCGCCGTTTGGGCGGCGGGGGGTGCGTCGGCGATTGCCGCCCGAGGGGCGGCGCCGGCGCCCGAGCCAGCGTTCGAAGGATCAGCCGACAAGGCCTGTTGCTGACTCCTTCCCGAGGGGGCGTTCCGGGGCGACCCGGACGCCCCTTCGGTTTTCCGCCGCGCTTCCGCCGTCGCGTGTTGCGCCGCTGGATAGTTCGGAAATCCCCTATCCGCGCCCGGCGGTTGACGCTATGATTGCCGCCAATCGGGAGGATGCCCGGGGGGTATGGGCCGAATCGGTGCGCGCGATTCCGCGCGGTGGCCGCCGTCGCTTCCCCGTGAAAATCGGCGCCTGCGTCGCTTCCGCCCGAGATCGTATCCTAGGGGTGGAGGTTATGTCATGAACACGAAGCTTTTCGTCGCCGCGGCGGTGGCGGTGGCGTTCGCGTTGCCGGCGGCGGCGGCCGAGGTGTCCGTCAAGGTGCACAAGATCGACGACAAGGGCATGGGCGACTTGGTCGGCAAGGTGTATTTCGCCGACACCGACAAGGGGTTGGCAATCAAGCCGCGCCTGAAGGGCCTGCCGGCCGGGCCGCACGGCTTCCACGTCCACGAGAAGCGCAGCTGCAATCCGGGCAAGGCGGCGGACGGCAAGATGGTGCCGGGCCTCGGCGCCGGTGGCCACTACGACCCGGACAAGACCGGCAAGCACGAAGGACCGGCCGGCAAGGGCCACCTCGGCGACCTGCCGGTGCTCGACGTCAAGGCCGACGGCTCCACCGGCGGCACGCTGATGGCGCCGCGCCTGAAGGTGTCTGATCTGAAGGGCCGTTCGCTGATGGTCCACGCCGGCGGCGACAACTATTCCGACCAGCCGGCGGCGCTCGGGGGCGGCGGCGGCCGCATCGCCTGCGGCACCTTCTAGCACGCCCGCGGCGAAGGCTTTGTGGGGCGGCGGCCCGGTCCCGGCACCGGGCCCCGCCCCATTGGTTTTCTCAAATCAGAAAGTGAAATCAACGTCGTAACAGCCGTTTACACGGCTGTAACACGGCCTTCAACGGCCCGTCACACCGGGCCCCTAGCCTGACGCTCGCGCATCGCACGACGTTTGCGTTCAACCGCGCCGACCCGGAGGACGACGGTGACCAGCCCGATGAAGAGTTACGACCTATCCCGGCTGACGGTGCTGATCGTCGAGAAGGAGTGCCCCATGCGCGCCCTTCTTCGCCAAGTGCTGCGCGAATTCGGCATCCACCGCATCCATGAGGCCGACACCCCGGAAAGCGGCTTCCAGGAATTCAATCGCCGGACGCCCGACCTGGTGCTGGTCGACTGGTGCCCGGAATTCGACGGCATCGGCCTGGTGCGGCGCATCCGGACCGACGGGAACAGCGTCTTCCCGCAGGCGCCGATCGTCATGATCACCGCCTTCGGCGAAACCAAGCGCATCTTTCAGGCGATCGACGCCGGCATGAACGAGTACCTGGTGAAGCCGGTGTCGCCGAGCCTGCTCTACGTGCGCATCGTCAGCGTCATCGACAACCCGCGGCCGTTCGTCCGCACCGAGAGCTATACCGGCCCGTGCCGGCGCCGCCACAACCTGCCGTTCGCCGGCGTCGACCGCCGTCGCGCCGGCCCAACGAAGCAAGCCGCCGCCGCGACCGCTCCCGTGGTCGCCCCCGTGGTTGCCCCCGCGGCCGCAGAAGCGGCCGGGGGCGAAGCGGCACAGCGCGCCAAGGCAGCGTGACGGAGGCCCCGGAGAAAGCACATTCCTCTCCACCATCCTTACCAATAAAAACCTCCCACCCCCAACTGGCCCCGCTTCCCTCATCCCCCCCGAGAGAGCGGGGCCTCTTTATTGGCGCGCCGCCCGCCGCGGCGATTGTTCGGCGGCCCGCGGCTGTGGCAAGATCGCGCCATGAGTCGCTTTTCGATACTTGGCGCCCTGGCGCTCGCCGCCGTGGCGTCGCTCGCCGCCTGCGACGGCGGCGACGAGGCCGAGGCCAAGGCCGCGGCGACGGCGCTCAGCGGCTACTACCACCGGGCGTGGCGGGCGCCGGGCCCGGAGTGGAGCGTGCTGAAGGTGCGCATCGGCAAGGACCACGCCATCACCGTCGACGCCGCGGTGTCGTCGGAGCCGCTGACCAAGACCATCATGGAGCGCAGCCGCTTCGAGCAGATGGAGATCGCGCGCAAGGCCTGCCCGGCGGCCGGCGAGGTGGTGTGGCAGCAGGTGGGCAAGAAGCAGCAGGTCGGCATCGCGCTGTCGGGGTCCGCCGGGCACATCATCAACGCGCTGTGCAAGCGGCCGTAAGGCTGTCTAACCACAGAGACACAGAGGCACAGAGAAGTAAGAAGGACTTCTCGCGCCTTCGGCGCGAAGACAAGAATGCTGCCGAGAGACCAAGCGCGCGAAGCGCGCAATGATTTTTCTTTTTTCTCTGTGTCTCTGTGGTTTAACCTTGCTTGACCCTGTTCTTAAGCACGCCGACCCCGGACCACTCGATCTCGAGCTCGTCGCCGGGCCTCAGGAACCGCTGCGGCTCGCGGCTGCCGCCGGAGCCGGCCGGCGAGCCGGTGGCGATGATGTCGCCGGGAACGAGCCGCATCACCGTGGAGACGTAGTTGACGATGGAGGGGATGTCGAAAATCATGTCGGCGACGGTCGCCGACTGCACGAGCTCGCCGTTGAGCCGGGTCGAAAGCCGCATCTTTCTGACGTCCGCGATCTCGTCCGTGGTGACGAAGCACGGCCCCGAGGCGCCGGAGCCGGTGAAGTTCTTGCCGGCCGGCACGCTGTGCTTCTGCCAGCCGCGGACGCTGCCGTCGTTCATGATGGTGAAGCCGGCCAGCACGCCCATCGCCTTCTCCTTCGGCACGTCGCGGCACGCCTTGCCGATCACCAGCACCAGCTCGCCCTCGTAGTCGAAGGTTCTGGCCGCCTCGCCCTTCGGCTGGATCAGCGGCTCGCGGTGGCCGACCAGGGCGCCCTGCCACTTGGCGAACAAGGTGATGTGCTCGGGCGGCGGCGCCTCGCCGAGCACCGGGTGGCGCTTCGGGTAGTTGACGCCGACGCAGATGACTTTTTCCGCGTCCCATAGCGGCGGCAGGTAGCGCACCGCGTCGGGCTTGTGGTCGGGCTCGCGGCCCTTGGCCCAGCGGGCCACTTCCTTGAAGCCGTTTTTTTCGATGACGGCGCGCACCGATGGGTATTTTTTTGCCAGCCGGCCGGTGACATCGACGATGCCGGAATCCGTGTAGACGCCGAGCCTTGGCGCGTCGGCGCGGCCTTTTCGGAAGCACGCGAGTTTCATGGACAACCCTCGCCCTGTCGGTTGCCGCCGGCATCAGTGCCGGCTGTTTGGCCTTCGGCGGCGACGTTTTAGCAGGTTTTCGGGACCGGGTGGAGCGCGGCCTTTGGTCACCACCGCGGCGCCGGCTTTGGCGGCGGCGGGTTTTTTCCCTGCGGCATTGAAATTTTTTTTCGTTTCGGCGCAAAACGCCCCGCTTATCCCCGTGTTCCACAGGGCTGTGGATCGATTCCGTATTCTGACGCGGACGCGGCGGTGCTATCCTCTGCAGTGGAACCCGGGGTTTTGGCTGGCTTGCCAGTCGGGGCTTCGGGGCCCGCTCAAGGTTTCCCAGGGTCCGCAAGGATTTGAAGAGATTTTGAGTGGCGGCGGCCCGGCCGAGTGATCGGTCGGGCCGTTCCATTTTGGGCTCGGGGGTCAAGGCCCCCGTCTTTCCGCGCCCGTTGTTTCTAGCCCCTGTCCGGGCTATCGCCCGCCTTCCTTCGCCCGCCGAAGCGGGCTTCGTGAAGGCGGGTCCACGCCACCCGTTGTTGATCCCTGTCCGGGCTATCGCCCGTCCACGCCTCTTGTTTCTAGACCCTGTCCGGGCTATCGCCCGTCCACGCCTCTTGCTATACCTCCCCGGCCATGCCGCTGATCACCGACACCGGGGCGCTGGCGGACCTGTGCCGCCGCCTCGCCGACGCCGAGTTCGTCACCGTCGACACCGAGTTCATGCGCGAGCGCACCTACTGGCCGGTGCTGTGCCTGGTGCAGCTCGCCGGCCCCGGCGAAGCGCGCGCCGTCGACGCGCTGGCGCCCGGCATCGATCTCAAGCCGCTGTTCGAGCTGCTCGCCAACCAGCGCGTCCTCAAGGTGTTCCACGCCGCCCGCCAGGACCTGGAGATCTTCCACCACCTTTCCGGCAAGCTGCCGACGCCGGTGTTCGACACCCAGGTGGCGGCGATGGTGTGCGGCTTCGGCGACGCGGTCGGCTACGAGACGCTGATCTCGAAGCTGACCAAGGCGCACGTCGACAAGGGCTCGCGCTTCACCGACTGGTCGCTGCGGCCGCTCTCCGAGCGCCAGGTCGCCTATGCGCTCGCCGATGTCGTGCTCTTGCGCCCGGCCTACGAGAAGCTGCAGCGCAAGCTGCACGCCAACGGCCGCGTGGCGTGGCTGGACGAAGAGATGGCGACCCTTAATGCGCCCGCCACCTACGACGGCGACCCGA
>Ga0137796_10002237_pt1 | contig 10521 bp, 11 predicted proteins | sample OV2TP3_FD_97704 | JGI IMG/M metagenome (GOLD analysis project Ga0137796, IMG submission 97704)
ATTAGTGACATGGACGCCTCCCGCGACAATGGGCAGATCTTGCCGACACTCTTTGATGCAGGCCGCATTCTTAATCCGCACCTCATGACCCATCGTGAACATGCAACTGAGGCCTACTACCTCCGGCCTAAACTGTTCAATCGCCCGTTTCAACTTGCTTTTCCACACGTTAGCAATCATTGATTCTGTAATCAACCCTTCCTCCTGACTAAAAATAAAGTTAAAAATCTCATAGTTCAAATCCACAAGGAAGGAGGAGTACCCTCGCTTTTTTAAATTCGCTGATAACACGGCGAGCCCGTAAGGAGGGTACATATAATACCTTTTCTTTCTCGCAATCCGAACATCGAGTCCGTATTCGCTCACCTGAAGCGGCTGAACCAACAAAACTCGCTCACACTTGCCTCGAAACACTTGTCGTATTTTTTGAGCGATTTCCTCGCGGGGGGAAACCTCCGTTGCAAAAACCGTCTGTAATCCTTGGGTGGCTTGTGTCACGATCTCCTCTTAAAGTTCACTCGTTTCAGTGTAAAAGAATGACCATCCTTTTGGCATTGTTTCCGGGAAGGAACGCCTCTCCCTTCGTGAGGTAGGAACAGGAGTAGAGCGGCCGGGATCGCGTTTTTGAGGTATTGGCATACGAACCGTGAACGCAATCCCCGTGTAAAACAATGAAGTCCCCTTTCCTAAAAACAAGGTCGACTTTCTTATATCCCGTAGGTAGTTTGACCGGATTCCCCGGCTTTTGACCGCGGGGCTCTCGATAACTTACCGTGGGCGCCGCAGGAAGAAGGCCCTCTCGATGGGAACCGGGATAGATATAAAGACCTCCGTTCTCCTTATCCGCATCCGCCAGAAAGAGATTGGTGGTGAGGTACTGCTGGTTGAGATTACGAGCATAGGTATTATCCTGATGGGGGTTCCAGGCCTGGAGGGCGTATCGGGTACCTACTTCTTTAAAAAGCATCTGACTCATGAGACCCACCACTTCTTTACCTTGGAGTGTTTCCAAAATAGAAACCGACCTTGGATTCTTCATGAAATTCCTGAGGAGCGTGGCTGTCTCGCGAACCTTCTCGGTGGAACTAAATGGAGCTTGCCTCCCCAGTTCTTCCTCCCGGTCGGGATTCATGATCGGAGCGAAATCTTCATTGGCATGTTGTCTGACGCTTTTCAGGATCGTGCCGCACTCCTCTTCAGAAAACAACTTCTCAAGAATCAAGTAGCCCTTGGATCGATAGAATTCTTGTTGTTCCTGAGAAAGGGAATAAACTCCTTCGGCCACTCCGAATAACATGCTTAATCTCCTTTTGTCAGAATAGTGGTCTTTCTGTCAGTCGATTTGGAAACCGAATCCACCCGCGGGATAAAAAACTCTTTCAGGATGACACGCAAGATGACAAGTCCGCAGATGAGGATGCTTCTCTTCGTCCTTCCCCCGATTCTTTTCGGCTCATCTCCCGGAATCTCGGCGACTTTTAACTTTCTCTTCGCGCATTCAATCGAAAGGCGAGTTTCGAAACCGCCCACGGGGGTATCGCGCAACGATTCGACAATCTCCCTTCTCCAAGCTCTAAACATGACCAACACATCCGTATAATGGCCTCCGAAAAGGAGGTTAATGATTCTCGTAAACATCCAGTTTCCAAAAGCGGAGATGAAATTGTCGTCTTCGCTTTTGGCGCCGTCAAGGTATCGAGAGGCCACCGCCATAGCATAACCCTCGCGCATCTTCTGAACGAGTTCGGGAATTCGCTCAGGGACCGAATTTCCATCGGGACTGAAAGGAATAATTACATCCCCTGTGGAGATCTCGAGTGCCTCCCAATAAGCATTCCCCAGCCCCTTCGACTTTTGTCGAAAGGTGGGAAAGCCCAGCGATTCGGCGTATTCGAGAGATCCATCGGTAGAACCACCATCCAGCACCAGGATCTCATCCACCCATTCTTTTTGGACGTGGGGCAAGATCCTTTTCATCCCCTCAATTTCATTCAAGACGGTGACAACTAGAGTCGTTTTCATGGAGAAGGATTAATAGTGCCCTGCCAACTGGGGACCCACCGAAGTATTCCCATAAAGATAAGCCCCTTTTTTATTCCCATACCAAATGACCTCCCTGCACCAATCTTCCCAAGAAGACCATCTCTCCTGGCTGCGATCAATGTGGTAATGACCGGGTTTTTCTTCCAGCGGGATTTTGACTCCCCGGATGGCGGCCTGGTAGAACTCCCAGAGGTTATAAGAACACTCCAGATCGAGATCCTCGGTCTGAAAAGGCTGCTTGAGAAGGGCCTGATTCAAGATGACTGCTTCCTGAAGAATCGCAGAGGGAATGGAGATCATTTTGTCTTGAAAAAAGCGCTCCAGAACGGCGGCTACTTCTTGATAAAAGGTGTCAAGTTTATTCTCCGTACATAACTTAATCAGAATATACTCATCCGCGGGCCACCACATATTGAGCCACTCCTCCGATCGAACATATTCCGCGCCTCTCGCCTGAACATCCCGGGCCTTCTCCAAAAAAAAGTTTCGGATCTCGGCCAGGACAGGAAATGACTCCAGATTTCCCTCGGTAAAGACCTCGATGAGCTCTCGGTAACTCACGGAACAAATTTCATGGAGAATCACAAAAGGAATCTGAAGCACCTTGTCAAAATGGAGAAGCCCGGCCATCCACGAAAAGGCCCGCGTCCTGACCCAATCCTCTTTGGGCATCGAGTCGGTCGCAATGACGAGGACTTGGGTCTCATAGATTTCGCCGTCGGATTCAACCAAAGACCCGTGAATATTGACGACCTTGGTTTCCACCGTGACCATGCCGTATTTTTTCTGATATTCCGGATCCCCCATTTCCGCATTCGGGAGGATGGAAAGGTTGTTGAACTGGATCCGGTTATGCTGCCCATCTTCAACCGCCTGCGACACTCCGTCAGCGAAAGAATCATAAGTCTCTCCCGGAAGCCCCAGGATTAAATCGGTGTACGTCTCGATATTGTCCCGAGTAAATCTTCTCTGTAATTCCTGAAAGGAGGCCGAAGAGATATTCTCCCTCTTGATACTTTTCAGCGTGTTGGGATCGAGGGATTGGAAGGAAATAGTCACCCCCTTATTTAAGCCCGAATCTGCCAGGAGTTTTTGAACCTTATAGGCGCGTTCGGTCGCATTTTTGGTATTCTGGACCGAGAGGGCATGGGGGTAACCCCACCTTTGCTTGGTGCGGGCTACATATTGAGCGATTTCCAAATCTCTTGGCAGGATTCCGAAATTCGCGTCACAACAGAAAATGAACTGAATCTGGCGATCAGCAAACCATTCCACCTCCTGGTAAAGCCTGTCCAGATCAAAGGTGTAAACTTTACTCTGGACCGCGGATCCCCAGTCGCAGAAGGTACAAGAAAAAGGACAGCCTCGATTGGTTTCCCAAAGAATGAGCCATTGCTCCTCCGGAAATGTTCTCATCAGGGGATCAAAAACGCCCTCCAGATAAGGCGAAGGAACGAGGGAAATATCTTTGATCCTTTCTGCTCGCGCATGCGAGACGAAAGATCCGTCTTCTCTTAAGAAACTGATCGCGGGGATATTCTCCCAGTTTCGCGCAGCCCTATTCTCTAGAATCTCGAAAAAGATTCGCTCCCCTTCCCCGTGGCAACAAAGGTCAATGAAGGGGTGAGTCCGTAAAAAATTATCACTCCGATCAGGAACATGGGGACCGCCGAAGACAATCAAGGTTTCCGGCTTCTCACGTTTAATTCCCTTTGCGATCTCGAGAGAAATCCGAATATTCCAAACATAAGTGCTGAAGCCCACGATATCCGCCTCCAAAAGATGTTCAATAGCCTTCTGGACCGGTATCCGGCAGTAAATCGGGAGTAAGAATTCATAACGATCCGGGGAAGGAGCGTGCCGCTGGACGTAACCCTGAAGAAGTCCGACGGAATAAGGGAGGTAATTCTGATTGGAAAAACTATTGTTAATCTGTACCAATCCGACTTTGACTTGTCCCATTTCAATCATTCATCGTGGGCACACTCGCCGAATCCGGTTGAGGCTCGGCTTCGGCCAAGATCTCCGTCTCATCCTTCACCTGAAACCCCGCCGGGTAATCCCGGTCGATCAATTCCGTCGGCTGGTAAAAGATAATTTGGCTTCCGATCGTCTCGAACGAGAAGGGGACGCGAAGCAAACCTCGCAAGGCCTCTTTGACGGTGGGCTGATCTTCGGGTTTAGCAAAAAGCAACAGAAACCCTCCTCCCCCCGCTCCCAGAAGTTTTCCCCCAATGGCCCCCGCTCGGCGCGCGCTTTCGTAAACCTCATCGATCACGGGAGTAGAAATCTTGGAGGTGAGACTGCGTTTGATTTTCCACGCCTCGTGAAGGAGGAGACCGAAATCCACGAGGTTGTTCTCGCGAGTAAGAATCGAAACCCCCTCCTGGACCATCTTGAAGATGGCGTGGAGTTCATTCTTTCGGTGCTTCGTCAACCCAATTTGTTCTTGAGCAATCTCGGACGCATTTCTCGAAAAGCCCGTAAAATAAAGAAGAAGGTGATTCTGGAAATGACGAAGCCGGTCTCGGCTCAAAATAATCGGGGTGACGTGAATGTCATGATTGGGGTGAAAATCGACTCGACAAAGCCCTCCATGGGCAGCCATGACTTGGTCTTGGCAACCCACATTCTCTTTTAGGATTTCTTGTTCCACCTTGATCGCCTCTTTGGCCAGCTCCATCTTGGTCGGCATGATCTGCCTGAGGGCCTTAAGCGCGTGGAGAAGCCCCACGGTGAAGGCCGAGCTAGAACCCAGCCCGGTCCGCGAGGGAAGATCACCATCGTGATGAATTTCAACTCCATGGTCCATCTTGAGGTAGTGGAGGACACCCCGCACGGCGGGATGCTTGATTTCTTCATTGGCTTTCACCCGCTCAATGATGGAATAGGCAATTCGGGTCTTGTGTTCGAAAAAAGGGGGGAGATAACGACAGGTGATGTAGCTATACTTGTCGATCGTCGTCGCCAGAACGGCGCCCCCCTCCTCCTGATACCACACGGGATAGTCGGTTCCCCCACCAAAAAAGGAGATCCGGAACGGCGTTCGACTGATAATCATCGGAGCGATTTAACGGGTTTCATTAACTCAAAATCAACATACGAGGGATGGGTTGCCATGAGGATCGTTGTCACGGTATTCAAGATGGAGATCTCGCCCGTTCGGATGGCTTCAAATAATTCTGCCGGATCCCTCAGAACAATTTCCATCTCCTCGAGATCCCCCGGTTTTGGCTCTGTCACTTGCTCGGCATCCAATGCCTGAAACATGTTGACATGAGCACCGCCCATATTCCCAAACTGGGCAAAGTGACCCAAATGTTGCCAATCGTTTGAAACATATCCTGTCTCCTCTTTGAGTTCTCGTTGGGCCGCCAATAAAGGCTCCTCGCCCCTGTTAACCCCACCTGTGGGTAGGGTTAAGGTGACTTTACGAATGCCGTGTTTGTACTGTCGCTCCAGCAAAACCTTTCCCACTCTTGTTTGGGCGAAAACGACGACGCAATCGAGAAACCGCATTTGATAGAAATTATCCACGACCCTCCCATCGGGAAGGCGAACTCTCTCGACCGAAAGCTGGATCCAAGGCTTGGCGGTAAAGACTTTCCGACGCTTCAAGGTCTTCCAAGGACGCAGGACCTTTTGGGATTGGTTTTCTTTCATCCTAGCGCTCCTGTAGGCGATACTTGTCGAAAGGTTCGTCGACTCTCGATGTACCAATCCACCGTCCGTTTCAGACCTTCCTCTAAACTCACCTTCGCCTCCCACCCCAGTAATTCTCTCGCCCGGCTCGGATCTGAAACTTTGTAAGGAATGAGCGACGGCTTGTCCGTACTGAACAAAACCTGGGGGTGAAACTCGAGATAATCGAAGAGGATCTTGATCACATCCTTGACGGTATGGGTTTCTTCTGTACAGATATTGATCGCCTCAGCTACGGCGTATTTCTCCACCACGAGCATCAGCCCCTCTGTCACATCATCGACATAGGTGAAGGAACGAACATCCTCCCCATTGCCCCAGACCTCAAAAGGATTCATCCGGTTAACCGCCTTCAGAATCAGTGCGGGAATGACGTGGGACTCCTCCAGATCAAACTTATCGTGCGGCCCATAGATGGCCGTGGGGCGGATCACAGCGTAGTCGGTTCGGCTCGTCATCTGAAAATGTTTGCAAAGAGTCTCCAGGTACCTGCGCATCCATCCCAAGCCGTAATTCGTCGGTTTCCAAGGATCCCCCTGGAAACCCTCCTCTTCCTTATTGGACTTACCGGTGTGGGGATAGACATAACTCGAGCTGATAAATGCGCATCGGGCGGCCCCCATTTTTGCCGCCAGATGGATGAGTTTGGCGTGAAGTTCAAGGTCGGACATAATGAGGCGAGACGGATCTTCTTTGATGACTTTGGCCCCCGCCACTTCCGCCGCGGCCAAGAAAACAATCTCCATGTCCTTAAAAAGAGGCTCGGCTTCGTCCTCATTCCTCAAGTCACACGAAACCACCTCGAGGTTTTTATGCGTCAGAGTGATTTTCCGAGATTGGTACTGGGTCGCTCGGACATGGGCCCCTTCAGTCAGTAATTTCTTGACCAGGCTTTGGCCGATCATCCCTGCCCCCCCTGCCACTAAAACATTTTTTCCTTTATAAAACACCGGTTTACCTCTCTACAGGATGGAGAGACGCCGTTTCTAGCGGAGTGAAAAATTCAGGGCGACTCTTCTTCTTGCTTCCCCCAATTCTCTTCGGTTCATCCCACTCCTTTTTGATCCGGGGCAGGATCACTTTCATTCCTTCAATTTCATTCAATACAGGAATCAAAAGCGTCGTTTTCACGCAAGAACCCGCTCTTTTTTGGCCAGACGGTCTTTATGGGCTAGATACCACTCGACCGTCTCCTTGATTCCCTGATCCAAGGAATATTTCGGAGTGAAGCCCAATTTCGCCCGAGTCTTTGTCATATCCATTAATCGGATCCGATTGCCGATCGGTTTACGGGTGTCCCACTCCACTCGAGGCGCATGAGGAGCGTATCTTAAGATCGTTTCCACAATTTGCCGAATGGTGGTCGGAACGCCGCTCCCCAGGTTCAGAGGGTCGCACTCGTAATATTTCTCCATCGTCATCAACATCCCCCGCGCACAATCCTTCACATAGAGAAAGTCCCTGACCTGGCTACCATCCCCCCACACCACCAACGGATCCTCTCCCCAGCAGACTCGGCTGATCAAAGCCGGGACGGCCATTGCAGTAGCCGAATCGAAGTTGTCATGGGGTCCGTAAATGTTTGCAGGTCGTACCACACAAGTCTTGTACCCGTATTGCTCCAAATAGGCTTCGCAGTGGAGTTCGCTAATTCGTTTTCCCCAAGAGGCGTACTTGTTAGAAGGATGCGGAGGCTTGTCCCAGACTTCGTCCTCCCGGAAAATTTCGACGTCTGGATAGACCGCGACACTACTGCAGTACAGGTATTTCTCGACCCCGCACTCTCGAGCCGCCTTGAGCATGTGGAGGTTGACGAGCAAATTACCTTCGAGAAAGAGGGCGGCTTGGCTTTCACCGAGGCCCACCCCCCCTTTCACACAAGCAAGTTGAAAAACATAATCCATGTCTTTGCAGGCTTTCAAGCAGGCTTCCCACCCGAGGAGGTTCAATTTCAAGAATTCAACTCCCTCGGGAAGCTCACGCCCGTCATCTAAGGAGACTACGCGCACTTTAGCTCCCTCCTGCAAGAGAAGCTCCACGAGCGCCATTCCTACCAAACCGGTGCCCCCAGCAACCAAAACCCCTTTGCCGGAATAAAAATGATTTTCCATTAAACGACCTTCCGTAATTCGTTCGTCACCAGAGCTTTGACCCGCTCGACGATCTTCTTTGGAGAGGGGGTTGGATTGTCAAGATGAGGAGCAAAACCTGCGGTTCGATCCTCCAACCCGAGTGCAAAAACCGGAACCGAGGCGGCGTGCATGAGGTCATAGGCAATCGATCGGGAAGCGCCGGCAATTTCGAAATCGGAATCGATCACCAAGCCAAGGCCCGTCTTCCTCAAGGAATCCACCATCAAATCAGTTACTTGGAAAGGCTTGAGCCAAAGGAGATGAATTAGATCACACGTAGTCCCCTCAGCCGCCAGCAGTTTGACCGCTTCGAGGGCATTGAGTCGTCCTGCACTGATGGCCAAGAGAGTAATATCGGCCCGAGGATGCAAGAGGGGTTCCATTTCATAATCGACGGCAAAACTTCGGCGGTGTTCGCTCACGTAGAGAGGATCATCATGGGACATGAACCACTCCCAGGCCTGAGTCCACTCTCCTGGAGTCATGGGAGCCGCCACGGGCATCCCCGGCATCCGCATCACCATCCCGTGATGAGCGGCGGAGGCCACGGGACCCATCGCCCCTTCCAAGGCTAAGGCCCTCACAAAAATAGGGCAAGGGACTCCCCACATTTCTTTAGACTTGGCCGCATAGTTCAAAAGAGGGGCGGCGTTATACCACATAAAACCCTGATAACGGATGACATAGATCGGGCGCCTCCCCACCAGAGCCGCCCCCACCGAAATGCCTGGGCCCGCCACATCCGCCATGGACAATTCAACGATCCCCTCGTCTTCCGTCAATGGGGGTACGGTTCCCCCGATCCAGCCAACTGCAGTCACACATTGGCCAAAAAGAAGACCTCGGTTTTCCAAGAGGTGGCGACGAGTGATGGCTTGGATGGTTTCTGCAACGGTTCTTCCCATCAATCCCGTTCGTGAACGACCAATTCATCTCCTTTGACTGACAATTGGAGGTTTCCCAGAACCTCTTGTGGTCGTTTGGGGGTCAGAGTCGCTCCTGTCTGTTTGAGATTATGCCAGTGACAGGCGATCGTTCCGTTGCAGACAGTCCCTAACTCCAGAGGTCCTCCTTCATGAGGACAGACTGCAGGCCATACAGTAAAACTGTCACTCCCCTCCTTTCGTACGAGAAGCTCGATCGGACCGGCCGAGACGCAGTTTAAGCCAGCCCCGGTAATTCCTTTTAAGGAAATCCGGTGAATCCCCTCCAGTTTGGGCGGGATCACATTGTCCGTCAGGACGTTCGAATTAAGAAAATCAGGATTGTCGGACCGGAAACGGTACCCTTTACGCCTGAGCTCGGCGCGGCGGATCCGAATAGAGGTATCTTCTTTATTCTGAACGTCGTTGAGGCGGTAGAGCCGACGACTGATGGGGCCATGCAGAAACTTAAATAGACGGTGAGAGACGATGTACCAATCAATCCTCTGCAGAGATACCTTCTCGTCGACTCCTTCTCGTTCGCTCGCCGGTATCATCCGAATGATAGAATGGATATACAAAAGATTAAATAAACTAAATCCTTGATAAAATAGGCCGGGCCCCAGCTGGATGTCGGTCATCGGGAGGAAAAATTTAAACCCCCCTAAGCCTACACCGGTGAGCGATAACTGGAAGGAACGAGCGGTAACGAGACGTAAAGATTCCTGATAGGTCTTGTGGATCGCAGGGCGGTGGAGCTGGTCCATGTGGTTCCAGTCAAGATCCCTGACTTCACAGGGAATTTTGACCTCATAACGGCCCGTAGTGACTGACAGGGAGGGACCCAGGGTCTCGAAACTTGACCTCAGATTTTCTGGGTTAATATAACGTATGTCCATGTGTATGCTTATGATAGCGAAGCGCTAAAAAGAATTCAATTGTTATTTAGCTCGGGGCTAGTTATTTCCAGTACCACAATTCTCGGACGATCTGGAAAACGTGAGCCGCTCCCCACCGAATGATCTGAAGCTTGGAGCGACCCATTGGCCGCTTAGGCTCGTCACCCGGAATCTCTGTAACCTTAAGCTTCCTTTTGGCCATCCGAACTGAAATCAGAGGCTCACACCCCACAACCGTAAACAAGAATTTCTCAGGAGCGTAAGCCTCGTCCTGATCAATGCCCAGCTCATAGAAAAGCTTTGTTTTGTAAGCCCGGTATATCCCCATGGTATCCGTGTAATGGCCGCCGTGGAGGCCATTGGTAAGAACTCGGGTAAGGAACCAGTTGCCAAATCCGGTGATCCAATTATCGTCTTCACTTCTTGCCCCATTGAGATAACGAGATACGATCACCATATCGTAATCTTCCTTCATCTTCTCAATCAGAGTGGGAATCAATTCGGGGATGCAGTTTCCATCCGGGCTAAAGGTGACGACAATATCCCCCCGAATTAAAGGCCAGCCTTCGTTATAGGCCTTTCTGAGTCCTTTTTCCTTCTGGACATAAACTTCGTAACCCTGTTTACGGGCAAATTCAGCCGTTCCGTCGGTGGATTGTCCGTCTACGACCAGAATTTGATCCACCCATTCTCTTTTGACCCGAGGCATGATTTCGCGCATGCCGTCGATTTCATTCAGGGCAGGAATAAAGAGAGTAACCGAGGGCTTCACGAGGCGTGGGGGAATCTAAACGTCAATAGGTTTAACGGTCGGCACCGATG
>Ga0137796_10001149_pt1 | contig 10519 bp, 9 predicted proteins | sample OV2TP3_FD_97704 | JGI IMG/M metagenome (GOLD analysis project Ga0137796, IMG submission 97704)
CTTCGGCAGGTGATCGATGCCGGTCATCACCGTCGCCCCGGTGGTGGTCAGGCCGGAGAGGGATTCGAATACGGCATCGGTAATCGAGAGGTGCGGGGCATCGGAGAGGATCAGCGGCAATGATCCGGTAAGCCCGAGGCCGGCCCAGAACAGCACGACGACCACGAAACCGTCGCGCAGGCGCAGTTCCCGGTCCAGGTGCCTGACCGGAAACCACAGGATCAGGCCCACAGCCAGGATCAGGCAGAAGGCGACGAGGAACGCCATGAGGCTGGGGTCGTCCAGCCACAGGGCAATGAGGATGGGGGGCAGGAGCGTCAGGCTGAAAAACGACAGGAAAATGCCGAGGACCCGCTGTACCACCTTGTATTGCATGTGCCTGCCCGAGGGTCCGGCCGGTTACAGGAAGGTCACCCCGACCTGGAACAGTTTTTCCACTTCGGGCACCTGTTTCTTGTCGGCCACCAGCAGGATGACGTGATCGTCGGCCTCGATGACCATGTTGTGATGGGCGATCAGGACGTTATCGCCGCGGACGATGGCGCCGATGCTGGCGGCGGAAGGCAGCCTGATTTCGTCCAGCCTGCGGCCGACCACCTTCGATGAACCCGCATCGCCGTGGGCGATGGCCTCGATGGCTTCGGCCGCGCCCCGGCGCAGCGAGTGGACGACGACGACATCGCCCCGTCGGATATGGGCCAGCAGGCTGCCGATCGTCGCCTGCTGGGGGGATATCGCGATATCGATCACGCTGCTCTGCACGAGGTCCACGTAGGCGGCGCGGTTGATCAGCGCCATCACCTTGTTGGCGCCCAGCCGCTTGGCGAGCATGGAGGAAATGATGTTGGCCTCGTCGGCGTTGGTCAGCGCGCAGAACACGTCCGTGTTTTCGATGTTCTCCTCTATGAGCAGATCCTCATCCGCCGCGTCGCCGCGAAGCACGATCGCCTTGGAAAGCTGTACCGAGGCCTCGTTGGCCCGCGCGCCGTTCAGTTCGATGAGCTTGACCTGGCAGCGGTCTTCGAGCGCCTTCGCCAGCCGCAGGCCGATGTTTCCGCCGCCGGCGATGATGACGCGTTTCGCCGCCTTTTCTCCCTTGCGGATGTTTTTCAGCAGCGAACGGATATGCTTCGGCGCGCCGATGATGAACACCTCGTCGTCGGGTTCCATGACGGTGTCCCCGTCCGGGATGACGGATTTCCCCGCCCGGAACAGGGCGACGATGCGGATCTCGAGATCGGACATATCGCCGACCAGTTCGCATACCTTGCGTCCGGCCAGGGGCCCGTTGTAATAGGCGCGGACCGCGACCATCTGCGCCTTGCCCTGGGCAAAATCCAGCACCTGCAGCGCCCCGGGAAAGCTGATCAGCTTTTCGATGTACTCGGTGACGATCTGCTCCGGGCTGATCAGGACGTCGATCGGCAGCGCTTCCTGCGCGAACAGCGCCGTTTTTTTCAGGTATTCCGTATTGCGCACGCGGGCGATCTTCGTGGGGGTGTGAAACAGCGTGTAGGCCACCTGGCAGGCGATCATGTTGATTTCATCGCTGTTGGTAACGGCCAGGATCATGTCCGCGTCCCTTGCCCCGGCCTGGGCGAGCACGGAGGGATAGGACGCGACACCCTGCACCGTTTTCAGGTCATACCGTTCACTCAGCGCCTGCAGGCATTCAGGGTTGGTATCGACAATGCTGATGTCGTTCGCCTCGCTGCAGAGATTCGCCGCAACGGAAGACCCGACCTGGCCCGCGCCGAGAATTATTATTTTCATTGACGGGATCCTGGCGCAGTCGCGTTAGCCATGTGTGATCGACCTGTCAGTTTTTTATTTCTATGCCGAGGGTTTTCAGTTTTCTGTAAAGGTGCGTGCGTTCCATGCCCACCGCCTTCGCCACCTTGCTCACGCTGCCGTCCGCGCGCTCCAGCTTGTATTGCAGGTAGGCCTTTTCGAACTGTTCGCGCGCCTGCCTCAGGGGAAGCTCGAAATTGGCGTTGAACTCCTGGTCCTGCGCCTTTTGTGCCGTCCTGCCGAAGGTGGCGTCTATTTCGTCCACGTCGATGGTCTCGCGCGTCCCGAGGATCAACAGCCTCTGTACCAGGTTTTTGAGTTCCCGTATGTTGCCCGGCCACTCGTAGCCGCGCAAATAATTCTGGGCCGCCACGGAAAAGTGCCTGTATGACAGGCCCTGCTGTTCCACGAAATAATTGACGAAGAACTCGAGCAACTCGGGGATGTCCTCGTAGTGCTCGCGCAGCGACGGGATGCGGATCGGCAGGACATTGAGCTGGTAATAGAGGTCGTCGCGGAACCTGCCCGCCTTTACCAGGTCCTCGAGATTCCTGCTGGTTGCGGCGACGAATCTCAGATCGGCGGCATGAAACTCGGTCCCGTTAACCCGCGTGTAGAGCTGGTTTTCAATCGTGTTCTGCAGTTTTGCCTGGAATGTCAGGTCCGTGTCGGCGATATCCTTCAGAAACAGCGTTCCGCCGTTTGCCTGATCAATCAGGCCGGGACGGTCACCTTCCTTGTCTTCCCTGCCGAACAGGGTGGCAATGGCGTTGTCCGCCGGGAGCGCGGACACGCTGACGTTCACGAAGGGGGCCTGCGAACGGCTGCTCTGGTTATGGAGGTAGCGGGCGTAGATTTCCTTGTCGGTCCCCGATTCACCGATGATCAGCACGGGGGCATCGTGATTGGCGATGCGAATGATCTGTTCGCGGAGTTTCTGCATCACGCCACTCCTGCCGAACGGTACATTGATCAACTGGCTGTGACTTCTCAGCCGCAGGTTTTCCCGGTGCAGCGAAGCGGTCTCCAGGGCGTGTTTGACCGTCAGGATGAGCTTGGCGATGGACAGCGGTTTTTCCAGGAAGTCGTAGGCGCCGATCTTGGTGGCCTCCACCGCCGTTTCCACCGTGCCATGACCCGACATCATGATGACCGGCATGTTCAGCGCGCTGGTTTCCTTCCACTCTTTCAGCAGGGTGATTCCATCCGTGTCGGGCATCCAGATGTCCAGGAGCACCAGATCGGGCAGGAAGGATTCACGCAATCGTTTCGCCTGTTCGGCGTTTTCCGCGACGTCGACGGTGAAACCCTCGTCTTCCAGGATCTCCTTGACGAGATCGCGGATATCCGGCTCATCGTCAACAATCAGGATGTTTCCGCCGATCATACGACATTCCGTTTTTCTGACTTGGCGGGTTTGGCGTTGTATTCAACGCCGGCCGCCGGCAGGCGGATGATGGCGCACGCGCCTTTGCCGCTCCTGTTGTTTTCAAGCCAGACGCTGCCCTTGTGTTCCTCGACAATCTTCTTGACGATGGCCAGTCCCAGACCCGTGCCCTTGGTTTTCGTGGTGACGTAGGGATCAAACATCTGTTCCATTATATCCGCGGACACGCCGGTACCTGAATCCCTGATCCGTATTTCCACGAGTTGCCTGCCGTTCTCAACGATGGTCCCCGTGCTGACGCGCAGCTTGAACGATTCGCATTTTTCACATGCGTCGAACGCGTTTTTCAGCAGGTTGTTCAGGACCTGGCGCAGCCTGCCGATGTCCGCCGAGATGAGAGGTATGTCCGGTGCCAGGTCAGTTTCGATCTCGGCATTGCTGTTCAGGTTGGCAAAAAGGTCGAGCACCTCCTTGATCAGGCTGTTGATATTAACCGGCTGCGGGTTGATGTCCGGCGTCTGGGCAAATTCCGAGAAGGAGTTGACCATATCTTTCATCGTCTCCACCTGCTGCACGATGGTGTTGGTCAGGCGGTCAAACGTTTCCGTGTCATCCTTGCGCATGCCGCGCAAATACTTGTGGCGGAGCCGTTCCGTCGCCAGCTGGATCGGGGTGAGGGGATTCCTGATTTCATGCGCGAGGCGCTGGGCCATTTCGCTCCATGCCGCGTACCGCTGCCCCTGGATCAGCGCCGTGATATCGTCGATAACGATGACATGGCCGTGCTGGATGTCATGTGTGCCCGGCAGCGTGGTGCCGCTGCACATCAGCAGCCTGCGACCGCCGCCCTGCGTGATGGTGACCTGCTCGCGCCAGTCCTTCCGGGTTATCTTCAGGTGGCGCTCAATGGCCTCCTTGAACTGGCCAAAGGTCCGGGACATCGCGGCGATCTCCTCTATGTCGCGATTCGTCATCCTGCCCAGCGGTATGCCCAGTATCTGTTCCGCGCTGGCGTTGGCCGTGCGCAAACGCATGTCCTGATCCAGCACCAGGACCCCGGAGGACAGCTTTCCGAGCACCGCCTCGAGGTAGGAACGCTGGGTTTCGGCCTCGAACCGGCTCCGGTCTGCTTCATCCCTGGCCTGGGCGATTTTCCGCGTCATGTCATTGAATGACGTGAGGAGAAAGCCCAGTTCATCGTCACTGCCGGGGACGGGAAGCCGGGTGTCGTATTTACCCTCCGCCACGGCCATGGTGCCCTTCGCCAGGTTGCTGACGGGTTCGGCCAGGCGCCTGGCGGTATAAAAGGCGGCCCAGACCACGCTGAACATGCTGAAAAGAAGCACGAGGGTCAGGATCATGACGAAGCTGAGCTTGAGCTGTTCGCGCAGGTAGGAGAGCTCCTTGTACTTGACGTAGGAAGCCTGGACGCTTTCGGCCAGGTCGTTCACCCGGTCCGTCACGGGATACAGCGCCTGCAGGATCCGGGACTGGCTCTCAATCATGATCCCCGGCACGTTGACCACGGTGCGGATGTGCAGGTCTGAATCGCGTATGGTGTCGAGGCCGGTATAGTTGTTCCCCTGCTGCAACTGCAGCAGGATGGTGTCATCCGGCCTGTCGGGAACGAGATGCGTGGGGTCGTCCGCGCTGGAGGCAATGATGGCCCCCTGGCGGGTGAGCAGCGTAAGTTCCTTCGCGCCGCTGCGTCTTCTCAGTTCGTCGATCTCGAACGGGATCGTGGCATCGTCGAGGGTGGAAAATTCTTCCGCGATCTTTACCGTTTTCTTGAGCGATTCCCGCATGCGTACGTCGAGTGACAGGCGGCCGAGTTCGAGTGAATCGCTCAGGGCCTGTTCGACCCGGAGATCAAACCAGTTGTCGATGCCTCTCAGCAGGAAATCCAGCGAGAAGTAATACACGATCAGCACGGGCACGACGGAAAGCACGGTGAACATGCTGACCATGCGCACGGTCATGCGCGAACCCGGGACGCGGTTGCGGAGCTGCCGGATGAGGCGTTTCAGATTGAGCGTGATCAGAACAACGAGTATCAGCAGGCCCGTGGCGTTGATTATCAGCAATCCCAGGTACAGGCGGCCAAAATGGCTGGAATCCTGAAGGGCGTTGCTCATCATCAGGAGCGAGGCGAGCATGAAGACAAACAGGACGAGTCCCGCAAGAAATATCAGCTGGCTGCCGCGGTTCATTGCTGAATTATCCAGCCATGCCACGGACTGGCCAGCTGCCACCTGGTCGAGACGTAGGCGAGCGGCCGCAGCGGGGCGGGCAGTGCCTGTATGTTGAGACTGGCGCGGATCTGGGCGATATACCGGCCGTCCGAATCAAGCAGTTCCCGCATCACCAGCGGATGTTCCCTGACAGTGCCGAGGTAGTCCAGCGCCCCCGCCAGGTCCTGGAACTGGCGTCGCCTCCCGTTCGCCATGTTGGTGACCAGGTAGTAGCCGCTGAGGGGATGATGCTCCAGCATGTAGTTCAATTGCGTCGTCGCGATCGTTTTATCCCAGAGCAAGGGCCGGTGTTTTTTTACCCGCAGTTCGATGTCGATCTGGAGGGACACGCCGTGCTCCAGCGCCTTTCGGGTTTCATCGCTGAAATGGTACACAATATGGGCGTCCGTGAGATAGACGCCGTTCTCGAGGGTGCTGGCGGCATGGTCAATCTCGATACCCCTGGTGCCGGATGATGATGACGCGGCCGCGCCTAACGTGAATGACACGAGCAACAGAAGGTAAAAACGGCATGCCATGAGATTAGCATTTTTCAAGGCAGGCATAATAAAATCCGTCCATATCAAATTGCCCCGTCAGGGACTGGCGGCCGCAGGGTGTGGCCTGTCCCCAGTCGGCGCTAATCCTTACCCTGCTTGCGTCAGGATGGGTGGCGGTGAAGGCCTCGATTTGCCGGTCATTTTCTTGTGCCAGCACGGAGCAGGTGACATATAACAGCTTACCGCCACTCTTCAGCAACGGCCAGAGTGCGCTGAGCAATTCACTCTGCCTCTCCACGTCCCCGGCGACATCTGCGGGTTGCCTCAGGATCTTGATGTCGGGATGGCGCCGGATGACGCCAGTCGCGCTGCAGGGGGCGTCAAGCAGAACACGGTCAAACGGCCGGCCATCCCACCAGTCAGAGGTCAGCCTGGCGTCGGCGTGGATCACGGTCGCGTCCAGCCGCAAGCGATCGAGGGTATCGCGCAGTTGCTGCAGCCGGGCGGCATTGTATTCCACGGCAACCACTTCGCCCGGGGCGATGTCCAGTTCCAGGAGATGGGCGAGTTTGCCGCCTGGGGCGGCGCAGGCATCCAGCACCCGATGGCCGGCCCTGATATCCAGCAGCGGTACGGCCAGTTGCGCGGCCAGGTCCTGGACAGATACGTGACCGTCAAAAAATGACGGCAGCCGGCTGATATCGACCGCCTGGTTCAGCCGGATGCCAACGGTGGTGAAAGGGGCGGGGCGGGCCTCGAGGCCCGCCGCATCGAGCTTTTCGAGATAGGCCTCGCGGCTGGTCTGTTTCCGGTTGACGCGCAGGAACATGGGCGGTCGCTGGTTGTTTGCCTCGACAATCGCCTGCCATTGCCCGGGAAAATCAGCGGCCAGTGCCTCCAGGAGCCAGCGGGGATGAGCATGCTTTGCCACGGGGTCGTCTTCGGCGGCACGTCTCAAACGGCTGCGCTCGCGCTGGTATCTGCGCAGCAGGGCATTCACCAGATCCCTGGCCCAGGATTTCCCGAGTTCGTCACAGGCCGCCACCGTGGCAGATACCGCCGCATGATCCGGGATGCGCATCTCGGCGAGCTGGTACAGGCCGGCCAGGATCAAGGCCCTGATGTCGAGGTCTCCGGCCTTCAGATCTTTAGTGAGCAGCTGTTTCAGGAAGAAATCGAGGCGAAAATACCAGCGCATCACCCCGTAGACGATCTCCTGCAGCAAGGCCCGATCCCGCTGGCTGGTGAGCCGGGCCTGACAGGCGGGAAGCAGCAGAGGCAGCGGCCTGCGCCGGCGGATCAGATCACGGATGACCTGGGCGGCAAGGGCGCGCGCGTGCATCGGGACCCCTGTCGCGCGGTCCAGGGCTATTTCGCCGCGTGCCACGGTCGCAGGAAATCCGGCCGCCCGTTCAGAAACTCACCGGCGCTGAGCTGCCGTCCTCCGGGCGACTGCACCACCAGCAATCGCAACAGGCCGGCGCCGGTAGTGACGTCGATACCGTCTCTGCCCGCCCCGATCACCCTGCCCGGCGGCGGCTCGACGCCGGCACCGATGGCCGTCGCCTTCCAGATGCGCAGCCTGTAACCATTCAGCGAAGTGCAGGCGACCGGGGCCGGGTTGAAAGCCCTGATCGTCCGTTCCAGCACGATGGCCGGTTCTGACCAGTCCAGCTCGGCTTCCGCCTTGGTGATCTTGCCGGCATAACAGGCCAGTCGTTCTTCCTGCGGCACGGGGTGAAGTTCGCCCGCCGCGAGTGCCTCGAGCGTCTCGAGCAGGCAGGTGATGCCCAGGCGCGCAAGTTTCGCCTCGAGGCTGGCGGCGGTCTCGTCGGGTGCGATGGGGCACGCCTTCTGCGCCAGAATCGGCCCGGTATCCAGGCCGGCATCCATTTGCATGATACTCACGCCGGATTCGGTGTCGCCCGCCTGGATGGCCCGCTGGATGGGGGCCGCCCCGCGCCAGCGGGGAAGCAGTGAAGTATGGACATTAATGCAGCCATGCCGCGGCCGGTTCAGCAGTCCCGCCGGCAGCAGCATGCCGTAGGCCACCACGATAAGGGCATCCGTTCCGGCCAACCGGTGGTCCGGATCGATGGCCGAAGGCCCGGCAGGTTCGTCTATCGGCAGGCCATGTTGCATGGCCAAGATTTTCACCGGGCTCTTCCTGGACTTCCGTCCCCTGCCGGCGGGCCTGTCCGGTTGTGTATACACTCGGGTGACGCTATGGGGGGAACATTCAATCAGGGCGTTGAGGACTGTCGCCGCCAGTTCCGGGGTGCCTGCAAACGCGAGGCGCAAGGGCGTTGTCACAGCACCGTGGCGGGAAGTTTTTCCTGTTTTTCCAGTTTCTTGCGCAGACGCCGGCGCTTCAGCGGCGACAGGTAGTCGATAAACAGCTTGCCATCCAGGTGGTCGATTTCATGCTGGACGCATACGGCCAGCAGGCCATCCGCGTGGATCTCCTGCCGTCCGCCGTCGAGATCGAGGTAGCTAAAGGTCACTTTCTCCGCCCGTTCCACGACATCAAAATAGCCCGGGACGGACAGGCATCCTTCCTGCATCTGTTCAGTGCCCTCGCAGTTGATAATTTCCGGATTAATCAGGAACATAGGTTGGTCTCGGGTCTCCGAGAGATCGATGACCACCAGCCTTTTCTGGACGTCCACCTGGGTGGCCGCGAGACCAATGCCGCTTTCCGCGTACATCGTCTCCAACATGTCACTGGCCAGGGCCCTGATCACCCCGTCTATCGTCTTGATCGGGATAGCTTTTTTCCGCAGCCGTGGGTCCGGATAATGCAACACCTCTAATCTTGCCATTGATCGCTCGTAATGACTAACTGACTGATAGTATACTGAAAACGGCCAGGCCAGACAGGGCTTGTCAAGAACATGGTAGCGGGGCGGGTATTTTGCTAGACTTATTGCTAAACCACATTAAGGATTGTATGTAAGGTAATAGCCATGCTCAATAAAATGCTGCTGACTCTGGTGTTGCTTGGGATCCCGGTGCTGGTGGTCGCCGGGGATGTGGCTGTCAAACCCGACCATCCGGATAAATACGTCGTGCAAAAGGGGGATACCCTCTGGGACATCTCCGGCAAATTTTTACAGCATCCCTGGCTCTGGCCGGAAGTCTGGCGGGCCAACCCGCAGATTGAAAATCCGCACCTGATCTATCCCGGCGACGTCATTTCCCTGACCTACCAGGACGGCCAGCCGATTCTGACCCTGACCAGAGGAGCGCAAGCGGTTTCAGACCGCACGGTGAAACTCTCGCCGACAATCCGCGTTTATGAAAAGGCCGAAGCCATCCCCACGATCCCGATCGATGCCATTAAGCAATTTCTGATGCGGCCGCTCGTGGTATCCGCGGAGGAGATGGATTACTGGCCTTATGTCGTATCCAGTTATGACGAACATCTGATTGCGGGCACAGGCAACAGGATCTACGTGCGGGGGCTTGCCGATGAGGATGCCGGCGCCGAAAGGAAACGCTACGCGGTCTACCGCAAGGGTAAACCTTACATCAATCCCCGCAAGGACAAGGACGCCATTCTCGGGTATGAAGCGCTCTATGTCGGGGATGCGGTGATCGAAAAGGCCGGAGATCCGGCGGTGGCGGTTGTCGCCTATTCAAGCCGCGAGGTCCTGGTCGGCGATCGCCTGGCGGAGGAATCGGAAGCGGACACCAATGCCAGTTTCATGCCCCGCCCGCCGGACGTCGAAGTCAGCGGCAACATCATTTCCGTTGTTGACGGCGTGTCCGAAATCGGCCAGTACCAGGTCGTGGTCCTGGATCTCGGAACGAACGACGGCGTGGAAGTCGGAAACGTGCTGGGTATCTACCAGAGCGGAAACGTGGTGAGGGACCGTGTAGCCTCGAAGATCAAGGAAAAGGAGGAAGACGAAAAACGCCTGGAATTCGAATATGAGGACACCAGCGTGGTCGACCGGGCCGTCAGCAGCGTTGCCAACGATATCCGGGATACGAAGCGCGCGTTTGATAAAACCCCGTTGGTCGCCTATCTGGGCAAACCGGGTTCAACACCGGAAGAGATACAGCTGCCCGAGGAATATTCGGGAGTACTCATGATTTTCCGCACGTTCGAGAATGTCAGTTATGGTCTTGTCATGGAGGCCGTGAAGCCGATCCATATCTATGACGCGGTAATGAATCTGTAACAAAAAATTTGCAGGGAAGCGGCGATGAAGATCCATGGATTGTGTCGAAGTATTTTCATGCCCACTACCGGCCATCTGCCTGGTGCCGGCCTTTTCCCTGTTAACCTGACTGCGCCGGGATAAGTCTGCAGGGAAGAGATAATGGCGAAGGAACGTCCAGTGCCGCGCAGGAGAAGCCTGAAAGCGGACGGTCGCGCGTGCTGGCTGGTGTTGCACAGGGCCCCGGCACTGACTGTTGACACGCTGTGCCGGTTGTTGGATTTCTGCGGATCGCCTGAACGGATATTGTCCACCGGCGCACGGGTGCTGGCGCAGCAGGGTCTGGGGGCGAAGACCCTGGAATATCTACGACATCCCGACTGGGAAGCGGTGGCAGGAGATCTCGCCTGGATCGACCGGCCAGGCCATCACCTGGTAACGTTT
>Ga0137796_10002238_pt1 | contig 10519 bp, 16 predicted proteins | sample OV2TP3_FD_97704 | JGI IMG/M metagenome (GOLD analysis project Ga0137796, IMG submission 97704)
CTTCGCCGTCGTGGCCCTGGTGACGGTCATTGGACTCACGACATTCGATGACGACATCCGAACTTCGCTGGAAGGGTTCGTCAATGCGGCCGCCGCAAAAATTGCAACCGCAGAGTAACGCCGAGCGCCCATGAGGAACATGACATTCGCAGAGACCGCAGAAGACGTCGAGGACATGATGATTGCTCAGCGTTCTCCACGAACCAGGCGTTTTCCTGGCGTTCTGCGCTCTCTGCGGTTGCAGGGGCAGGCAACGCTCGAATACGCGGTCTTCACGGCGGTGGTGGCGGCGGCGCTGGTAGCGATGAACGTGTACGTCCGGCGTTCCATTCAGGCCAATCTCAAGCAGCTGGAGGACCAGATCAATGCCGAGGCGGTGCCGTAATGCAACCGCAGAGACCGCAGAATACATGTGAAACGGATGGTCCGCAGAGGGCGCAAAGACTCCTGGGGTGGTCGCTCTGCGTCTTCTGCGATTACCCTCTGCGATCTCTGCAAACGGCGCATGTACATGTAAAGGGAGTTCAGCGGTCTCTGTGGTTACAAAGGGGAGGTGAGGCATGATGGAACGTTGGGATTGGGATAGGAGATCGAAAGGAGAAGACGTGGGTTCTCTGCGGCTTCAGCGAAAGCGTCGTGGTTTCTTCGCTGGCTCTGCGCCCTCCGCGGTTGCAGGCCAGAGCACGTTGGAGTACATCCTGGTTCTTGCGGCCATTATCGTGGCGATCATCGTGGCCGCGAACACAGCCATCAGGCCAGCGGTCGGCAACAGCCTGACCGAGTCTGGCAAGGCGATTAACAGCGCTGCCAACAAGCTCATCACCGGACTGAACCTCCAATAATAATGGATGATCAGCCGATCATCACCGACAGCCTAAGAAGTCGTAGGGAGGTGGAGCACATGCGCGAGGTCAACAGGCATGCAAAGGGGCATGGAAGGGGACAGACGACCGCCGAGTACGCCATCGTGTTCGGGGTGGTGCTCGCGGCCCTGGTGGCGATGCAGATCTACGTCAAGCGAGGGGTGAATGCGCGGCTCAAGGACGCCTCGGATAGCGCGATGGGCGCCATGTGGACCACGCTTAAGAAAACGACGAACCTGAATCCCAACGACATGCAGTATGAGCCTTACTACACCTCTTCAAGCTATACCGTGGAACAGACGACGGGTCGGGACGAATTTGTGCGGACAGGCGGCGGCGTGGAGAAAGCCAACATCCTGGAAACCGCCAACCGGACAGGCCACCAGACCACGGGCGTGGCTCAATAGGGGAGCTGTCATGAAGAAACGCACAGGCCAATCGACCCTGGAATACGCCGTGGTCATCGCGGTGGTCGTCGCGGCCATCCTCGCCATGCAGATCTACATGAAGCGCGGGGTGCAGGGGAAGCTGCGGACGGCCACGGACGACATCGGGGAGCAATATCGGCCCTCCCACACGACGTCCAACTACACGTTCTCCTCGTTCAGCCAGCGAGAGGAGACCGTGAACGTTGACGGCTCCTCCCGCTCGAACTTACTCGCGGATGAAATCCAGAGCCGATTTGGCGATGAAAGGGTGGATCTGGTGAATGATACGACATTGTTCTAAGTGGGAGGTGAGGAGCATGTGCAAGGAACAGCGAGGACAGAGCACCGCCGAGTACGCCATCGTGCTCGGGGTGGTGCTCGCGGCCCTGGTGGCGATGCAGATCTACGTCAAGCGAGGGGTGAATGCCCGCGTCAAGGTCGGGGTCGACGAATTCACCAACGCCGGCACGATCGAGTTGGGCTGGTTGGATGATACGAACGTCGCGAGTGGCGACGTCAAATTGAACCGCACGAGGGGCCAGTACGAACCCTACTACGCAGAGTCCAGCTTCAATGTCCTTCGCACATCGACCACTGAAGAAGATATCGACCTGGCAAGCAACCGGGTCACACGGGATATCAGGCAAGCCACGCCAGAGGAGACGACCCGGAAAAGTGGCGGCTATCAACTCCAGCGGCAGTGGGAAGGGCAGGCCGACTAGCGACGCTGATCTGAAGAGGGAGGTGGGAGGCGATGCGATGGCAACATGACGGCGCTTCAGCTTCAAGCGCCAAGCTGCAGGCTCCAGGCCAAGGGCGGAAGGCAGGAAGCAGACAGCCAACAGCAGAAGATCCGGGGGGCAGCCTGCTGCGAGCAAGGGGCCAGTCGACGATGGAGTACGCCCTCGTCGTCGCGGTCGCCATCGCTGCGCTCCTGGCCATGCAGACGTACATGAAGCGCGGGGTCCAGGGGAAGCTGCGTGACGCGACAGACCAGGTGGGTGAGCAGTTCTCCCCGACCGCCTACCATGGAAAGTTCAAGCATGTGCAGGACAGCGCCACCCAAGAGACGCTGCATGTGGGGACGAGTCAGGGGAGGGGGGAATCCAGCTCTGCGACGATCACCATCGGGAATGTGACAGGCATTATGACCAGACGTGAGGGGATGGATATTGGCGGTGGAGTCCAGGAGAAAGCCACCGGTGGGCTCGGCGACGAACAGTGCCTGTTCTGTCCGTAACCGCAGAGGACGCAGAGGGAACCGCAGAAGACGCTGAAGCAGGGTTAAATGCAGACCTGCAGAGGGGCAGAACGTCGCGGAGGGCGCAGAGATCGAGGGAAGAGCCAAGGAAGGGTTGAATAGGCTGACCGAAGAGATCATCGGGCTAGCCATCAAGGTTCACAAGCGACTCGGTCCAGGTTTTGTCGAGCGAATTTATGAACAGGCGTTAGCCTACGAACTGCAACGGTGTGGGATTCCAGCGGTCAGGCAAAAGGCCATCACGGTGCGATACGAGGGACTTGACCTCGGCGCTCAACGAGTCGATCTGCTGGTTGGAGAAGAGGTCATTGTGGAGATCAAAAGCGTGAGCGAGTTCAACGCAATCCACGAGGCGCAAATGCTCTCCTACCTGAGAACAGCAGACAAACGGGTCGGATTGATTCTGAATTTCGCCAAGCCGACGCTCAGCATCAAGAGGATGGTGAATAGATTCTAATGCAACCGCGGAGAACACAAAGCGACCTAGAAATCATCGGTTGCGCAGAAGCCGCAGAGTGCAACCGCAGAAACCGCAGAACCATGGGTGACGCGATGACGTCTCCGCGTGCTCTGCGAACCAGGTGTTTCCCTGGCGCTCCGCGCCCTCTGCGGTTGCAGGGGCAGGCGATTGTCGAATACGCCATCCTGATCGGCATCGTGACGGCGGCCATCGTCGGCATGCAGGTCTACGCCAAACGGGGGATTCAGGCGGGGATCAAGCTGGCGGCCGATCAGGTCGGCAACCAACTCGACGGGATCCGCTACGAATCGCGGGAGCGGCGGGAGAAAGTCACCGCGTCTCGCGGCGACGTGCTCGTCATGGAATCGGCGTCAAGAAGCACGACGGAGCCGAATCCCGGGCAGGGCGTGACCGACCCCGAGAAGGTGACGACCATCCGCCAGATGGCTGACGGGACGCAGGTGCGCGCGATCACCAATGACCGAACTCGCTCCATTGGGGCGCTTCCTCCCACGCGAGGGTCGAATGCCGCGTTCTATTCAGAGGTCATCGCCGATCTTGAGTAGGGCGGAAGCGGCAACGAGCCGTGTCTTTAGGGGGCAGGGGGAACCGCAGATGGCGCGGAATAACCCAGGCGTCACGCACGTCCCGCAGAACGCGCGGAGACAGCGTTCTCTGCGGCCTCTGCGAGCAGGTAGTTTGCGAAGCGTTCTGTGCTCTCAGCGGTTGCAGGGGCAGGCTGCGATCGAATATGCGGTGCTCGTGGCGATTGTCGTGGCCGCGTTGGTGACGATGCAGGTCTACGTGAGGCGGGGGATCTCAGGAAAGCTGCGCGCCGCAGCGGACTCCGTGGGCGAGCCGTACGATCCGCGCAACACCACGACGAGCCCCACCCTCATCCTGACGCTCCGCAGCGACACCACCACCACCGCGACACTCAACAAAGACGTGCCGATCGACCTTGATCAAGACGGCTTCGTCGAGGCTGGCGAGAAGGCCGATGTGATGGTGACGACCACCACCGAGGACGCTGCGACTGAGAGGAGTGGGGGAGAGACCGTCGGCCCCCTCGGGACGCTGTGGAACTGATGCAACCGCAGAGATGTAGAGCGGCACATGAAGACGAGCAATTCCGCAGAGACCGCAGAGCGCATGGGTGAGGCGATGACGTCTACGTCCTCCCTGCGAGCGAGGCGTTTCAAGGTTGTTCCGCACCTTCTGCGGTTACAATCTGCGCCCTCTGCGAGCGTTGCGTTTACTCGTCGTTCGGCGCTCTCTGCGGTTGCAGGTCAGGCGCTGCTGGAGCTGGCGATTTTCGGCTCGCTCCTCCTCCTCGTGCTCGGCGCCGTGGTGAACTACGGCCTCAACTATGACTACAACCAGCGCGCCTCGATGGAAGCGTTCCGGCAGGCGCTCGGCATCGCGTCAGATCCTGAGGTGGGCAGCGGCGCCTACACGCTGATCCAGGACCGGCACCTGCCCAGCGCCTCCAACCCGTTTGCCATCGGTTTTCGGGCGCAGGTGTCCGGCTCAGCCGGCGTGACGCGGAATTTCAAGCAGATAGAGACAGCGGATTGTCCTGACATCGCCGCGCTGCCTCACACGCGTCTGGTGATCGGCGGCCAGGAAATCGACTGTCCTGGAGCGGGCCTGGGCTGCGCGCTGCAGGGCTTTCGGGTGGAGCAGGGCGTGCCCAAGGACAGCGTCCAGCGGTACTTTACAATCTATGGCGATCCAAACGTCACCGACAGCCCAGACGGTTGTCACGATGGGGCCGAAGGTCTCTGCGCAGGGGTTGCGTGCGGGGATGCGTGTCTGAGAGAGGAGACGAGGCCCAATCCTGAGACCGGCCTGCCGGAAGTGGTGTGCGCTGAAGAGGGCAAGAATCTCGTCATCAACGACGCCTGTGAAGGGGAGGTGCTCGACTTCGAGAACTGCGTCAAGCAGGCCCGGATGCTGGTCGACGTGGAGGTGTGCGTGAAGGAGTGTGAGAAGGCGAAATCGCCTTCGAGCGAGATGGACTGCCGCGACATCTGCGGCCAGCCGATCCCGAACATCCCCTGGTATGCGGCCAATGGACCCGATCCTGATGGGGATGGGCCACAGGTGGGGGAGCCGGCCAGGGAACTTCCTGGAACGCACGAGGACGGGACGCATCAGTGGGTCTTTCCGAACCTGAATGCGGCGTTTGCCGACATCAGGACGCATGGGCTGCAGCCCAGCCAAGTGAAACGCAACACCATCGACAACCGGCTGGAGAAATCAGAGGATGCCTCGCGGATCGCGACGACCACCGTCATCGACTGGGAGGATGAGACGACGAGGATCGTTCGCCGCATGGATCCGGCCGGCAAGCCGCTCCTCTACGTCCATCCGCTGCCGGAGTCCGTCGTCTTCGTGTCGGTGGAGCAGCCGATCTGCACGACGGGCAACGAACTTCCCTGCACCCCTGGGCCAGATGAGCCGACCACCACCACGACGTGGACGACTCCCTGGTGAGCAACCGCAGAAACCGCGGAATCGGCATGAAGATCGCTTGGTTCGCAGAGGACACAGACTGTTGGTCGGCGATACAGTCATTGTGGAGATCAAAAGCGTGAGCGAAATCACCGACATCCATAAAGCGCAGATGTTGTCCTACCTGAAGACGGCAGGCAAGCGGGTAGGATTGATTCTCAACTTCGCTAAACCGACGCTGGATATCAAGAGGATGGTGAATAGATTCTAATGCAACCGCAGAGAACGCAGAGAGCAACCGCAGAAGCGCAGACAGGGCGACCTTCTCTGCGATCTCTGCAAACGGCGTATGTGAAGGGAGTTCAGCGCTCTCTGCGGTTGCAGGGGTTTTCTCTGCGACCTCTGCGAACATGGCGTTTATCCGCTATTCAGCGCTCTCTGCGGTTGCAGGGGCAGGCATCGCTCGAAATGACCGTCGCGTTGATCGGGGCGCTGCTTTTGTTGTTCGGTTCCTTAAAGGTTTTCCTATGGATCGCCGAACGACTGATCGAACGGCAAGCAAGCTACGAGGCGACCAGACAACCTGCTGGCAGCAGTGCAGGTCCTGGGGTGGTCCGGTGGGTGGAGCCATCGAAGCCGCTCCGTATTTTTAACGAGTGAGATCATCAGTCAGTCCATAGTCCATTGCAAGCGGCCAGCCTCAGGCTACAGGCCGCAGGATGCAGGATGTAGGTCAGACGAAGCAGAGACGATGCAGAGTTACAAGGAGCTCGACGTCTACCAGTTGGCGCACGCGTTAGCCGTCGAAGTGCACGTCATGACGTTGAAGGAGTTGCCCAGCTTCGAGATGTACGAAGAAGGGAGTCAGATCAGACGTTCAGCCAAGGCGATCGCTGCTGCTGTCGTTGAAGGGTTTGGTCGAAAGTTCTACCAGCAAGAGTTTATTCGATATCTGACGTATGCCCTTGCCTCCTGTGACGAGACCAAGGAGCACCTGCAGTTGCTGGTTGACACGGGGTCACTGAAGAATCGAGAGAAGTGTGACGGATTACTGGCGAGGTACGAGGAGCTGGGAAGGAAGCTGTACCGGCTTCGTGAGACGGTTCAGGACAACTTGAAGCTTGTCGCCTGAAGCCTGCAGCTTGCAGCTGGAGTCGATGGTGGATTTGAACGATGCGAAAGTTGAGGAAGCTCCTCTCAGCAGCGAATCTGACAGCGCCTGAGGCGCGCAGCGGCGGACAGATCGCGACCTTCCTGCTCCTGATGACGGTGGGGGGGTTGATCTTCGTCTTGGCCATTGCCAACCTGGGAGAGACCTCCATGTCGGCTACCAAGGCGGCCAACGCCGCCGATGCGGCGGCCCTGAAGCTAGGCTCGAGCCTGGCCTCGCGCTCCAACCACATCTGGAACAACATGGGCCAGCGAACGGAGAAGTGCAAGCGACGGGGGATGCTGGCGGCGGTGTTAGCCATGATTGTCGCCATCGTTCTCCAATTTGTGCCAGGGTTTCAAGGATGGACACTCGCGCTCGCTGCCAAGCTCGTTATCGCACTTAGCATCAGCATACAGGTTGCTACAGCGATCATTATTACTGTTGCGGCGGCAATCGCAGGTTTTGCCGGTGGGTATATTTCGCATGGAAATCTCAACGGTGCTCTGATGGGAGCCCAGCAAGGCGCGATTATTGGAGCAACCATAGCCGGAGGACAGATTGCTGGGGCGGAGTTTGGGGGTTGGTTGGGTGGCACGACCATAGCTGCAGAATCATCTGCGATGGGGGGGGCGGCTGGGGTAGCCTGGGGAGGTGCTACGGTACCGATTACTGTGCCGAGCGCGACCGGCGCAATGATCGGCGGCTATGCCGGAGGAGCCGCAGGCGCAGGAATCGGTTTCTACAACGCCTACCAAGATGACACAACCGCCAGCGAGGAGTTCATCGATGAGATCGCCAAGCTGATCGCCAACGTCCCCGGGGATGCCGAGCAGATTCGGGAGGACGTGATGTTCCAGGCGTTTTCACAGGTGGTGGATGATCCGACCCTGACGGCCGACACCACTGACGTGGATGGCGACGGCAATACGACAGAGCAGATTTCCCTCTTTCTGTTCAGGTGGGAGGAGCGGCTACGGAAACTCAAGGATGGCCTTGACGAACGGAACGAGGTCCTCAAGGGCATCATCGAGGGCTTTCTCACCGGTCCGGCGACGACCTTTCAGACCGCGGCCATTGCGACCCATACGGCCTGTGGGACCTCCTGCGGGGACAGAATCTGCGATCCCAACGAGGAGTGCGGCTGGGTGAACTACTGCCCGGCCGATTGTGATTCGTGCAGCGATGGTGGCGAATAAAACCATTTTGGATTTTAGATTTTGGATTTGGGATTGAACACTACACGATGACGGTTGCATCAAGCAAGACTCTTCGAGGGCAACGATGACGCTCAGGTCTCCAATCCAAAATCCAAAATCCAAAATCCAAAATCCCAGATCCGCATTCCGCATGGCGGCGCTGGTGATGACGGCGCTGATGCTGGCTTGGGCGGAGGATGGACGAGGAGAGCCCCTCTGTGAGGTGGGTGACGTGGGGCCGATGTCACGGCGAGAAATCGAAGGCGCTGACGGTTCGCTGGTGGAGCTCGCGCGTCTGCTGGAAACGCCTTCGGAACGCACCCTGCCGGCCAATGATTCGACCTTTGGCGTGTCATTTTGGGATGCCGACCCAACACGAGAGGCGCTCGATACGTGGATGGGCTGCGAGGGAGCGTGTGAGGGGCCTGAGCCACCTGGCTACGATGAGCTGGATGACGTGATCCGGGAGCTCGATGAGGTCACCAACTTCACTCAAGACCTCCAAGAGATGGATCCGGACGAGCGCCTGGACACCCGGTTTGATTGGATGGGCTGGTTGTTCGATCCGGATTGGTCTGGCGACTACTACGATACGCTCGAGCTGGTGGTCACGGGGAATCCCGCTGCGCAGGCGCCTCCGTCTATCGGTTTGGCAGGATGGCGCACTGAGCTGATCGACATCCGGGACAACCAGTTGCCGCTGTGCACGCTCAAGTGGCCGAAATCCGAGCAGGAACTGGAGGTGACCATCATTGAGAATTCGCCTTCCAAAATCAACCAAGCGCGGAAGGACGAATTCAACCGGGAGTTTGCCAACATCCGGGCATTCCTTGCTGAGCTGACCAACCCCCAGTCGCAGTTCTACCGGGACCTGATCACCACGCGCATCCTCCCCCAGTTCACCGAGCCGCTGCTGGAAACGCACACGGATGTGCAGAACCTCACCGTGAGCCTTGACACGCCATCGCTGGCGATGGTTGGCGGGATCCTCACGTACACCTTCACCTACGCCTTTGACTATTGGAATGACTGCGGGGTTGACTGTCCACCACCAACGTGGGTGCCGGCCACACACAGCGGACAGGGCACCGTGAAGATCCCCTCCCTGAAGCTGGACGGCGGCCCTACTGATGGGATGGTGACCTACGAGTTCACCTACGATCTGGCGTATGACGTGCCCAGACTCACCCCTGTCTTCGAGGATGATGGAAGCGGAGACCGTGGTGCGTGTGGCGATGGGATCTGCACTCCAGACGAGTATTGCGGCGCGGTCAACCAGTGCGAGACCGATTGCCAGGAAGAGTGTAATCCCGATCAAGGTGGTGGTCCAGATGGCTAAACGAGAGGGACGCGGCACATGGCACATGTTGAAGCGCCGGTTGCTCCAAGCGTGCATCGTCAGCATGACCGTCTTGGCCGCGGCTCATCCGGCGTATGCTGAGCATGGGGGTCCTCCTGTGTGCGTGAGCTGCACGCTGGAGTGGGAGCCGGCGACGTTTGGACCGATGACTGCATCCGGCACGGTGAGCATCGACGATGACGATCCGGCGGGCACCGGATTGACGATCAGCGCCAGAACCGGCGGGGATACGCTGAGCACCGTGGCGGCGTTTGAACAGGGTCTCAACGCCCTCGACGGGTTTGTCAATGGGATCGAATCGAACGCCTCATGCCCGCCTGGCGAAATCTGCTTTGGGACCAGCAACGAAGACATCGTTGATGAGTTTTGGCCTGTGTTGAGCGGCCTGGACGATTTCATGGGAGACATCGAGAGCTTTCGAGCCGATCTGGTGGCTTTTGATCAGGCGATGGCGGCGGCAGATCTTCCACCCCCCGAGTCCTCCTCGGGAAGGCTGAGAGGCACCAACCCAATCGTGTATACGTGGAGCGACACAAGCGGCACGGATCGTGAAGTGAAGGTTCAGGTGAGCAACTTCAAGCTCGCGGACACGAGGCGAGAAAAGAGAGGCAACTTCCTGATCGGCAAGACCTGCGTCGTCATGAGGGATCACGAGGATCTCGACGGGAGCAACACCTGGGTGTCGATCACCCGGCGAGATCCCCCTGCCAATCTGGGGTTGTGGCAATGGAATCCCTTTGGGGGGAGGATCACCAAGACCTCCCGCGCCTATTACACTGTTGACAAGGTAGGCATTGCCGGCACGACGAGGCCTCAGTGACACGATGGAGACGAAACCGGGGTGGTTGGGGTCGGTGACCATCGCGCTGCTGGCGATCGGGGCGCTGGCGCTCTGGCCGTCTGTGCGTGGAGACGAGGTGACGTTCTGCCGGCGGGTCTTTCGAGGGTTGGCGACCGGAACGTCCGCTGGGCACCGGGCCATCGACTGGCCGCGCTTCACCGCCCTTGGTGTCGATGTGGGCGCCACCTACACCGGATTGCCCAACGAGCAAGAGCGGATCAAGTATCGCAAGACGTTCCTCCAGAGTTTTGCCATGGCATTTCGCCATGCAGGGGGGCGTGTCGGGGCGTTTGTGCAGTGGCGCAAGGTGGGGCAGCGGGATGGGCAGGTCGTGGTGGCGGCGGACTATCCGGCGAAGCAGCGGACGTTGCTGATGGCCTGCTCAGGAGGATGGAACAAGAAGATCAGGTCGATCCAATGGCAGTAATGCAACCGCAGAGACCGCAGAATACATGTGAAACGGATGGTCCGCAGAGGGCGCAAAGACTCCTGGGGTGGTC
>Ga0137796_10002239_pt1 | contig 10519 bp, 6 predicted proteins | sample OV2TP3_FD_97704 | JGI IMG/M metagenome (GOLD analysis project Ga0137796, IMG submission 97704)
CGCCTCGAGCCGCGTCAGGAGCCCCGGGCCGCCCGTCGCCCAGCGCGCGCGCCCCGGGACGAGCGCGACCGCGACCGCCGCCAAGCTGCCCGCGACCCGCCGCGCCCCCGAGAGGACGAAGGCCGTCGGCGTCGCCTCCACCGCGCGCTGGAGCCGGACGACCGCCGCGGCCGGGACCCGCGCGAGCGCCCACGGCGGAAGCTCGCCCCAGTCCACGACGACGACGTCGAAGCCGCCGCCCCGCACGACGACGTCCGCCGCCTGGACCGCCTTCCTGAGCGCGCCGCCACACCGGACCCAGAGGAGGCGGTCGAGATCCACCCCGAGGGTCTGCGCCGACGCGGGATCGAAGCCGTCCGTCGCGTCCACGAGCGCCGTCACGGCGCCGCGCGCGGTCGCGCCGGCGAGGACCCCGAGCAGCACGCTCGTGCGCCCGGACGACCGCGGGCCGACGACCTCCGCGATCCGCCCGCGGGGGAAGCCGCCGCCGAGCAGCGCGTCGAGCGACGCGATCCCGGTCGCCGCAGAGGGGCGGTGGACGCGGGCGAGCTCCGGGCGGACGAGGCAGAGTGCCAGGTCGGGGGGGAGGAGCCCGGCGAGGGCGAGCCGAGGGGCGGCGTCCATGTCCCGGTGGATCCCGGCCGCGGTGCAGCGCGGTCTGAAGATATACTAAACACAAGTTGGGTATCGGCCAGCAACCGCAAGATATGGGGGATCGAGCAAGATCGACCGCTAGATCCAGGCTCATTGACTTACGAATTCGCGATCGATACGATCCTCGTAAGTCGATGGACACCGTCACGCTCTCCCGCAAGTTCCAGCTGGTGCTCCCCCGCGGGCCCCGGGAGCGGATGCGGCTCCGCCCCGGCATGAAGTTCACGGTCCTGGACAAAGGGGGCGTGATCTTCCTCGTCCCGGAGCGCCCCATGCGCGCCTACCGGGGCGTGGGGCGGGGCGTGTCCGACCGCGGCCTCCGCGAGAAGGCGGACCGGGTCTGATCCTCGTCGACTCGAGCGGCTGGATCGAGTACCTCGCCGACCGCCCGCGCGCCGATCGCTTCGCGCCCTATCTCGAGGGCCACGAGCCGCTGCTCGTTTGCGCGATCGAGGTCTGCGAAGTCTACAAGGCCATCCGGCGGGACCTCTCGGAGGAGCGCGCCGTGGAAGCCATCACGGCCTTGCGGCGCGCCACGATCGCGCCGGTGGACGAGTCGCTGGCGCTGGAGGCCGCCGACGTCGCGCTGACCCGCGGCCTGGCGATGGCCGATTCGCTGGTCTACGCGACCGCTCGCCGCTACGGGGCCAAGCTCGTGACGGCCGACGCCGACTTCGAGGGGCTGCCCGACGCGATCGTGATCCGCTAGATCACGGGAGGGGGCCTCGACGGCCCCCTCCCAAGCCTCCTCCCAGCGTGGTACGTTACCCGCAACGCGCCGTCAAGGGGAGGAGGAGAGCGACAATCGAACTCTCAGACTCAGCAAAAAACGCGCTGAGTCACCTCGGCGATCTCCTGCGGACGCTGGAGAGCCGCGTATCGAGCACGATCACTCTTCCCGAGGGGGCCCCTGTCCTCAATGTCGAGCGTCGTGGGCGTGACCGTCGTCGCATTATCATGCACATTCACCAAATGTGCTTCTTTCACACGCAGCACTTGATATGGGGCGGCCGAATCAAAGTTGCGTACCTTGTTGATGCATACGTTGCCATGGCGGAGCGTCGGAATCCCATCGGCCTCGTGGACAGTGCCCGTTCGATCCTTGAGTACCACGCTACGCTTCATGCCTTGTCAACTGACCTGACAAAGACCTGCTCAGCGGAGCAGAGAGATCTTGTAGCCCGCGGAAGGAAGTTCTTCGAGCATCTCAGTCGGGCGCGACACGCTGTGAAGGATCCTAGGCTTCGTCAAGCACTCGAGAGGGAGGGGGGTTCCCATTTCGTGGCCAGTTGTCACTCCGGCCGTCAGGAAACTCGCTGCCGAGCCCGAATGGCAGTGGGTCCTGGAGTACTACGACTGGCTTTGCGACCTTGTGCACCACAACAGACCGAGCTACAGCGTTGGGGTAGCCGGGGTACTTGAAAGCAACGTCAGCACACTGGGACCCTCCACCTTCATAGACCGGGAACCAAGCGCCGTTGTGGTGTACAAGTATCGCGCCGATGCGCCGATTGCTGCTGTTATAGAGAAAACGGCTCAGCAGGCCTTGGCAAATGCCCAGGCATGTCTTGACCTGATCGACAAACTACCCGTGACCCCATTCTCAGGTGCGGAGCTTCTCAAGGAAACGGGCTCTCGCTTCGGTTTCCGTGGAGTTCCGTTGACAGGCCGGATACTCGGTCGCAATGAACTGTGCTGGTGCGGAAGCGAAATGAAGTTCAAGAAATGCCATGGCAGATGAAGGCGTGGTGTTGGCGTGAGGTCGAAATCTCGGAAACCCGGGAGTGAGGTAGCTGGAATTGCTCAGGCGGGCGCGGCCCGCCGCCGGGCGCGGAGCGCCGCGGTCGCGGCGAGGTCGAGACGGCCGTCGGGGCCGACGACGCAGCCATAGTCCCGCTCGGCCCCGGCCGCCGTGATGTAGCCCCCGCGGAGATCCTGCTCGACCTCGCCCGGCGGGCGCTCCAGCGGGTCGCCGTAGCCCGAGCCGCCGGCGAGCTGCACCTCGAGGAGCTCGTCCGGCCGTGTCAGCGTCACGAGCGCCCCGGGGCCGTAGTCCTCCACCACGCGCCCCGCGGGATCGAGGAGCACGCCGCGCACGGGTCCGCCGGGCTGCCCGCCGAACAGGCCCGGGGTGCGGGCGAGCACGCCATCGGGATGCACCCCCGCCAGGACGGGGCGCCCGTCGTCGACGAGCTTCCGCACGCGCACCACCTGACCGAGCCCGCCGCGGTGGCGGCCGATGCCGCCGGTGTCCGGGACGTAGCGCTTCGCGACGACGAGCACGGGCACGCGCGTCTCGAAGAGCTCGACGGACGTGTTGGCGGCGCTCGTGGGCCAGAGGAGCCCCGACTTGCCGTCGCCGTGGGCCGCCGCGCCCTGGCCGCCGCCCTGGAAGAGATGGTCGTTGTAGACGCGGCCGTCCGGGCCGACCCCGTAGAAGAAGATCGAGGCGGGGAGCCCCGTGAACGCCTGGACCTGGGCCGGGATCGCCGGGGCGAGCGCCCGGAACAGGGCCGGCGCGAGGTACCAGCCGGTGCGCGTGCGCATGTTGACGCTGGCGGGCTTCTCGCAGTTGAGGATGCTGCCCGCGGGCGCGCTCACCCGGATCGGCCGGTACGCCCCGGCGTTGCTCGGGACGTCGGGCGAGAGCATGCATTTGAGCGGATACGTCGTGTGGGCGGCCGTGTAGCTGTACGTGCAGTTGACGCCGCCCCGCCCGAGCTCCGGCGGCGCCCCCGCCCAGTCCACGTGGATCTCGTCGCCGGCGACCGTGACGCGCACCGGGAACCGCTGCGGCGTCCCGAGGCCGTCGTTCCAGACCTCGGCCTCGTAGACGCCGTCCGGGACACGGCGGATCGCCTCGCGCATCGCCGTCTCGGAGCGGTTCTGGATCACGGTCGCCAGGGCCTCGAGGTCCTCCAGGCCGTACTCCGCCATGAAGTCGAGGAGCCGCCGGGCGCCCGCCGCGTTCGCCGAGACCATCGCGTGGAGGTCGCCCACGACCTGCTCGTGCTTGCGGACGTTGGCCGCCAGGAGCCGCATGAGGTCCTCGTTGAGGACCCCGGCCCGGAAGAGCTTCAGCGGCGGGATCTGGAGGCCCTCCTCGTAGATCTCGCGCGCGGCGAGGCTGTCCTTGGTCCCGCCGATGTCCGTGACGTGGCCGATCGTGCCGAGGAGCGCCACGACCGTTCCCCCGCGGAAGACCGGCGTCACGATGGCCACGTCGAAGAGATGCCCGGCGCAGATCCACGGGTCGTTGGTCACGAGGACGTCGCCCGGCTCGAGCGTCTCGACCGGGAAGCGCTCGAGCATGGCGCGGACGGCGCGCGGGAGCGTCAGGTTGAAGACCGGCATCGCCCGGGGCGAGTGGGCGAGCGAGTTGCCGCGCGCGTCCACCAGCTCGCACCCGAAGTCCTGCGCCTCGCCGATGATCAAGGAGAAGGCGGTCCGCCAGACCGTGAGCCAGCACTCCTCGACGATGTTGATGAGCCGGCTCCACATGATCTCGAGGCCGATCGGATCGGCCTCGATCCGCGCGATGGCGCGCTCGAGCGGGAGCGCCGCGGGGGCCGCCGGCTCCGCCGGGGGGGTGTGCCGGACCCGGAGCCGGAGGTTCAGCCCCGCGTCCACCTCGAGGCGGTCTCCCGGCGGGACGATCGTGGTGGCTTCCCGCTCCTCGACGATGGCGGGCCCCTCGAGGACGTCGCCCGGCCGGAGCGCGTAGCGGTCGTAGACCGCCGACTCGACCCACCCCCCCGCCTCGGCGAAGTAGGCCCGCCGACGCCCCTTCTCCCTCGACCCCGGCGCGGGGCCCCCGGCGAGCTCGGCCACCCGGACGGCCGGGGTCGGCCCGGCGCAGAGGACGCGCCAGTTCATCGCCTGGATGACCGTCCCCGTGTAGAGGTGCGTGTAGAGCCGCACGTACTCCGCTTCGAACGCCGCCTTCACCGCCGCCACGGTGCCCGGGCCGAGCGGCTCGGCCGGCAGCGTCACGGGGATGTCGTGGACCTGGCCGAGGAGCCGCATCTCGGCCCGGCGCGTCACCGTGACGGCGTCCGCCGGGACGCCGGCCTCCGCCAGCAGCGCGCGCCCCCGCGCCTCGAGGTCGGCGAGGAGCGCGTTGACGGCGTCCCAGTCCAGTTCGTCGAGCACGCCCGGAAGCGAGCTCGCGAACTCGAAGCTGATCGGGGCGACGAGGAACCCGATCGCCGAGGCCGCGCCCGAGGCGGGCGGCACGATCACCTCGCGGACCCCGAGGATCCGCGCGACCCGGGCGGCGTGGGCCGGGCCCGCGCCGCCGAAGGCGACCATCGCGTAGCTCCGCGGGTCCCGCCCCTTTTCGATGATGTGCACGCGAGTGGCGGCCGCCATGTTCTCGCAGACCAGCGTGTAGATCCCCCACGCCGCGTCGAGGGGCGTGAGCTCCAGCGGCCCGGCCACCCGGGCGATCGCCGCCCCGGCCGCCGCGGGGTCGAGCCGCATCCGGCCGCCGAGGAAGAAGCCGGGGTCGAGGTACCCGAGGAGGAGGTTGGCGTCGGTGACCGTGGGCTCCACCCCGCCGAGCCCGTAGCAGGCGGGCCCCGGGTCGGCCCCCGCGCTCGACGGCCCGACCTTGAGGAGGCCGAGCGGGTCTACCCGGGCGATGCTCCCGCCGCCCGCGCCGATCTCGATCATGTCGATCACGGGGGCCCTGATCGGCAGCCCGCTGCCGCGCTTGAACCGGTGGACGCGCGCCGCCTCCGTGCGCGGCGCGACGTCCGGGCGGCCGTCCTGGATGAGGCACGCCTTCGCGGTCGTGCCGCCCATGTCGAAGGAGATGACGTCCGGGTAGCCGACCAGCCGGCCGAAGAACGCGGTCGCCAGGCCCCCGCCGGCCGGCCCCGACTCGAGGAGGCGGACGGGGAACGCGATCGCCATCCGGGGCGAGGCCATGCCGCCCGAGGACTGCATGAGGTAGAAGCGGCCCCGGTGCCCCCGCGCGCGGAGCGCGGCCTCGAGCCGCGCCACGTAGCGGGCGACGAGCGGCTGCACGTAGGCGTTCGCGGCGGTCGTGCTCGCCCGCTCGTACTCGCGGATCTCGGGCACGACCTCCGCGGACAGCGACACGGCGAGCGAGGGAAACTCCCGCGCGACCAGCTCCCGGACGGCGCGCTCGTGGGCGGGGTTCCGGTAGGCGTGGAGGAAGCAGACGGCGAGCGCCTCCGCGCCGCGCCCGACCAGATCCGCCACCTCGCGCCGGACCTGGCCGAGATCGATCGGCGTCACCACGTCCCCGTCCCGGCTCACCCGCTCGTCGATCTCCCGCCGGAGCTCCCGGGGCGCCAGGGGCTCGGGGAAGCGGAGGAACAGATCGTAGATGTCGTAGCGCTGCTCGATCCCGAGCTCCAGCGCGTCCCGGACGCCGCGCGTCGTCAGGAGCCCGAGCCGCGCCCCCTCCCGCTCGATGATCGCGTTGGTGACGAGGGTCGTGCCGTGGACGAGGTGCCCGATCTCGGACAACGCGAGCCCCGCCGCCTGGAGCAGCTCCTCGAGGCCGGCCAGGGCCCCGACGGCGGGGTCTTTCGGCGTCGTCAGGCACTTGTGGATGCGGATGCGCCCCGTCTCGACGTCGAGGAGCACGAAGTCCGTGAAGGTCCCGCCGATGTCGACGCCGACGTGGTAGCGGTGCGTCACGGCGACCAGGGTACGCGCCCGTCCGGCGGCTTTTCAACCGGCCGCTGGCGCGTTCGCGCGTTCTGCACTTACGCTGGTCGTGACCTGGCTCGTCTGATCCCCGTCCGCCGTGAGGCCTGCCTCGATCGGGTGCGATGCAGAGTTGAAGTTACAGCCCGGGCTGGCATAAACCATTGGTAGTCACAGGGCGTTCTTGCCCAGGAGTCGAACGACCGGATCGGCGGGCAGGGCCTGCCCGAGGGCCGCCGCGCCCAGGGCCAGGCCGGTCTTCGCCAGGAAGCGCCCAGGCTGTGCGCGCCTGCTCCCGCTGGACTGGCCCTCCGGCCGCCCGGCGCGACCCACCGGAAGGCGGTTGCGGGGCCGACCCTTGTCGCTGTGGTAGGATGAAACATCATACCGAGGGCGAGGAGGCTCAGATGCCGGCGGAGAAGATCGCCATCACGCTCGACAGAGAGCTTCTCAAGGACATCGACCGAGGGGTCAAGAGCGGCCTCTACAAGAACCGCAGCCGGGCCATCGAGGAGGCGGTGAGGGAGAAAATCGAGCGCCAGCGGAAGCGCCGACTCCTCAGTGAGGCGAAGAAGCTCGACCCCAAGGAGGAGCGTGCCCTGGCAGAGCAGGGCATGACCGGCGAGGAAGCGTCGTGGCCCGCGTACTGAGAGGGGAGGTGTACTGGGCGGATCTCAATCCCGCGCGGGGCCGCGAGCCGGCCGGGCTCCGCCCGGTCCTGGTGATCAGCCACGAAGCGCTGAACCGGTATTCGGGCACCGTCATCGCGCTCGCACTGACCAGCCAGCCGCAGCGGGCGGGCTTCCCGCTGACGCACGAGATCGAGGGCCTCAAAATGCCCAAGCCGTCCTGGGTGAAAATCGGCCAGGTCCGGACCCTGTCACTCGAGCGGCTCGGCAAGCGGATCGGAGCTCTCGACGCGGACGAGGTCGATCACGTCGTGGAAGGCCTCTTCGAGCTGGTCGGTTGAACAGGCCGGGAGTGCAGGCCCCGTAAAGGGTTCAGTTGATCCAGCCCTGATCATTCGAGTCCTCCAGGGCCTTCAACTGGCTCCCACCGCCGGCCAGGTCGGCCATGCCCGCCAGCCCCCGCTCCGCTCTTGACGCGCCCGCCCAGTGGCGGTATTTCTTCCTCACGTGGGTGGGAGCGAGCCTCCTCGTCGTGGAACGCCTTCCCGGCGTGACATGGACGTCGTGACCACTATCCGGCAGCGGATCGACCCCCATCGGCGCCGTGGCCGGTGACGCGGCGCGCGAGTCCTCGAACCAGCGACGGCTGACGCTCGCGGTCTCACCCTCGGGACGGCTTCGCCTCCTCGAAAGTCCGGACGCGTCCCCGCTCGACCCGAGACCGGCCGAGGCGATCGCGGCTGCCTTTGCCTGCGGGCCAGCGGCCGGGCTCTTTCACCTCGGCGCAGTCGAAGTCTCCACCCCCCTTCCGCCCGCGCTGGGATTCTTCCGGGACTTCGCGCGGCTCTTCGTCACCCGGCTCTGCGGCATCGGCGACATCGAGGAGCGGCGCGCCCAGGTGGACGTCCCGGCCCCGCCGGGCGAGCTCGACCGGCTCGCCGCCGAGGCGCCGCCACTGGCCGGAGGCGAGTACGTGGATGCGGCCCGGCTCCGGACCTGGTGGGCGGCGCTCGAGGCGTTCTTCCGCGAGGAGGTCCGCCGCCATCGGGGAAGCATCCAGGCCTACCTGCAGGCCAGAAACCCCGTCTGGAACCTCGTCGGGCGAGTCTACTTCCACCTCGCGGAGAACAAACACGACAGCGACCATCCGTTCGCCTTCCTCGCCACCTACACGACCCGCCTCTCCGGCCAGGCCCGGCCGCAGCATCAGCCCCTCGGCCAGGCGCTCCGGACGCTCGCAGGGGACCGGGCCGCGCTCCTGTCCCTGCTCGCGCCGGTCGACCGCGCCGCCGCCAACAGTCCCATGCTCAAGGACCTGGTGGACACGGGGGACATCTTCCAGCCCCTCGCCTGGACGCCCCGCGAGGCCCACCGCTTCCTCCAGGACGTGCCGGCCTTCGAGGCGGCGGGCGTCATGGTCCGGGTGCCCGACTGGTGGAGGGCGGATCGCCCCCGGCGGCTCGAGGTCAGCGTCACCGTCGGCGGCAAGCCGCCCTCCACCCTCGGCCTGGACGCGCTCCTCGACTTCTCGGTCGCCCTCACCCTCGATGGGGAGGCCATCTCCGACGCGGAGTGGCGAGCGACCCTCGCCGGCGCGGACGGGCTCGCCCTCGTACGAGGGAAGTGGGTGGAGCTGGACCGGGAGAAGCTCCGCGAGGTCCTCACCCACTGGGAGACGGCGCGACGCGCGGCCCGCGAGGGCCTCTCCTTCCGGGAGGCGATGCGCCTCCTGGCCGGCACGGCGCTCTCCGACGGGGAGCCGGCGGCGGCGCCGGAGCGCGGGGACGACTGGTCCCGGGTGGTCGCGGGGGAGTGGCTCGCGACGACGCTCGAGCGCCTGCGCCGGCCCGAGGCGCTGGCCGCGGCCAATCCGGGCGGGAGACTCCGGACCACGCTCCGCCCCTACCAGGAGATCGGGGTCCGCTGGCTCTGGTTTCTCTCTCGCCTCGGCCTGGGCGCCTGCCTCGCCGACGACATGGGGCTGGGCAAGACCATCCAGGTGCTCGGCCTGCTCCTGCTCCTGAAGACCGCCGACGCCCGTCGCTCCGGGAGCGGCGGGCGCGATGCGGATCGCCGGCGGCCGAGCCTCCTCGTGGTGCCGGCGTCCTTGATCGCCAACTGGCAGCAGGAGATCGGGCGGTTCGCGCCCGATCTCGAGGTGCTCGTGGCCCACCCGTCGGAGCAGCCGAGCCGGGAGCTGTCCGCCCTGGCCGCGGAGGATCTCGCCGGCGTCGATGCGGTGATCACGACGTACGGCCAGGTCCCACGGCTCCCCTGGGTCGGCGAGGTCGAGTGGGACCTGCTGGTGCTCGACGAGGCCCAGGCGATCAAGAACCCCTCCGCCCAGCAGGCCCGAGCGGTCAAGCGGCTCCGGAGCCGTGCCCGGGTGGCGCTGACGGGCACGCCGATCGAGAACCGGCTCTCCGATCTCTGGTCGCTGTTCGACTTCCTGAACCCCGGACTCCTCGGGAGCGCCCGGGCGTTCACCAGGGTCACCCGGGAGCTCGCGGCGGGCGGGGACCGCCACTACGGGCCGCTCCGGGCGCTGGTGCGGCCGTACATCCTGCGCCGGCTCAAGACCGACCGCCAGGTCATCGCCGACCTGCCGGACAAGACCGAGATGCGCGCGTACTGCCCGCTCACCCGGAAGCAGGCCGCCCTCTACCAGCAGGCGGTGGAGGAGCTCGAGCGGCGTCTCGGCGATCTTACCGAGATGGAGCGGCGCGGCACGATCCTTGCGACCCTCCTGCGCCTCAAGCAGATCTGCAACCACCCCTCGCAGTGGCTCGGAGACGGCGCCTACGCGCCCGACGAGAGCGGGAAGTTCGCCCGGCTGGCCGAGCTGGGCGAGGAGCTGTCCCTCCGGCAAGAGAAGGTGCTCGTGTTCACCCAGTTCCGCGAGATGACCGGCCCGCTGTCGCAGCACCTTGGCCGGGTCTTTGGCCGGGCCGGCCTGGTGCTCCACGGCCAGACCCCGGTGAAGGAGCGGATGACCCTCGTCGAGCGCTTCCAGGCCGACGAGACCGTCCCGTTCTTCGTGCTGTCCCTCCGGGCCGGCGGGACCGGGCTCAACCTGACGGCCGCCTCCCAGGTGATCCACTTCGACCGCTGGTGGAACCCCGCGGTCGAGAACCAGGCGACTGACCGCGCCTTTCGGATCGGACAGAACCGGAACGTCCTGGTCCACAAGTTCGTCTGCCGCGGCACCGTCGAGGAGCGGATCGATGCGCTGATCGAGCAGAAGAAGGGGCTGGCGGCCGATCTCCTGGAGGCGGACGGCGCGACCCTCGTCACCGAGATGAGCGACGCGGACGTCGTCCGGATGGTCTCGCTCGACCTGCGCAGCGCGCTCGCCGACGAGTGAAGGGAGGGACCATGGCCTACGGCTGGTACCAGTGGCGGCCCTACGTGCCGGTCGCGGTGCGGCGCCGGAACGCGGCGCGGGCCATCGCCCGGTTCAGGAAGACGGCCGGGCCCGTCGCGCCCGTGGTGATCCAGGGGCGCACGATCGCCCGGAGCTTCTGGGGCAAGGCCTGGTGCGACACCCTCGAGTC
>Ga0137796_10002242_pt1 | contig 10513 bp, 7 predicted proteins | sample OV2TP3_FD_97704 | JGI IMG/M metagenome (GOLD analysis project Ga0137796, IMG submission 97704)
GCAAATGCCGGGATGGCCGCAAAAGCCATCAAAAGCATCGTTGCCAATACGATTTTTTTCATTTTACTATTCTCCTCCCTTAACATTCCCCTAAAAAAATAATGCACACTCCTTTGAGTTAAAAAAATTTTTTAGGGAAAAGTTTGGAATCTAATATGCGAACTAGGTAGAAATACCTAAGAATTATCTATGGTAAGGTTATACCAGACAATTGATGATTCCAGACCTTTTTAGTTTTCATCCCTCCTTTCTTTAGTCCGATTGAAATCATCTCTGGGTTCAATAAGTGGGGTTATTGTCACATAAGGCAAAAGGTGTGTCAAGGTTTTTTTTGATTTTTTTAAATTTAATGCGCCTGGACCGATTCGAACGGTCAATACCGGCCTTAGGAGAGCCGTGCTTTATCCATTTAAGCGACAGGCGCAGAAGATAACGTTTTAGTGCTATCACTCTACCTAAAAACCCTTCCATAGTCAAGAGGACCCTCGCATGGCGCGCGGGTTAATCCTCCTTCTTCTTTAAGGAAGGCTCGCCCGGCGCATGAAGCCTGCGATACTTCTGTAGCACCCGGGCATATTCTTTGGGGGGATCATAACCCAGGAGCCTGGCTTCATCAAAGTATTTGATGGCCGCCTCATAATCTTTCTCCCGAAAAGATAATATCGAGAGATTGACCCAGGCATCGACATGGTTGGGATTGATTTCCAGAGCCTTAAGATAGGAGGCCATGGCCCGATCATTCTGACGCCCCCGGGCATGGACATTGCCCATATTGTAATAGGCCTCGGTGTGCTTGGGATCCATTTGAACCGCTTTTTGATAATTGTCGATCGCCTTTTGAGGCTCGTCTTTGATTTCATACACATACCCCAGATTAAAATAGGCTGAGCTCAGCTTAGGATTAACTTTCAAGGCCTTTTCATAATACTCGATGGCCTGAGGGTAATCGCGCAGGCGGGTTGAGATCACGCCGGAATTGAGATACGCCTCAGCGTGCCGGGGATTCAGGCCCATCACCTTCTCATAAAGGAAAAGGGCCTGTTTTACCTGGCCGAGCTGTTCGTAGACATTGCCCAAATTATAAAGGGCACTCGTGTAATCGGGATTGAGATCCAAGGCCAGCTCATAAGCGGCGATCGCTTCTTTGTATTCCTTCATCTCTTGATACAAATACCCAAGATTAAAATAAAAAACCGCGCTTTCTTTGTATCTAGGGTGGATGCTGGGGAGTGCTCGATAACGCTCTAGAGTTGTTCTTTGGGCCTGCCTGTATAAGGCGTTGGTGGGATCAGCTTTGAGGGCTTCGGTATAGGCTTTGATGACGTTGACATAAATTTCGGCGTTGGTGAGATTGGTTGCGATCGTTTGATCATAGGAGGCCACCGCTTGGGCGGATTGGCCTAACTGCTGATACAAGCGGCCCAGATTAAAATGCGCATCCTTATAGTTGGGATTAAGCGCAAGCACCTTATGATAAAGATCAAGGGCCTCGCGCAGTCTTCCCACATCTTGATAAAGCTTAGCCAAATTGTAGTACGGGTCCTCATAGGAGGGATCGCCCGCAATGGCTTTTTTGTACAACCCGCTTAAGAATTCAAACGGATGAACAATCTTCTCTCTATTTTTAATCGCCTCATCCTTGAGGCCCTCTTTTTCTAATTTGAGAAGGGTACGGTAATCCTGTTCTACTTTTTGAAAAAAGGGCTTATCCCGATAGGCGGTGGCCAAATTCGTGAGGGCCACCGGCTCGTTGGGATAAAATAAAAGCTGATAGCTCCATAACGTGAAGCTGTTTTTCCAAATCTGGCATTGCAGGAATGTCCTCAGGGAAAAAATACCGGCCAAAAATACGCAGCCAACAATCAAAAAAGGCCTAAGGGGAACGCCAAGTGCAACTTTTTTCTCTATGTCATTGCGAGGAGCGAAGCGACGAAGCAATCTTATTCGAGAAAGATTGCTTCCCCCCGCTGCTGTCTTGCGACAGCAAGACGCGGGGGTCGCAATGACACGAAAGTCGCACATGGCGTTAAGGCTAGCTTCACGCTGGCGCACCCAATTCCCAATTCTCTCTCCCAAGGCCCCCAGACCCAGACAAAAACCCACACTGGGAAGATACATAAAACGGTCCGCCACCACATGGATATCGGCCGCGTCGTCAAATCGCAAGAGAAAGAAAATCGAACCCAAATACCACGCAAAAGAAAAGAGAAGCCAGGGTTTTCGCCGCAGGCGAAAACCCATCCAAAGAAGGCAAAGGAAAACACCTAAGGTCAAAAGGTATTCCGGCTGAAAAATGGCCACCGGCCGCGGCAGATGATAAATCGGCAAAAGATTCCCGGGAAAAACAAACTGCCGGATATAAAAGACCAAGCTCCAGATCCAAATCAAGATCCCTTCGCCAAGAGAATTTCCCGGGATCCGGGCATGTTCCTGATAGGTCACCCAGGCCAGCGCCCCTAAAAGAATAAAATAAGGAACCTTCTCGATCACGACCGATCTGGTGATCTTTCGCCCCTTGAACCAATCGCACACCAGAAAAATCAAGGGCAAACTGACAGCCATGGGTTTGGCCAGCATACTCAAAATGCCTAAGATCAGCGAAAAGACATAAAAGATCTTCCGGCGTCCTGCCAGATACGACAGCCAACAATGGACCGCGGCCATGTAAAAGACCGCATACAAGACGTCTTTTCGTTCCGTCACCCAGGCCACGGACTCGACGTGAATCGGGTGGATTCCCCAAAAAAGCGCGGCCAACCCCGCGCCCGCCCGAGACAACCCCAAGCGCCGACCCAAAAAGAAGACCAGGACCACGACCCCCAGATGCAAAAGCACATTGTCCAAATGGTAGAAAAATGGATTGTAACCAAAAAATTTGTACTCGAAGGCAAAGGAAAGGGTCGTTAAGGGAATGTAAATTTTATTGATCTTCTCGCGAAAGATATTGCTCAGATGCTCCGAATCTAAAAACCGTAGCGATGGATTCTCCAGAAGATGCGCCCCGTCGTCCCAGTTGACAAAATCGCTTTTAAGGCAGGGGAGAAAGGAAAGGAACGTGAGGATTAAAACAAAAATCAGGATGAGAGAGGGAGAGATGGGTCGTCGCACATTAGGAAGGTTTTTAATACTTGATCACCGAATAGATGGGAAAGTCCTTGAGCCTTTCTTTCCCTTTTAAAAACTTCAATTCCACCAGAAAGGCCAACCCCACAATGACGGCGTCCTGGCCTTTGATCAAATCAATGACCGCTTTGCTGGTGCCGCCGGTCGCCAGAAGATCGTCCACGATCACCACCCGGCTTCCCGGGGCAATCGCATCCTCATGCACCTCGAGGGTGTCGGTTCCGTATTCGAGCGCGTAGGTGATGCTTCTTGTTTTATAGGGGAGCTTCCCTTTCTTGCGGATGGGCACAAAACCCGCCTTGAGCTTATAGGCGAGGGTCGCGCCAAAAATAAAGCCGCGCGCCTCAACCCCCACCACAAAATCAATCTTCTCTTTTTTAAATTTGCTCGCCAGCAGATCCACGGATTTTCGAAAGGCCTCTTTGTTGCGAAGAAGGGTCGAAAGATCTTTAAAGATGATCCCTTCCTTGGGAAAGTTGGGGATATCCCGAATCCATTTTTTTAATTCCGATTTTTTCATGGGGTGGCCTTCTCCTTCTCTTTCTTTTTAATAAGCTTTCGGATCTTCTTTAAGGTCGCCGCCTCCACCTGCCGGATCCGTTCGCGGGAAACCCCTATTTTCTCGGCGATGGCAGCTAGAGTGTGGGGTGTGCCGTCGGTTAAGCCAAAACGCATATCCAGAATCTTTCGCTCCCGGGGACCGAGCATCTCCAAAAGCCCCAAAGTCCGTTCTTTGTTAAAGAAATCTTCCAGCTCGTCTTCCGGGCTGATGAGGCTTTCGTCTTCAATGACGTCTTTGACTTGGCCGTCGCCTTCTTCGCCGATCGGGGCATCGAGGCTCGACATCTTGGTGACGCACTGATCCAGCTCCCGGGTCTTCTCCACGCTTAAACGCATCTTTTTGGCAATCTCTCCGTGAGTCGGTTTTCGTCTCAATTGGTGGGCCAGGGACTCGGAAGCTTTTTTGTATTTGAGGAGCTCCTCGTTCATGTAGACCGGAACGCGGATCATCTTGCCTTGATCAATGATCGCGCGGGAGATGCCCTGTTTGATCCACCACGCGGCATACGTGGAAAAACGAAACCCGCGGGCGGGATCAAATTTGCCCACCGCCTTCATGAGCCCGAGGTTGCCTTCTTCAATGAGATCGCTGAGCGGAACACCGAGGTTGCTGTATCGTTTCGCGATGCTGATGACCAGCCGAAGATTGGAGCGGATCATGACGTTCCGTGCCTCTTGATCGCCTTTTTGAATCTGATAGGCCAGCTCCCGCTCTTTTTCCGCGGTCAGAAGAGGGATGGGGCGGACATCTTTGAGATAGGCTTTGATGGGATCGACCATGATTTGTACATAATACCAAATGTCTAATGCCCTCAAATGACAAATAAAATCCCAATGCCAAAATTCCGATAGAGTGAGCCATTTGGTATTGGAAATTGGTCATTGATTTGACATTTGGAATTAGGCATTTGACATTTCTTATTCTTTCTTCTTTTTATTTTTCCTCGTCTCTGAAGAATCCAGCGCCGCCTGCGCGGCCGCCAAGCGCGCGATCGGAACGCGATACGGCGAGCAGCTCACATAATCCATTCCGACGTTGTGACAGAAATGAATCGAGGCCGGATCTCCGCCGTGCTCTCCGCAGATCCCGATTTTGAGATTCTTTTTCACCGAACGGCCTTTAGAGACAGCGATCGCCATCAACTGCCCCACGCCACCCTCGTCAATCGTCTGGAAGGGATCATCCGGGAGAAGCTTTTTCCCTACATACGCCGGCAGAAATCCGCCGATATCGTCGCGGGAGAAACCGAATCCCATCTGGGTGAGATCATTGGTGCCGAAGGAGAAAAAGTCCGCAGCGGGAGCGATCTCATCGGCGGTCAACGCGGCGCGGGGGACTTCAATCATCGTCCCGAAGAGGTGCGGGATCTTCGAAACCTTATACTGGCTTAAGACCTCCTGATAGACCCGCTGGGTGATTTCTGCCTGATGCCTCAGCTCCGTCACCGAGCAGATGACCGGAATCATAATCTCCGGAAAGACCTTTTTGCCCTCTTGGCTGAGCTCAACCGCCGCCTCGAAAACGGCCCGAATCTGCATCTCAGTAACTTCCGGATACGTGATCCCCAGACGCACCCCGCGGTGGCCCATCATCGGGTTGGTCTCCCTCAAACCGGCGGCGCGCTTTTCCAATTCTTCCTTGGTGATCCCGAGGCTCTGGGCGAGCTCTTCCTGCTGCTCCTTATTCTGAGGAACGAATTCGTGAAGCGGCGGATCCAAAAGACGGATCGTCACCGGCAGACCGCTCATCGCCGCCAAGGTTCCTTTGATGTCTTTTTTAACGTACGGAAACAATTCTTCCAGGGCCTTTTTGCGCTCGGGGACGTCCTTGGAAACGATCATCTTGCGCAGTCTAAATAACGGCTCCTCAGAGCCTTTTCCGTAAAACATGTGCTCGGTGCGAAAGAGGCCGATCCCCTCGGCGCCGAAGCTGCGGGCCTTGGCGGCGTCGGAGGGCGTATCGGCGTTGGTGCGGATCTTGAGGGAACGAAACGAATCGCAAATTTTTAAGAAATCATTGAGGAGCTTATTCTCTTCGGTGACATCGATCATGGGGAGGCGGTCTTGATAGAACCGCCCCCGGGTGCCGTTTAAGGTGATCCAGTCCCCTTCTTTGAGCGTGACATTCCCCACCGTCATGATCTTCGTTGAGAGATCGATCTCGATGTCGGCGCAGCCGACGATGCAGCACTTGCCCCATCCCCGCGCGACGAGCGCGGCATGGGAGGTCATGCCCCCGCGGCTCGTTAAGATGGCTTCCGAGGCGCGCATCCCTTCGACGTCTTCGGGATTGGTTTCCTCCCGGACCAGGATCACGCGCTTGCCTTCTTTATGCCACAAAACCGCCTCTTCCGAGGTGAAGACAATCTGTCCCGAGGCACCTCCCGGCCCGGCGGGAAGGCCTTTACCTAAGAGCTTAACGTTTTGTTCGGCTTTGGGATCAATGATCGGATGAAGCAATTCTTCCACCTGGGAGGGGGCAACGCGCTTGACGGCTTCTTCTTTGGAGATGAGTTTTTCCTTCACCATTTCCATAGCCACCTTAAGCGCTGCCAAACCATTTCTTTTTCCCGAGCGGCACTGGAGCATGAAGAGTTTCCCATCCTCGACGGTAAATTCAATATCCTGCATGTCTTTGTAATGGCGCTCCAGGCGATGACGAATGTCCTCCAGTTGCCGGTAGACTTTCGGGTCCTGCCGGGATAAGGTGGGCAGGCGCTTGTTGTGCTCGCTTTGCGAATACTCATTGATGGGCGCCGGGGTGCGGATGCCGGCCACCACATCCTCCCCTTGGGCGTTGACCAGATATTCCCCATAAAATTGATTTTCCCCGTTGCCAGGATTCCGGGTGAAGGCGACCCCGGTGGAGGAACTGTCACCCATGTTGCCGAAAACCATGCTCTGGACATTGACCGCTGTCCCCCACTCGTCGGGAATGCCTTCGATCCGACGGTAGGCCACGGCCCGTTTGCCGTTCCAGGAGGCAAAAACCGCGCCGATGGCGCCCCACAGCTGGGAGTGCGGATCGTCGGGAAACTCTTTTCCCAAGACCTCTTTGATTTCGGTCTTGTACAGGCCGCACAATTTTTTGAGATCTTCGGCCTTAAGATCAGAATCCTGTTGAATTTTTTTCTCTTCCTTGAGGCTATGCAAAATTTTTTCAAGATGGGCCCGGATCCCTTTTCCTTCCTTGGGCTCGATCCCGGCGGCTTTTTCCATGACGACATCCGAGTACATGGTGATGAGCCTCCGATAGGCGTCGTAGGCGAAACGGGGATTATGGGTCTTTTGAATAAGCCCAGGGATTGTCTTTTCCGTCAAGCCCACGTTGAGAACCGTCTCCATCATGCCCGGCATCGACTTGCGGGCCCCCGATCGCACGGAAACCAACAGGGGATCGCTTGTTGCCCCGAATCTTTTGCCCATCAGCTCTTCCACCTTCTTCATGGCGGCGCGGATCTCCTCGGCTAAGCCCGACGGGTATTTTCCTCCACGAATAAAATAATAAGCGCACACCTCGGTGGTGATCGTAAATCCCGGTGGAACCGGCAGACGGAGATTTTTATGCCCGGCCATCTCAGCCAAGTTGGCGCCCTTGCCTCCCAAGAGGTCTTTCATATCGGCCCGGCCGTCGGCTTTTCCCCCGCCGAAGGAGTAGACGTATTTTTTCCTCATCTTCAATAGTCTCCTCTGCATGTTTATGGTTATCCCTAAAAATTAGTTCTCAAACTGGTCACAAGAGCACAAAGTCACAAGGTCACACGTTGGACTTGTGACTGGTGACTGGTGACTTTGTGACCCTGTGACCATTTTAATACAACAATCTTTCTATCAGATATCTCTTCAACCCCTCCACCGCAACCCGCTCCTGCTCCATCGTGTCCCGGTCGCGGACGGTCACCTGCTTGTCGGTGAGCGACTGGACATCCACGGTCACGCAATAAAATGTCCCCACCTCATCCTGCCGACGGTAAAGCCTGCCGATGGCCGCGGTGTCATCATACACCGCCACAAAATCCTTCTTCAAATCGTCTTTGATCTTTTGGGCCATGGTCACGATGTCATTATTTTTCTTCAGAAGCGGCAAGACCGCCACTTTGATGGGGGCCAACGCTTTGCTCAAGCGTAAAACGACGCGGGTTTCGCCTTTCACTTCTTCTTCGTGATAGCTGTCCACCAAAAAGGCCAGCGCCGCGCGGTCCACCCCGCCGGACGGTTCAATGATGTAAGGAAAGAATTTCTCTTGGGTGACCGCGTCTTGGTATTGAAGATCTCTGCCGGAAAATTTCGAATGCTGCTTAAGATCAAAATCCGTGCGGTTGGCGATGCCTTCCAATTCCGACCACCCAAAGGGGAAATTGTATTCGATATCGGTGCAGGCGGCCGCGTAATGCGCCAGCTCATCAGGGCCGTGCTTACGCAAATGCAATTTTTCTTTCTTTATTCCTAAATCCAGATACCACCTCCTGCGCTCCTCAATCCATTGTTCGTGATATTTCGGCGCCTCCTCGGGACGGGTGAAATACTCGATCTCCATCTGCTCGAATTCCCGCGTGCGAAAGGTGAAATTGCCGGGAGTAATCTCATTCCTAAAAGATTTGCCGATCTGCGCAATGCCGAAGGGGAGTTTGCGCCGCGTCGTATCGAGGACGTTCAAGAAATTCACGAAAATCCCTTGAGCGGTTTCGGGGCGAAGGAAAACTAAAGAAGCCGTATCTTTTTGGGGACCAGCATGGGTTTCAAACATAAGATTAAAGCGTCTTAAACCAGTCCATTTCTGTTCTCCACAATAAGGACACTTTGGGTGTTGGTGGTCCGGAATTTCTGCTAAATAACGGTTTAAAGACGAAGCGAGTTCTTGATATCTCCTTTCGTTCTGGCCGAAAATCTCAATTGCTCCGGGACGAGGAAGTTCACTGATATTGACAAATTCCTCGAGTCGAACCCTCTTATGACAATTTTTGCATTCCACCACCAAATCCGCAAAACTATCAACGTGTCCCGAGGCCTCCCAGACTTTCGGATGCATCAGGATGCTGGCATCCAAGCCCACCATATCATCGCGATCGTGCACGATGGCCTTCCACCAGGCGTTTTTAACGTTGCGCTTTAACTCCGCCCCTAGAGGCCCGTAGTCCCAGGCGCTGGCCAAGCCGCCGTAAATTTCAGAAGACTGAAAAATGAATCCTCGCCTTTTACACAGAGAAACGATCTTTTCCATGATGGGGTTGGAACGGCCGGGGGGCAAATCCGTAGCAGTGGCTTTATGCATGAGGATTTATTCTATAGAAAATCTCTCAAAAAGCAAGATTTTTGTCCCCTATTGTCCCTTAACCGTGTCCCTTCGATTCGAAAATGAAACTCTCCATTTTCTTTTTGGCCATAGACCCTCCATCATGTGACCCATCAAAGATACGCCACGGCCAGGCGTTCGTCCAGCAATTCCTGGTTCAAAAAAATTCCCTCTGCGGCAACCTTTGCCGCGTCGGTACGATCCGGCAAATAGAATACATCGGCAAGGTAACGGGCATGAAGGTCTTTGCGTTCCTTGTACGTGCGGATGACGATGAACGGGCACGCCCCGAGCTTCTGCTCGACAAAACGCTTCGCCCGCTTTCCCTCTTCGGTATCAAGCTCCGGACAATCGATGCCGCGTAACCGCAGGCGATCCCGCACAAGATTCCCACCGCCACCTTCAATAAGAACAAGCAGCGTGTCGCCGTCGACCACGCGTTCGACGTACGCCTTGTAAGTGTAGCGCAGCTGATCGGCGATGTCCGTTGCCACGTACCGGCCGGCCTCGCGCTCGATGAGATCGCCGTCGTTAAGACCCTTCGTCTCGTTTCCGGAAAAAGGGCGCAGCACGCCAAAACCGTAGTCGATCAATGCCTCTTCTTTGCCGCGCGCCCCGGTCACCGCCACCTTGTAAACATTCAGCCGCCCGCGGGTGACTTTCAACTGCGGCACGGGTTTATCCTCATCCTGCACAGCCTCAAGCACGCGCCTTGAGCGTAAATATCCACGGAAATCCCTTATGTTCCAGTTGTTACGGATGACCATTTGTTCCACTTTTTTTCGCTCTTCTCCATCCCTGATCGTGATGAGGCCCTTGTAATGGCCCCAGCTCAAAAGTCGCCACGTGGCGACTTTTGGGTAAGCCCGGTAGAACTGATGCGCGCGCATGAGGGTGGACCGGTCACGCCCGACATCGGCGGCCAGCCGTTCATAAAAATCCTCTCTGTGATCGATCCTTTTCCTGATGTGCGAAAGATGCTGATCGATGTACTGCCCCACCCGGTGGAAGCCCTCCACCATACGCCGGCGCAGGACATCTTCCATATCGTCGAATTCCGCGCGAACCTTCCGGACCAGATCGTCGTAATCGCCTGCCTTCACAACCTGCCCCTGTACTTCGCGGCCTGCGGATCTTACTGCGTTTGCGGGCATGGGCGGCTCCTTTCTTTAATGTCCCCTGAAAAAGTCTCTTACGATTGGGCACTACCGCTAAATTTCCTGTCTGCCGACAGGCAGGCGCGAAAGTTTCGCGAAAAGACGCTAAAATTCTACGCGGTTTCGCGTTATTTCGCGCTAATACAAACGTAGTGACCTCCCCCGACGCTCACTTTCGTTCGGTAGGGGCGTCGGAGTAAACCCCGTTAGAGAACTTCGTTCTCTAACGGTTCGAGCTGATGGTGGCTTTAAACCACCATCAGCTTTAAGTGGCAATGACCACCGATTTAAAACGGTGGCTTTCTCTAACGGGGTAAATAAAGTGACAGCTGTCCCCAAAAAGGTGACTCGCACCTTTCCGCCCTTCGTTTTCACCTTT
>Ga0137796_10002243_pt1 | contig 10510 bp, 10 predicted proteins | sample OV2TP3_FD_97704 | JGI IMG/M metagenome (GOLD analysis project Ga0137796, IMG submission 97704)
CACCTCCGGGTTCACCAGGAGGTCCACGTAGCGCTGCCGGTAGCGGGTCTCGACGTCCTTGAGGCCGTGCCACTTCTCCGGCAGGGGGCGGAGGGACTTGGCCAGGAAGCCCCAGGCCTTGACCTCGACCGTGAGCTCCCCGGTCCGGGTGCGGAAGAGCTGGCCGGTCACCCCGACGAAGTCGCCCACGTCGAGGGCGGTGAAGAGCTCGTACTCCCGGCCGAGGAGATCGGCCCGGGCGTAGAGCTGGATCGCGCCGGTGTAGTCCTGGAGGCTGGCGAAGCAGGCCTTGCCGTGGTGGCGGACCGCGCGGATCCGCCCCGCCAGGGTGACCGGGCCCGCCCCCTTCAGCTCGTCGGCGGTCGCCCCCTCCCAGCGCTCGCGGAGGCGACCCGCCCAGTCCGAGACCGGATAGCGGGCCCCGAAGGGATCGAGCCCGGCGCGGCGGAGGGCCTCGAGCTTCTCCCGTCGGCGACGGATCAGCTCGTTGGCATCGGCGTCGGCAGGGACCATCACGCGCCACCCTCGGTCGAGAAATGTTTCACGTAGTATGGCCGAGCCGCCGGGGGGGTGTCAAGGAACCCGCCTGCATCACGCCGGCTTCTGCGGCATGAGCAGATAGGCCTCGATGAACGGGTCGATCTCGCCGTCCATGACGGCCGCGACGTTGCCGACCTCGAGACCGGTCCGGTGGTCCTTGATGAGCTGGTACGGGTGGAAGGTGTAGGAGCGGATCTGGTTCCCGAAGGCGATCTCCCTCTTCTCGCCGGTCAACTCCTCCAGCTCCTCCCGGCGCTGGCGCTCGGCGAGCTGGTAGAGGCGGGCGCGGAGGATCGTCAGGGCGGTCTCGCGGTTCCGGAGCTGGGAGCGCTCGTTCTGGCAGGAGACCACGAGGCCGGTGGGGAGGTGGGTGATCCGGACCGCCGAGTCGGCGGTGTTGACCCCCTGGCCGCCGGGCCCCGAGGCGCGGAAGACGTCGATCCGGAGATCCTCGTCCCGGATGACCACCTCCACGTCCTCCACCTCCGGGATCACGGAGACGGAGACAAAGGAGGTGTGGCGGCGGCGGGCGGCGTCGAAGGGCGAGATCCGCACCAGGCGATGGACCCCGGTCTCGCCCTTGAGGTACCCGTAGGCGTACTCGCCCGCCACCGTGAGCGTGGCGGACTTGATCCCCGCCTCCTCCCCCGGCTGGAGATCGACCGCGTCCACCTTGAACCCCCGGCGCTCGGCCCAGCGGGTGTACATCCGCAGGAGCATCTGGGCCCAGTCCTGGGACTCGGTCCCCCCCGCCCCCGGATGGACGGAGAGGATCGCGGTCTTCCGATCGTGCTCGCCCGAGAGGACGATCCTGAGCTGGAAGTCCTGGAGGGCCTCCCGGATCTCCCCGATCCCCCCCTCGATCTCGGGGGCCAGGCTCTCGTCCCCCTCCTCGACGGCCATCTCCCAGAGCTGGCGGTGGTCGTCGAGGCGGCGGGCCAGCTCGCGCCAGCGGCCCACGAGCTGGGCGAGGTCGTTCCGCTCGCGGATCAGGGCCTGGGCCTGCCGGGGGTCGTCCCAGAAGGTCGCCCCCCCCATCGCCTCCTCGAGCTGGGCCAGGCGGGCCTCGCGGGCACCGAGGTCAAAGATGCCCCCGGAGGTCGTCGAGGCGCTTCTCCAGCTCGGCGAACTCCCGCTTCAGATCGCCCAGCATCGCGCTTACCCTCCCTTGCGCCCCCGACGGCCCAAGACCGCGGCGAGGCTCCCCAGCGCGCACCCGTAGGCGAACAGGTCGCCGAAGCGGGTGTAGAACGTCTGGCCCTCGCGGAGGGCGATGGTCGTCTCGATCACCCCCCGCTCGAAGAGGGGAAGCCGCGGCCCGATCCGGCCCGTGGGCTCCACCACCGCGGAGACCCCGGTGTTGGCGGCCCGCACCACCGCGACCCCGGTCTCGACCGCCCGGAACGGGACCATGGCCAGGTGTTGGAGCGGCCCGCTCGACCGCCCGAACCAGCCGTCGTTAGTGATGTTGACCATGAAGCGAGCCCCTTCGCCCACGAAGCGCCGGAAGAGGTCGGGGAAGACGACCTCGTAGCAGATCACCACCCCGAACGGGGCGCCCGCCAGCGGGAAGACCGTGACCTCACGACCCGAAGAGAAGTCGCCGATCTCGGCCGCGACGGCCTGGACGAAAAAGAGCAACCCCTTCAGGGGGACGTACTCCCCGAAGGGCACGAGATGAATTTTATCATACCTCCCCTCGACCCCCCGGGCCGTCAAGAGAAAGGCGCTGTTGTAGTAGCGCGCCGTCGGCCCCGCCCCCTCGGCGTCGGGGGCGCCGACCAGGAGCGGGGTCTCGACCGTCCGCGCCAGCTCGGTCAGCCACCCGAGGACCCAGGGCTCCAGGCGGAGGTAGGCCGGCACCGCGGTCTCGGGCCACACGATCAGGCGTGCCCGTCCCCGAGCCTCGGCGGTGAGGGCCCGGTAGATCTCGAGGGTCTTTCCCTGATAGGCCCTGTCCCACTTCACGGCCTGATCGATGCTCCCCTGGGCGATCGCCACCGGCAGCCCGGGTGGGGGCCCGCCCGCCAGGCGCTGGGCGCCGAGGAGCGTGGTGCCGCCCACGGCGAGCAGGATCACCCCGGCTGCGACCGGCACTCCCCGCCGACCGCGGACGATCGCCCAGGCGACGGCCGCGTTGACCAGGGCAACCAGGAAGGAGATCCCGTAGACGCCGGTCCAGGCCGCCACCTGGATGAGGAGTAGACGCCGGTACTGGGAGTAGCCGAGGAGGCCCCAGGGGAAGCCCGTGAGGAGGTGGCCCCGGGCCAGCTCGGCGGTGACCCAGAGGGCGGGCACGGCCCAGACGGCGCGCGGGCCGACCCCCCGCGCGAGCCAGGCGAGGGCCGAGGCCACGCCGCCCCAGTAGAGGGCCAGGTACGCCGAGAGCCCGAGGAGGACCAGGAGCGCCAGGGGGAGGGGGAGCGTGGAGTAGGTGGTCATGGTGTGGGTGAGCCAGCCAAGGAGCGGAACGAAGAAGGCCAGACCGGCGAGCCACCCCCCGAGGAAGGCCTGGCCGGGCCTCGCCTCGAGGGCGTAGAGGAGGAGCGGGACCAGGGCGACCCAGGCCAGGAGATCCCACTCCACGCGGGGGTAGGCCAGGTGGAGGGCCGCCCCCGCGACGAGCAGGAGGCCGACCCGGGCGGCCTCGGGGAGGGCGCCAGGGCCGCTCCCGGACCGGCGGTCACCGCCCATAGAGGAGGCGGTCGCCCAGGAGCCGGGGGAGCCCGGCGGCCAGGATCTTCGCCCTGGCCGCGACGACGTCGTAGGGGACGCGGCGGATCTCGACCTCGGCGGCCTCGGGGTCGTAGATCGCGTAACAGGCGCGGGGATCGGCGTCGCGGGGCTGCCCCACGCTCCCGACGTTGATGAGGTAGCGGCGCCCCGGCTCGAGGGACGTCCGCCCGGGACCCGGCCGATGAGCGACGCCCTCGGGGCCGAGGACGAAGACGCCCGGCAGATGGGAGTGGCCGATGAAGCCCAGGCGCGTGGAGAAGTGGCCGAAGGCCCGCTCGCCGTCGCGGAGGGAGATGATGTACTGCCACGCCTCGGGGTTCCTCGGCGAGGCGTGGACCAGCGTCGCCTCCCCCACCTCCGCCGTCAGCGGGAGCTCCTCGAGGTAGCGGGCCTGGGCGGGGGAGAGCCGCTCGGCGGTCCACTCGGCCGCGGCGCGGGCGTAGGGGTTGAACCAGGCGAGATCGGTGAGCCCGACGGCCGCCCGATCGTGGTTCCCGGCCACCACCCCCGCCGCCCGGGCGACCAGCTCGTCCAGGCAGGGGCCGGGATCGGCCCCGTAGCCGACCACGTCCCCGAGGCAGAGGAGCCGGCTCGCGCCCTGCCCGGTGAGGTCCTCAAAGACGGTGGAGAGGGCCTCGAGGTTGCCGTGGATGTCGGAGAGGAGGGCGTACCTTATGGCGGCACCAACTCCTTCCGCACCCGATCGAGGACCCCGTTGATGAACCGCGTGGACTCCCCGGTGGAGAACTTCTTGGCGATCTCGAGGGCCTCGTTGATCGCGACCTTGGGCGGGATCTCGGAGCACCAGAGGAGCTCGTAGATCCCGGCGCGGAGGATGTTCCGATCGACGACGGCCATCCGGGCGAGCTCCCAGCGATCGGCGAACTGGGCGAGGCACTCGTCGATCTTGGCCTGATTCGCCTTGGTCCCCCGGACCAACTGCTCGGCGAACGCCCGGACCTCCTGGTCCACCGGGTGCTCCGCCCAAAACGCCTCGAGGGCGGCCGTGAGGGGATCCCCCTCCGGGAGGAGGTCGAGCCGGTAGAGGAGCTGCAGGGCCAGCTCGCGGGCCTTGCGGCGCCTGCCCATCACCGCCCCCGCCCGCGCCGCCCCCGGCCCTTGGCCCGGACGGGCAGCCTCGCCATCAGCCCCACCAGCTCCAGCGCCGCCAGCGCGGCCTCCTCGCCGCGGTTGCCGACCTTCCCGCCCGCCCGGTCCCAGGCCTGGGCCTCGCTCTCCGCGGTCACCACCCCGAAGGTGGTGGGGACACCGGTGGCCAGGGCCACCTCCTGGATCCCGCGGGCGGCCTCCCGGGCCACATGCTCGAAGTGGGGCGTCTCCCCGCGGATGACGACCCCGAGACAGATCAGGGCGTCGAAGCGGCCGCTCCGGGCCAGGCGGAGGGCGACCTGCGGGATCTCGAAGGCGCCCGGGACCCAGGTCACGTCGATGGCCGCGTCCGCGGCGCCGTGATCGCGGAGGGCCGCGAGGGCCCCCGCCAGGAGCCGGGCCGTGATCGGCTCGTGGAAGCGGGCCACGACGATCCCGAAGCGCCGCCCCTGCCCCGCGGGCGCGCCGCGTCGCCCCGGCGCCCTCCCCGCCACGGCTAGGAAACTCCGAGGGGGGCTCCGCCCCCCTTCGGATGGCCCCGCGGGAGGCGTCGGCCCCTCGCTCCACACGCTCCACGGCGCACCCGCCTATGGCTCGCCGGCCGGGGCCCCTCCTGGTCGTGTCCCGCCCGCGAGCCGGCTTCCCCACCCGGCTCGCTCATGGCGGGGACCCGCGCCGCTCCGCTTAACGTTCCGCTCGGGGCCGACGCCCCCCCCGTAGGGACCGGTCGCTCTTCCACGACCGGGCTCGGGGCCTGCCGCCCCCCAAAGCCCTTACCCGGACACATTTCTAGCCCCGGGGCGGGAGGTCCGACGTGAAGCGGTTCGTGCGGTGCGGCGTCGTGCAACGGGCCGCTCAAGGCTTGGAGAGGAGGTGGCCGAGCTTCTCCTGCTTGGTCTTGAGGTAGAACCGGTTCGCCTCCGAGGGGGAGATCTCGATGGGGACCCGCTCCTCGACCCGCAGGCCGTACCCCTCCAGGCCCACGATCTTCTTGGGGTTGTTGGTCAAAAGCCGCATCGACCGGACGCCGAGGTCCACCAGGATCTGCGCCCCGATCCCGTAGTCCCGGAGGTCGGCCTTGAAGCCCAGGGCCTCGTTGGCCTCCACCGTGTCCTTCCCCTGGTCCTGGAGCTCGTAGGCCCGCATCTTGTTCAGGAGCCCGATCCCCCGCCCCTCCTGGCGCATGTAGATGAACACCCCCCGCCCCTCGCGGGCGATGATGGCCAGCGCCTTCTCGAGCTGCTCGCCGCAGTCGCAGCGTCGCGAATGGAAGACGTCGCCGGTCAGGCATTCGGAGTGAACGCGCACCAGGATCGGCGCCGGGTCGGCGACGCCCCCCATGGTGAGGGCCAGCGGAAGCCGGTCGTCGATGGTGGTCTCGTAGGCGATGGCGGTAAAGGTGCCCAGCGGGGTCGGGAGCGCGGTGGTGGCGACGCGGCGGACCAGCTTGTCCTTCTGGATCCGGTAGCGGATCAGGTCCTTGATGGTGATGAGCCTGAGGCCGTGGGCCTGGGCCAGCTCCGCGAGGCGGGGGACGCGGGCCATCCGCCCGTCGTCGTTCATGACCTCGCAGATCACCCCCGCCGGGTAGAGCCCGGCCAGGCGGGCGAGGTCCACCGCCGCCTCGGTGTGCCCGGCCCGCCGGAGGACGCCCCCGGGCATCGCCCGGAGCGGCAGGATGTGCCCGGGGCGGGTCAGATCCTCGGCGCGCGTGGCGGGGTCGACCAGGGTCCGGATGGTCACGGCCCGGTCGTACGCCGAGGTCCCGGTGCTGACCCCGCGACGCGCGTCCACGGTGACGGTGAAGGCCGTCCCCATGGGCGCGGTGTTGTCGGAGACCATCATGCTGATCTTGAGCTCGTCGAGCCGCTCCCCGGTCATGGGGACGCAGATCAGGCCGCGGCCGTGCTTGGCCATGAAGTTGACGGCCTCCGGGGCGACCTTCTCGGCGGCCATGACGAGGTCGCCCTCGTTCTCCCGATCCTCGTCGTCCACCACGACGACGATCCGGCCGTTCCGGATCTCCTCGACGGCCTCCTCGATGGGCGCGAACATCCCCCCGGGCTCCTCCCGGGACGGCGTGGTCATGGCTCCTCCCTCCCGTCCTCGGCCAGGAGCCCGCGCCGGGCGAGCGCCTCCCGCCCCTCCCCGCTCCCCGGGAGCAGGGCCCGGACGTACTTGCCGAGGACATCCATCTCCAGATTCACCCGGTCGCCGCCCTGTCTCGAGCCCAGGGTCGTACTCTCGAGGGTGTGGGGGATCAGGGCGACGGCGAAGCCCTCGGGATCGAGGCGCGCCACCGTCAGGCTGACCCCATCGACGGCGACCGAGCCTTTCGGGATCAAGAGCGCGCGGAGGTCCTCCGAGACCGCGACCCCCAGCGCCCGTCCCTCGCCCTCCTCACGGACCGTCGTGACGACCCCGACCCCATCGACATGGCCGAGGACGAGGTGCCCGCCGAGCGGGGCGCCGAGGCGCAGCGGTCGCTCCAGGTTCACGGGGTCACCGGGCGAGAGCGCCCCGAGGGTGGTCACGGCGAGGGTCTCCTCGGCCAGATCGAAGCCGAGCCACCCCGCCCCCGTCGCCACCACGGTCAGGCAGGCGCCGTTGACGGCGACGCTCCCCCCGGGTTCGCTCCCGTCCAGGACCCGGCGCGCCTCCACCTCGAGCCGCCACCCCGCCCCCCGCCGGGTCAGGGCCCGCACGCGCCCGAGCTCCTCGACGATCCCGGTGAACACCCTAACCACCTCGGAGGGGGGCTCCGCCCCCCTGCCGAACCTCCCTCCAAGGCTGCGCGGGCCAAGCCCGCGCCCGGAGCGGACCATCCCCGTGGGGAGGTGTCGGCCCCGAGCGGAGCGTTAAGCGCAACGGCGCGGGTCCCCGCCATGAGCGAGCCGGGTGGGGAAGCCGGCTCGCGGGCGGGGAACAAAGGAGGAGGGGCCCCGCCCGGCGAGCCATAGGCGGGTGCGCCGTGGAGCGCGCGGAGCGAGGGGCCGAGGCCTTCCCCGGGGGCGTTCGGTCTCCAGAGAACGGACGGGCCTGCCGGGGGGCAGCACCCCCAAAAGCTTTACTCGGATACATCTCTGCGCTCCAGATCGGCCTCGATCAAGAGGTCCCGGCCGATCCGGCGGACCTCGAGCGCGCCGAGGCGCAGGGCCTCCTTGAGCCCGCGCCCGCTCCCGCCCACGGGGCCGGGGGCGTGCCGCCCGCCGAGGAGCAGCGGGGCCACGAAGATGGCCACCCGATCCACCAACCCCGCCTCGAGGAGCGAGGCGTGCAGTTCGCCCCCGCCTTCCGCGAGGAGCGACACCACGCCCCGCCGGGCGAGCTCGGCCAGGAGGGCATCGAGGTCCACCCGGCCGTCGCGGGCCGGGCAGCCGAGGACCTCGACGCCCCGCGCGGAGAGGGCTCGGGCGGCCTCGGCCGGAGCGCCGGCGACGCAGGCGATCAGGGTCCGCGCCGGGGCGCCCACCTTCAGAAGCCGCGCCTCGGGGGGCGTCCGGAGCCGGCTGTCCACGACCACGCGGAGCGGCTCCCGGGGCCCGAGCTCGGGGAGCCGGACCGTCAGCTCCGGGTCGTCCCGGAGGACGGTCCCGACCCCGACGAGGATGGCGTCGGCGCCGGCCCGCATCCGGTGACCCTCGGCCCGGGCCGCCTCCCCCGTGATCCAGCGGGAGGCCCCGTCCCAGGCCGCGATCTTCCCGTCCAGGGTCATGGCCGTCTTGAGGGTCACCAGGGGGCGCCCGGTGGCGATGAACTTGAAGAAGGCGCGATTGAGGACCCGGGCCTCTTCCTCCCGCACCCCCACCGTGACCTCCACGCCCGCCTGCCGGAGCGCCTCCACGCCCCGGCCGTTGACCACCGGGTTGGGGTCGAGGCAGCCGACGACGACCCGCCGGATCCCGGCCTCGAGCAGGGCATCGACGCAGGGCGGGGTCCGGCCGCGGTGGACGCACGGCTCGAGGTTGACGTAGAGGCTCGCTCCCCGCGCCTCGGGCCCGGCGGCCCGGAGGGCCTCGACCTCCGCGTGGGGCTCGCCGGCCCGCCGATGCACCCCTTCGCCCACGGCCGCCCCGTCGCTGACGACCAGGGCGCCCACCATCGGGTTGGGCGAGGTGAGGCCCCGCCCCTGCGCGGCCAGGGCGAGGGTCCGGCCCATCCAGGCGTGATCGTCCATCGTCAGGCAACCAGGGCGGAGACGAAGACCTCGGGGTCGAACGGGGCGAGGTCGTCCACCCCTTCCCCCGTCGCCACCAGCTTGATGGGGAGCCCCAGCTCCCGGTAGATCCGGACCACGATCCCGCCCTTGGCGGTGCCGTCGAGCTTCGTGAGGATGAGCCCGGTCAGCTCCAGGGCCTGATGGAAGAGCCGGGCCTGCGCGATCCCGTTCTGGCCGGTCGTCGCGTCGAGGACCATGAGGGTCTCGTGCGGGGCCCCGGGGAGCTGTCGCCCCACGACCCGCTTCACCTTGGCCAGCTCCGCCATGAGGTTGACCTTGGTGTGGAGCCGGCCGGCGGTATCCACGATCAGCGCGTCGGCCCGCCGCGCCAGGGCGGCCTTGACCGCGTCGAAGGCCACCGCCGAGGGGTCGGCGCCGGGCCCCTGCTTGATCACCTCGACCCCGACCCGTTCCCCCCACCGCTCCAGCTGCTCGATGGCGGCGGCCCGGAAGGTGTCCGCGGCGGCCAGGAGCACGCGCCGATTCGCCTGCCGGAGCCGGTGGGCCAGCTTGCCGGCGCTCGTGGTCTTCCCCGACCCGTTCACCCCCAGGACCAGCACGACCGCGGGCCGGGCCTCGAGGTTGAGCGGGGCGCCGGCCCCCTTCAGGGCGCGGAGGAGGTGGTCGCGGAGGGCAATGCGGACGTCCCGGTCCCCGAGGCGCCCCCGCCCGGCCTCCTCGCGGAGCTCGGCCACGAAGGCCTCGGCGGTCTCGACGCCGAGATCGGCGGAGATGAGGAGTTCCTCGAGCAGCTGAAGCTCCGAGGGCTCCAGCTCCCGGCCGCGGAAGAGCCGGTCGAACCCCTCCTGGAGCGTCTGGCGCGTCCGGCCGAGGCCCTCGCGCAGGCGATCCGTCAGGGCGGCAAAGAGGCTCATGACCCCTCCAGGAGCGGGAGCACCAGCTCCCGGACCACCTCCCCGCTCGCCCCGAGCGGCGGGAGGGGCTCGCCGTTCAGCTCGAGGGAGACCCCACCGGCGTTCCCCACGGTGAGGACGAAGCGCGACGAGCTCCGCCACTCCCGGGTCTCGCCGGGAGCGAGGAGCTCCTCTCTGGCCGTCCCGGCTCCGGTCTCGACCCGGACCCAGGTCAGCTCCAGGGCCCTGACGACGAGCCGGTGCTCCTCAGAGTCCTCCCCCACGACGGCGGCCCCGCGCGCGCCGGGGCTCGGCTCCCCGGCGAGGGGGCGCGTCGGGGTCCCGGCGGTCAGGCCGCCGGCGGACGGCGCGAGGTCCGGGGCCCTGGACGAGACGCGCTCAGCGGGCCCCGGCCCGTTGCCCGGCGGGCGTGGGGCGACGAGGTAGAGCCCGGCCGCCAGGACGAGGAGAAGCAGCGCCGCCGCCACGAGCGGGGGGTGGAGGCGGAAGCGCGGAGGGGGAGGCGCCTCCCGCGGGGTGTGCGCCGCCACCCACGCGTCGTAGAGCGCGAGGGCCTCCCTCGGCGAGTCGCCCAGCTGCCGGAGGTAGGCGCGGATGAACCCCCGAACGAAGACCGGGGCCGGGAGCTCCCTCAGGCGATCCTGCTCCATGGCCTCCAGGATGCGGGGGGGGATCCGCGTGGCCCGGGCCAGGGCCTCCACCGAGACGCCGCGCGCCTCGCGACGCGAGCGAAGATAGACTCCAAGACGCTTCCCGGCCATGTTCGCGGCTAGTGTAAATCACGGGGTGGGGCAAGTCAAACCGGCCGGGGGTTTCCGGCCCCCCGGCCGATTCAGTCCTTGAGGGTGACGGAGACCAGGCGCGAGAGACCGGGCTCGTCCATGGTGATCCCGTACAGGACGTCGGCGGCCTCCATGGTCTTCCGGTTGTGGGTGATGACGATGAACTGCGTCTGGGCCGAGAGCTCCCGGAGGACCCGGACGAAGCGATCGATGTTGGCGTCGTCCAGCGGCGCGTCCACCTCGTCCAG
>Ga0137796_10002245_pt1 | contig 10504 bp, 16 predicted proteins | sample OV2TP3_FD_97704 | JGI IMG/M metagenome (GOLD analysis project Ga0137796, IMG submission 97704)
TTGGGGCTGCCTGCGCTCAAGCCGCGCAGTCCTTGGTACGGCTACAGCCTAGGGGCCTGGACAAAGGAGGATGAAGAAGAGGCAGAGCTTGCGCTTAGAGGAGAGCACTTTGTTACCGGGGAAAAGGCGAAGAGCAGAAGGGTGAAACCGTAACTGGTAGCGATCAGCAGTCAGCCATCAGCAAGCTGAAATCTGACAAAGCCCACTTCAACGGCCGGGCTTGTGTCTCCCTCGGATACGGTCCAGGCACCTCTTTAGGCCTGCACTGACCGCTCACGGCTGAGGTTGCCAGATCGTCAGGCCAGGGACAACAGAGAGATCCAGATCGTTTGAGGCAAGGTCAGTGAGGAGGGCAATGGAAACCGACACTGCTGTTCAGAAGTGCGGCGACGTAGCGTGGGGGTTTCAGTTGTTCTTGTGTTCACCCTCCTCCGCGAAGCGGAGAAAGCCCCGCCTGTGAAGGCAGGGATGAATGAGGGTGTCGCCCGTAGCCTTGGCGAAGGAGGATACGCTTCGGAGGGTTCCGCCCGAAGAAAAGTGTGGAGTGGTACCAGGGCTGTAAAGCCGTGGGGCTCCACTGTTCCCCTCCTTGCCAAGGAGGGGTTAGGGGAGGTTGATTATGGCCCTGCACTTTAACCGAGGCAGCGAACGCGACAAGCGGAAAGCGCTGCGGAGCAACGCAAGTGACGCCGAGCAAAGGCTCTGGCGACACCTCAGGGCTAAGCAGCTAGGCACGAAGTTTCGCCGGCAGTACAGTATCGACGCCTACGTTCTCGACTTTTACGCGCCCCGCTTGAAGCTCGCCATCGAGGTTGACGGCGACTCGCACTTCACGGCGGAGGCGATGAAATATGACAGGGAGCGAACAACTTACATGAACCAGTTCGGCATTGAGGTCCTGCGGTTCACCAACTTGGAGATCTTTGAGAACATCGAAGGTGTGCTGGACACCATTGAGAGGGCGGTCAAAGGCAGGAGGACTACCTCCCCCTAACCCCCTCCTTTGAAAGGAGGGGGAATGAAAACCGAAGTATGTCACCGTAATTGTGAACGACGGTACTAACGGAAGCTTCACCAATGGCACAACAGAGGCCGGATTTCATCCCGGTTGTGCAACGCTCATACGATCTGTGTGCGGCCCTCGGCAGGGACGGATGGCTGCGGCCGCCATGGAGAGCATCGGGCGCAATCCGAATGCGGCGGACAGAATTCAGTTGCCGATGATTCTTGGCCTGGCCTTCATCGAGGCCCTTGCGCTTTATGCCTTTGTGATCGCGTTCTTTCTACAAGGTAAGATCTAGCGGTTCTTTTCCCATTCTTCCTCCCCAAGCGCCCCTGTCAGAATTGCCCGAAATCCCGCTTTGCGAATGAAGGCTCGTCTTTTTAAGTCGTTGTGGAATCGGGCAGATTGGCCACGGTGATTTGACCGGCCGGACTGAGAAAAAAATTCCCTTAACAAGAGGCGTTTTCATTGACAAAGACTTCTCAGTTGCTGCATTGTTGCCGCGTAGCTTGGTCGATACAGCCCTTCGGGCTTACTCAGGATCTTCGATTTTTGAGTCCGTGCCTCCTGAGTAGGAAGCGCGAAGCGCTGCCGTATCGAAGGGTAGGCGGGTTAGTAAAGTCCGATTCCCCGAGTAGCGACCGTTGAGGTCGCGTATCGAGGGGTAGTAAAGGGAAAGGGGACGCATAAGGCAGTGAAGAGGCTTCAGGCCTTTATGAGGAGGCTCAGCCGCAACGGAACCCGCAGAGCCTATTTCATGCACCTGGACATCCGTGGGTCCTTTCTCCACATCAATAAAGAGATTCTCTACCAGATAAGGCTCATGAGGTTAGGCTCCTCTTGGAATCTGAGCGTAATTCTCGGACCGCGATCAAAAGAGGCCGGGAATCCAACGCTTCACACGGGCGGTGTACTCGATGTAAGGTTGGCCGAGTCTCTCGGCCAGCCTCCGCTCAGAAAAGTAGCCTATCCTGCCTGTTCTTCCCATTGCGTTTTATAGCTCCGGATATGCCTTGCGCAGTTAAGCCACGATGTCCTCGAGTAAGGCAGGACGGAGGTGAAGGGAACTGTGGGTAGGAATCCGCTCGATGAGCGAGATGACTTCCTGCGGGGTGCGTTGCCTCCTTCGAATGGCGCGGATGAGAATACCAATGCTGCCGTGCACACGAAACCCGAGTAGTTCGCCGACCAAGCGTGCTGCTGCATCATCAGTGATCAATAGTGCCTGAGGATGCTCTTGGGTTAGGAGAAGCGCCTCGCGTTCACCCGTATCCAGCGACAAAGCTTGGAATAATGTGTGGAGATAACTGTTGGGATTGGTTGCCGGGGTAATGGCTAACAAGGAAATAGCAGGCTGAGCAAGGGCTGAAGGGCGATGAGTCTCAACCTCGCCCCAAACCGTAGGAGGAACCAACAGCCGATCAAAGTCTGTCAGGAGATCTAGCGCGCCCAGTTCGTCGAGATGAATGAGGGGACCAGCATCACAGACAACAGTCGTCGAAGTTTCAGTCTCCCCCATGGAGACCCCATTCGACGTCTTTGCGAATAAATTGCTCGATGAGATCCGGAGAGTGGGTGTCTAGAAAACGCCGCAGGGCTTCGCGGAGCAGTTCCCCTTCATCGTGGAACCACCCTTGCGTGATGAGCGAGTGGAGTTGATGGTAGAGTTGCTCAGGAATTTCGGTCTTGATCGTCTTCATTGGTTCACCTCTTCCCCTTGCGAGGATCATACCAGATCCAGTAGATAACGCAATTTTAGCGGCGGCCTAACTCAGAGGTAGCCGCTCGGGGGCCGGGGATCAGTCCCTGACCCCCTGACCCCCCGACACCCCTCCTGACTCAGATCCATTTCTCTACTACCCACTGCGGCGAAATTTTCAAGCCGGAGTGACGCAACGCCGTCTATTTTTTTCGGTCAGGATTGCCCGAAGTCTCGATTTGCGAAAATAGCCCCGCTTTTTTGAGTCGTTGGAGGATCGGGCAGATTTGCGATCGTGGCTTGACGGTTCGACTCATGCCCCGTGCTGAGAGAAAATTTCAGAGACAAGGGGCGCTTCCATTGACAAGGCAGTTATGAGTTTGTTACGAGCCTTGACTATTGACTTCTCGCGCTCTGGAGCAGTTCTGATGTCGTGCGTGGCCTTGATGGAAAGCAACTTCCGGAATCGAGGCCGAGACCCCCCTGCCCCGGCATTCGTGTCTGGCTCAAAGCAAACAAAGCGTGTGCGGACTAGAGACACAAGAGAGGAGATAAGAATGAAGACAACATGGATCATTGGACTGTTAGGGGCATTGTTTGGGGCTTTTGCTGGTTACTCCGGCGTACTCTGGTCACAACAAGACGCCCTGGGATCATACGGAATCAAACAGCTCCAAGCGGTTTAAGGTGTTAGATGATTATGACAATGCGGCTGTTCTGGACAAAGAGACCGGGCTTGTCTGGGAGCAGTCGCCGGATACAAACACTCGGACCTGGTTCAATGCGCTCAGCCACTGCTACACGAGATTAGTGGGTGGGCGTAAAGGGTGGCGACTTCCGACGATTGAGGAGTTGGCGAGCCTGGTGGACCCGACGCAGGTTAGTCCGGCTCTCCCCGCCGGCCATCCCTTTACCAACGTCGTGGAGGTCAGCTTTTGGTCCGCGACGACGCTCGCCGACAATCCTTCCCGCGCGTGGTTGCAGATCTTAGTCTTCGGCTTCCTGACCGACGACTTTAAGACCATCAGCGATAGCTACCGTGTCTGGTGCGTCCGCGGTGGACAGGGGATTGATGGGGTTCAGTGATTTGGTGATTTGGTAATTTCGCGCAAAGATAACCTATGTCGCGGCTCTTTTCTGCAGCGCGATATGCAGGGATCGGACGAATAAGTAACGAAGATCAGAACAAGCCCGGAATCCAGCGCTTCACGCGGGCGCGGTAGTCCAGATAGGGTTGGCCTAGTCTCTCGGTCAGCCTCTGCTCGTCACCCAAGACCCTAAAGTGAAACCAGATGGCAGTGGCGACGGTGATGAGCGCTGCCAACAGGGATTTTAGGGTGAGAGTGAGGCCGAGAAGGAAGATGATGTGTCCCAGGTACATCGGGTTGCGGCTGTAGGCATAGGGTCCGGTTGAGACCAATCGCTCGGGCAGGGTCTCCAGCCCAGGACCCCCACCTCCATGTTTGATTCGGTACCGGCCGCACAGCCGGTATTGAAGATAACCCCACAGCATGAGAGGTAGAAAGAGCGGCTCGAAGCTGAGGCTGCCTCTATTGAAAAGGAGCTCCCAAGCAATTGTGACGATGGGATAGGCGATAAACGTTCGTACTGGAGTCCGACGAACCAGTCTCACCGCACGGTTCATGATCGATGCCAATTGACCAAACCACGCTCATCGTGGCGGCCGCTCTCCTTCTTGCGGCTTATGTCAAAGGGGTAACCGCCATGGGTTTTCCTTTAATCGCCACTCCCACTGTGGCTCTGCTTTTAGATATTCGCACCGCCATCACCATCCTCATTATCCCTAATATTGTGATGGATATCACTCAGGTCTTCCGCGGAAGCTTCTCTCCTCAGATCCTGCGCCGCTTTGCGTGGTTTCTTCCGCTGACCGTTCTAGGGGTTTTCCTGGGCACGAAAGTTCTGGTTACGCTTCCTTTTTGGATCCTCGACCTGGCCCTGGGAGTCACGGTGCTAACATTTGTGTCTTCCAACTTTATCCGCACTGGTTTTCAAATCTCCCCTCGCCTGGAGACTGTCCTTTCTCCTCTCGCGGGTGTCGTGACGGGTTTTGTCATGGGCATTACTAACGCAGGCGGGCCCGCGATAGCTATATACCTCTACAGTCTAGGTTTGCCGAAGACAGAGTTTATCAAATCGATTGCCATGATTTTTCTTGTCAATAAGGTAAGTCAGCTCGTTGCTGTATCTACGTGGAGTCTCCTAACTCCTGCTACGTTACGTCTATCGTTGCTGGTTACGCTGTTCAGTTTGATTGGCTTCTACGCGGGGCTCAAGACCCAAGACCGCGTGAACCAGCAGACCTTCAACCGCGGGCTCTTGGCTCTGCTTTTTGTGATCGGCGTGGTCCTGGTGGTGCGTTCGCTGCGATAGCGATACGAGCAGTTAGCACCTACCAGTCGTCTCGATCTCGATCAGTTTCCCTTCCGCAGAGTATCCATCCACGAAGCAGTATTCGATCCAGGGAATCTCGGCCGTGACCGTGCTTCGAAATATAGCTCGCAAGGAGTCGAGTTTTTGCCCCCGGTGCAGGTAACAGGAGACTTTGACCACTCGCTCCCAGGAGCTGCCAGCGTCACCGAGAGATTGCGAGATGCGCGGAAGAATGTTCGCCATTTGATCCTCCAGCGTGGGAAGGACGGCCGTGACCCCGGAGAGGAACACAACGGAATCGTAAATCAGATAGCGCAAGGGAACGATAGGTGGATCATATTCCATGAGAATCTTTTCAACATCCGACCGCGAGGGCCTCATGGCTAGAAGGTCCAGGGCTACACGCGCATTGGAATCGAAATGCGGAGGTGCGATGTAGCTTGAACTTGCCGACCTGGCCTTGCCGGATAAGATCCTGCGCCTTTCTTCACTCCCTAGATCTCGGCTTTCCCTGTCCCTCCCCCAGAGCCGGGTGCGGACCGTGTTGTTCAAGGAGAGATCCATCCCCCGCAGCTCCTGGTCAAAGCGCAGGAAGATCTCGCGCGTCTCTTCTGTCGCTGTCGCGCCCGATTTAGCCTCCGAGGAAAGCGCCACGAATTCTCTTCCCAGCCACGAGAATATTCTCTTGTTCATGAAGACCCCCTTAAAAGAACTTTCGCGCCAAACTCTATACGGACAGAAACCGGCCCGTCAACTCGCATCCGCTCGAAACAACCTCAACCCCAAAGCTGGCGGGCAGTTCCCACCACGAGTTTGAGCTTCCGTATCTGGTCGTCGAAAGAGATGTTGTTCCCAATGATGGAGGACGCGAAGCCGCACTGCGGGCTTAAGCCCAGTCTTTCCAGTGGAACGTAGCGGCTGGCCTCGGATAGCCTCTGCTTCAATTCCTCCATATTCTCCAAGCGCGCCCTCTTGGTCGTTACCAATCCTAAGACGGCGAACTTATCCGCCGGCACATCTCCAAGCGCTTGAAAAGAGCCCGAGCGGGTATCATCGTATTCGAGCAGAAGGCGATGCGCTTTCACGGAGCGGAAGAGTTTGCGGCTGATCGCTTCGTAACCTCCCTCCGACAGCCACCGGCTGCCTTGGTTCCCGCGTCAAACGTGGAGTCCGAAGGTCACTCCAGGAAAACCGTTTATGACCGCGTTGTCCAGTTCGATGCCCGCGCTTAGCCACCCGTCGAGGCTCCAACCCTGGCTCTCATAAAAGCGGCGTGTCTTGGGATCGACCAGGAGGCCATAGTGAGGGGCGTCTGACTGGATATAAGTAGCACCCGAGCGGACTAATTCTGCAACTTCATCCCGCAGTATCGTCACGATGTCAGCAAGAAAGGCGTCAAGAGTTCGATAGGCGGCCTTAGAGTGTTGCCCAGACCAGAAGTTAGCCCAAAGGCCGGGGCTGGGTAGAGTGATCTTGGGGATGCGCGTGGTCTTGGCTTTTAAGTAGGTGAACTCATCAACGGACAGGTAGCGCTGGCGAGCCAGTTTCTCTCTGACTCCCAATCGAGGCGGCCGTGGCTTTTTCTGAACCCCGTGCTCGTCATACCACTCACCCCAAAGGAAGGCATCAAGATTGAAGTCGCCAAAGCCGCTGACCGCGGCAGTCATCTGGCTTTGGAAAGACTCACGGCGCATCTCGCCGTCGGTTACGACCTCCAGCCCCACTGCCTCCTGCAATGCGACGGCCTCGTCCACTGCTCGATCTTCAATCTCTTTAAATTGGGCGGGACTAAGGGCGCCGGCGGCTAGTTGCTTTTGGGCCTGGAGCAGCTCGGGTGGCCGGAGCAGGCTACCGACTACGTCGGCATGGACGGTAATCATACTCTCCTATTAGGCAAGTCCCACTTGGAACTCAAGTGTTTCGCTACACTGCCACGGATGAGCGTTGAAGGAGACCGAATGGGGGTATATCCTACCGTACATGGTAAAGATGAAATCTACGGCGACGTCCAGAATTTTTAGGAAAACCTTAGTGCAGCGGTCAAAGGCAAAATCCTGGAAAATACTTGTCGAGGGCTTGCACAAGTTCACGGACGACTTCATGGAGAAGAGCCGGAAGCAGCCGCGTGTTCAGGCTAGAGAATCTGTCGCTTCGAGTAGACCGGGGTCGGCAGGTAACGCGATGGCTTTTCCCGGTGGTACGTTTCTAGGAAATGGTCAATTTTCTCGGAGACCGCGGCGCTGAAATACTTCTCTCGGCACTGTTTGCAAACTTCGGCAGGAAGCCCCTCACATACGAGCAATTCTCCTGCCACCCGCAGGTCGAGGTCTACCACCTCGGCTTTCAACTCTCCACCACAAAAATCGCAAAGATCCAGACCCTTTTTACGGGCGCTTCTTCTTGCGGATCCTGTAGTCCTTCTCCCACTCTTCATCGCTTGGCTCATAAAGGGTAACAATTCTCAGCTTGGCTTACGCGGAACCGATTCTGCTGTACGCTCTCGATAACAAACTTTGAGGCCATTCACATTTGTTATTCTAGTGCAGAGAGATCCCAGTAGCAAGCCAGACCAACTTGGCCTTGCGGCCACGGGCCAAACCGCGTTCTCGGCTGAAACCGTTCGAACCACCCTTTCCAATAGGATCCAACGGCGGCCATGAAAACATCGCCGATAAAATCTGCTCTTTGCGCAAGAGAGTCAAAATATGATAAAAGTTTAAAAGATGGCAAGAAGGAATCCACAGTTGCGGAGGGATTCAATGACCTCACAGGATGTGCTCGAAAAGGTGGCAAAGGGCATGGTGGCGACGGGCGTGTACAAGGATGTTAAAACGGCCATTAGGGCCCTGGCTGTTGAACAGGCTGAGAAAAAAATTGGCGCTTATCAGAAACAAGTTCAAGGGTTTGAGCAGAAATACCGTCACAGTCTAGAGGCGCACAGTCAAGTGCTGGAAGGGAAAGCCTCCATGGAAGAGGAAGAAAATTGGATGGAGTGGAAAGGGGCGGCTGTGATGTTGGAAGCCTGGAAGAAAGCCCTCCAAGAACTGCTCAACAGTGCCTCCTAAGCTGGACGTTGAGCCGATTAAGGCTCTGCTAACCGCTTCGGATCTCGTTGCTTCCTGGCAGATCCTGGTTGAGGACGAAACTGCTGGGCGTGCCCTATACAGGATTCGTTGCCAGCTCCTCAGGCCGGCCTATCGATTGGAAATCAGGCTCATTCAAACGGAAACCGAGACTATTTACTCTTACCAGCTATTTACGGATAGGCCCATCATCCGTTGGGACAACGCCCCGCATTTTCCAGCCTTGCAGAGCTTCCCCCATCACATCCATGAAGAGGGCGGTGAGGTTAAGGATTCGCCGTTAACTGGTGATCCTTTGCAAGACCTTTCTTCGGTACTAGATCAGGTAAGGGCTCTCTTAGCAAAGCCGTCCCTTTAGAAAAAGCTACGGTATAGGCTTTCTGCCTCCTGAACAGCCTGTCCTGAGCCTGACGAAGGATCAGTCGTGGAAAGGTGGGGCGCTGGTCTGGGCCACTGCCTCCGCGTACGCCGCTCCGCCCTCTCTAAACCCCGCTCTAAAGGAGCCGCCAATTTTTGTGGGAGTCAGCTTAGCCGGGTCCTGCCATCCTATAATGGGCGTGCAAGGACGAAAATCGTGGCAAAATTGGACTTCTCCCCTTTTTGCTCCTGATCGCTGCGCACGCGCTTAGCCTCGGTGTCCGGCTTGCAACCAACACGTTAGAGAGTTCAGACGTGTTCCAGGCCTGCGGGTCGAGAATTGGGTATGACGGCGTGTACGGTGCTGGCTGACATTCTCCAGGAACTTCATGTCGGATGAAGCGCAGCCCTCAGTTGCAAATCATCTTGCCAAGTAGGCAAACAGACCCTTTTATTCACAGTCCTGGGGCGTAGAGGTTATCGGGCAGGCTCCTGATGTATTCGACTGCTTCGCCTAAGGAGATCACATCCGCGTATTTGGCGTTCATGTCAAAGAGATTGATTTTATGGGAGGCCTGGCCGCGGTCGAAGACACATTCCTCCACGACACAGACCCGATAGTTATAGGAGAAGGCGTCGATGACGCTTGCCCGCACGCAGCCGCTAGTCGTGCACCCCGTGACTAGAACGGTGTCGGCGTGCACTTCGTTAAGCATACTCATCAGTGGGGTGCCAAAGAACGCGCTGGGCTTCTGCTTCCGTACGACAATATCCCCATCCTGCGGGGCAATCTCGGCTACGATCTCATTGGCCTGGAGCCATTGCTCGCGCATGTCCTCCCCGCCGCGGCTGTTCTTGCCGTGCCAGCGGCCAAAGGCCACGGAGTTTCCCCTCTCATGGGCCGTGGTGTAGAAGATCGGCAGATGTTTCTTGCGCGCGTCGGTGAGAAGCTCGCGAATGCGGTAGACCCCCTGCCAGCCCTCCTCGCCGCAGCTATTGCGGAAGCGCTCTACGGATTTAAGGATCGGCTCAGGGCGGTCGCCGACAAAGTTGTAGTTCATGTCGATCACGAGCAGCGCGGGGCGCTGGCCAAAACCTTGTCGCTTCCCGTACCCGGACTTAGCGAACACCTGCTGATCCCTCTCGGTCAAGATATCGTCCCAAATCGCCATGGCTTTCTCCCTCCTCGGCCTTTATAGCTTGCCTTCCGAAAACTATTTTGTAGATAGCAAATACCCAGGCTCTGTCAAGACCTTTGCAAAGCTGACTGATGGCTGTTACAGATGCACGGTAATGAGCGCCGTTAGAAAAACTGGCACCTTGGTTTTGCTGCTCACTCTAGCTACCGGCTGCTCCGCGGTCTGGACCGCGGGTGAAGTGCCTTTTGTCCCTACTCCCATAGAGGTGGTAGACCGCATGTTGGAGCTGGCCGAGGTCAAAAAGGGAGACGTTGTCTACGATCTGGGAAGCGGCGACGGGCGGATCGTGATTAGGGCAGCGAAGAAATATGGCGTTAGCGGCGTGGGGATTGAGATCGATCCTGATTTGGTTCACCGCTCCCGGGCAAAGGCCAAGGATGAGGGGGTAGATCACTTGGTGGAGTTTCGCGAGCAGGACGCACTCGCGGTTGACGTCTCTGCCGCCACTGTGGTCACCCTGTACATGCTTCCTGAGTTCAACGCCAAATTGCGTCCCATCCTGGAGCGCCAGCTAAGATCGGGATCGCGGGTGGTCTCTCATGATTTTCCCATAGAGGGTTGGGCGGCCATTAGGACTGAAAGGATGCCCGGTGGATGGCTGCACGACCATACGATTTACCTCTGGAGGATCGGGGAGAGGCCGTAGAGACGAGCCGGGTTGTGCTGGAGAATCCGCTCCTTCCCCGCGGCACTGATATCGGTTCTCTCTTGTAATAGCCGGCCGGCGAAGCGCTCGCGGTCTCCGTGGGGCATGTCGGTGCCGAAGACG
>Ga0137796_10002248_pt1 | contig 10493 bp, 9 predicted proteins | sample OV2TP3_FD_97704 | JGI IMG/M metagenome (GOLD analysis project Ga0137796, IMG submission 97704)
ACCCTGGATTTGAGAAACCCAAGGTTTCTCAAACTCTTCCTCGGGTGGTAACCTCGGAGCAAGCTCACGAGGAATTTGTCGATTAAAATTTGCCAAACTCAAGTTACCATCGCTTCACACTGCGGCGTAAAATCCTTTGGTGCACCGGGCACACTGTACTCATAAGGCCCACGGAAAACTTGGGGCATTTTCGCAAAATTGCCGTGCGGCGGCGGGGTTGGCGTCGCCCATTCTAAGGTCGTGGCTTCCCAGGGATTGTCATTGAGGACTTTTTTCCCTTTTAAAAGGCTCCATATAAGATTGATGATAAAAGGAAGCTGAAAGATCGCCAGGATCCAGGCCCCATAAGACATTAGTACATTAAGTCCCAGTGTGCTCTGCGCGTGGGCGTACTCGGCGCCCGCATCATACAACCGACGAGAAACACCGGCCAAGCCCTGGATAAACATCGGCATAAAGATTAAGTTCATACAAATTAAGGATGGCCAAAAATGAAGGTGCCCTAAAAATTGATTCATCGTGCGCCCCGTGATTTTGGGAAACCAATGGTAAATGCCGGCAAATAGCGCGAAGATCGTCCCCGGCGCCACGATATAATGAAAATGGGCGATCACATAATTCGTATCATGAAGATGAATGTCACTTGCTGATAATCCCAGCGGCAGGCCGGTCAAACCCCCGATCCCGAACATCGGAAGAAAGGCCAACGCGAAGAGCATCGGGATTGTAAAACGGATGGATCCCCCCCACAACGAAAGGAAGAGCGAGGTCAAGATGATGACCGAAGGAATCGAAATGATCATGGTAGTTGCCTGGAAGAAGGCGCTCATCGTTGTTCCCATGCCGGTTAAAAACATGTGATGCGCCCAGACCACAAACGACAGAAAACCGATGGCCAAAACCGAGTAGACCATGGGCCCATAGCCGACCAGGGGCCTGCGTGTGTTGTTGGCGATGATTTCACTCACAATCCCCATCGCTGGCAAAATCAAGACATACACCTCCGGATGCGCCAAAAACCAGAAAAGGTGCTGCCACAAAAGAACGCTCCCTCCTCCGCTGACCGCCAACGGCTGGCCGCTCACCACCAATCCGCTGGGCAAAAAGAAGCTCGTGTGCGCCACACGATCCATCAGCTGCATAACGGCAGCGGCTTCCAAAGGCGGGAAAGCCAAAAGCAGCAGAAAAGCCGTCACCAGCTGAGCCCATACAAAAAATGGCAGTCGCATGAAGCTCAAACCCTCTGCTCTAAGCTGAAAGATCGTTGTGATAAAATTAACCGCGCCCAAAAGCGAAGACGTAATAAGAAAAACCATCCCGATAATCCAGAAGGTCTGGCCTAGGGGGGCGATATCGGCTAAAGGGGTATAGGAGGTCCATCCCGAGCTTGCGGCCCCACCAGGGAGGAAAAAGCTCCCCAGCATGATCACTCCTCCCAGAAAATACGCCCAGTAACTGGCCATGTTGATCTTGGGAAAGGCCATATCCGGCGCGCCAATTTGTAAAGGAACGATGTAATTTCCAAAAGCCCCCACGGCCAAGGGCACAATCCCCATAAAGACCATGATCGTCCCGTGCATAGCACCCAGCTGGTTGTAGAAATCCGGCATCATGACGCCCCCTGGCAAATTCGGATCGTTGGGGGAAAAAAATCTTCCAATCGCCGGCAGGGGTTGGCCCGGATAGGCGAGCTGCCAGCGCATCAGCATCATCAGACCGAATCCAAACAAGAGAAAGAAAAGCGCCGTGATGCCGTACTGGAGTCCGATGATTTTATGGTCGGTGGCGAAAATGTATTTGCGCCAGAAACTCAAACTGGGGCCGTGCGATTCGTGGCTTTGGTGATTGGAGTGTGCGGCCATGGTAAGATTGCTGTTTTTGGGGGGCTCCCCGCCGTTGGCGGGGAGCCCCCTCTTTTAGATTACAATTTTAATTGCGTGGGTATCACTTCTTCTCTGGTTTCGAGAACGTAAAATCCACTTCCTTGGTCTCATCGCCGCCAACCGTCACCGAGGTCTTTTGGGTCCCCAATTTTTCATGCCAGGCCTCGATCTCGTAAGTGCCGGCCGGAAGATTCTCAAGCTTAAAAACACCATCCGCTTTGGTCACGGAGAAATAGGGATGCGGCAGAACTGCCACCCACCCGCTCATCCAGGGATGAACGTCGCATTTCAAAGGAAACATGAATTCCTCTTTATTAAAGACCTTGGTCGTCTCGGAGCGGAATTTGGGCATGGCCAGGTTGAATTCCGGATTGACCTTGCACATGGCATGGACGTTGTGCAACGTCCCATCCGGATTTAAAACTTTGAGGGTTTGCCCGACACGGATGCCCAAAACATGCGGATCATACTGGCAGCCTTTTTGGTCTAGAATAACCGGTTCTAGGGGAAGAGGGTAATCTTTCTTAGGCACCCCACTTTTGACATGGACAAAGACATTGGCCATGGTGTTGCCTTCTCCTAAAACCAGGGTTTGGGGATAGACGGGCTTGGTGTGCTTGGTCAAACACACCGGATCCGCCTCCATCTTGATCTCTTTGAATTTGGGCGCTTCTCCGTCATATTTGATGGTACCCGTGACCGTGGCAGCCTTTGTGTGTCCGGGAAGGATCAACATCCCTCCCGCTAAAAACAAGCAAACAACTTTTGGACTCATCTTCATTGCAACTTCCCTCCTTCTAGTCTATGAGTCTATGACCCTCAGAGCCCGCCGTAGGCGAACATTGGGCTTCATCTCTCCACAGGTTAATCAGCCTACACCAATCAATTTGGTTTGTCAACTGGTCCACGATGAAAATGGGAAATAAGTTACCGTTTCCAACAGGTTCAGTGGCTTCGAAAATATCGCCCCTCTTTTATTAGGTAGAATTCTTGAGCCATTGCAGCCTCTCCCGCAGCGCGGATTTGAGGATCTTGAAGTTTTCCTGAGCATAATATTTTCGATATTCTTCTTCCAGATGAGAGCCAAGTTTCACCGTATAGTCCTTCTTGTTAAAAGCATCGATCCCTTGAACCAGTTTTTGAAGGGATGCAACCGGAGCCTCGATCCCAACCCCTTTTTTAATCAAGAATTCTATATCAAAAACATCTCGGATCTCTCTTCTTTCTAAGAACGCCTCTATTTTGGCCTTCATCATATCTGGCAAGGAAACAACATTCAAAAGAACCTGCTGGTGAGAATGAGGACTATAGGCAATGGCCTGTTGGGTTTTGACCTTCTTTGTGTCTTTACGTATTTCAATTTTAAGGCCCCGGGGATATTGAGGAGATTTAACTTCAAAAAGCAAAGTATGGAACTTATTCGTTGCGTCTTTTAGAAAATAAGAGTGGGAAAAGCATTCTTTGACATCGCGAAAGAGTTCGTTCAATGGACTGGGAGTTGCCCCTTTCATGATCCAGAAATCTAAATCGACCGAGAATCGGTTGAGGCCAAAACACAGCCGCAGCATCGTTCCTCCGGCAAAGACAAGACGGGAAAGGATTTTATGGCTATTGAGTTTATCCAGAACCTCAAGTTCAAATTGTTCTTGCTTGATCAAATCTTGCATATTTTCTGGATCATATCTTGTGTTCTGGAGGGAAATGGGGTTAAGAGCTTTTTCATTCGTCTTTTATCCAATTTTTCAAGATCGATGGCATGAAAGTCGAGCCTGTACTTTCCCAAAGAGTAAAGGTACACACTATCCACAAAGGCTTTTTCCTTCGTAGCGATAAAAATATCGTTGTATTTCATAAAATCGAAATAATAGGGTTTTTGAAGTTTATAAAATGTAAAGGATATGCCCTGGGCTGTGTACTTGAGGGAACGTCTTAAAGAAGCGCTTTCAAAGAAATTTCTCTGGATCTGCGTTGTCAGCTCATAAAACGAAAGAGCGCTAGCAAACGAAATGTAGGAAGGCACCTGAAGGAAGTTAGCCAGCCTTAAGAAATCGTCTCGGCTGAAATTATCCCATTTCTCTCCTAAGACATAAAAGTTGTTTTTTAATCTCACAAAGAGACCTTGTTGCACGTATCGATGGCAAAGAACCCTTGCGGAGGCCTGTTTTACTCCAAAGGCCTCCTGGACGTCATGGACCTTAAAGTAAACTTTGGCCCTTAATTTTTGCAATTTGCCGTAGTCCATGTCCCCCCGCTAAGTAAAGATAATTAACGTTTTTGTTAATTATATGTATTTAGCTATCCCCTGTAAAGGAAGATTTCCCAATTTCATCATTTGTCCTTAGAAAGGGCTCGCCTTTTGATCATACCTTACCCCAATATGATGCATAAACGGTTTCAAATGAGACGGGGTTGCGAAGCCCCGGAACTCGGTATGACACTTGTAGCAGACGATCATGCTCGGCACCCTTTTGTAGAGGAGCCAATCCACGGCCGCGAAGACCACCAGACTCAAACCCATTGTGAAAGGCACCAGGACAATTCCCCCGAGCATAACCAAACACCCCAACGCCTGATTGAAATCTTTCTGAAGATAAAATTGCGTGGCCTGGCAGACCGGACAGCGCTCGAAAATTTTGCCCGGATCAACCGCCGGAGTCCACGGCTTAGAGCAATGCGGGCACACCACCGCCTGCCCAGCGGAAAAAGTGGCTTGCGCATATTTCCCACACTGGGGACAATCCCTAGAAAGCGTCATCTTCATAACGCAATCCCATACCGGAAAAGGTAATATTTATACGTGAGGTCCCCGATCAAGACCGCAATCAAGATCACATAAAGGATGCCGGTCGCGGATTGGGTCGATTTTACCTTAAGAGTCCCATTGACAAAATAAAGGGTAATCAGAGGGAAAAGACTGCCAAAGAAAATCGCCATCCAGACAAAAATCCCCTCTATCCCCTGTATAAATTGAAATAAAGGAATGGCCTGACCGTCCCAAGACATGAGGCCCTTCCATAAGGAATACAGATCCCAAACAATCCGCAGAACCAAAAAAAAGCCAAAGACCCTCACCGTCCGAATCAAATGGCTGATCGGCAGCCCGTGGACGTTCAAATACCAATGCCCAAGGTTCATTGCAAAGATCGATGAACACAGAATAAATCCCGAGAGAAGACCGATACAAATCGCTGTCCAATCAAAGTCACCGTCTTTAGGATACCAGGGAGATTGAACCAACCATATCTGGGCCGAAGAAAAAACATATACACCTAAAAAACAAGGCACAGCGATCAGCCGAAGGTCTACGGTTTCTTTTTTCCAGAAATAAGCAGTGCATAACAAAAGGACGGCCTCCCATAGCAAAGCCATCCTCTTGAGGATATCTGGCAACGCCATAAAAAGGAGACTGACAACCACCACCCCACCCACCACCGTGGGCAGTCCCAAGTGAAATCGGTGAAAATTGTTTTTCAAAGGATCTTTGCGGCTGATCCAGAAGCACAAAGGATAAAGGGCGGCAAAAATCAAACCCGTGAGAAGGGAGATTTTGAGGAGCATGAGATAATCCCCGGGCTTCTATGCCAAGGGGTGGGGCCTCGCTTCGTTTCACGAAGCGAGGCCCCACCCCTTAGCTTTATAAAATCATTAGAACTCTTGCGCTATCATTGTTCTTCGGGTTCGGGGACTGTCGGCGCAGCGTTGGGGATTTCCAGGGAAGACACAGCAGATGGTTTTGGCTCGGATATGTCTTTGGAAACGCCTTGGGCTTTTCCGGCCGTTGCTGGCCCCTGAGACGACAGCGTCAAAAGATAATCCCGCAGCGCCTCGATTTGCTTTTCTTCATCACCGCCTAAGATATCTTCGGGTCCCGAGGCCTCGAAATTCTGAGGATCGAAAAACGTGGGCATCTTGGTTCCCGGCATTAAATCCTGGGGATCTCTCAGCCACTCGATAATCCATTGGGGTTTCAGCCGGCGTTTGGCCAAGGCGAAGTTCGGCGCCCAGCTATCCGGCGAACCGCCAGGGAGTTTATCCCCGACAATATGGCATTTGGCGCAATCAAAATACTCGCTCGAGAAAAGCTTCTCGGAGGCGGCGTACACTTCCGGGCTCATCGTGTAATCCCCGACCTCAACGAACGGAAATTCCTCATTATCCAGCGCATTAAAATATTGGACCAAGGCATTCAACTCCTGGGTTGTGAAATGGTACGTGGGCATCCTGACCGAAAGCCAGGGCCGGATGGTATCGGGCTCATGCAAAAACTCAAAGAGCCACGGGGTTTGGACCTTTTTGCCCTCGCCCAGCAAATCCGGCGGACTGAAGCTGACCGTCAAGGCCTGCGCCTCCTGTTCATCCCGATCCTGAAATTTGACCAGCCAATCGGTGATCGAGGGCTGGATCGCACCGCCCTCGCCATCGATTGTGTGGCAGCCCTGGCAGTTGAACTGACGCACGATCTTTTGACCTTCTTCAATGGAAAGGTTGCGCGGGGTTCGGGGTTTCATTTTCGAGGGTGCCGGGCGGTCTTTAACAAAGCCCAACAAGGCGGTCACGATGGCGTCGATCTCCTCCTCCGAGAAATGATAATTGGGCATGCGCAGCTTGTCGGTGGGTCCGCGGAGCCGGCCCTCATCAAAAATCCTGGAATCTTTGAGCTTTTGAGTAAACCACGCCTGCCGGGTCCGCTCAAGGGGGACAAATCCAAAATCCAGCCGGTCTATGGCCTTGCTCCCTTCTTCGGTCAATTCGGTTCCGATGGGCTTATCGGTTTCAAAGCCGCTGATCGTGTGGCAGGCGAAACACCCGTAATGGCGGATCAGCTTCTCACCAGAGAACATCAGTTTCTCCTCCAGCCTCATTCCCGCGATTTGTTCCTCGGCCTGACTGAGGGGAACCGATTTCGTCAAAAATTCCCTGACAATCCCGTTTAAGACCTCCTCATCGATCTTGGGGACAGGCGTTTTCAGGAAACTTCTGTCTTTTAGAGATACCAGATAAGCGGCTGCATCGGCCGCCTCCTGATCCGAGAGCCGGAGGTTGGGCATCCGGGTTCCGGGATGGTACCTGTTTGGATCTTTGAGCCAGTTGTAGAGCCAGGCCTTGGAGGTTTTCGTTCCCAGGCCGATCAGATTGGGACCGTGCTCTCTATGAAGGGACTGGCGTGTTCGCGGCCCGTCTTTATTTTGCGCTTGAATTTCATGGCAGCCAAAACATCCAACCGCGTTGATGATCTCTTCCCCTTTTTGGGGATTGCCCCAGGTGGGAGGACTGGCCACGGAAAACGACAAGCTTTTTGCAAACAAATAGTGAACAATGGCCTGGACCTCTTGCTCCGCTCGTTTTAAAGATACAGGGTCGTTTGTATTCGACTGGCCGAAAAAGGACGGCATCCAGGTATTATGACGAAACGACTGGGGATCCCTGATCCAATGGTAGGTCCACTCTTTGGTTGTTTTGGAAACGATTTTAGTCAAATCGGGCCCGACTTTGGGCCAATCGGTGTACTTGTCAATAGTATGACAGCCAAAACAGCCGGCCTTCTCGATCAAGTTCAGCCCCAGGTTAAGCTTCTCGGCGCCTGGAATCGTAGTTTGTCCGGAATGGCATTTGAAACAACTGGCCTCGATGTATTTCATGGGGTACATGGGAACTTCCCAATGGTGAAACTCCTGCCCATGATATTTCTTCTGCCACTCTTTTTTTTGCTCTTCTGAGGCAGGCGTATGCACCGAGGAAAGGAAATCCGTGCCCCGGCCCCGGCCGCCGTGGCAACTCGTGCAGCCGAATTCCTCCAGAGGATGCGCCGAATTATTGGAGACAAAGAGCTCCAAGTTCGGGTGAGTGGTAAAGGGCTGAGGGGCGTCTTTGTAGTCTGGATTATCGATCCCCAAATGGCAGGTCATGCAGCGGTCCACCTTGGGGACCTGCATAAAATTGACGCTGTCTTTGATGTCACCGATGACCACTTGTTGAATGCGGTAGCTGGGGTTGGCGAGATCCAAGACCGGCAAATTCCTGATGAGATCCCCCAGCGTATTGCCCGGGGACATTCGAGCGGGATCGATCTTCTTCAATTTTCGCTCGTAGATGTCGATTTGTTTTGTCAAGGCCTTTTGGTCTTTCTCGAAGGATTTGAGCTGGGCCTCATATTCGTTCCTGTGACTTTGTTTCTGGCTGAGTGCGCTTTCGGCACGCTCACCATCTAATCGGAGCTGGGAAATCTTCTTTTCCAACTCCTCGAGGTCCGTTTTGAGTTTCGAGGCGCTGGGATCGTTGTGATTGAGCGCCTCTTCGTAATGATACTTAACGGAATCATACCTGGCTTTAGCGAACTGGTAGCGCTGACTGTAGAGAGCGTGCTGGGATTTCAGGGAGGATATTTCTTGTTGGAGTTTCTTCAGTTCACCGGACTTTTGAGCGAATTGGCTTTTGGCTTCTTCGATTTTCTTTTTAAGCTCTTGATACTCGGGTTGCCCTTCCAGCGTAGTTGATTCCAGGTCGTATTTGACCCGGATCTTTTCGATCTCCAGGTCCCGGAATTCCCTCTGGTATTTTTTCCACTCGCGGGAATAGTCATCCACAAAAAGCCAGATCAAGACCGCAAGCAGCACGATGCTGAAGATGGCAAAAAGCTTGTTAAGGGTGGTGATTTTGTAATGACGTTCTTGTTCTGTTTCCACAAAATCCTCTTAAATGAAAACCCCATAAAAAGGGGCTTGACGAAATGGGCTCTCAATATTATATTTATGGTATGGCATGGTATATAATATGACATTATATGATTTCAAAGTACAATGATGTGATTACATAATACCTCTACGCACACTATGTCATTTTGGACATAGTGCCACCAGAGCCTTCGGGCTCTGGTTCTTTTTTAGGTGGTTCCCATTTGAATTTTTCCGCCACGGTCCTCGTGATATTCATAAACAACCCTCCTGCATGCTTTCGAAGGGCATAGGCATTTCGTTTTGCATTATCAAAATAGACGATTATGACTTTTTTCCCTTCCCTCACCAACACATCAATAGCCGGACAAAGATCTGCATCACCAGAAATAATGAAAGCCGTATCACACTCATTCCGGTGGCATAGATCGACCATATCAACGGCTAGATTGACATCTGTCATTTTCTCAGTAGGAGGCGTGGTCCATTTACTATAATATCCCTTTCGATAAACCAGACCTTTTATCTTTCGTATATGTGCCAGATAAATCATTTGATTTCGGTAACTATTGATTCCTCGCTCTTGGAGATAAGGGGCCTCAGCATAATAAATGCCTCGTAATGTCCTTCCTTTTGCTAAGAATTTACTGTAGGCCAGGATGTCAAGACGCTCAATTCCGTAGCATTCCTTTAGTCCTTTGGAAAGATTGGTCCCATCGATAAAAACCACAACTTGCTCATTATCCATATCAGATATTAAAAAAGAACTCCGGAATCGCAATCAGATATTTGATATTAAACGCCCAGCGCAGATACATCTTGATCGGAAGGCCGATCGCCATCAGCAAAAGCACGGCAAAAATGCTGTAACGCACCGGCCCCAGGCGCTGATACAAATCTTTAAAACAGGTCTTGGCCAAAAGCGGCGGCAATCCTAAGAAATACCCTCCGATGACCAGAAACCCGCCGATCTCGCGCAAGAGGATGTTTTGGGGCAAGCCACGCTTCAAAACAATCATGTAGATCAACTCTGAAAGATTCACGTTGGTCAGGGCCTCCAGCTTGTGCACATCCCAGTACTCAAAGGGGCCGAAGAAATTCCAGTTGGGCCCGCGGAGAAACGTGCCCACCACAATAAGAAAGACCCACAAGACCAGCCAGAAAAACAAAAATATGGAGACCGCCATCTTCCGGTCTTTAAAACTAAAGTAGCCCTGACCTTTGGGATTGGTATCAATAAAAGGAATGGACATCATCCCCAGGATGATGACCGTGGGAAATAAGACCCCGGCGATCCAGGGATCAAAATAGACGAGCATCTCCTGAAGCCCGAGAAAATACCAGGGTGCTTTCGAGGGGTTCGGAGATACCGTAGGATTGGCCGGCTCCTCCAAAGGCGCTGGCAAAAGAATCGACCACACGATCAAAAGCGCCGCGCACACAATCAAAGAGATAAACTCAACGTAGACCAAATCCGGCCAGACCAGGACCTTCTCTTTGTCGTCGGCTTCCTTGGGTCTCTTGCCCTCGGCCAGGCGCTGGTCATTTTCCCTGGCCTGGGACAGGGAAAGCCACAAAAAGGAAAAGGTCAAAAAGATAAGCCCCACGATGGGGACGTTATCGGGCTTGGTAACAATCAGCCGGAAATTCCCATCGGTCAAGCCGAAAATAAAAAACCCGATAAGAACCAGGAAAAGAATCAGCCCTCCTCTCGGCGTCCAGATCTTGTCTAAGCCGAGCTTTTTATGAATCGCGTAAAGGCGGTCGTTCGGTGGGAAAATAAAGAAAAACGACGCCAGGATCAGGGTGAACATGATCTTGGGGCTGGAGATGGTGTTGATGAAGTGTTTTATGGACTCCATGGGAATTAGTCATAAAATTCCAAATCCCAATTTCCCAATCCCAAACAATATTCAATAACAAAATCCCAATGACCAAA
>Ga0137796_10002250_pt1 | contig 10491 bp, 8 predicted proteins | sample OV2TP3_FD_97704 | JGI IMG/M metagenome (GOLD analysis project Ga0137796, IMG submission 97704)
GCTGGGCGCTCCTACTTCACCGCCTACGCGGCCCACAACGTAGAGGCGACCAAGGTCATCCACGAACCGATCCTGGGGCTCCCGGCTCTGGTGATTGTCGCCGCCGGGATGATCACCCACTCGCTCAAGTATCGTTCGGAAGTGGTGACCGGGCTGGCCTATGCCCTGGCGTTTCTGGCTGTCGCCATCAGTCCTTTAACAAGCTTCAGCATCGCGGCTACATCGGTCCTGGCCCTTTCTTTGCTCGCTATCCTGCGGTGGATCCCCTGGTACCGTCTCGGGCCATTGGGCATCGCTGGTACCTATCTCAACCACTTCTTGTGGCTGCAAAGTCCCTTGGAGGGGCTCGCCGGACCCACTTCGGTACCAGTTTTCTGGTTGAGCGAAGGGATGGTCATCTTCTATTGGCTCCTGTTCGGTGGTTTTGCATTCGTGCGCGCGCCCAACACGAGAAAACAAGACCTCGTCAGCCTCACCACCAATGTGGCCAATACCCTTGGATTTCTTGGTCTTTCCCTGTGGCAAATAGGGGGTATGTTCCCGGGCCGCGTCTATGTCTTCACTGCTGCGGCGGGACTGGCCTATGTGGCGACCGCGTATTTACTCCGCGTGGCGGAGAGGCGCAGCCATCACCTCGTCGACGGTTCGGTCGCGGTTGGCCTCGTCGCCGTGACCTTCGCGTTCGCACCAATACCTTTCGGCCTTGGCAAAGACTGGACTGCGATTGCCTGGTTGGCCGAGGCAGGGATCGTTCTCGGTGCGGGGTTCCGGCTAAGGGAGGTCGTTTTCCGCGTCGAAGGTTATCTATTGTCGTTCGCCGTACTAATAGACCTATTTGCCGTTAACCTGATCGCACCGATGGAAGGCCGCCACCTCGTCCTGCTGTTCACCGTGGGCCCGGCAATCGCGTACTTCTATCTCATATCCGAGCCCCTCCAGAGACGGGCAGGTCGAGACGACTTTCGAATTGAAGCGAAACAGGTGGGTATCGCCCACGGCTATGCGGCGACGGCACTCCTGGCGGTCCTTCTGTGGAGAAGTGTTCGCTTCGACCTGCTTGGGCTAACGTGGCTTGGTGCCGCATTGGTGCTCGTCGAGGCGGGGATCCGGTCTTCACGGCTGCATCTTAGGCTCCAGGGTTACATCCTCTCCGCCTTGGCCTTGGCCGCGCTCTTCTCAATCAACCTCTACGGCGTGTACGGCGCGCTTGAGAACGGGGTCCTGCCCCGATGGGTCATCGTGCCGCCGGCAATTGTCGGCCTCTACGGGCTCTTTTGGCGGCTTCGTACCAGGCGAGCGCACGCCCTGTTAGACCAACGAGAGAGGGCGTACTGCGATGTTCCAGCTTATGCGGCGACAGCGCTTCTAACTGTCCTTCTGTGGAAGGAGGTTCGCTCCGAGCTGCTCGGCCTGGCCTGGCTAGGCTCTGGGTTGATACTTTTCGAAGCGGGAAGCCGATTCCACGTTCTGCATCTGAGGCTCCAAGGCTACGTCCTCGCCGGGTTGGCTCTATGCGCTTTCGTCCTGGTCAACCTCTATGGTGTGCTTGGCCAGCCCGAAGCCGATGCCCTTTCGCGCTGGCTTACGGTGTCACTGGCGATCATCGCCTACTACGGTCTGTTCTGGCGCGTCCAGCGTATAGAGCAAGGTAAACACCGCGAGATCGATCAAAAGGTCGTACATCTGATCGCGGATGGTTGGTGTCATGCCGCGACCTTCCTTCTGACAGTGCTTCTTTGGAAGCAACTCGACGCCGTGGCCGTGGCATTCGCTTGGGGAATCGTTGGGCTGGTCCTGTTCGAGGCCGGAACCACACTGAACCAAAAAACTCTGAGGTTGCAAGCTCACATACTAGGAGCGCTCGCGTTCGCGCGCCTGTTTTTGGCCAATTTCACGGCTATGGGCGAGATCATGGGTCTGTCACACCGAGTTATCACGGTGGTCCCAGTGATATCCATGTTCTATTACCTGCGCCTCAGGGTAAAAGACGAACAAGAGTCTGGAAAGGCATTCGCATTCGAAAAACAGCTTTCGCAGGCCTATTCGTATGGGGCGGCGATATTGCTCGTGGTGCTCGCCCGTTTCGAGTTCGGCCGCACCCATGCGGTCATTGTCTGGGCCCTGCTCATCATCATCTTCCTAGGGCTCGGTTCTCTGTGGCGGGATAGCGCCCTCCGTTTTCAAAGCTACGTGATCGCAATTTTGACGTTCGGGAGAAGCTGGTCGACGAACCTTTATCTCATCGGCGATTACTACGGAATTCCCGAAAGGATTGCGACTACCGCGCCGGTGATCTTCGCTTTCTTAGTTGCCACTTTCTTATGGCGGTCGAAACGTGGAAGTATGTCTGTACCCACATATGGGATAGCCCAAAATTTTCAGGAACGCCTGAGAAATCTCTTAGCGCGTTTTGAGGCGAACGCAGACGTGCTGTTTCCATTCCTTGGGAGCACACTCGCGACGATCCTTCTTTATTACCAAGTTGAAGGAAACTTGCTGACCATTGCCTGGACGGTCGAAGCTTTCGCTCTCTTGGCGTTGGGATTCCTCGCGCTCGAACGTAACTTCCGCCTTTACGGACTAGCGTTGCTTTCGATCTGCCTGCTCAAAGTCGTGGTGATCGATCTTGCTGGCGTGGAAACCATATATCGGATTTTCTCATTCATCGTGCTCGGTGTCATCTTCCTCGTCGCGTCCTTTAGCTACACGAGATATCGGCACATGATCAGACCGTACATTTAAGGGGGCCGTCCCATGAAGCGACGAATCATCGCCTTCACGCTGGTCGGGTTTCTCGCCGCCGCGGCGGGAGGTCTCCTCGCCATGAGCGAGAGCGACTACAAGGTGGGCCTTGATAGTGTCGTCGAGATTTGGGGAGACTTCGCCCGCGATGCGGACCATCTAGGGCTAACGGTCACACGTGTGTCCGCTGCCCGGGAAATGGAGATCGGCCGCAAAATCGAGGCTCTTATGGCGACTTCAGACGATCCCAAGCTCGCGGCCTACGTGACGGCCGTGGGAGAGAGCTTAGTGAGGCACGTTCGGCGAAAGGGAATTAGTTACCGCTTCCACATTAGCCCGTCCTCACACGTGAATGCCTATGCTCTTCCCGGGGGCGGAATCTACATCACACAGGGGATGCTGCGGGTCCTGCAGACCGAGGCCGAATTGGCCGCCGTTCTGGGTCATGAGATTGCCCATGTGGATTTGAGACACTGCATCGAACGGATTCAATACGAACAACTCGCTCGTAAGGTGGTGGGAGATCTAGCGCTGATCGTTCGCATCGGACACGAACTGGTCGAGCGCGGCTTCAGCGAGCAGAAGGAGTTGGAGGCGGATGTAGTTGGCATGATCCTGGCTGCAAAGGCAGGCTACGATCCGCAGGCGGCGATCGCCCTGTTCGAGCGGCTGAATAAAACTTGGCGGGAAGCGCATAACGAAGCAAAGCAGCCGACCTTGATAGTGCAGGAACTGGGCACCGCGCTGGGAAAAGCATTGGATCAATACTTTGAGACCCATCCGCCGACGCAGCTGCGCATCCATGAACTCGGGGGCGCGGTCAAACGCAATGCTCGGGCCTGGGCGGGACGACAGTTCTATGCCGGGCGGACAAATTATCGTGATGGAGTTCCTCGCGTGTCTGATGAACGGGAGAATGAGTGGGTCACATTTGCTCGCTAAGATTAAACGACCGGCGATGTTTAGGGTGAGACTGAATGGAAGAGTTTTTTCGAGAAGATGACAATGCAGACTTAATAGCCATAATTCTTGGATACTCTTTAACTGCTATGGGAACTTGGTGGCTCATTAAGCGTATGGACGTGACGAACTCTGGACGCCCATATCCAATCGCTTGGTTAACCACATTTGTATGTTTAGGGTTCTTTTTCCCTAGTGTGGCCATGGTTGGGATGACCGTATGGGAACTTGCGCGACGGATAACAGAATAATTTTACCTCGCTAACAACCTTTCCACGCCAATCGTTACAAGAACATTTCTGATCGTTTATTGGAAATCTCCAAAATTGGCGGAGGGAGAGGGATTCGAACCCTCGATACGGTTTCCCGTATACACGCTTTCCAAGCGTGCGCCTTCAGCCGCTCGGCCACCCCTCCGCTTGCCCGCACAACTCTGGGCGCGACGGCGGAAAACTAGACGAGCAGACAGCGCGCCGCAAGGCCGGGTCGAGCGCGCAGTGAAAGCCGGGCGGCGTTGTCAGCCGCCGGCGCCGGCGTGCCGGTCGACGAAGGCGTCGATGGCGTCGCGGGCCGGCCGGCAGACCTCGCCCCGGACCTCGGCGCGGATGTAGATGAGCACGAAGGTGAAGGCGGTCAGCGCCACGTCGTCGCGCCGGCCGCGCGCCTCGCGGTGCAGGCGCTCGTAGTCGGCCACCGCCTGCTTCCATCCGTCCTGGGTGCCGGGATAGTGCGCGTGCACGCGCGCCAGGTGCTGGCGCGTCGTGTCGGCGATGCCGCGGACGACGTCGGGGCGGAAGCACTGCAACGCGTATTCGACGATGTTGGGGGCGTCCTTGTTGAGGCGCTTGATCTCGCGCGCCGTCGAGTCGAACAGGCTCGTAAGGTTGAACACGCTGGCATCCCCCTTGGCGGCTCCCGCGGGCTCGCCGTTTCGGCGCCGCCGCTCACTTGTCGCGGATCAGCTCCGGCTCCGGCAAGCCCAGGCGCGCGCTCGGCAACACGCCCTCGGCGGTGCTGGCGTTGGTCTTCCGCTCCTGCGCCACCTTGTCCAGCGACGCGGCGAGAACGGACTCCCAGCGCTCCAGCGGCACCACGCACACCCCGTCGTCGTCGCCGATGACGATGTCGCCGGGTCTGACCGGACAGCCGGCGCACGAGATCGGGCTGTCGATGACGCCGCCCCAGCCCTTGTGCGGCCCGGCCGGGACCACGGCGCGGGCGAAGGCGGGAAAACCGAGCTCGCGGATCTCGGCGACGTCGCGCACGGCGCCGTCGATCACCAGCCCGCCGATGCCGCGCTTGATCGCCGCCCGCGTCATGATGCCGCCCCACAACGCGGTGTCCTGGTAGCCGCCGGCGTCGATCACCAGCACCTCGCCCGGCCGCGCCAGCCCGATCGCGGTGTGCGCCGCCGAGTTGTCGCCGACCATGCACTCGACGGTGCGCGCCTGGCCGAGCAGCCGCATGCCGGCGGCCACCGGCTTGATGGCGCCGGCCATCACCTGGGTGCGGTTCATGCAGTCCGACACGATCGCCGGCGCGAGCGCGCGCCAGCGCGCCAGCGCGTCCTTGGTCAATGTCTTGAATTTCGGCTCGAAGCGCTGGATCGACATGGCCGGCCTCCCCCGGGTTGGACCCCCGGAAGGCGGCGTCCCGCCGGGGCGAGCCGCACCGTAACCGATCCCCCGCGCGCCGCCAAGCGATGGCCACGGCGCGCGGCGACTTATATAACGTGGAGCAGGGCACCCGGTGTCAGCCGGCGTCGCGCTTCAGCCGGGACGGCGGCCGGAAGCGATGCAAGTAGGTCGGCAGGATCGCCTCCGCCGGCTTCGGCGCTATTCCCAAATCCTTGAACCCGAGCGCGCCCGGGGCGACCACGTTGTCGCGCTTCAGCAGCGTCACCTGGTCGCGGGTAAGCAGCGGCTTCGGCCACATCTCGAGGAAGAACGCCTCGACGGTGGCGAGAGCGAACGGCAGCGGCAGCAGGAACCGCTTGCGCCCGATCTCGCTGAGCAGCAGGTCCATCAGCTCCTTGAAGCTGTAGATGACCGGCCCGCCGAGCTCATAAGTCTTGCCGCGGCATTTGGGCTCGGCCAGCGCCTTGACGATGGCGTCGGCGATGTCGCCGACGTACACCGGCTGGAAGCGGGTGCCGCCGGAGCCGTACAGGTCGACCTCGATCAGCCCGCCCTCCGGGAACAGCTTCACCTTCGGCACCGTCGGGCAGCCGAACACCGGCAGCACCGGCGACAGCCGCGCCAGGCCGGCGAACATGTTGAAGAAGTTGTCCTCGGGGCCGAACACCACGCTCGGCCTGAGGATGACGGCGCCGGGGAACGTCGCCTTGACCGCCGCCTCGCCGGCCGCCTTGGTGCGCGCGTAGGCCGACGGCGAGCCCGCGGCGGCGCCGATCGCCGACACCTGCACCAGGCTCCCGACCCCGGCCGCCTTGGCGGCGCGGGCGACGGTGGCGGCGCCTTCGGCGTGGATGCGCTCGAAGGTGCGCCGGCCGCTCTCGTAGAGGATGCCGACCAGGTTGACCGCCTCGCCGGCGCCGTCGACGGCCTTGGCGACCTGGGCCGGCTCGGAGATGTCGGCCGGCCACGGCACCACCTGGCCGGTGTCGCCCAACACCTTCAGGAAATTCGCCGCCTCCACGTCGCGCACGGCGACGCGCACGGCGGCGCCGGCGGCGGCCAGGCGCTGCACGACGTGGCGGCCGACGAAGCCGGAGCCGCCGAATACCGTCACCACGCGGTTGTTCAATCGATCCTTCCGATTTTCCGGCCGATTTTCCGGCCGGTTTCCCGGCCGATTTTCCGGGCGATTTTCCGGGCCCGTGTTCGGGTCGCTGGCGGGCGGCGCCGGGGCCGATGGGGGCGTCGCTACCGGCTTACAATGTCCGCCCGAAGGCCGTCAACAGCGAGGGCGTTTGGCGGTTGACATCATCCGGCCGGCGGATTAACGACTGTGCCGTTCTTGAGCCGCGAACGCAGGCTTGCCCCGGCGCCCAGGTGGCGGAATTGGTAGACGCGCAGGTTTCAGGTACCTGTGGCCGATGAGGTCGTGGAAGTTCGAGTCTTCTCCTGGGCACCATCCCGTCGCGGCCGCCGCCGGCACCGGCACTCTGCGTGGGGGGGCCGGCACGTGGGGGTCAACCGCTTGAAAAGAAAGCCGAAATCCATAAAGGTCCATGACGGCGATCTGGCCCGGGGCGTCGACTTCGGCCGCCTGGTCGCCGTCGATACCGAGACCCAGGGCCTCAACCTGGCGCGCGACCGGCTGTGCCTGGCGCAGCTGGCGGACGCCGAAGGCTGTTGCCACCTGGTGCGGTTCGCCGGCGGCCGCTACGACGCCCCCAACCTGAAGGCGCTGCTGGAGCACCCCAAGGTCACCAAGATCTTTCATTTCGCCCGCTTCGACGTGGCGGCGTTCCGCAAGTACCTGGGCGCCCAGGTGCGCCCGGTCTATTGCACCAAGATCGCCTCCAAGCTGGTGCGCACCTATACCTCGGGCCACGGCCTCAAGGACGTGTGCCGGGAGCTGCTCGGCGTCGATCTGTCCAAGGAGCAGCAATCGTCGGATTGGGCGGCGCCGTCGCTGAGCGCCGAACAGCTCGACTACGCGGCGGCCGACGTGCTCTACCTGCACGCGGTGAAGGAAAAGCTCGACGCCATGCTGGAGCGCGAGGGCCGGACGGCGCTGGCCAGGGCGTGCTTCGACTTCCTCGCCACCCGCGCCGATCTCGACCTCCTCGGCTGGGGCGACGAGGACCTGTTCGCCCACTGAGCCCGGCCGCCGGCGGCATTTCCTTGCAAGCTTCGGGCCGGTTTCCGGCTCGGTCGATCTAACTGCCGGAAATTGTTGACCTTTCAAGGGGTTCAGCGCATACTTTCCGGGCAGGGATTAAGACTTTGTTTGCCGTTTTGGCCTAGCGTCGGCGACGGCGCCGGTTTCCCTGCGACGGCCGGGCGTGCCGGCGGCGGACGCCACCCGCGGCGACCGCCCGAAAACCATCGCGTGGGTGCGGCCGCAACGCCGACGGGAACATCGGAACACGGACGACGAATGACCAAATCCACGGCCATGCCCCGCGCCAGCGCCGACGACCGCAGCCGCTCCGACCTCGCCTCGGCGAGGCGGGTGCTCGACATCGAAGCGAAGGCGCTGGCGGCGCTGGCCGGCGCGCTCGGGCCGACGTTCACGCGCGTCCTCGACGTCATCGCCGGCGTCACCGGCCGCGTCGTCGTCACCGGCATGGGCAAGAGCGGTCACGTGGCGCGCAAGATCGCCGCCACCTTGTCCTCGACCGGCACGCCGGCGCTGTTCGTGCACCCGGCCGAGGCCTCCCACGGGGATCTCGGGATGATCGCCAAGGGCGACGCGATGTTCGCCCTGTCGAACTCCGGGGAGACGCCGGAACTCTCTGATTTAATTACATATTGCAAGCGTTTCGAGATCCCGCTGGTGGCCGTCACCGGCGGCGAGGCGAGCGCGCTCGCCAAGGCCGCCGACGTGGTCCTGGCGCTGCCGGCGAGCGAGGAGGCGTGCCCGCTGGGGCTGGCGCCGACCACCTCGACGACGGTGATGCTGGCGCTCGGCGACGCCATCGCCGTGGCGCTGCTCGAGCGCAAGGGCTTCTCGCCCGATCAGTTCCACCTGCTGCATCCGGGCGGCAAGCTCGGCCGCAAGCTGCTCAAAGTCTCCGACATCATGCACACCGGCCCGGCGCTGCCGCTGATCGCCTCCGGCGCGGCGATGTCGGCGGCGCTGATCGAGATGACGGCAAAGAGCTTCGGCTGCGTCGGCGTCGTCGACGGCCGGGGCCGGCTGAAGGGGGTCATCACCGACGGCGATTTGCGCCGCCACATGAGCCCGACGCTGACCGAGGCGACGGTCGAGCAGGTGATGACCAAGGGCGCCAAGTCGATCCGGTCCGACATCCTCGCCGGCGAGGCGGTGCGGTTCATGAACGCCGCCAAGATCACCAACGTGTTCGTGGTCGACGGCGGGCGCCCGGTCGGCATCCTCCACATCCACGACTGCCTGCGCGCCGGGGTGGCCTGACCATGGACGGGGTCGGCACCGTGAATCCGCTTACCGGCGCCGCCGTCCCGCGGCCCGCCGCGCCCGCCCCGGCCAGGCCGCGCCGCCCGTCGCTGCTGCAAAGCCGGGCGCGGCCGAAGCAGTCGGCCCACTACAGCCATTTCGTGCATGCCATGAAGTGGCTGCTACCGGCGGTGGCGCTGCTGCTGATCGCCTCGATCATGGCGTGGCCGTACCTGCGCGCCGAGGATTTGCGCTTCCGCATCAGCTTCGCGGCGCTGACCGCCGACGAGACCGAGGACCCGAGCATGGTCAATCCGCGCTACCTCGGCATCGACAGGGACGACCAGGCGTATTCGGTGACCGCCGATCTGGCCCGCAAGCTCGGCGGCGAGACGCTGTTCGTCGAGCTCGAGATGCCGAAGGCCGACATCACGCTCAAGGACGGCAGTTGGCTGGTGCTGACGGCGGAGAACGGCGTCTATCAGCGCCACGAGCAGACCCTGGATTTGATCGGCCACGTCAACCTGTTCCACGACTCCGGCTACGAGTTCCGCACCTCGAAGGCCCGCCTCGACCTCGAGAAGGGCAGCGCCGCCGGCGACCAGGCGGTGCACGGCCAAGGCCCGTTCGGGGACCTGAAGGCGGAAGGGTTCGTCCTGGTCGACAAGGGTAAAGTCATTGTTTTCAAAGGGAAATCCAAGCTGATGATCTATCCCGGCATGGGCCGGGACGCGGCCCTCCAGAAGCCGGCGGCGGCCGCCAAGGGGGGCAAATGACGGCCCGCCGGGCGACCCGCCGGGGGCCCTGGCCGGCGCTGGCGATGGCGCTGGCGATGGCGCTCGGGGCCGGCGCCGCCGACGCCCAGGGACTCAACCTCGGCGCCGGCCGGTCGGACCAGCCGATCGAGATCACCGCCGACAACGGCATCGAGTGGCAGCAGGAGGCGCTGGTGTTCCTGGCCCGCGGCAACGCCAAGGCGGTGCGCGGCGAGGTCACCGTGCTGGCCGACGAGCTGCGCGCCTACTACCGCGAAGAGAAGACCGGCGGCAACGAGATCTGGCGCCTGGACGCCATCGGCAACGTGCGCATCAAGACCGCCACGGAGACCGCCTTCGGCAAGCAGGCGATCTACCAAGTCGACCTGGGGGTGCTGGTGCTCACCGGCGGCAAGGTGCGGCTGGTGACGCGGACCGACGAGATCACGGCGGACAAGCAGCTCGAGTATTGGGAGAATAAGCAAATGGCGGTGGCCCGCGGCAACGCCTTCGCGGTGCGCGAAAACAAGCGCCTCAAGGCCGACGTGCTGGCCGCCTACTTCAAGCCCGACAAGGCCGGCGACAGCAAGCTCTACCGGGTCGACGCCTTCGACAAGGTGACCATCGTCACCGACAAGGACACCGCCACCTCGGAGCGCGGCGTCTACAACGTCGAGAGCGGCATCGCGACGTTGACCGGCTCGGTTCAACTGACGCGTGGAGAAAACGTTCTAAACGGTTGCCGCGCCGTGGTAAATTTGAACACCGGCGTCAGCAACCTGTACAGCTGCCCGGCCACCGGCGCCGCGCCCCGGGAACGCGCCCGCGGCGTCCTGATGCCGAACACGCGAAAGAAAGAGCAGTAGCGACAACGGATTAGGACGATTTCATGAGCAGCAACGTCAACAAACCGCCGCCGGGAGGCCAGGGCGGACCGCCAGCCGGGCTGCCGCGCCGGCCCTACGGGCCGCACGGGCTGGATTGG
>Ga0137796_10001651_pt2 | contig 10489 bp, 9 predicted proteins | sample OV2TP3_FD_97704 | JGI IMG/M metagenome (GOLD analysis project Ga0137796, IMG submission 97704)
GGGCAGGAGGTAAGGCGGATAAGGGAGGCCCTGCAGGAGAGCGAGGCCCGCTTGCAGACGGTGCTGGAAAACATCGCCGAAGGCGTCGCCGTATCTGACCTCGAGGGCCAGCTCCTGTTTTTCAACCGTGCCGCCATCGAGATGCACGGATTCACCGATCCGGCCGATTATCTCCGCCGCCTGCCGGCATTTGCCGACACCTTCGAATTGTCGTCCCTGGACGACGCCGTATGGCCGGTGGAGCAATGGCCTCTGACCCGTGTCCTGCGCGGCGAAGATCTACGAGATCTGGAAGTGCATATCCGGCGCATTCAGAGCGACTGGCAGCGGACCTTCAGTTACAGCGGCAGCCTCGCCCGCGACGCTGACGGCCGGCCGCTGCTGGCGGTCATCACGATCCGAGATATCACGGCGGACAGGCAGGCCATGGAGGAGATGAAACGCCTGACCACCGCCGTGAATTCAACCGACGAATCGATACTAATCACCGATGCCGAAGGCGACATCATCTATGTCAATCCCGCGTTTACGAAGACCACGGGCTATTCCTACAACGACGTTATCGGCCGCAACCCGAGAATACTCAAGAGTGAAAAGCAGGATGAGGCGATCTATCCCCGGCTGTGGGAGACCATCACGAAGGGGGATGTTTTCAGGGCCGTCCTCGTCAACAAGAACAAAGCGGGGCAGGACTATTACTCGGAACAGACCATTACCCCGGTCTGCGATGAAAGAGGAACGATCATTGAATACATCTCCGTCAGCCGCGACATTACCGCGCGCCTGAAAATGGAGGCTCAGCTACGCCAGTCCCACAAGATGGATGCCATCGGCCAGCTCTCGGGCGGCATCGCGCATGATTTCAACAACCGCCTCACCGTGATCATGGGCAATCTGCAGCTTCTCGAGCGGCATGTGGCGAATGATGCCCGGGCGGTACACATGGTCCAGGCCGCCATCAATTCCGCGAAAGGGGCGGCGCGGCTGACCTCGGACCTGTTGAGCTTTTCCCGGCGGCAGGTGCAGGAGGTGGAGGTGTTCGACGTGAACTGGCACATCAGCTCGCTCAGGGACATGCTGGGCAGAACCCTCGGCGAGACTATTGAGATTCACGTCGAGCTGGTGGATAACCCCCTGTTTGTACAAACAGATACGCGGGAATTCGAAAACGCGATCCTGAATCTCGCCGTGAACGCGCGCGACGCCATGCCGGACGGCGGGCGGTTGACGCTGGAGACTTACCGCTACAGCATCGGCGAGGAAGATATCGCCAGTTATCCCTACATGAAAAAGGGCGACTATGCCGTGATCGCCGTCAGCGACACCGGCACCGGCATGCCAAAGGAGGTGATTGAGCACTGCTTCGAGCCGTTCTATACCACGAAGCAGGAGGGCAGGGGGACCGGTCTCGGCATGGCCATGGTGTATGGTTTCGTCAAGCAGTCCGCGGGGTTCGTGAATGTGTACAGTGAAGTGAACCAGGGCACGTGCATAAAACTCTACCTGCCCGAGGTTGCTGAGGCGGCGGAGACGGTGCGCAGCGGTGACAAGGCAGAACCCGCATTCCAGGTAACCGGGAGCCGGAAGACGGTGCTCATCGTGGAAGATGATCAGCATGTCCGGAAAATCGCCTCCTCGCTGGTTGAAAATCTCGGATTCCGGGTGCTTGAGGCCGAAGACGGCCCCTCGGCGATCGCCATTTTCGACAAGACCGGTGATATTGAACTCGTGTTCACCGACATGGTCATGCCCGGCCCCATGAACGGCGTGGAATTGGTGCAAAAACTCAGGGAGCACAGGCCCGGCCTGAAAGCCGTTATCGCCTCCGGATATAACAAAAACGTGGCTTCGCCCCGGGAAAGTGGCATTATATGGATCAGGAAACCGTACACGAGGGAGGTCCTGGCCGAAAAGCTCTTGGCGATCCTGGAAGAGAGGGAGGCGAATGCAGAAAAAACGGCTTCTGATCATCGATGACGAACCGGAGATCGCCGAATTTATCGGTGAAGTCGGCCGCCAGAACAACTTCGAGGTGATGATCACCCAGTCCGGCGATCAGTTCAAAAGCCTTACCCGTTCCTTCAAGCCGGGGATGATCGTGATGGATCTGCAGATGCCCGAAACCGACGGCATCGAGCTGCTGCGTTTTCTCGCCGATGAAAAATGCAGCGCAGATCTGCTGTTGGTCAGCGGCATGGATACCAAGGTGCGCAGTGCGGCCGTACACCTCGGCGAATCGTTGAACCTGAGCATGCTGGGGACGCTGCAGAAACCCCTGCTCCTCGAAGACCTGGAAGCCATGTTGAAAAAAAGCATGGCCAAAACCGGCGTCATCAGCCATGACATCCTGGAGGCGGCCATAGCGGGGCGCCAGCTCTGCGTCCATTACCAGCCCAAGATAAGCTTCGGCGAGGACAGGCATTACCGGGTGAAGGGATTCGAGGCCCTGGTGCGCTGGGACCATCCCGACAAAGGGATGCTCATGCCGGATGAATTCATTACCCTTGCGGAAGAGAGCGGCCTTATCGGACCGCTGACGGAATTCGTGCTTGAGGAAAGCCTGCGGCAGGTCAACCGCTGGTGCGAACAGGCGGATTTCAGGCCGGAGATCTCCGTCAATCTCGCCCCCCATCTCCTCGCGGATGCGGCATTGCCGGACCGGATCATTGCCCTGCTGGGCCGGGCAAAGGTGGACGGATCGCAGTTGATGCTGGAGATCACCGAAACCGGCATCATGGAGGATGTACCCAGTAACGTGGCGGCGTTGACGCGGCTGCGGGTCAAGGGCGTCAACATCTCGATCGATGATTTCGGCACCGGTTATTCGTCCCTGGTCCAGATCTACCGCATGCCGTTTAACGAACTGAAGATCGACAAGTCGTTCGTCATGGAGCTGGACCAGAGCCAGGAAGCGAAGACGATTGTCAGGGCGATCGTTGAACTCGCGCACAATCTCAATCTGACCGTCTGCGCAGAGGGCATAGAAACGGGCAGCACCTTTCGCTACCTGCGCGAACTCGGATGTGATTTCGGGCAGGGTTACTTTATCTCCCGTCCGATACCCCCCGACCAGGTGCTCGACTGGGTGGCTCACTGGCAAGACCGGATGCCGTTGTCCCTCGATCCCGCCTGATCCTGTCTAAATGGGGTCAGAGTAACAATTCTAAATTGGGTCAGGGTCGATTTACTAGGAGTTCAAGACCACATTTTGAATTGTTACTCTGACACCAATTTTTACCCCGCTTGCACGAGTAGCACTATCAAATCCCCATTTCCCCTGACAGATTAGGAGAAGGAATTGAATATAAAGACAGCGGCTATAATCCGGTAGCCTGAGCTATCTGGATCGCAGCTACAAACGGATGCCTTTACAAGCGGCTGGATCTGTCATTTCTCTATTTTTTACTAAGGGCGGAATGTTTTCTTTGGTAGGAAATACCTGATTCAGGGTAGATGACAAATACTCCGTATGGGCGATTATTTTTTCGTGGGATTTAATTAAACTTGTAATCAGGGTTTCATAACTGCTTTGAAATAAAGAAACAATTCTAAACGCTAAATGGGGTCAAACGCTAAAGGCTAAATGGGGTCAGAGTAACAATTCTAAATTGGGTCAGAGTCAATTTACTAGGAGTTCAAGAACACATTTTGAATTGTTACTCTGACCCCATTTAGACTCCCATTTAGACTCAAAAGGGGAGGGCATTGCAAACAGATCAGACAGAGCAGGGAATCATGGGTCGTTCAAGAAATGATTCACCGTTGATGGCAGGCTTCAACTTCGGTATCACCGCCATTATGCTGTACCGCGCCAAAACCGGCCCCGTGCGGCTTATTCAGTACACCACATGAAACACGCCCGTTATCAAAGCCTGCCTGAAAATTTCAGCGGTTCGCTGAACATCATCCCCGCCCTGTCCATCAAACATTACCTGCCGGCGGGACAATGGAACGCCCGTGCCAAGGTATATCTGTTGCTGACCGCGATATTGCTGGCGGGTTATATCGCCGCCACATATTTGTCCTGGCACGGAAGCATGGAGCTGCACACCGTCATGGAGGTTGCGGCTACGCTCGTGGCGGCATTCTCGGGCATGATGATGATGGCGATTTACCTGGCGCAGCGCAAGATCGCCTGCCTGTTTCTCGGCACAGGCCTGCTGTGTACGGCCGCCCTCGACGGTTACCACGCCGTCGTCACCAGCATCTGGTTCGGTTATCTCTGGCCGTCACCACCGGCTTCCCTCATACCGTGGAGCTGGAACGCCTCCCGCCTGTGCCTTGCGCTGTTGATTTTCCTGTCCTGGTATCTCCTGAACGGCAGGAGAGGCGATGACGGGCCCTCCGATCACTACAGTCCCCCGCGTCTGTTATTCTGTACGGGGATTATCACCCTGGGCTGCCTTCTCCTGTTTGCCTTCGTGCCGCTGCCGCAGGCCTATTTTCCACAACTGATGTTCCCCAGGCCGCAGGAATTCGTTGCCGGAGCGGTATTTCTCGTGACCCTGATCGGTCTGCTTCGGCAAGGCAACTGGCAAGCTGGCGGTTTCGCCCACTGGCTGATCATCGCCCTCATCATCAACACGCTGACCCAGGTGCCTTTCATGGCGTCTTCACAGCACCTGTTTGACGGCATGTTCAACCTGGCGCACCTGCTCAAGCTCACCGGCTACCTGTGCCTCGGCATCGGCGTGTGGATTGAAAACTACCACCTGAACATTTACTCGAAGGCGATCGAGCAGGTGCACACCCGTTATACCGAGATCGTCAGTTCAGGGCCCGTGGTGATTTACGCGACCACAGCCGGTGACGATTACCGCTGCATTTTTGTCAGTGAAAACCTGAACGGGATTATGGGTTATGCGCCGGCGGAGATGATCGATGATCCCCGTTTCTGGCATGAGCGGATCCACCCGGAAGACAGGCAGCGGGTATACCGGGAATGGAAACGCTGCAAGAAGCGGGGCGGGGGCATACTGGAATACCGCTTTCGCCACAGGGACGGGCATTATCTCTGGGTGAACGACAACTTCAGGATACTCTACCGGGACGGGGCCGCCGCTGAAGTGGTGGGTTCATGGACGGATATTACGCCGAACCGGAAACTGGCCGAGGCGCTCAACTACCAGTCCAGTCATGATGCACTCACCGGCCTCGTCAACCGCGCGGAATTCGAGAACCGCCTGCAGCAGGCCATCGCGATAACGCGCATGGACCGGGTGGAACATACCCTCTGCTATCTCGATATCGACCTGTTCAAGGTGATTAACGATACCTGCGGTCACGTCGCCGGCGACCAGTTGATCAGGAAGTTCGCGGATATCATGGGTTCAGGCCTGCGTCGCAGCGATACGCTGGGGCGGGTGGGTGGAGACGAGTTCGGGATTGTCATCCAGTACTGCAGGCTCGGTGATTCGCGGAGATTCGTAAATGCGCTGCTGGATTCTGTCCGCAGCCAGAGTTTTGTCTGGCAGGGAAAATTATTTCCCATCCATGCCAGCATGGGCGCTGTCGCCGTCAATGAACAGGTACAGAATGCCGCGTCACTCATCCAGATGGCGTCCGAGCTCTGCTGCCTGGCCAGGGAAGCCGGCGGGGATAGGGTTTATTACTATGATGATTCCGCCAGTGAACTGGCGCGCCACCGGGGCGAGAAATACCGGGTGGCACAGATAAAGCACGCCCTCGAGAAGGGCAGTTTCGAATTACACGCCCAGATCATCAAGCCGCTCCGTACCAACGGCAAGGGCAGGCATTTCGAGGTCCTCGTCCGCATGCTGGATGATTCAGGGCAGCCGGTCCTGCCGGGGACGTTTCTGCCCGTGGCGGAGAAATACAATCTGGTCCACAGGATTGATACCTGGGTGATCAAGACGATCCTGCGGTGGCTGAAGGAAAATCCCAGAAACCTCGTCAACATTGACATCTGCGCCATCAATCTTTCCAGCCAGTCGATGACAATCCCCGAACTGCTCGATCTCATCGGCACCAGCCTCGAGGAGTACCATATTCCACCGGAAAAAATATGTTTCGAGGTTACCGAGACCTCCGCCATCGCCAACCTCTCAAACGCGCTCCAGTTTATCGAGCAGTTGCGGGCGGCCGGCTGCCGCTTTTCCCTCGATGATTTCGGCACCGGTTTCTCGTCATTTGCCTATTTGCAAACTCTGCCCGTGGATTACCTGAAGATCGACGGCTCGTTTGTTAAGGACATCGACGAGAATCCGGTCAACCTCGCGATGGTGCGCTCCATCAATGAACTCGGCCACGTTACCGGCAAAAAAACCATTGCCGAATTCGTTGAAAACGCGCGGACCCTCAACCGCCTGGATGAACTCGGCGTGGACTATGTACAGGGTTATGGCATAGCGAGACCGAGGCCGTTGCAGACACTCGACTTTTCATCGCCGGCGGATTAGCCCGCCGGCGGTACTTGCCCGTTGAGCCGCTGGTACACCTTTTGCCAGCGGCCACGTCCGGACCCTCGTCGATCACGCCTGCCGGACCTTCAGAACAACCCTGCCCACCGGGCGGCACCGTTACTCCTGCGTACCGGTCAATGCCGGGTAATTACCGGGTGAATCGCGGTATAATCAGCCAGAATTACGGGGGATAAAACTGATGGACACCCTGGTCGGTCATCTCTGCAAGCCGGTTGTATCCGTCGATTTGGATACCTCCATCCAGGATATTCTGACTGGAACGGCCTGGGACAGGATATCCAGCGTGGTTGTCCTTGATAAGGACAAAAAGGTCTTCGGCATCATCACCGAAAAAGACATGGTTTATGCCGAATCGCTGGGCGTGAAAAAGAAGGATTTGAAGGCATGGCAGGTATGCAGCAAGGAGATCATCAGGATCAGCCCCGAGGACAGTGTCATTGGCGCCGCCCGCCTGATGGTGGATCACAAGGTGCACCACGTGTTGATCATGGTGGGGGATTATGTCGAGGGCATCATTTCCTCGCTTGATGTCCTGAAGCAGATGCTGGAATCAAAGTAGAATCTGTTCCATCAATAATTTTCGAAATTCCGGACAGCCGGGCAATTCTCCGGAAGACACGCCGTGAATACGCCCCACATTCTTCCCTTTATGCAGGCGTTTTCAGGCGGCCAGCGCATCGATCTTTGCCGCCATGATGAAATCGTTTTCATGCAGGCCCTTGATCTTTTTGGTCTGGAGATCGACGGTACAAAACCCCCAGCCAAAGGTAATCACCGGGTGGTGCCCCTCGGATTCGGCGAGGTCGGTGATCTTCCGCACAAACCGTACGGTTGACGCATAGTCGGTGAACCGGAAGGTCCTGCGGATCCGGGTGGCATTCTCCGCCAATTCCCACGACGATACCTCGGGTAGATAGGCAGAAGCCTGCTCTGCCGTCAACGGGGGTATGCCGCCCCGGCACGGGGTGCATGTCCTGGATGTCAAGCCGGCCATGATTTGATGGTCAGTTTTGCCTTCTGTTCACCCTAAAGATCGTCGTCCTACGGCATATCCGGCGGGGATTCATCCTCACGCAAGGCCACCTTACAGGGATCTTTCTTCGAAAAACCCCCGGGGAAGAGGCTCCGAACAAGGTAGGCCACGCCGCCCGTGATTAACGAGGTACTGGCGGTACCGATCCCCCGCAACAATGCATTTTGTGTATCCTCCCTGACCTCTTGGTTGGCGAGCGTGCCATAGATGTGCACGAGTTCAACCAGGGAGATCTTGCTTAAACTTATACCACTGCGTGCCTCCGGATGAAAGACTATGTCAAGCTGTTCGGTTTTGAGATCGATGACACCGCCACCGAGAATATTCAATTGTTGGGTCTGGGCGGCCAGGCCCTGGTCTGAAGTGGCGACGCCATCCCTGATATCGAACCTGATAACGACGCACATGATTTGCGTCTCGTTGACAGTTTTGCGAAACGGGTTGATCAGGTTGAGCGCCTGCAACACAAAATCCGAACCGAGCTGGTCGATCTGCTTTACGAGGTGCTTGCCCTCGCCGGTGACGGCGAGGAGGCTGCCGTTCAAGGAACCCATGATCGCAGCGACGCTGCGGCCGAAACCCGCCGCATTGAACCTGATATCAGTCAGCGAACCTTCGGTGGCGTTGATTTCCCTGAAATCAGGCAGAAGGCCGGGTTCGAGGCCGCTGACTTCAAGATCCACTCTCACCTGCGGGACTTCCTGGCCGGCAAGTATGCCGCCGGACATTACCAGCTGACCGTTGGCCACGATGGCTGACAGTGTCTCGATTTCAAGCCGGCCGTCCACAACCTTCGCCGTGAAGCGAAGGTCATCGAATATCACGCCGGGAAATATTACGCTCTCCGCCGTATAACTGAGGTCCGCGTCCAGCGTTTTCAGAAGTTCAAACGGCAGAGGCTCCGCTGAAAACACTTTTTCTGCTGGCCGTTCTTCCGCCTCATCCTCCGGGAAAAACCCGGACAGGTCCAGGCGGCCGGAATGGAGGCTGGCGGTCAGGGCAGGGCGGACGCCTGCCAGGGACACCGCGATGTCACCTGATATTTCCATGTCGCCCAGTTTTACAACAACCGATGACAGGGAATAGCCATCGGCCGTGAACGCCAGGTCACCCGTCAAAGATGCCGGTCCCGCCAGCGGCAGGTTATCCGCAAGGCCATCGTCAGGCGCCAGGTCGAAAGACAGGTCGAAGCGCATGCCTCCCTGCCGGCTCGCCGCCATGCCGGCTGCCACGACTCGTGAGAGCCAGTCCGGCAAATCTCCGTCCGGCATCGCTTCTAACGTTGGAATCAGAGCGGCGTCGTGGGCGCGGTTAGCAAGCGGAAGCAGAAAGAGGCAGGCGATCACCACCAGAATTAAAGTGATGGTTCCAGGAAACGCCGGAACCCGGGCAGTAAATGACTTGGCAGGAGGCATGCTAGCCAGTATGCCACGGATTGCCCGGAACCCGGGCTACCCCGCGTTCAAGCGAATTTCAGTAAAAACCCCGGCCTGCAAGGGCAGGGGTGCGGGAAAGGCGGGCAATCTTTACTGCGCCGTCCGTGGCTGTTGCCCGGAGATTTACTCGTGGATATCGATGATTTCGGCGATGGGCATGAAGGCGATGTCCCTGAGCTTGTCATTTTGCCGTTCGCTGTCCAAAAGGGATGACGCCGTAGCGAAGGTAGCCTCAACAACAGTTTCGACATCCTGATCATCCCGCCGGCGGATGCCGTAGCGGACACGGCGCCTGTTATCCGGTGACAGCTTGCTCAACAGGGCCTTGCTTGCCCAGATGGTACCGCCCTGGGCGAAATCGGAGAGCCGTGCCGCCTGGTTGATGGTGTCACCCAGCACGGTGAATTCCACCTTGCTGTCGATATGGAAGGTGCCCAGCCATTCCTTTCCGGCATGCAGCCCGATCTTCAGCCTGAGCTCGACCCCCCAGTACTTACGAAGCTGCCAGGACTGGCTTAATTTGCGCATTTCAGCACGCAGTTCGTGGGCGCAGAGGATGGCGTTATAGAGGTAGCAGCAGTCGGGCTGTGGCAGGAAGTAATACACCATGCCGTCGCCGACATGCTTGCCATGGGTGCCGTAAAATTTCCGGAAGATCGGCTCGACCATGCCCCACATCTGGTTGATGAGTTCAAAATATTCATCGGGCGGCAACTGCATGCAGATAGAGGTTGAGCCCTGCAGATCGGCGACCAGGACCGACAGTTCGGTATTGACCGGCAGGTGTTTTTTCAGGAGGTCGCGGATGACCTCGTCACGGCGGGCGAGTATCTGCAGCAGGCTTTCCCTGGCCGTCCCGTCACGCTGTTCCCGGGTATAGATGAACAGCATCCCTTCACGGAAATACGAGACGAAAACCTGGTAGTCCTCGTCGGCCTCATCATCGCGCCGCACGGTGACATCGAACTTGGTAACCGAAGATTTCTTGGGTAGAGGTGCCGGAACCTCGCCGTCGTCTGCCGGGACCACGCCAAGGCGCTCACCACCGGCCTCCATGTGCAGCCGGTTGAACACGATCTGGTTGTCCGCCCGCTGTCCGTATATGCCGCGCGAAAGGAAATGCAGGATGTAGCGCGAACGGCTGTCTTCAGGCAGCCGGGCAATGTCACCCAGCCAGGGTTTGGACGCCTCGTTAAACCAGGCGATCTCGAGGTTGTAGTTGACCATGTAGGCGGGCTGGTCGATGTGATCGATGGTGACCCGCAGGGCGTTATTGGTGATGGGAATAGGGCTGGCCACGCGTCTGGTAATCTCGTCGTTGTTGTTATTGAATGGCTTCGATGAGCTCATCACGGACTGTGTTTAGCGATTTTGCCCCAATGCATGTGTGTACATATGTGAGTTTTATTCGTTTTTATAAAGGCTTATTTAGATTATTTAATGCAATAAGTCAATTAGTTTATCGTGCTTTCGCTAACTATTTAACATAATAGGGATTATGCGCATAACTAGAGGTATGGGCGTGGAACTGGAAAGGCTGATAGAAGAGGAATTTCCGCAGGATCCGGGACTTCTGT
>Ga0137796_10002252_pt1 | contig 10486 bp, 10 predicted proteins | sample OV2TP3_FD_97704 | JGI IMG/M metagenome (GOLD analysis project Ga0137796, IMG submission 97704)
TGCGACGAAGAGGAGCATTCTGGAGCGCCAGAGGGGCGATAGCCCCTATGGACAAGATAGTGCCGAACGCAGTGAGGCTTATCTTGCAAAGCGACGTAAATTCTCGAGAACTCCCCAATTGGATATCTCTTTTGGCCAGCAAGGCTGAAGGTCTTATCTCCCATGAGTTGCATCTGTGGGAAAATGTCATCTTTTCTTTGATGGTTGTGGGGGGGCTTTCCGTTTTAGGGTATCGGGCCTCGCGGCGCTTGAGCCTGATTCCCGGGCCTTTACAAAATGCGATCGAGATTCTTGTGGCAGGAGTCGATGATTTTGTGTGTGGGATTTTGGGGGAAAGGGGTAAAAAATATACGCCCTTTATCGGCACGCTCTTTATTTATATCCTCTGTATGAATTGGTTAGGGCTTATCCCCTTGATGAAGTCCTCGACAACAAGCTGGTCCACCACCTTGGCCTTGGCTTTGTGTGTCTTCGGGTATGTTCAGTATACGGCCTTTAAGGAATTGGGGTTCCGGGGGTATCTCGACCATTTGATGGGAAGACCCCGGGGAGGATTGGCGTTCTCGATGATCATCCCTCTTCTTATGTTTTTTCTTCATTTTTTAACTGAATTGATCCGGCCTTTGAGCCTTTCTCTTCGTTTGAGGAGCAACATCTGGGGAGAGGACCTGCTTTTGGCGGTTTTAGCAAAGCAAGGGATTTTGAGCTTTCCCTTGCTTTTTTTTAATACGCTTTTGGCTCTTATCGCCTCAACAGTTCAAGCGGTGGTCTTTTGTCTTTTATCAACGATTTATTTTTCTTTGATTTTAGGACATGAAGAATAAAACAAATAAGGAGGATTAGAATGGATTATAAATTTGCCTTGGCATTAGCGCTTCCTTTATCCTTGGGACTGGTCGCATTCGGTTCAGCGATCAGTTTGGGCCGGGCCGTGGGATCGGCCATGGATGCTGTCGGTCGTCAGCCGGAGGCGTCGACTAAGATCCTTATCAATATGGCCACCGGCTGTGCCTTTATCGAGGCCTTGACCATTTACGCCCTCGTTTTTGCCTTTCTTTTATCGGATAAAATTTAGGGACGGTTTTATCGATGGAGTTATTAAAACTATTAAGCACAAGCGAAATCTTTGTTCAGATCATTAATTTCTTATTGGTCTTTTTCTTGCTGAAGGCCTTGATCTGGAAAAGGTTTTTAGGCCTGATCGAGGAAAGGCGGAAAAGGATCGCCGATGAGTTCAAAAAAGCCGAGGATTCGCAAGCCCAAATCCTTAAGTTGAAAGCCGAATACGAGCGCAAAATGGACCAGATTGAAGAGACCGGCCGTGCGCGCATCCGGGAGGCGGTTCAGGAATCCCAAAGGATCGCCCGCGAAATTAAAGAACAGGCCCATGGAGAAGCCGCCCAGATCATTGAAAGCGCAAAGGAAGAACTCCAGCTTGAGGTGATGAAGGCCAAAGAGATATTAAAAGAAAGCGTGGTCGATCTGACGATTCAGGCCACTCAGCACCTCATTCGAGAAAAGTTGAATCCGGACATCGATAAAAAGATCGTTGATGACTTCTTAACCCAAATCGATCGTGTCTCATGACCAAAACAACCATTGTAAAACGATACGTTGACGGCTTTGCCCAAAGAGCAGAGGCGACCGGAGGATTGGAACAGGGCCTGGAAGAGTTGAAGAATGTGAAGCACCTCATACGGCAGCATCCGGAGCTGATGGCGTTTTTTAAAAATCCGATTATCCCCCCGCAGGAAAAGCACCGCCTCATTGCGTTAATTTTCAAGGACGGATTTTCGGGCCTCCTTAAGCATTTTTTATCTTACCTGATTGACAAAAGACGCATTGGTCTTCTCTTAGAGATCATTGAGGACGCCCACGAACGCTACGCCCACCGAGAAGAATTGGATGTGCTCTTAAAAGTGAGTTTCCCCTTAGACCTCGAAACCATGAAAGAGATTAAGGAAAGATTGGAGAAAAAAGTTGGCAGGCGTTTAAAATTATACGTCCACCTAGACGCAGATCTTCATGGGGGGATTAGCGCCACCGTTGGCAATATTGTCTTTGATAACTCCCTGGAAGGATCTTTAAAAGAGCTTAGAGAGCGCTTGATGGAACTAAAGATCAGGTAAAAGGAATGCGGATTTTGGAGAGATCGCTATGACATCCTTATGGCCCGAAGAAGTGTCTTCGGTTATTCAAAAGGAACTCGCGCGATACGAGACCCATCTGCGGATGGAATCCGTGGGGACCGTGATCCAAGTCGGCGATGGGATTACCCGCGTCCACGGCTTGGATGATGTGATGGTGGGGGAGTTGGTGAGCTTTCCTCATCACTTGACCGGAATGGTATTGAATCTTGAAGAAGATAGTGTAGGGGTCATCATTTTCGGCTCGGAGAGCTCGGACAAATATATTAAGGAAGGCACGCTTGTCAAACGAACTGGAAAAATCGCCCAGGTGCCTGTTGGGAAACCGCTTTTGGGACGGGTCATTGATCCTTTAGGTCAGCCTCTGGATGGCAAGGGGCCCGTTGTGACAGATCGATCGCGTCCCGTAGAATCGGGAGTCCCCAGCGTTGTGGATCGTCAGCCGGTCAAAGAACCCCTCCAGACCGGGATCAAGGCTATTGATTCGATGATCCCCATTGGGTTGGGCCAACGGGAGCTCATCATCGGCGACAGACAAACGGGCAAGACCGCGATTGTCCTCGACACGATCATCAATCAGAAGAACGCCAAGGTCATTTGTATCTATGTCGCGATTGGCCAGAAGATCTCCAACGTTGTGGCCATCCAAGAAACTTTGCAAAAGCATGGGGCTATGGAATACACGACCATTGTCTGCGCCTCCTCGAAGGATTCCGCCTCTCTTCAATATCTGGCCCCTTACGCGGGCTGCGCCATGGGAGAGGAGTTTCTGTATTCTGGCCAACACGCTTTAGTCATTTATGATGACCTTTCCAAACACGCGCAGGCGTACCGGGAGCTGTCTTTGCTTTTAAGGAGACCGCCCGGAAGGGAGGCCTATCCGGGGGATATTTTTTATCTCCATTCTCGTCTATTAGAAAGGGCCGCGAAGCTGAAAGACGATCTCAAAGGAGGATCCTTAACCGCCTTGCCAATCATTGAAACGCAGGCCGGAGACATAACCAGCTATATTCCGACTAACCTGATTTCGATCACCGATGGCCAGATTTATCTGGAATCCGACCTTTTCTATAGCGGGATCCGGCCGGCGATCAATGTCGGATTGTCGGTCTCTCGGGTGGGAGGGAAAGGCCAGACCAAGGCCATGCGCCAGGTCGCCGGCAGACTCAGGCTGGATTTGGCGCAGTATAAAGAATTGGCCGCCTTCACGCAGTTTGGCTCAGAGCTGGATAAAGCAACCCAATTGCAATTAACGCGGGGAGAACGGATGGTGGAAATCTTGAAGCAGGATCAATACTACCCTTTAAGCCTTTCCTTCCAGGTTATGATGATTTACGCCGGGGTTAACGGTTTCTTGGACGATCTCCCCCGAGGGGATATCAAAAAATTTGAAGCGGAATTCTATCGGTATATGACAGAGCGTTATCCTGATCTTATCCATGATATTGAGCTTAAAGAAGAATTGACCGATTCCCTAGAAGAGAAGCTGAAGACCGCCATTTCCGCCTTTAAAAACGAATTTCTCCATCGCCGGTAGTACCCGATGCCCATTCCCCTCCGTCATATTAAAAACCGAATTTTAGCGATCGAGAATACAAAGAAAATCATGCGGGCGCTGGAGATGGTTTCAGCGGCAAAATTAAAGCGAATCGAGACTCATCTGGGGCTTTTTCAGCGGTATTTCAAAGAGCTGGATCGCCTGCTCAAAAATCTTTTGGCCGATCCTCAACGGACGATCCCGCCTCTTTTGAGAAAGAGGGGCTCGGTTAAGACGTTTATTTTATGGATCGTTGCCTCTGATACAGGATTGTGCGGGACGTACAACCATCGGCTTTTTGAGTTGGCCGACGATTTTATCAGCCAGTATGCCCTTGAGGCGGAGATTCAACTGGTCCTCGTCGGAAAAAAAGGGATGGGGCATTTTAAGAAAATGGATTTACCCGTTCTTAAATCCTATTTAGAATCCTATGGCCGATTTTCTTTGGAGTTATCTCAAAGAATCAGCCAGGATCTGCAAGATCTTTTTTTCAGCTCTCCGGAGATTCAGATTTTTGTGGCGTACACGAAATTTAAATCTTTGATGCGCTGGGAGCCGACCATCGAGCTTTTGTTTGAGCCGCCCGAGCCGGCAGGAGTTGCGCCGGTAGAATATATGATCGAGCCTGATTGGGCTAAAATTCTCCCAGATCTAACCTACAGGTATTTTCTAAAAAGAGTGCAGTGCATACTCCTGGAGGCCTTTATCTCAGAACACACCTCCCGGATGATCAGTATGAGGCAGGCCAAGGATAATGCCGAGGAGCTCCTTTCTGATCTCACGCTTTTGAAGAACAAACTTCGGCAGGCCGTGATCACCACCGAGATTACGGAGATCGTTTCGGCCGTAGAGGCCTTGAAGGGATAGAAGGCATGGCTTATGGTCAAGTGGTGCAAGTGATCGGTCCCAGCGTGGATATTGTCTTTCCTCCAGGAGGGCTTCCGGATCTTTACAATGCGGTTAAAATCGAGGATCCTCAAAGAAACATCGATCTTGTGTTAGAGGTCGCCCATCAGATCGGCAACAATGCGGTGCGTTGCATTGCCTTGGGTTCAACCGAGGGGCTGGTGCGTAGAATGCAGGCCCAAGATTTAGGCAGCCCCATCAGTGTCCCGGTGGGAGAGGAGACCTTAGGACGGATTTTTAACCTTCTAGGGCAACCGATCGACGGACAGGGTCCTTTAAGAAATGGGCAAAAGCGCTATCCGATTCACCGCAGCGCCCCCAGCTTTGAAGAGCAGTTGCCCATCACCTCGATCTTTGAGACGGGATTAAAGGTTATCGACCTGCTTTGTCCTTATTCTAAGGGAGGAAAAATCGGCCTTTTTGGAGGGGCCGGAGTCGGCAAGACTGTTTTGGTCATGGAGTTGATCAGGAATATCGCCACCGAACACGGTGGGGTTTCGGTCTTTGGCGGAGTGGGCGAGAGAACCCGAGAAGGAAACGAGCTCTGGCTTGAATTGAACGCATCGGGTGTCATAAAAAAGACGGCTTTGGTGTTCGGCCAGATGAATGAGCCTCCGGGGGCAAGGCTGCGGGTTGGGCTGTCGGCCTTGACCATGGCAGAGTATTTCCGCGATGAAGCCCGCAAGGATGTCCTGCTTTTTATCGACAACATTTATCGTTTTGTGCAGGCCGGCAGTGAAGTGTCAACGCTTTTGGGCCGGATACCCTCTGCCGTGGGATACCAGCCCAATTTAGCGACAGAGATGGCCCAGCTCCAGGAGAGAATCACCTCAACTCGCCAGGGCTCGATCACCTCGGTGCAGGCTGTTTATGTGCCAGCGGACGATCTCACGGACCCCGCGCCGGCGACCACGTTTTCCCATCTGGACGCCAAGACGGTCTTGTCTCGTTCCCTGGCGGAGCTGGGCATTTATCCGGCGGTTGATCCTTTGGACTCCAGTTCCCGGATGATGGATCAGCACATTTTAGGCGAGGAGCATTATCAAACGGCTTTCAGCGTTCAAAGGATTCTGCAGCGGTATAAGGACCTGCGGGATATTATCGCCATCTTAGGGATTGACGAGTTGTCGGATGAAGATAAGCTGATTGTCTCCCGGGCCAGAAAAATCCAAAGGTTCCTTTCCCAACCGTTTTTTGTGGCAGAGACCTTTACCGGCGTCAAAGGGAAATATGTCAAATTGTCCGACACCATAAAAGGATTCAAGATGATTGTCGATGGTAAACTGGATCAGGTCCCGGAGCAGGCCTTTTATATGGTCGGCCCTCTTGAGGAGGTTTTGGAAAAGTACGAACGGATGAAAACCACCGGCTAGATTTTTTAAAAGAGAGGCTTCATAAAACATAATGGAAAGGTTGTTCCACTTGACGGTTTTTTCTCAAGACCGCATCTTGCAGGAAGGGGAAGTTTCCTCGTTGGTTGCGCCGGGAGAGTCGGGGTATCTGGGGGTCCTAGCTCATCATGCGCCCTTAGTGACCACTTTACGCCCCGGACGAGTGGAATGGAAAGAGCCGAATGGCCAAAAAAAGATTCTTGAATCCAAGGCCAAAGGTTTCATGGAGGTCTTAAAGAATAAAGTGATTTTGATTCTTGATGAGGCGGTGGCTTTTAAGGAAAAAGAGGGTAGGGACGCAATAAAAGTATAAACGACTTTAAGGAGAGCTTTATGGAGGGCGTGATTCATTTTCTTAAGAGTATTCACAATGTTCAAGGGATTATTGAATGGGGTGGTCTTTTGGCGATTTGTGGGATTGTCTTTATCGAGACAGGGCTTTTTGCCGGATTCTTTCTTCCAGGGGATTCCCTTTTGGTCACGGCGGGAATTTTTGCCGCAGCCGACCATCTCAACTTAACTTCTCTTTTGGTTTTTGTTTCTTTATGTGCGGTCATGGGAGATCAAACCGGATATTGGATCGGTTATAAAACCGGTGAATTTTTATTTTCCAGGCAAGATTCTCGCTTTTTTAAAAAAGAGTATTTGGAAAAGACCAAGGCCTTTTATGACAGGCACGGTCCCAAGACCATTGTCTTGGCGAGGTTCGTTCCGATTGTCCGCACCTTTGCCCCGGCCGTGGCCGGGGCGGCCCGTATGAAATACGAGAAATTTGTTTTTTATAATATCTTCGGCGGGCTTTTATGGGTTGCCTCAACAGTTTTTCTGGGGTTCTTTATGGGATCGGTGATTCCACATATTGAAAAATATCTTTATCTCGTTGTGGGTGCGGTCATCGTATTATCGTTCGTTCCTATCTTTATAGAAATGATAAAACATCGATTGAGAAATTGTCAGTCCATGAAAGGGGCTTAAAGATGCAGACGTACGCTTATGGTTTTCCCAGAATCGGTGAGAACCGGGAATACAAAAAGATTATCGAAAGTTTCTGGAAGGGAGAAATCCCTGAGGAAAAGGCCAAGGGACAGATTGACCAACTCCAAGAGAGTGTGCTTTTGCTGTATGAAAACTCTGTGGATCATTTCCCCACAGGAGAGATGACCCTTTATGATACCATGTTGGACACCGCGATCATGCTGGGGGTGTATCAACCCAAAGATTTAAATGAGTACTATAACCTGTGCCGAGGTAAAGACGCCCTCGAGATGACCAAATGGTTTAACACCAACTACCATTATCTGGTGCCGGACTTCACCGGCTTTAAGATCTCCTCTTTTTCTTTGCATTGGAACAAGCCCCAGGAATATTTCGATAAATTTCACAAGGGCATCCCCTTTTTAACGGGGCCTTTTACCTTTTTAAAGCTTTCTAAGGGCATAAAGCCAAAGGAGTTTTCGGATTATCTTTCTGCCGTTGGGAAGGTCTACCAGGATATTCTAAAGGATTTTAAGGATTTTAAAGAAGTCCACATAGAAGAGCCGGCTTTTGTTCTGGAGTTGTCCACTGCTGAGATTAAAGCCATCAAATCCGTTTACCAGGCATTCCCTCCAGACACAGCGATTCACCTCTTCACGTATTATGACAGTGTAGATTTTTTAAAGGATCTTTTTGATCTCCCGGTTCAATCCATGGGATTGGATCTTGTCCATGGTAAGAAGAATTGGGAAGCGCTGAAAAGATACGGCTTCCCTAAGGATAAAACGCTCATCGCCGGTCTGGTGGATGGACGGAACGTCTGGCGGACCGATATTAAAGAAGCCGTGAGTCTTTTAAAAACACTCACAAAATGGGCAAAAGAGCCTATGGTCTCCAATGCCTCGCCTTTGTATCACTTGCCGTTGAGCGTGAAAGCAGAATCGCTGGATCCCCGGTTGATGGAAAATCTGGCCTTTGCCAAAGAAAGATTGGTGGAGTTAAAGCTCATTGCGGAGGTCTTTGAGAATAAATCCCAGGCCCCGGTATGGAACCTGACAAGCTTCGGCCGAAATGTACAGGTTCAAAGGAAAATTCGGGCCCTTAAACCTAGCGATTTCCGAAAACCTGTTTCCTTCTTGAAGCGAAGATCAGCCCAGCAAAACATTTTGAATTTGCCTTTGTTTCCTACCACAACGATCGGGAGTTTTCCACAGACCGCCGAGATCAGAAAAAAGCGGGCGGATTTTCGCGCCGGTAGAATCACTGCTGAACAGTATCAGGCGTTTGTCTGCTCGAAGATCGCAGAGGTGATCAAGCTCCAAGAGGAATTAGGATTGGATGTTCTGGTGCACGGGGAATTTGAAAGAACGGACATGGTCGAATTTTTTGCGGAAACTTTACAAGGGATCACGACCACCAAGAACGGTTGGATTATTTCTTATGGGACAAGGGTCTATCGCCCGCCGATTATTTTTGGGGATATTTCCCGAAAAGAGCCCTTGACCCTTAAGGAAATCCAATATGCCCAGAGCCTGACGCGAAAACCCGTCAAGGGCATGCTGACCGGGCCTGTGACGATTATCGCCTGGAGTTATGTCCGGGAGGATATCCCCATTAAGGATGTGGCCTATCAATTGGCGCTGGCCCTTCAAGAGGAGATCCTAAGCTATGAGAAATCCGACATCAAAGTGGTTCAGATCGATGAGCCGGCTTTCCGGGAGAAGGTCCCGATCAAAAAGAGCGACTGGCCGAAATATTTCCAATGGGCCATTAACGCCTTCCGCCTGACGACCAACACGGATCCTAAAACGCAAATCCATACGCATATGTGTTATTCCGAATTCGGTGAGATTGTGGAACAAATCAATAAGATGGACTTTGATGTCATCTCGATTGAAACGACCAGAAGCCGGGGGGATATTATTAAGCATTTTGAAAAGATTGATTTTAAGAAGCAAATCGGCTTGGGTGTCTGGGATATCCACTCACCGGCTGTGCCCTCGGTCGGCCAGATGCGGGAGATCGTACAAAGGGCTCTCAAAGTGATTCCCAAAGATAATTTTTGGATCAATCCGGATTGTGGCCTTAAGACACGGGGATGGGAAGAAACCCTGGCATCGCTGAAGAATCTCATTGCCTTAAGCCAGGAACTCAGAAAATGGACCTCCCCATAGCAAGCTACGGAGTATCTCAGGGGAAGTTCTGGATGGTTCATTCTTCGAAGCCCCGCCTGCTTCGCTTTGCCTCCCTGTTGGTAGACTGGCGAAGCAAAGCGGGCGGGGCGAAGTAGAATAAAAATTACCCAAGGCCAATTTCTATTTAAAGAACTTGAGTTTGGCACTTTTTCGGGCTTTTGGGCCGTATTTTCAGGTAGTTCTCGTCGAGAAAGCAATTTTGTGGTATCGAAAACCTGTTTTTGCGATCCGAGAGACTTTTCCGACGACAAATTCGAAAATTTGCCAAACTCAAGTAAAGAAGAGGAGTCCTATGGCTGAAACAGTTTTAGCTCAAGGTGCTGGTGCCGGCGCGATGTCGGCAGAGGTCTTTTCTCCCATAGACAACGCAAAACACCTTTGGAATCTTTTGCTTGAGGGGATCGTGAAGTATAGTTTTCAGGTGCTGGGTGGGATTGTTATCCTAGTTTTAGGATGGTTTGTTGCCAAGTTTGTCGCTCGCACCGTTAAAAAATTTCTCGACCAGCGTCGAGTGGATGTTACGATCACGAAATTTATCGTTGGGACCGTTAAGCTTGCTGTCTTTGCTTTTGCGATCTTAATTGCGTTAGGTAAATTTGGGATTGAGATTGCGCCCTTTATTGCGGGCTTAAGCGTTGTTGGCTTTGGTACCAGTTTCGCTCTGCAAGGACCCCTTTCCAATTATGCCGCCGGGGCATCTCTCATTTTTACCAAACCTTTTAAAGTCGGCGATGTTATTGAAGTGGTGGGGGTGATGGGAGAAGTCGAGGACATGAGCCTTCCGAGAACCGCCATTCGGACGATTGACGGAACCGTGATTGTTATCCCTAATAAACATATTATTGGAGAGATCATCCATAATTATTCTCAGTTTAGAAGATTAGACATTAAAGTTGGAATAAGTTATGAGACCGATATAAACAATGCCCTTACGGTCGTCAGGGAAATTATTGACCGGGATCCGAGAGTTGCCAAAGTCAAAGAAAGCAAGGTCGGGATCTTTGAGTTTGCCGATTCCAGCGTGAATGTTTATGCGCGGATCTGGTGCAAGCAGGCGGATTATTGGGATCTCTTATTTGATCTTAATAAAAAGGTCTTTGTTGAGTTTCAGAAACATAAAATTGCCATTCCTTTCCCGCAAAGGGTGGTTCATCTTCAAAATATCCTTCATGAAAAGTCCTCTTAGATGGGAACTCATCAGCGATTCATAAATTGTTTCGGCCCTTACCTTGACAAACGGTAAAACAGATATTATACTTGAGTTTGGCAAATTTTCGAATTTGTCGTCGGAAAAGTCTCTCGGATCGCAAAAACAGGTTTTCGATACCACAAAAT